>FWPV01013021.1_pt1 | contig 12621 bp, 9 predicted proteins | sample 2228371 | NCBI WGS metagenome assembly FWPV01 (sample SAMEA103939776, study PRJEB20133) | metagenome | reverse complement strand
CATCAGTTCATCATGCGGAACGACCCTGTTCACCAGCCCGATTCGTTCTGCTTCGGCAGCATCTATCGTGTCGCCGCTGAGTATCAACTCACACGCCTTGGGCAAGCCTATAATGCGCGGCAAATTAAACGAGCCACCCGTATCGGGGACAATCCCCCTCTTGACGAATACCATGCTGAACCTTGCCTTCTCCGAAGCAATCCTTATATCGCAGCCCAGCGCCAGTGAGAATCCCGCTCCTGCCGCAGAACCATTTATGGCGCCAATCACCGGCTTGCCCATGTTTCTCATCCTTATGACAGCGCCAACGATAGTTCCCTTGCCATATGTTTTGTCATCAAGGGCTGCGTGGACTTCTTGTGTATCTCCCTCCTTATCAACCAGAGATTCGGCGTTGGTGAACATCCTGAGGTCCACGCCCGTGGAGAAGTATTTTCCAGCGCCCGTCAGTATGACTGCCCTGACATTCTTATCCTCACCCACCTCTTTCATTACGGCGTCTATCTCCTCCATGAGCCGGAAATCGAAGGCGTTGCCTGCATCGGGACGGTTCAGGGTTATGATTGCCAGCGGGCCTTCTCTCTCCAGAATAAGGGCTTTGTATCTCATCGTTATACCTCCAGAGCTTCTTGTCAACAGGAACAAACCGAGCCTGCTTGATCCTTCTCCCTACACATTTTCACTTGTTCCTTTTGTGACTGACTTAGGCGATGGAAGCCTGTCCAGAACCTGAAGGGCTCCCGCCACCATCTCTTCCACCACCTGCTTCGCCGGCTTAATCTCCTTAATCAACCCGACAGTCTGGCCTGCCGGAGCAGGCACTATATCTGCCATTTTTGCCTCATACGCCCCATCCAGAATGGGGATAATGGCGATAGACTGCATGGGCATGGGCAAGGTGGGCAGCTTAGCTCTATCCCAGGCTTCAATCAGCCGATTTTTCAGATACCTCGCCTGTTTTCCCGTTATGACCTTTGACACCACCGTATCGTCCTCTGTGCTTTCCAGTATCTTCTGTTTGTGATAGTCCTCATAAATAGCTTCGTGAGTAGCCAGAAACGCTGTGCCGCACCATACTCCAACGGCGCCGAGTGCCAGCGCTGCTACCAGCCCTCTGCCATCGCCTATACCACCTCCCGCAACAACAGGTACAGGCGACACAGCATCCACCACCCGGGGTATCAAAACCATCGTGCCAATCCTGCTGTTGTGTCCGCCCGACTCCGCTCCTGAAGCCGCGATTATGTCCGCACCGCTTTTAACAAGGCGACGAGCACCCCTCACGCTCGCGACCACGCCGATTATCTTTATTCCTCTAGCGTGGCACTCCTTAGCATAAGGTGCAGGGTCTCCCAGAGCCGCTGCCCAGACCGGCACCCTGTGCTCTATGATGACCTCGACCTGCCGCTTGAAATCTTCCTGTGACCAGATTGCGTCTTCCGCCATATTGGCAAGGTATCCTCTACCGCCACCGGGCACAGGAACCCCTAGCTCCCTTCTCAGCTTCTCAATGACGTCAGGCTCATCGGCGCCGACAGACGGAGCAAGCGAAGGCAGTTCAGCTTGAAACTCAGCCGTGGTGCCTGTTTGAGGGACTTCCGGCGGTATTATCGTATCCACCCCGAATGGTTTGTCGGTGAGCTGCTTCGTTTTCCTTATCATTTCATCGATTTTACGAGGGGACAGAAAAGCACAGCCCAAGACACCCAGTCCGCCGGCATTGGATACTGCAGCTACAAGCTCTGGCCCGGAGGTTGGGCCTCCCATACCGCCCATTCCAGCCAGGATGATGGGGTATTTGATATCCAGCATGTCACATAGTTTGGTATGCAGTGGGTTCTTTCTCATTTCGCTCCTTACTGCGGTCTCCTTATTTACCGTCAGATGCCCCGAGAAGCCACAAAAGCCTCACCGGTATGCCGATAAGCCATGAATTGATTACAGTCTGTTCGTCGCCGGAGGAGAAGCTACTGAATGTGTCATGAACAGGTTCTTGACCCTTCGCATTGTGGGAAACGGGGGCGATTCCTGCTGAGAAAGCCCGTGTTTTCCAGAATGGAGCGGGTGAAGGGATTCGAACCCTCGACTCTCTGCTTGGGAAGCAGATACTCTACCACTGAGTTACACCCGCACACTTGCGTCTCATTATAGGCGGCGTGGTAAAAGGTTGTCAACATCTATCGAAGCGCTCGGCGGTCAGCTATCAGCCTTCACTTTCGGGCAGGTTGGAGCATACGCTCCATGCTACCCGTCTTGAGAAAGGGAACTTTAACACAGAGGACGCAAAGACAGCAGAGTGGGAATGTGTTAGAAGGAAATCTTGAGCTCAATGAACCCAGCAACTCTTGCAGCGAAGAGCTTCACCGCTGAACGCTGAAAGCCAAAAGCTGACAGCTAATTCTTCACTTTGCATTTTGCAATTTTCAATTTGACTTTGTGCGTCCGGTATCTTACCCCAGCCCGGCGTCCGCGCTCCAGCCGCCGCAAACGTACAGGCACTGTCCCGTAATATAGGAAGCCTCGTCGCTGCACAGAAATACCGCTGCATCGGCGATATCGCGCGGCGTACCGATGCGGCGCAGGGGAATGCGACTAATGAGACTTTTACGAAACTCCGCCTCCACGTCTCCTGCCGCCATAGGCGTATCGATAATGCCTGGACCAATGGCATTCACATTGATATTATGCCGTCCCAGCTCCATCGCCAGCCCCTGAGTGAATGCCACTACCCCCGCCTTGGTCGCCCCGTAGTGTGCATAGTATGGCGCGCCCCTGTGAGCCAGTATGGAGGCGATGCTCACTATTTTGCCGTATTTCCTTTGCTTCATCTGCGGAATCACTGCGCGACAGCATACAAAAACGCCCGTGAGATTCACTTCGACCACGCTGTGCCATACCTCGTCCGTCATGTTGGCTACCTTGCACTGTCTGGTTATCCCCGCGTTATTGACCAGTATGTCTATCTTACCGAACCTGGAGAGAACCTCTTCCACCGCAGCTTTTACCTCTTCTGCTCTGGATACATCAACCCTGAGAGCCAGAGAATTGCCGCCTGCCTTCCCGATTTGCTGCGCAGTATCTTCAGCACCCTTCAGACTGACATCGAAGACAGCTACCATGGCGCCTTCCTCTGCGAAACGCAGACTGATACCTTGCCCGATGCCGCTGCCGCCTCCTGTGACAATCGCTACCCTGTCATCGAGTCGCTTCCGACACATTTCTATATTCCTCCCATTCTCTAGAGGCCCAGGTCGTCAGCGATACCCTGCATAGCCTCAAGCCCCATAGCGATGAACTCTTCCAGTGTCAGGCCGATGTCCCTGCACGATGCAATCTGCTCACGGCTGGCACCGGCGGCAAAGCGCCTCTCCCCGAACCGCTTCATCAGAGATTCAGCGGTCAGTCCGGCAAGCTTCTTATCCGGTCGCACCAGTGCGCCTGCTGTGATTAGCCCAGTAAGCGGGTCAGTGCACAGCAGCGCCCTATCCAGCAAAGTCACGGCTGGCACACCATGAGCCCAGTTGTGGCACATTATAGCATGGCATATCTCGGGAGCAGCGCCCAGCTCGGCGGCGAGGTCAGCCCCGATTCTGCTGTGGTCCGAAGGTCTATCCTGCGTAAGCTCGACGTCGATATCGTGGAGCAAACCTGTCAGCCCCCATGCCTCCTCATCCTCCCCAAACCTGCGAGCCAGAGCCCTCATGATAGCCTCGGTAGCCAGCATGTGCTTTATCAGGTTGATATTCTTGACCTTGTCCCTAACAGCCTGCAATGCTTCTTCTCTGTTCATCGGATTACCTCTTAAGCTATCAGCTTCCAGTATTTCTTGCTGACCGCCCTATTTTCATTTTTCACTTTTCAATTTGCACTTTACATTCACCAACAGGTATCATTCCCAGCTTCTCCCTCAAATACTGCCCCGTATAGGAACCTTCCACCTCCGCCACCTCTTCCGGCGTCCCCGTAGCCACCACCCAGCCACCCCTGTCCCCTCCACCGGGGCCCAGGTCGATGATGTAGTCAGCGCACTTGATTAAATCGAGATGGTGCTCGATCAGCACCACCGTATTTCCCGCATCGACCAGCCTCTGCAAAACACGTAGCAGGGCAGCCACATCCTCAAAGGAAAGACCTGTAGTAGGTTCATCTAGAATGTACAACGTCCTGCCTGTGGAACGGCGCGATAGCTCGGTGGCGAGCTTCACACGCTGTGCCTCGCCTCCCGAAAGAGTGGTGGCAGGCTGCCCCAGCCTGATGTAGCCCAGCCCCACATCCTTCAGCGTGGAAAGCTTGGCTTTCACTGCCGGGAAGTGCTCGAAGAAGCTATAAGCCTCATCTACGCTCATCTCCAGCACCTCGGCTATATTCTTGCCCTTGAAATAAATCTCCAGCGCTTCGCGATTGTATCGTTTCCCCTTGCATACCTCGCAGGGCACAGTGACATCGGGGAGGAACTGCATCTCAATCTCGATATAGCCCTCGCCTCTGCATGCCTCGCAGCGACCGCCCCGGACATTGAAAGAAAAACGCCCCGGCTGGTAGCCGCGCATCCTTGCCTCAGGGACCGTGGAGAAAAGCTCGCGGATAGGCGTGAAGGCTCCAGTGTACGTCGCGGGGTTGGAGCGAGGCGTGCGCCCGATGGGCGACTGGTCAATGTTCACCACCTTGTCGATATGCTCAATGCCTAGGATAGCATCGCACTCGCCTGGTCTGTCCTTTGACCGGTAAAAGACCTGAGACAGCTTCTTGTGCAGAATCTCGTCTATCAGAGTGCTCTTGCCGCTGCCCGACACACCGGTGACGCAGACAAACATACCGAGAGGGATTTTGACATCGATATTGCGCAGGTTGTTCTGCCGCGCTCCTTTGATTATCAGGAATTTGCCATTGCCGTTGCGCCGTTTCTCTGGTACAGGTATCTTTTTAGCCCCGCTGAGGTACTGCCCGGTGAGCGATGCGGGACACGCCATCACATTTTCGATTGTGCCGCTGACGACCACACGACCGCCATGCTCGCCCGCCCCCGGACCCATATCTATGATGTGGTCTGCTGCCCGCATCATCGCCTCATCATGTTCCACGATGAGCAGGGTATTCCCCAAATTCCTCAAACGCTTCAAGGTCTCGATAAGGCGAGAGTTATCCACGGGATGTAGTCCCACCGTAGGCTCGTCACAGATATAGAGTACGCCCATCAGCCCGCTGCCAATCTGCGTCGCCAGCCGAATTCGCTCAGCCTCCCCGCCAGAGAGACTGCCTGCCAGACGGTCAAGAGTTAGATAGTCGAGACCTACATCCAGCAGAAAACCCAGACGGGCCCTGATTTCTTTCAGCACCTGCCGGGCAATCAACTGCTCCCTGGCACTGAGAACAGGGGCATGCCCCCCATCAGCGGAACCATCAAGCGTCTTCGTCCACTCCAGCGCCTGCCCAATGGACATCGCTGTTACCTGCGAGATATTGAGCCCCCCGATGGTGACTGCGAGGACCTCCGGTTTGAGCCGCTGTCCCTTGCAGGCCGGGCAGGGCTTGGACGTCATATATCGCTCTATCTCGGAGCGCACGTAGTCGGACTCGGTATCACGATAACGACGTTCTAGGTTGGGGATAACGCCCTCAAACGAGGTGTCCCACTCATAGTGCTTGCCGAGCTGAGTCTCATGAGTGATGGTCACCGGCCTGCCACTGCTTCCGTATAGTATTATGTTAAGCTGTTCCCTGCTCAGATTCTTCACCGGCGTGTAAGTGGAAAAGCCGTACTTGCGCGCCACCGAGTTCAGCATACTGTAATACCAGGGGCTGACCGTGCTCGCTCTAGCCCAGGGCTGCACAGCGCCCTCGGCGAGGCTCAAATCCTTGTTTGGAATGACCAGCGCTGGGTCTATTTCCAGCTTCACGCCCAGTCCCGTGCACTCGGTGCAGGCTCCATGAGGGCTATTGAAGCTGAAACTTCGTGGTGCCAACTCGCCGATGCTGATGCCGCAGTTGACGCAGGCGAAGTGCTCCGAGAACAGAAGTTCCTCGCCATCAATCACCGAGACCAGGACCACGCCCCCTCCGAGCTTCAGCGCAGTCTCGACAGAATCGGCTATGCGACTCGCGTACTCTCCTTCGCCGATGACTAGACGGTCTATTACCGCCTCTATGGTATGACGCTTATTCTTGTCCAGCAAAATGTCTTCGGAGAGGTCATGGAGCTTGCCATCCACGCGTACCCGCACATAGCCCGCTTTCCTCAAATCGTCGAACACCGACTGGTGCTCACCCTTGCGGTCCTTGATGAGCGGCGCCATTATCATAAAGCGCGTGCCCTGAGGCAGCGCCAGGATGGCATCCACAATCTGCTGCACCGTCTGGCTGGTTATCTCTCTGCCGCATTTTGGGCAGTGAGGATGCCCGACGCGGGCAAAGAGCAACCTGAGATAGTCATAGACCTCGGTAACCGTGCCCACAGTTGAGCGCGGGTTGCGCCTGACACCCTTCTGGTCGATAGATATAGCAGGGCTGAGACCTTCGATATAGTCCACATCGGGCTTCTCCATCCTGCCCAAAAACTGGCGGGCATAAGCGGAAAGCGACTCGATATATCGGCGCTGCCCCTCTGCGTAGATGGTATCGAAGGCGAGAGAGCTTTTCCCCGAGCCGGAGAGCCCCGTGATTACCACGAACTTATCGCGGGGTATGACGACATCTATGTTCTTGAGATTATGCTCCCGGGCGCCCCGAACAATTATGGCATCAAGCGGCATGTCAATCCTGTTCGAACGAAGTGGTTAATAATATATTTTACCATGAAAACCAGAGTCAAAGAAGGATGCCAGGGTGCAATGTCGTGGGGGCCTCAGCGAGCAGAAAAATTCACTCCTTTTCTGAAGGGGCATGAAGGGGGATTAGTGCCCGCTTACCCTTCGACGGGCCCGGGGTGAACGGGAATATATGCCCCGTTCATGGGAAGCCCTATCGTGAGTTTGTCGAAGGATTGTCGAGCCACGCAGAATTGCCGATGATAACATCCACAGCCAGCACATATTGCCAGTTGACCTGACGGGTAGCTTGGAGAGAGGAATCATTTTCATGCTTCGCCGTGAGCAAGAACCCAATCCGAGAAGTCAGGACTCCCGACACGACGAACCGCAACCTCCAGTCGCCTGACTCATCAGGCACACCTCCCAATCTATTGTGCAAATACACCACAAAAGGTTCATCCGAAGGCACACTGAATAAAAAGGAGAGCCCCCGTTTCCGGGGGCTCAATGCTAATTTCAAACTTAGCCGCGCGAGTTAAGTTCTAGCTTGCTTTATTATCCACTTTATCGGCCTCAGTCCCAGCGCAATTATCATCGCTATGGTTGAGAACACCGATATCGCCAGACTAAACCCGAAGCCTAAAATCTGCTCCATCATGATTGGCTTCACCCCTTTGTTGTGGTTTTTTATCTGGCGCCTCCGCCGCAACGGAGACAGATTTCTTGTGCTGCTCTCACCTCCCTCCTCGAATTTTTTTGCCATTATACCAGAAGCAGTCAAGGAAAGGAAGTGGAATAGAAATACAAATTGAAGAGTGAAAAGTTAGCTGTTAGCTTTCAGCAGTCAGCAGAGAACGCTGAACCCGCAGCATTAAAATACCGTAGGGGCATAGCATGCTGTGCCCTTCACAGGTTCTGGGAGATGCTCCAGCACACTCATACACAATCGTAGGGGCGGTTCGTGAGCCGCCCCTACCTAAATAATTACCCTGCAATCGACTTGCCCAGCAGTAACCTGGCAATAATCATCTTCTGGATCTGCGGCGGTCCATCTCCAAGCTGGTATCCTATTACATCCCTCAGCCGCATCGAAATGGGGTGTTCCGTGCTGTATCCCGGATGCCCGATTAACACCAGCATATCCTTGATGCACTGCACCGAAACCTCCACGCTGAACCACTTCGCCATCGCCGACTCCATGGTGTGTATCTGCCCCTGGTCTTTAAGGTATAGAGTGCGGTAGCAGAGCATCCTTGCTGCCTCTACCATGGTATAGTGCTCGGCGATGGGAAACGACACTCCCTGATAGGAGGCGATAAGCTTACCGAATGTCCGGCGCTCCTTTGCCCATGCCATAGCGTCCTGAAGCGACGCCTGAGCGCGCGCCAGGCACTCCAGAGCAACGATAATGCGCAGCCAGTCAAGTGTGCCCATGAGCAAATAGAAGCCCAGTCCTTCCTCGCCTATGCGGTTTCTAACGGGAACTTTAACATCGTCGAAGGTCACGAAGCTGGGATACAGCCCGGCATTGCCCATCCAGGGCAGAGGTCGTATAGTCACACCGGGCAGATTCGTGGGTATCCATAGCAGGCTCACGCCACGGAATCCGGCTTTGGGATCTGTTTTGACAGATATGGTGACCACATCTGCTATAATGGCGCCGGGGAGCGGCGTCTTTTCTCCATTGACAATGTAATAATCGCCCTTTCTCTCAGCCCTGGTTACGATGCCAGCAGCATCGGAGCCAGCAGCGGATTCCGTGAAGCCGAAGGAGTGCCTTTTGTCACGATTAATCAGGGGCGGGAACCATTCGTCCTGGATGTCCTCGGGAAGGTGCGTCAGCAGGGCGCTGGTCGCCTGTATTGAGCCGACGGGCTCAACAGTAGGATCCACCTTGGCTACTTCTTCCACAATGATGCCCAGGGAGACGTGGTCGATTTTCTGCCCGCCGTATTTTTCCGGCACATTGAGATGATTCCAGCCCAGCGCCACTATCTTTTTATCGATATCGCGGAGGTTCTTGTGAAGCTCCTCAGGCCCCATTTTAGAGCGCGCCAGTGCCCCGGGGGCGAGTTCCTTCTGCGCAAACCGCCTTACCTCTTCCCTCAGAGCCTCCTGTACAGGGGTGAAACCGAATCCCGACATCCTAATAATGCTCCTTTCTTGCTTGTGGCTTCGCTTCAGCACAGCAAGCCTTCATTAGTATACAACCGCACCTTAGCCAAGTCAATTTGACAATGAGTCTGGCAGCTTCATTATTTGGGGGAGTAGAGGAGACAGGCTACCTGATGGCCACCGCCCATATCTATGAGAGGCGGCACAAAAATCGAGCACAAATCGAACCTTTTAGGACAACGGGGGTGAAATACACATCCGGTGGGTGGATTTATGGGGCTGGGCACCTCACCTTTCAGGACTATCACAGACCTCTTTGTCTCGACCGCCGGGTCAGGGATAGGTACTGCGGATAGCAAAGCCTGAGTGTAAGGGTGAAGAGGCTTTTTGTAAAGTTCATCTCTGTCAGATACCTCGACCAGCTTTCCCAGATACATAACGGCTACTCTATCGCTGATATGGCGCACCATCGACAGGTCGTGGGAGATGAAAAGGTAGGCAAGCCCGAACTCCTGCTGCAGGTCATCCAGAAGGTTGATAATCTGCGCCTGAATCGAGACATCCAGTGCTGAGATAGGCTCATCGCAGATGATAAGTTCGGGGCGCAGCGATAGCGCCCTAGCTATCCCCAGGCGCTGTCGTTGTCCGCCGCTGAATTCATGGGGGTAGCGGTCAGCCATGTAGGGCGACAGTCCCACGATATTAAGCACCTCTGAAACCCTTTCCCGGTATTGACGCACGCGGGTCAAGCCCTGTATCTTCAGCGGCTCGCCTACGATATCAGCCGCAGTGAAACGGGGATTGAGCGAGTCCTGCGGGTCCTGGAATATGACCTGAAGCTTCCGCCGCAGAGGGCGCAATTCTTTGTTGGAAAGCTTGCACAGGTCTTTGCCTTCAAATAGTATCTCGCCTGATGTGGGACGGTGCAACTGGAGAATACACTTGCCCACAGTGGTCTTGCCACAGCCGCTCTCACCTACCAGACCCAGAGTCTCGCCCTTCTTTATGCTGAAAGAGACATCATCCACGGCTTTGACTTCAGCGATTTTCCGCTGGAGAAAAAGCCCGGAAGTAATAGAAAAATACATCTTCAGGTTTTTGACCTCTACAAGCGTATCATTTCCCATGTTGTGCTTCCCTGTAAACCACCCCGCAGGCGGTGTAATGGCCAGGCTCCACTTCTACAAGCTGATGACTGTTTGTCTGGCACTGAGGGTCGGCTTGAGAACAACGGGGACAGAAGGCGCAGCCCACTGGCGGAGCAATAAGGTCAGGCGGCTGTCCCTTGATAGGCTCCAGACGAGTCTTTCTGGCTTCATCAAGGCGCGGCACCGAGGCAAGCAGCCCTACAGTATAGGGATGCCGGGGATTGTGGTAGATGGATATAGCGGGGCCATGTTCCACAATTCGCCCCGCATACATAACGTATACCCTTTTCGCGTAACGCGCAACAATTCCCAGATTGTGAGTGATAAGGATTACAGCCGTCCCCAGCCTGTCTGTTATCTCCTTAATCATCTCCAGAAGCTGCGCCTGTATAGTGACATCCACTGCCGTGGTCGGTTCATCGGCGATAATTAGCTGAGGCTGGCACGATATAGCCATAGCCATCATTACACGCTGGCGCATCCCCCCACTGAAATGGTGAGGGTAGTCATTGATACGGCGTTCCGCATGGGGTATGCCCACCAGTCTCAGCAGCCGAATAGCTTCGTTTACAGCCTCTTTCTTTTTCATTCCCAGATGCAGTTCCAGCGCCTCGGTCAACTGTCGCCCTATGGTTAATACAGGGTTCAAGGATGTCATGGGCTCCTGGAATATCATGGATATGCGGTTGCCCCTTATGCGCTGCATCTGCTTTTCAGAAAGCTCCAGCAGATTCTGCCCGAGGAAGGTTACCTCAGACACGGATTCGTCCACTTCATAAGCCTCGTTTCCGGCAAGGACCTGGGCAAACCGGCTCTGCGATAAGGCGGACTATGGAAAGAGCACTCACCGTCTTGCCACAGCCGCTTTCTCCCACCAGGGCTATGGTCTCGCCTTTTGCTACCTCATAGGAGACATCCTGAACCGCCTTTACCACGCCGTCCTGGGTGTAGAAGTAGGTGGATAAATTGCGAACCTCAAGCAAAGCGCTCATCTCTATCGTCTCAACCTCGGGTCTAAGGCATCACGCAGCCCATCGCCTAAGAATGTGAATGCCAGCATCAGTATTCCTAAAGCTATGGCAGGGAACAGCACCAGATGGGGGGCAGAGAAGATGAGGTCATAGCCATCTCTTATCATCGTGCCCCAGCTGGGTGTTGGCGGTTTGATTCCTATGCCTATGTAGCTCAAAGCTGCTTCAGCGAATATGGCGCGCGGTATGCCGAAAGTTATAAGGACGATAATGGGTCCCAGAGAATTGGGTAAGAGGTGACGCCACACAATGTATCTGCCGGATGCCCCCATAGCACGTGCAGCGGTGGCAAAATCCCTCTGTTTCAAAGAAAGAATCTGACCCCGCACCAGACGGGCGACATTGACCCAGGCTACAAGCCCGATGGCAAGAAAAATCATGTATATACTGCCGCCAAGGATGGCACGGATAAGAATTATGAGGAGAATATCGGGAAAGGCATACATCACATCCACAAAACGCATAATCAGATTGTCGGCCCGGCCTCCGGCATAGGCTGCTACGGCGCCGATAGGCAAACCTATTGCAAGAACAATAAACTGGGTGAAGATACCTACCAGCAGGGAAGTCCTCGCTCCGGCAAACAGCCTGGTAAATACATCCCTTCCCAGCTCATCGGTGCCAAAAGGATGGCTCCAGCTCGGCCCCTCTCTGACAGCATCCAGGTCTTGCTCAGCAAATCCGTAGGGGCTGAATATCGGGACAAAAATGGCTGCTAAAGCTATGAGCAGTATCAAGATAGCCCCGACCACAGCGAGGCGATTGCGCCTCAGCCGTATGAAGGCGTCTCCCCACAGGGTATGGTGAGGACGCGCCATTGTCTCTTCAAATACAGCCATTAACAACCTCACTCATAGCGAATCCTCGGGTCCACTACCGCATACAGCAAGTCTACAACTAAGTTAACTATGGCTATGGCGAAGGCATAGAACAGTATCGCCCCCATAATAAGCCCGTAGTCACGCTGGAAAACGCCCTGCACAAACAGACGACCTATGCCCGGTACGGAGAACAGAGTCTCAATAATAAAAGAGCCGGCGATGAGAAATGCCAGCTCAGGGCCCGCAATAGTCAAGACAGGGATGAGAGCATTGCGCAAAATGTGACGGTACATTACTACACGTTCCCTCAATCCTTTGGCACGAGCCGTACGAATATAGTCCTGACGGGAGACCTCAAGGATGCTGGCTCTGGTGATGCGGGCAATATAAGCAGCGGGCAATGCGCCCAGAGCAAAGGCAGGCATGAGTACTTGCTTGGGGCTGCCCCACCCTCCCGTAGGTAAGAGATGAAATGTGACCGAAAAGATGATAATCAGGAATATACCCAGAACAAAGCCGGGTATGCTGGCAAACAAAGTCGCAAAGAATACGGAAATATAATCAATAATTGAGTTCTGCTTTAACGCCGCTGCCATGCCCAGAGGTATGCCGATGAAAATAGCCAGCAGAAACGCAACGATGCCTAGTGTGGCGGTCTTGGGGAGGCCCTGCAATATGATGTCAGTGACATCACGGTCTTGATATGTGTAGGACAGGCCAAGGTCACCATGCAGCACGCCCCAGACCCAAGTTTTACACC
>FWPV01013019.1_pt1 | contig 12622 bp, 11 predicted proteins | sample 2228371 | NCBI WGS metagenome assembly FWPV01 (sample SAMEA103939776, study PRJEB20133) | metagenome | reverse complement strand
TCTCTCATTAAAGGAATTTTGTGAAAAAACCCTCATAAATATAGCTAATAAATGTCAACTGGCTACGGGTATCTTTTATGTAAAAAATACCCAGGACAATACTTTTAATCCCATAGCAAAATATGCCTATTATTCATCCGAACCCATTGGGTTTGTAAAGGAAGGGGAAGGACTTGTAGGGCAAGCCATTAAGGATAAAAAGCCAATAGTTATTACAAATATTCCCAATAATTATTTACGAGTAATATCGGGTTTGGGACAGGGAAGCCCACGTTATTTATATATTTTACCCATACTCAATAAAGAAGAAGTAGTTGCTGCTCTCGAACTGGCTTCTTTCTCCTCCTTCGATAATCAACAATGGCAAATGTTAGAACAATTGACAGGTTTTTTGGGAAAAATTATATTAAAAATTAAGTAATAGCAAAATAAAATGGGCATAAAGAGTGAAATAAAATATATTACAAAATCGCAGGTGAAAGTACAGACCCTTTTAGCTGGTATGCTTACATTGTTACTTCCGCTTGCCTTTTGGATCATTGAATTAGCCCTGTGGAAAACGAGTTTTACTTTTAAAAATATAGTATTTATTCATACAAAATCTCCCTCACTATGGTTAATTGATCTACTACCTATTATTATCACAGGTATCATATATTTTTTACTGGAAGATAAACGTATTTCTCAAAATTCCCTATTGCAAACTATACAGCAAATGAAAGAGCAAATGGATATTAATGCTCAGTTTGCAAAAGCAATTGGGGAAGGAAATTACTATAGCGATTTTAAGGTAACAAATCCCGACGATATTCTTGGCACCTCCTTGCTTATCATGCGCGATAACCTGTTAAAGAACTATCAGAAAGAGGCAGAACAAAACTGGATAGCTGAAGGTAAGGAGCAGATTTCCAATATTCTTAGAATGCATAATAGAATAGAGGAATTGGCCAACGAGGTAATTGTAAAACTTATCCATTATATAAATGCCGTTCAGGGAGCCTTTTATATATTTGATGATGAGAAAAAAAGTATCATCAATATTGCCACTTATGCATACAACAGAAAGAAATATTTAAAGCAGGAATTTGCAATAGGAGAAGGACTCATTGGAGAATGCGCCTTTGAGATGGATATCATATACCGAACCGAGATTCCCGATGATTATGTAACCATTACTAGTGGAATATTGGGAGATAAAAAACCCAAAAGCCTGCTTATAGTTCCTCTTATTTCCGATGAAAAACTTCAGGGCATTCTTGAATTTGCATCTCTAGCAGAAGAGATATCCGATCTTACTATAACCTTCATGCGTGAGCTGGGCGAAATTATTGCCCGAACCATATTCAATCTTAAAGTTACAGAAAGAACAGAACGTTTGCTTCGTGAGTCACAAAAAATGACTGAAGAACTTCAACAAAATGAAGAACAACTTCGTCAGAATGCAGAAGAAATGCGCGCTACACAGGAAGAGCTTCGTCGTTCCAATGAACAACTTGAAAAGCAAATTCAAGAAGTAGAAAATGCCCAAAAGAGAATAAACTCCCTGCTTGAAAACTCTTCCGAAATTATTATGATCTATGATGAATATCTTAATCTTATATACCAGAGTCCATCGGTAAAAAAGATTTTAGGGTATTCACCCGAGGAAATGGACCACGGAAAATATTTCGATAGACTCACCCGAAAAGGGGAAATGGAGGTAAGAAATATGTTTAAACGATTATTTGAGAATCCCCTCGAGGTAATTACCATTCAGTACACCTACATGAAGAAAGATGGACAAAAAATATTTCTTGAAACCACAGGGAGAAATCTCCTACACGACCCTGCCATCAGAGGCATATTGCTCAATTCTCAGGACATTACCGAACGCAAGCGTGCTGAAAAAGAAGAGCGGATGCGTAGTAAAATGCAATCCCTATCCGAGAATTCTCTTGATTTAATTCTTCGGGTAAGCATGCAGGGACACTTCTTTTATGCCAATCCCATTGTGGAAGATTATTTTGGAGTAGAACCCAAAAGTGTTATCAACAAAACTATTGATGAGCTTACAATGCCCGATGAATTACGAACCTATTTTAAAAATACCATAAAACAAGTAAAAACTAAACCTGAAAAGCTAAACCACGAAATTAAAATACCCATTCAACTGGGAGAAAAACTCATAGAACGTATTATGAGTATAGATGTAATACCAGAATACAATGAAAACGAACTCGAAACCATACTTTTTGTGGGTCACGATATTACAGAAGCTAAACGTATAGAATTAGAAATACAAGAAAAAAACAAAAAAATAGAAGACAGTATCAATTATGCTCAAAGAATACAATCCTCTATTCTTCCCGATAATAAAATAATACGAGAATATTTTCCCAAATCATTTATTTTTTACAAACCCAGAGATGTTGTAAGCGGAGATTTTCCATGGTTTTTCCATCATGGCGATGATATTTACATAGCAGCCGTTGACTGTACAGGACATGGAGTTCCAGGGGCTATGCTTTCGTTTATCGGATATTTCATTCTTAATAATATCGTGGATAATGACAAAGTTCTTAATGCGGGAGAGATATGTGATTTATTACATTATGGAGTTCGAGCAACACTCAAGCAGGATAGAGAAGACGCCAGTGGTCGCGATGGAATGGACATTGCTTTGTGTAAAATAAATATGAAAAAACGTGAAATACATTTTGCTGGTGCCCACAGGCCATTATATCTTTTGCGAAAAGGAGAACTAACCGAATTTAAAGGCGATAGAAAATCGGTAGGTGGAATACCCATAGGTAAAAAAGCCGAAGAACCCTTTACCAATCATACCATTAACATTATAAGTGGTGACCGAATCTTCTTCTTTTCCGATGGATTACCCGATCAATTGGGGGGACCCGAAAATAAAAAATATTCACCTGCTCGTATTCGTCAGTTGATTCTAGAAAACGAACATAATACGATGAGCTTTTATTACGAACTATTTACAAGGGATTTTGAAGAATGGAAAGGGGAAAGAAAACAAATAGATGATGTGTTATTGATAGGTATTGAATTTTAAACCTTATTTTTGTCATAACGTTTTAAGAAATATTTATAAATTTGAAAAACTAAAAAAGAAAATAAATTTAATAAATAAACCTATGTTTAAAGATTCAAAAGGCTTTCTGGAATTCGTTTACGAATTTTATAAAACCATGAAAGCACATGAAATATCACTGGTATATGAAGGGGAAATTACACATCAAATAACTAAGGCTTTCACATCTTTAGCTGAATCTAACATGGCCAAAGAGGAAGAATCCGGTAGTGTTCAACGTAAGGTGTTTCATGTTATGGTAGAATGCCTTCAAAACATCAGCAAACATGCTGATGAAGCCACTGATAACGATTTCCTATATTCGGGTAGAGGAATATTTATGGTAAGTAAAAACCAATCGGAATATACCGTTACTACCGGCAACGCTATTGATAACTCTAAAATTCCAGAAATGCGAGAAATGCTCGAACGCATAAATAGCATGAGTAAGGAGGAACTTAATGAGTTATATAAAAAACAAATAAAAGAGGGACGGCTCTCTGAAAAAGGAGGTGCAGGACTCGGCTTTATTGATATCAAACGTAAAACAGGTCGCCCCCTTGAATATCACTTCTTACCCATTAATGATAATATTTCGTTCTTTTTACTAACTTCTTCTATACCACGCGAATAAAAAACTTAAAGACAGGAGATAAAATATGGAAGCAATAAAAATAAAAGGAACAGAAGACACTCCTACTGTTATACTCGACGCCGTAGAAAATTATTTCGAAATATCGGGTCGTTCTATGCCGGAAGATGTTACAAGCTTCTATGGACCCATTCTCGGATGGCTATCCGAATATGGAAAAAACCCGAATACCAAAACCGTATTCAATTTTAAACTTGAATATTTCAATACAGCTTCATCCAAGCTCATCCTTGATGTATTGATGAAACTTGAAGAAATGGCACGGGCGGGTCATGATGTGCTCGTAAAATGGCACTATCCTGAGGATGATGAAGATATGCAGGAAGCAGGAAATGAGTATGCAGATATAGTAGAGGTACCCTTTGAATTTATCTCTTATTCCTAATAAAGTGACCCATTCTTTTGTAAATAATAAATTATGAGCGAAGAGATTCTAAAAGCACTCATGCAACTGTTTGCTATTATAGCCAAACAGGACGAAGGGGTAGAAACGAATGAAAAAGAATATATAAAAAATTTTTTAGCTCAGCACTTGTCCGAAGAGCAAAGTAAAGAATACTATGCTCTTTTTGAAAAACATTCAGAATGGGGTGATGAAGAAGAAGAGGGTGAAACAAAAAAGAAACGTCTCACTAAAGTTAATGATTCCGTTCGTATTCTTGGTATTTGTAAAAAAATAAATAAAACACTTAATCAAAATCAAAAAATTGTTGCTCTGGTGAGATTGTTTGAATTTGTAAATTCCTAACGAAAATTTACCGAGCAACGCATGGCCATCATTCACACTGTGGCTGATGTATTCAATATAGCAAAAGAGGAATTTCAAAGTATTGAAAAATTTGTTATTTATAACGATCCCGATAAAATTAACGACCCTCAAATCCTCGTTATTAACGATAAAGAGAATCATAATGCTTGTAAACACATTAGAACTGAAAAACTCGACAGTCATATCTTTATTTTACGTATTCCCAGTGTCGAATTGTACTTTTTAAAATATATTGGCAACCAAGATTTATTTCTCAATGGGCTGGCCATTAATAATAAAAGAATATATCTTTTTGCTAATGGCAGTACCGTAAAATTACCCAAAGGCAAACCTATCTATTATTCCGATGTTTCAGCACATTTCCTTGCCGATATTCATGCCAGTAAGATTTCATTTGAAGTTAAAAACGTATCGTACGTTTTCCCTAATGGTGACTATGGCTTACAAAAGATCAATTTTTCAGAAACACACGGTCGACTTGTGGGCATTATGGGTGCCAGTGGTGCCGGTAAAACCACTTTGTTAAACGTATTGTGTGGCATAGAAGAACCTACCACTGGTGAAGTGCTTATTAATGGTATTAACCTGCACACACAAAAGAAAGAACTCGAAGGAGTTATTGGACTTATACCTCAGGACGATTTATTGATAGAAGACCTTACTGTTTTTGAAAATTTATTTTATAGTGCTAAACTTTGTTTTCGAGATAAACCCGATGAAGAATTAACCCGTATGGTTAATAATACACTATACAACCTTGGGTTGCTCGATAGGGCCGATTTAAAGGTGGGTAGTGTATTAAATAAAACCATATCTGGTGGTCAGCGCAAACGCCTTAATATTGCCCTGGAGCTTATTCGTGAACCCTCTATACTATTTGTCGACGAACCTACCTCTGGTCTCTCCTCAAGGGACTCAGAAAATGTAATGGATCTGCTTAGAGAACTGGCCTTAAAGGGTAAACTTGTATTTGTAGTTATACACCAACCTTCCTCGAACATATATAAAATGTTCGATAAAATGATTATCCTCGATACCGGTGGTTACCAGATTTATAGTGGCAACCCGGTAGAGGCTGTAATGTATTTCAAAAAAGTTGATCAACAAATTAATAGTGAAGTAGGGGAATGCCCTACGTGTGGAACCGTCAACCCTGAGCTTATTTTTAATATTGTTGAAGCCCAGGTTGTTGACGAATATGGTAATTACACAGGGGTTCGTAAAGTTCCACCTGTAAAATGGGAAGAATATTATTATCAGAATTTTCCTCCCGAAAAAATTGAAACCATTACCGAAGCTCCCCCTAAATCCCTAAACATCCCTAGTAAACTGAAACAACTAAAAATATATTTTACTCGAGACCTTTTGGCAAAAATTAGCAATAAACAATACATTCTTCTTAATCTTTTAGAATACCCATTATTAGCCTTTATCCTATCCTATATCATTCGTTATATTGCCGATCCTACTTCATCTACTTATATATTTCGTGAAAATGAAAATGTTTCTATTTACATATTCATGAGTATTATTGTTGCCGCTTTTTTTGGTCTTACGGTTAGTGCGGAAGAAATATTTCATGATCAAAAAATTCTTAAACGGGAAAAATTTCTTAACTTAAGTAAAAATAGCTATTTGCTTGCCAAGGTACTCATTTTATTCACTCTCTCGTCCATTCAAACTTACACTTTTGTTGTAATTGGAAATTCCATTCTTGGAATTAAATCCATGTATTTTTCCTATTGGTTAATGCTCTTTTCGGTTGCAGCTTTTGCCAATGTGCTGGGACTTAACATTTCTGCCTCCTTCAACTCAGTGGTTACAATTTATATCATCATTCCTTTTATCATGATTCCCATGATGGTATTGAGTGGAGCTATGTTTAGCTTCGATAAACTCAATCGAAATATTACCAGCGTAGATAAAGTTCCTTTTATTGCCGACCTTATGCCTACAAAATGGGCATACGAAGCCTTAATGGTTCACCAGTTTAAAGATAATAACTACGAAAAGTATTTTTATGATTATGAAAAAGAAATAAGCAATGCCAATTTTAAAATAGTATATTATATACCACAATTAATAAAACATCTCGATGCCGTAATTACAGAGTTGAACACATCACCTCGTGTAGAAAAGACAATAGATGATTTTCTTATTTTACGCAACGAAATACTCATTCAGAAACAAAATGTGCCTCTAGTTGAATGTACAGTAGATACTTCACTTACCTTAGAAAAATTTGATCAACAGGCGGCTATTAACACCATGGATTATCTGATTGCCCTCAATGAATATTACGAAAAGATATATGATGCAGCCGATAAAAGAAAAAACAACATGATAGCTTACCTTACCGAAACAAAACCCGAAATCTACAGAAAATTTTACGACAATTATTTTAATGAACATCTCTCCGACATGGTAAAAAAAGTTTTTGAAAAAGAAAAAAATAAATTACTTATTTATAATCATCATCTGGTTCAGCAAATTGATCCTATATTCCTCGATCCTATTCCAAAAAATAAACTCGATTTTCGTACCCATTTGTATGCACCACGTAAACATTTCTTGGGAAAATTTTATGATACCTACTGGTTTAACCTATTTATAATCTGGATTTTTACAATAATTTTATACATTACTTTATATTTTGACTTTTTCAAAAAACTTATTAACTTTTCAGATTATATTGATCGTTTTAGGAAAAAATAATTTAAGCAAAGAGCATTATGACAAAAAAAATTACCTTTATAGTATCAGCCATAATACTTATTGGTGTTAGCATATATGTAATATATGTTAACACACACCTTGAGCCGGGAGAGAATCTCGAAGTTCCCTTTGAAGAAATTAATAAGGGCGTAATTGATATTGAGGTAGAAGCAGTTAAAAGCATTACTGAAAATATTTCATCTCCCATAGAAATAGCAGCCTTAATAAAAGAATTGGGAGTACCATTCAATCGTGATTATTTAGCACCTACCGATTATATATCGAAATATAATACCAATTATGCCCAGGCATTTGCTTTAGGAGTTTTCAGTGCCGATTTGGGATATCTCAATATGTACAATAAAACCGGTTCTGTTATTGACTATCTTACTACCATTAAAAATTTAGCTGATGCTATAAATGTAGGACAATATTTCGATTTTGCAACATTAAAACGTCTGGCAAGCAATAGTTCTAATGTCGATTCACTTAAATACATTTCTGTTCATAGTTTTAATCAAATAGATCAAAATTTGAGGCAACGAAAAAGAGGAAATCTTAGTGCACTTATCATTGCAGGTGCTTGGCTGGAAGGAATTTTCATTACTATACAGGTTTCTAAAATTAAGCCTGAACCCAAATTGCTTGAAAAGATCGGGGAACAAAAAATTATTCTTTCCGATTTAATGACACTTTTAGCATCATATGCTAAGGATCCTATTTTCAAAAATTACGTTACTGAATTTAACACCATAAAAGAAAAATTTGATGAAGTAAAAATAACATACGAGCAGGGAGAACCTGTCACTGTTGTTGAGAATGGCATGATGACCGTTGTACAAAAAGATAAAAGTATAGTTCATCTGACCACTAAGCAATTGATAGAGATTTCTCAAACAGTGGAAGAGATTAGAAATAAATTAATCAAACAATAACGCTATAAAATTATTTTTAAATAGCGTTAACAAAAAAATGACTCAATTATGCTTAAGATATGCAAACAAAATATTAATATTGTCGTGTGGATATCGGAAGCAAGAAAGATGATAATAAACCTTTTGAAGCCGAACAAACTAATGATAAAACTAATTTATATAACCTTTATTGGTTGTGCCATTTTATTATATACGTCCCAAAATTCATGGGGACAATCAGGTTCAAAGCTTGTTGAATTATGTAATTCGGTGGCAGGGGATGATGCTACCTATCTTAAAGATTTTTATGTAGAACTCGACGCTGCAGGACCTGAAGGTAAAGCACCTGAACAAAGATTTACCATAGTTTTAAGTAAAAATACGGAATACCGATTTACCGTATGCAATGCTGAAGGATCACAGGGGAAAGCAATTCTTCAATTATATGATGTGTCGAAACTATATGCCAGTACATACAATTCACAAACTGGACAGATTTTTCAATCCTTCAATTTTCAGTGTCAAAAAACTGGTGCTTATCATCTTATAGTCTCATTTCTCGATGGGAAAAAAGGATCAGCAGTGGTAATTGCATCCTTTGTGAGGACTCTCTAAGTACTTTGTGGGTTGTACTGGATTCGAACCAGTGACCCCTACCCTGTCAAGGTAATGCTCTAAACCAACTGAGCTAACAACCCATTTCGACTACAAATATAAAGTTTTTTATGTTTTTATTACAAGTTTAAAATTTCTTTATAGGAGGGACCGCTGTCGGATAGCCTCAAAAATAATAACGGCAGCAGACACTGAAACATTTAAAGAATCGGCCGTTCCTTTCATGGGGATTATTAAATGTTCATCACTGTGTGAAAGCCAGAAATCCGATAATCCATCTGCCTCTGTTCCAAAAATAATTGCCAGGGGTCTGTTGTATTCGAATTGGTAATATATCTTTGCCTTAGAAGTAATGGCTGCCGATACAATATATAGGCTGTTTTCTTTTAACCATTTATAAGCATTCTCATTATCTGTTACCGACCAGGGTACAGAAAAAAGACACCCTCTACTTGAACGGATGACATTAGGGTTGTAAATGTCGGTTTGTGAATCACAAATAATTACAGCATCAGCACCAGCAGCACTTGCAGTGCGAAAAATAGCACCCAGATTTCCAGGCTTCTCTACTCTTTCAACTACAATTACCAAAGGTTGTGAAGTTTTAAGAACCAATTGATTTAAAGAACTATATTGTGTTCTAAATACTGCAAGAATACCTGCCTTGTCAATACCATACGTTATACGTTCGTATACTTTCTGCGAAACGTAGTAATATTGAACATTATATTTTTGAGGGGTTATATTGGATTGATTTTCGTTAATGTAAAGAGAATGTAATGTATAACCCGCCCTAAGTGCTATTTCTATTTCCTTTATTCCTTCCACCAGAAAAAGCCCTTCCGATTTTCGTTCCGAAGCTTTATGCAAACGTAACAGTTGCTTAATCTTTGGATTATGTATGCTTGTTATGCAGGATGTCATTTTGTTTTTTTTGCGAAAATAGTAGGTATTTTTATTTTTGAAAGAAAACTTATATATGTTTTGTCTGAGATGGATATTTTTGAGGGAAAAAAATTTACTGAAATAAATTTTAGCCTCAATCCACGGGTATTATTTTAGTTTTATTTATACTTTCATTTTTTATAACAATATTCATAAACCATGCATCTAACTTTCTTTTCTAATTTTAAAAGCTTATCTAAAAATTTGTTTTTATAGTTTTCCCGAATATTCTTATATCCTTCTAACATGGCAAGAATATCTGCTTTTTGTGTTAGCATTTCATCACTATTATTATCATCTAATTTTACCAATGTCATTCCTGCTATATAGTTCATAAATATAAAAATGGGATAATCTTTCCATTAGGTATCATGAATAATATTATTGGTAAATTCTGGTATAATGGTTACATGACTATAGAGCGCACCTAAAATCCAATGAAATAAAAATTTATTTGCTTCTACCCTTGTTTCTTTATAGGTATTTAAAGATGTTTTAATTAACCAGTTTGCAACTGTTTTTATAGCATCTTTATATGGCTCATAGTCTTCAATTTAATAAGTTTGTAATTTTGGGGATTATGAATATCCTGTGCAGATAGGCCGATAATAGAAAAGATTAAAATTAAGCAAAGAATAACTTTTTTCATTTGTAAATAATTTTAAATTAAAAGTGGACGAATGTAACTCGCATGTTTATTTTTATATTTGTCTGTTTTTAAGGAACATGCTCGTTTCATAATTTCCATTTTTTTAATATACAAACAAAAATAATGCTATTGGTAGTATAAAACAAATAAAGCATGCTATATAATGATAGGCACATAAGTTCATGTTTTCGGGTAATGAGAAGATGGTAAAAAATAATAAGCCATCATTTGTTATTAGCTTAATATTTCTCCTAAAAATCCTTTTATGGGGGCATTGCCCATACCCCACTTACTTTTTTTTGTCTTGATACAAGAAAGTAGGTAATGAAAATCAAGGATCAAAATCTTTTTCCCAGCGGTACCCCAGCAGGGTTTCTACTTCCGCGACTAAAACTCGCCCCTGCCAGGGCTCGAACAAACGTCGCTCCACAAACCTCACGCTCCCGAAATCCCTCTGACCCTTTCAGGGAAAAAGATTTAAGGCCATTCTCCCTTACCCATAGGCTGCCACTGGTGGGAGTAGCATGGTTCTGCCATGAATGCTGCTTCTCCCAATTTTTATCCGTCTGTGTGTAAACCCACAATGGCTTTCATGAATATTTCTTCCGAACATAAAAAATAACATTCAAAATACATATATTAATCCTTAAATTAATTAATTTTGAAAAATACATTTTTTTTGGGATAATTTGAATAATGGAGATAGATGGGCTTTTCAATTACTCTTTTGCTGGATAAAATGGAGACTTTAGAGGCTAATCCTATAGAGTATTTTTTAGTGTCGGAGGGGGAGAAATTAAGGGTTAATCAGCATCTTGGCAAAGAAGTAAGGATAGTGCATACAGGGAATTTATACTGTATACATTGTGGCAGGAAAAGTAGTAAGCTGTTTGGACAGGGTTTTTGTTATCCTTGTTTTACAACTGCCCCGGAGGCTGAGAATTGTGTCTTACGTCCCGAGCTTTGCCGTGCTCACGAAGGTGTTGCTCGAGATATGGAATTTGCAAAAAATCACTGTCTTATAGATCATTTTGTATATTTTGCTGCAGTAGATCAAATAAAGGTAGGAGTAACACGTCATACACAAATTCCTACCAGGTGGATAGATCAGGGAGCTTCTTCGGCAATAATCATAGCTCGTGTACCCAATCGTTATATGGCGGGATGTATTGAAGTGGAGCTTAAAAAATTTTTTCCCGACAAAACCAATTGGCGTGCCATGCTTACCAATAACGAACTACTATGTCCCAATTATTCCGAGGCTATCAGCAGGCTGTCCGGGATGCTTAGTCCTCAGTGGTATAAATATTTAGTTTCTGACTACACGGTTAAAAAATTGAATTATCCTGTATTGCAATATCCACCTAAAGTACAAAGTATTGATCTGTTAAATGATTCCGAGGTAAGAGGAGTTCTTACCGGAATTAAAGGCCAATATTTAATTTTTTCTGGGGGAAAAGTTATTAATATTCGTAAACACACAGGTTTTGAGATTACCCTTGAGGTAGTATAATTATTTTTTAAGATGAACAAACCCATAATTAGCATCATTACGGCAACCTATAACAATGCAGATACTATAGAAGACACTTTGCTTTCTGTTGTTCAACAAACCTATCCTTATATAGAGTATATTGTAAAAGATGGGGGTTCGACCGATGGAACACTGGATATATTGAGTAAATACAGAAATTACATTCATATATTTGAGACGGGTAAAGATGAAGGAGTATATAGTGCCTTAAATAAGGCTCTATCTCTTGCTACGGGAGATGTAGTAGGTTTTTTACATGCCGATGATTATTTTTATTCGGAAAATGTTATTGAAAAAATAGCAGAAGCTTTTGCAGATCAGACGATCGTGGCAACCTATTCCGATTTAATATATGTGGGAAGGGAAAAAAATAAGCAGATTATAAGGTACTGGAGAAGTAATTCTTATAATGATCGTTTGCTATATCGTGGCTGGATGCCCCCACATCCTACTGTGTTTTTTCTTAGAAAAGTTATTAATAAAATTGGTCTTTTTAATGAAAAGTATAGGATAGCAGCCGATTACGATTTTATTATACGTTTATTTATGCACTATCCTGCAAATGCTTTTTTATATATACCTCAAATTACAACCTGTATGCGGGTGGGAGGAGAAAGCAACCGTTCTATATATAACATTATACAAAAAACTAAGGAGGATTATAAAATTATACAAAAGCATCGATTGGGTGGAACTAAAACTTTGATATTGAAAAATTTTTCAAAGATTATTCAGTTTATTATAAAAAAATAAAAA
>FWPV01013018.1_pt1 | contig 12622 bp, 15 predicted proteins | sample 2228371 | NCBI WGS metagenome assembly FWPV01 (sample SAMEA103939776, study PRJEB20133) | metagenome | reverse complement strand
CACAGAAATTGGACTCGCCGCGCCCTTGCTTCCCGCAGGAATCGACGGTCATGTAGATCATGGCGATAACGCCAGGAATGATCACGAGGAGAGAAATGAGGAACCAGAGGTACCGTCGGCCGATGATATTCGGCATACATCCTCCTAGATGGCAGGGATCACTCGGCCGGCGTGCAGCGGCCGCCGGCAAAGCGGCGCTAGTATAGCACATGCACGAAGTGGTGACAAGGCATGTGATTGACTTTCTGCCTGCCTGCGCCTATAATCGCGGTGGATCAGCCCGACGGCGCGCCGGCAGCCTGCCCCACAGCGGCGTCGTCGGCACAGACCAATGCACGCCTCGCTGCGCACCGTCTGCGAGGAAGGACACGATGCCATGCCCGTCACGCTCCGGCCGTGCGCCGGCAAACAGGACTATGCGCCGATCAGCGACTTCCTCTCCACCCTCTACCAGCCGGACAACCGCGACGGCAACTGGTTCCAGCCCATGTGGGAGTATGCCTACACGCATCCCTGGTTCGATGATGACTCCGTGTCGCACATCGGCGTCTGGGAAGACGGCGGCAGCATCGTTGCTGTTGCCACCTACGAGTCGCGCCTGGGCGAGGCCTTCTTCCAGGTGCGGTCGGGCTACGAAGGCCTGAAGGCCGACATGCTCGCCTATGCCGAGCAGAACCTGGCAGCCGCCGATGACAGCGGCAAGCGCTACCTCAGGGCCTACGTCAACGACTTCGACGCCGCCTTTGAGCAGATCGTGCGCGAGCGGGGTTACGTGCCCTACCCCCGTGGGCACCGCCCCATGACCCAGTTCATCATCCCGCGCCCCTTCCCGCCCATCCCCCTGCGCGACGGCTTCCGCCTCAAGAGCCTGGCCGACGACAACGACCTGGCCAAAGTCGATCGCGTGCTCCATCGCGGCTTCAACCACCCCGGCGAGCCGCCGCCCGACGGCATTCGCGACCGCATGCGCATGCAGTCTGGCCCCCACTACCGCAAGGACCTCAACATCGTGGTTGAAGCGCCCAACGGGCAATTTGCGTCCTACGCCGGTCTGTGGTATGATCCAATCAACCGTTTCGGGTATGTGGAGCCTGTCGCCACCGACCCGGACTACCGGCGCATGGGGTTGGGCACCGCCGCTGTGCTCGAAGGCATTCGCCGCTGCGGCGAGCTTGGCGCCACCGTGCTTCTGACGACGCATCTGCTTGACGAAGCCGATCGCTGCGACCGGTTGCTCTTAATCCATCAAGGGCGCAAGGTGGCCGAAGGGTCGCCGGATGAACTGAAATCCCGGGTGGGAGGCGACGTGGTCATCTTACGGGTACGCGACGCCGCCCGGGCAGCCGCCGAGATTGCCCGCCGTTTCCAGGCGCCGGTGCGCATCGCGGGCGGCGCCGTGCGGGTAGAGATTCCGAATGGCCACCGGTTCCTCGCCGAAGTGGTGGAAGCGCTTCCGGGCGAGGTTCAATCCGTGGCGTTGCACAAACCCACCTTGGAAGACGTATTTCTGGATGAAACGGGGGTGACGCTTGGCGAGTAGCGGATTCTTCGTCCCGGCTTTCGTGCTGGTCCGGCGGGAATTTATCCGCTTCTGGCGTGAGAAGTCGCGCGTTCTGGGATTCGTCGGCTCGCCGCTCGTCTTTTGGCTGGTGATCGGCTCGGGCTTCGGAGACTTGAGCTTTTTCTTCCCCGGCGCGCTCACCCTGACGGTCATGATGTCGTCGGTGTTCTCTTCCATGTCGCTGATCGAAGACCGGAGGGAAGGATTTCTGCTGTCGATGCTCGTCTCCCCTGCCCCGCGATGCGCGCTGGTTTACGGGAAGGTGCTGGGCTCGGCGACGCTGGCGTGGCTGCAAGGTCTGATCGTCCTGGCGTTCCTGCCGCTGACCGGGTTCCGTCCCGGCTTCGCGCAACTCGCCGCGCTCGCCGGAGCGATTTACCTGATCGCCTTCACATTTACCGCGCTCGGCTTTCTGCTGGCGTGGAAGACGGACTCCACCCAGGGTTTTCACGCGGTGGCCAATCTCATCCTGTTTCCGCTGTGGATGGTTTCCGGAGCGCTGTTCAGCGCATCGACCGCGCACGGCTGGATCCGCTGGGTCATGACGTTCAATCCCATGACCTACGCGCACTCTTTGATTCACTCATTGCTCGACCCGGCAGCCCGAGAAGGTCCGCCGCTGCCCTTAAGCCTTGCGATCACGGCGGCGTGCGGGGTGGCGCTGTGGGTCGCCGCCACCTTCGCGGCAACCGGGACAAGGGAGAGCGCACCAAAATGAGAACGCAAGTCTGGATTCTCTGCTCAGTGGCGCTGCTGGCGGGCTGCCAGCGGCGTCCCGCGCCGCCCGTGCTGGGCAGCGTGCCGGAATTCACTCTTACCGCCGAAACCGGATCGAAGTTCTCCTCTCAGGAGCTGGCTGGAAAGGTCTGGGTGGCGGATTTTATCTTTACCACCTGCCAGGGTCCGTGCCCGCGAATGAGCTCGCAGATGCGGCAGATTCAGAACGCCACCACGACGCTCGCCGATTTCCGCATGATTTCGTTCACGGTGGACCCGGAACGCGATACGCCCGAGGTTCTGGCGGCTTACGGCAAGCGCTATCAAGCCAATCCGGCGCGGTGGACCTTTCTCACCGGTCCGAAAGAAACCCTCCACGCCTTGAGCCGTGACGCCTTCAAGCTGGGCGACGTGAAAGGCGATCTGGAACACAGCACCCGGTTCGTTCTGGTGGACCGGAAATCGCGCATCCGGGGCTACTACAATACCTGGGAGAAGGAAGCCATCCCGAACCTCCTGGCGGACATCCAAACCGTGCTGAAAGAGCCTGACTAAATGGATTTCACCCTTCTGCCGACAGTCAACGCCCTGCTGAACGCCACCGCCGCTTCGCTCCTGGTTTGGGGCTACGTTCTCATCCGTCGCGGAGAGCGCGAAAAGCACCGGAAAGCGATGATGGCGGCGTTTGCCGTTTCCATCCTCTTCCTGGTGAGCTACATGCTCTACCACTGGCAGGCAGGCAGCGTGCGGTATCAGAAGACGGGTCTGATCCGAACTGTATACCTTTCGATCTTGCTGACCCACACTGTGCTTGCCGCTTTGGTTCCCCCCATGGCTGCCTTGACCCTTTACCGGGCTTGGACCGGTCAGTTCGAGCGCCACCGCCGCATCGCCCGGTGGACGCTTCCCATGTGGCTCTACGTCTCGGTCACCGGCGTGGTCGTCTATCTGATGCTCTATCGGTTTTGATCCGTGGAACCCCCGTTCCCCGAACAGGGCGCCGCCGTGATGGCGCCTCCCGAATCGGCGACCACGTGGCAGCCCGGGGCTTCGAGCCTCGGTCCCGGGTTGCCGTTCCAGTTGATGGACACGGGCACCCAATCCTTCGGTATGGTCAGCTTCACAGCGGCTATGCCGCGGCTGACGAGCAGAATCTCCTTCGCCTCCGGCATCAGCTCGGCTTGCACCCGCACGGTGAGGTTTTCTTCGCGCTTGGGGAGCAGGATGCGCGCGTCCAGACGGAGTCTCTCTTTGCCCCGCTGCACCGTCACCACCACCGCCCTCTCTTCCCGGGCGTCTTCCATATAGCGGGCATAATCGCGCCCGCTGTCGATCGGGCGCCCGGCGATGGCCACAATCCGGTCGCCAAGCTTCAAGGGACCGCTGTAGTTGGGCGGAAGCCATACCACTTCCGCTCCCGGTCCTTCCTTCTTCGGGTCGTAACCGAACCCGCCAAGCGAAAGATAAGCTCCTGAGCCCGGAGCGACCCGCGTCACCGGGAGCGCATCGTTGCGCCGCACCGGATCGGGTTTGGCGATCTCCACCCAATAACAGCGCAAAAAATTCATGCTCCCCGTCTCGTAGTCGACTTTCAGAGGGAAAGCGGCGCGCCGCGCTTTGGAAAGAAACCGCACCAGATTTTCGGCCGACATGTCCGCGGTTTCGGTGACGCCCGGAATCCGCCTGCGCTCGGTATCGGGCGCGGCCATCCACAGCACCGGGGTCATTTGCAGGTTCGCCGAAAACAGGCGGTTGGTCTCGATGGCGCGGCGCGGATTTCCTTCCACCGCGACCGCCGCAGCCCAGATATCAGGAATCCGCGAGACCGCATAAAAAACGCACGGCGCCGCATCGCCGCGCCCGGCCAGATAAACCCGGTCGGGATCGATGTCCTGCCTCCCTTTCACCGCCGCCTCGAGTTCCTTGACCCCGGCGTCGGTGCAAAGGCCTTTCTCGAAGGCAAACCACTGCCACCCTTGGCTAGCGGCGATGGTTTTCCACCCGTCCCACGAATCGAGCGTCACCAGCAGCGGCGCCAGCGCCATTGCGAGCAACATGGCTCACCTGTTCATCCGGGAACGGATGCGCCGCGCCAGCCTTTCGATTTCTTCCGTCTTGCGGATGGTGGCCAGCGAAACCACATGCCGCGTGTTCTTTTCCAGGTCAGCTTTGAGCTCTTTAGAAAGCTCGATCAGGCGCTCCGCATCTTTGATGGAGCGCTCGTGTTCGAGTTTCAGTATTTCTTCCCGGAGGTCCTTGCCGCCGGGGTAGGGCCGGCGCGCAGGCTCCTCTTCTTGTCCCACTTGCGGCCAGAGCAGGAGCGCCCCCAACGCTCCGCAGGCGAGCAGACCGGCTTTTCGAGTCATCCTATCCCAATTGTTACCATAGCTACTTATGGAAAACGTGCGCGTAGGCATCGTCGGATTAGGCAACGTGGGTTCGGGAACCCTTCAGATCTTGCTCGAAAATGGAGACCGCATCGCCGAGAAGCTCGGGTTCCGCCTTGAGGTGAAAGCGCTGTGCAGCCTCGACATCGACACCAAGACCTTTCCTCCGGAACTTGCCGGCGCTGTGAAATCGACCGATTGGCGCGACGTGGCGACGCATCCCGAAGTGGACATCGTGGTGGAAGTCGTCGGCGGCACGACCACCGCCCGCGAGATCATCGAAACCGCCATCGCGCACGGCAAGTCGGTCGTCACCGCGAACAAGGAACTGATGGCGCTGGCGGGCGCAGACATTTGGGAGAAAGCCATCGCGGCGGGCACCAACCTCGCCATGGAAGCCAGCGTCGCCGGCGGCATTCCCATTCACACCGTCCTGCGCGAAGGAATCTCGGGAGACCGGGTGGTGGCGCTGTACGGGATCCTGAACGGAACCAGCAACTACATCCTCACCGAAATGGAGGAGAAGAACCGCGCTTTCGACGAAGTGCTCGCCGACGCGCAGCGCCTTGGGTACGCCGAAGCCAATCCGAGCGCCGATGTGGATGGTTTCGACGCCCGCTCGAAGCTTGCCATCTTATCAGCGCTGGCGTTTGGATTACGGATTACACCCTCCGACATTTACACCGAGGGGATTCGCCGCATCACGCCGTTTGATTTCCAGTACGCGCATCATTTGGGCCATACCATCCGCCTCCTTTGCGCCGCGCGGCAAACGCCTCAAGGCTTGGTGTTAAGCGTACGCCCGGCGTTGATTCCGCAGAACACAATTCTGGCGGGCGTGCGGGGCGCCTACAACGCGATTTGGGTGCGGGGCGCCTACGGCGAAGACACCTTTTACTATGGGCGGGGCGCCGGTTCCCGACCCACCGGCGTGGCGGTGGTGAGCGACCTGATGCGCGTGGCGCGCGAGATTCGCAGCGGAAGCCCGGAGCGGGTGTCGCCGTTCGCCCACGAACGCCTCGGGGAATACCAACCGGTGCCCGTGTCGGTGCAGAAGTCGGCGTACTATTTGCGCTTCCGGGTGGTGGATCGCCCGGGGATCATCGCCGCGCTGGCAGGCATTCTGGCGGAAAAGAAAATCAGTTTGGACGCCGTGCTGCAACTGCCTTGCGAAACGAAGGACAATCTGCCCTTCGTGATCACCGTGGAGCCCGCCCTGGAAGAGGCGATACAAGACGCCGTCCGGCAGATGGAGACTTTGGACTTTCTGGTGGAGCCGCCCTTGGCGTTGCCTATGGAGCGACCGCTGTAATGCGGCGTGCGGCCGCTGCAAAAAGAAAAATGGTTCCAAGTGACCCTCGGTCCAGCTTGTTCCCCGACCGGCATGCTCGGCCGGAACATGGCGCCCGGACAACCTGATCGCACTCTGCTTTGCTCCCCAGTTCAGCTTTTGGCTGAACTGGCTCAACGCTCAGCAGCGCGATGCAAGCGCTGTCTGGGTGGAGCCGGCTGCTCGGAACGACCTTTCGCTCGCCCGCGACGGCTGCTTCCGTTTCGGAAGCCCCCGTAGCGGGGTCGCCGCTCCTGGTCTATCCCTTCGCGGCCACTCCGGTTTTCCGCCTGAACCGTTCGGCTTCGAACTCGCCTCCTCGGATCCGTTTCCGGTGTCCGGGGAGGGTCAGCATCCGTCGCCCGTTTCCAGGCTTCCCACCGGATTCCTCTCCCCTACCTCCGGTAGCCGCTCCCCTTTGGGCCTTCCGACCCTCCGGATCAAAGCGCTCCACCGTGGCCGGTTTGAGGGACTCACCTTTGCGGTCGGCCCGATCTCCCTTCGCTCCCCGGTCCCAGCCACCCTTGTTAGATGTGGCCGAGGCCGGATCACCGTTCCGGGTCCGCTACCTTCCGCCAGGCTCGCTGTTCCTCGAACCTCTTGGAACCATCTCAATCATGCAACAACCCGCTAAAACAGTCAAACGAAAAATGCGCCTGCGGGGCCGAATTTTTGCAACTATATTTCTATTGTTTACAATCAGTTACGAGGATCAGGCCGTGGATAACCTGTGTAAAAAACAGCGCTTTGGCGAAATGTTTCAGCGCTCCATCTTGAGGATCATCCCGGTGTCGGTGGCCGCCCATAGATGATCCGGCCCGGCAGCCGCCAGGACCGCCCGGCGGGCATTCGCCCGGTAATCGACAGCGGCTTCACGCCACCATTTCAAGTCGTCGCTCACCAGGATTTTCAGCTTCCCGGGAACCGGCACATCCGGCAAGCGCCCCGGAGGCTCCACCGCCGCAAGCCACCCCGGACCGCCCGGAAGTACAAGCACATCCGTAACATTGCGATTATCCCGCCGGAACGCCACTTCACTCGCCCCCGTGCGGAGGTCAATGGCATGAACCTCGGCGGGCAGCCAGAACCCGGGGTTGAATTGGATCAGCGCCAGGCTCCTCCCCTGTGTGACCAGGCTCAACCGGGTAATCGAGCCGAATATCGAGCTCACGTCGGCACGCCAACTGGCTCCGCCATCAACGGTTTGGAGCAGAATGACCAGATTCGGCGTCTGCCGCCGCCGGGCTTGCTCCGGATCCACCCATTCGGGCGTTTGCGGCGGCGTGTGCAGCGGGGGGCGGCTCACTCCGGCAATCATGCCCACTTTCGGCGAGGCAAATCCCGCCGCTAAAAATGTCGTATATTGGGCCGTGCCCTGCGCCTCAGCGGCGGCTTTCACTTTCGTCCACTTCCTGCCGCCGTCCTGAGTCTCGTATACCGCTTTCGGATAACCGGCTGCGAAGCCGTGCAATTCGCTCGTGAAGACAACGCTCGTCAATCCCCGCAGGTTAGCCAGCTTCACCCAACTTCTTCCCGCTTCGGAGGATTTCCAGATGCCCCGCTCCGTCGCCAGCCAGATGTTGCGCTCATCGAGCGCGGACAACGCGACGGGCTCTTCCTGCAGGCTGATAAACTCCCACTTTTTGCCGCCGTCGCTCGTGACCAGAGCGGCGGGCTTCGATCTTCCGCGCTCTTGCAGAACTCCCACCGCCACGCCGCGCGAAGGTGAAGCGAACTTCAAGTCGCGGATGACGTAAACCGAGTCGTTCTGATCGTGAAAGAATTGAATGCGCCACCGCTCGCGCCCGGAAGGGGGCGCAGGTTCCGGCGTGAGGGGAACCTTTCCTTTGAGCGTTGCGGGCTGCGCTTGCAGTCCGGCTGCCGCCGCCAGCAGAGCCACTGCAAAGCGCAGCATCTTCTCACCTACCCACGCCCGGAAGCGAGGACAGCACCAATTCGACGTGATTCGCCGCTTCCACAGCGGCAGGATCCATCCGCGCCAGCACTAGGATACAGCCCATCTGTTCGCCCACCGTGGTGAGAAGCTCCATCTCGCTGCCCGTGTGTTGATGCGGCTGCCTGTGCTGCACGTTGATCACGCCCACCACGCGGTTCCTCGCGATCACCGGCGCCGAGAGAAAGGCTTCATAGGTGTCTTCCGGCAAGTCGGAGAAGGACTTGAAGCGGGGATCCTTGTACGCTTCCCGGCTGATCGCCAGCAAGCGCCGCTCGCGCGCCACCCACCCGGTCAATCCCTCGTTCAGACTGAGCCGCACCTTGCCGATCGTGTAAGGATGCGGCGTATTGGATGCGCACAGCACCAACTCGTCCCCGTCGATCAGGTACAAAAGGCAGGAGTCGCAGTTCATGAATTCGACCACGAGATTCACCGTCCCTTGCAAAACCTCCTGAAGGCTCATCTCGCGCACCATGAACCGGCTGACCGCTTGAAAAAGGCGCAACTGCTGTTCCATGCGCGCCAGTTGCGCCTCAAGATCCTTCACTCTCGCCACGCTTTTATTATCCCACCGGGCTTTGCACGCCGCGCTCGTTTCGGATAGCATAATCCCGATGTAACCCAATTGAAATATTCGGACAGGAAACAACTCTATGAGAATGCTGCGGCTATTCACAGTGTTGGGGACCTTGATCCCGGCGGCTTGGGCTCAAGGGCGCCTGGAGATGCGGCTTCCGGAACGCACCCGCTTACTCCAAGATCAGTTCGTCGATTTGGTGGTAGAGGCTAAGAATTTGCCCGGAGCTAAGAACCTGAAGGTCACGGCCAATGGCGTGGACTTGACAGGAAGGTTCTCAGCGCCCAAGACCGTCGATCTTGATTGTGACACCACGCAAGACACGGTGTGGCGCGCCGACTTGGTCAGTTTCAGCCAGCCGGGACGGGTTCGCGTCACCGCGACTGTAGATACTAACAGTGGCGTTTATGAAGCCATCAAGGACATCACCGTTCAGCCGATGACGCTCGCCGGGAAGGGCAAGAATATCATCTTGTTCATCGGCGACGCCATGGCGGAGGCATACCGCGACGCCGGGCGCATTGTCTCGCGCTCCGTCGAAGCCCGTCCCGGCGTGTCGAAGCTTCGCGAGGGCTTCTTCGACCAGTTGCTCGAGATGGATCAGATGCCCGTGAGCGGAGTCATTATGACGCTCGGCGCCGACCGGGTCATACCGGATTCCGCCAACTCCGCGAGCGCTCTCGCCACCGGCAACAAGACGTTCGAAGGCGCCATGGGCGTCTTCGCGGACGGCACGGACTGCCTGTGGTATCCGGCGGTCACAAAAGCGGAACTCCTTCCGGCGGCGCTCGACAACCCGCGCATCGAGACGATCGCCGAGTACCTCAAGCGCAAGTTCGGCTACCGCGTCGGTCTTGTCACCACCGACGTTGTGGCGGGCGCCACCCCGGCTGCTTTCGGCGCCCATACAGGCGAACGCGATGCGGCGTTCGAAATCATCCGGCAGTATCTGGAAAACCCCATGCTCGGCGGCAAGCCGCTCGCCGACGTGCTGATGGGCGGGGGACGCGAAAGCTTTGAGCCGGAAGTCCGATCCGACAAGCGGAACATGATCGCCGAATTCGAAGCCGCCGGCTACAAACTCGTGTCCAACGCCACGGAGCTCAGGGCGGTGAGCGCCTCCACGCAGCGTCTGCTCGGACTTTTCAAGCGCCCCGCTACGGTGACCACGCACGCCAGCGGCATTCGTCCCTCGGCGACTTCGGTCATGGACGTCGCCTACGACAAGCTGCGCTTGCGCCGCCCCGGCAGCGAACCGAATCCGAATTTCGGAGTCTGGACCGATCAACCCATGCTCGACCTCATGACCCGCAAGGCCATTGAAATTCTGTCGGCGGGCGACAAGCCTTTCTTCTTGATGGTGGAAGGCGCGTCGATCGACAAGCAATCGCACTCCGGGCACGCCGCGGGAACCATTTGGGATGTGATCGAACTCGACAAAGCCGTGGGGGTGGGTCGGGAGTGGGCGAATTCCCGTCCGGCGGAGGACACCCTCCTTGTCGTGACCGCCGACCACGGCCAAACGATGAGCATCATCGGCGTAACCTACATCTCCGACGCTGATTACTTCGACCGGACGAATACCCTCACGGTGAGTGTGACTTCTCCCGTGGGGACGCACTCCACGCGTGTGTACCGGGACGTGAACGCTACCGTTCGCGCGGGGTTGCCTTATGGAAGCACGCGGTCGGGCAACGGTCCTCCGGCACAGTATTTTGACGACATCTACGGCAACGTGGGATTTCCCAACTACATCGACGCCGATGGAGACGGCTATCCGGAGAACCAGGAATACCAGGGGCGGGGCAGGATTCGCCTTTCCGTCGGTTTCCGCACCGGAAGCCACGCCGGACTCTCCCTGCCGCTGACCGCGGAAGGTCCCGGCGCGCTGCTGTTCACCGGTTACATGGACCAAGCCGACGTGCCGCTCAAGATCGCGGCGGCGGTGGCGGCCGACACGGCGGAGATGGACGCCGTCCTCCGGAAGATCCAGATCAACCCGGCGTTTCCGAAGACGCCCGGCAAGCAACTTCCGCCGACCAAATAGCCTCATTCGAGGCCAGGACTAAGTAACCGGGTGGTACAGCCCCGGCAACTTCTCGTCGCCGGACGGCGCGGGAGGCCATACGAACCGTCCGAAGTAGCCATTCACGCCGGCTTCGTCCCGCATCCAGCGGCGGTCAAAGTCGCCGCCGGAGTAGCGCACGCCGAGGCTCGTGCCAAGCGTGGCGTCCTTCAGCGGGATGAACGGATCGAACCAGCGGACGGAACCGGGCAACGCGTCGTCCGGCAGCACTGCTTTTCTCAAACGCGCGGAGGCTACGGATCCGATTCGCACCGCCGCCTCCTCCCCGCTACGCTCGAACGTGATGTCTTCGGTGTAAACAGCCACCACCTTGCCCAGCAAATGGCCGAAATATTCCCGCAACATCGCTTCTCCTGCTTTGCGCTGCGCCGGGCGCGCGCCGCGGTGCAGGAAGAGCACGCTTTGACGTGGAGCGTCTCCGATGCTAAGGGTGTCCTCGCCCACGATGACCGCCGCCGCTGTGAGACCGGACAGATCCGTCCCGGAGTGCTGTCCCCGCAGGATCTTCCACGCGAGGATGGCTTCCTTGCCCGCCGTCAGACTCTCGCCGGACCACTCGCAATAACACCCGTACACCCGGTTGGAACGCTCCTCGATGTACTCCCCTTCCATGACTGGTTTCTGCTGCGCGAAAGCGCTTGCCAGAAGTGACACAGGAACGAAGAACCTGCGCAAAAACTTCATATCCCCGCACCTCCGTCCATAGTTTAGCACCCGGAAGTCCGGATTCAAGCCCCGCTGGCCGAGGAGTCCCCGCTCAAGGCAGCTTCAGACGGCGAATGCCGGGAATGCGGTCGAAACCAGAGTCAAAGGTAGCGATCCACTCCACGCCGTGGTTCAGCATGACGGCAGCGTGCACCGCGTCGCGAGCGGAGATGCCGGCGACTTCACCAAGCAGGTCCCGGGCGCGGTCGGTATCCGCAAGAGTTACCCCGAGCACCTCAGGGCAGATTTCCACGAACAGGTCATACACCTCCCGCGCCAAATCCAGCCGCCCAAGCGACGAGTACCGGTACAAGATCTCTTGCAGAACCTCGGTGCTCGTGCAGCCGCCCACCTTTCCTTGCCTGACGCGGTTGAGAAAGCGCCGCGCGGGCTCCCGGTTCTCATGCGCGGCGCCGGCTACGTACATCGGGATATTTGAGTCGATGAAAACCTTCACCCCCGGCCTGCCTCGATCTCTGACAACATCCTCTCGATGCTCCCCGTGGGCGCGCCTAACGAAGCCAGACGAGCCACAGGGTCGGATGGGGCCTTTTTGCGCCCGGACGCGCGCAGCGACTCCTCCAGCGCCCGGCGGACCCATTCGCCTTTTGAGATCCGGCTCCGTTGCGCCGCTTTGCGAAGCTGCGCGTCGAGCGCTTCCGGAATCAAGACCTGCAAGCGGTAAGCCTTCTGACTCATATTAGTATACTAACATACTCATCACCTTTGTCTGTCCCGGCTGCGCCGTCCCTGCAAAATGCGGCGGACGCGAGAGGATTCGGGCCAGGAAGTTACTAGTTTATGAGCCGCGGATGAACGCCGATGAACGCAGATCATATGGATTGGTTGACGGAGCAGGTCCTAGGAGCCGTTTTCGAAGTCTCGAACACCCTTGGAGCCGGGTTTTTGGAGAAAGTGTATCAAAGGGCTCTCATGGTCGAACTGCTCTCCCGTGGAATGAGAGTCGAAGCCGAGGCATCCTTTGCCGTTTACTACAAAAGTCACTACGTGGGCGAGTACTTTGCCGATCTGCTCGTGGAAGATACCCTCGTGGTCGAACTCAAATGCGCGGACCGCTTGGCGAACGAGCACTTAGCACAGTGCATCAATTACCTCCGGGCGTCCGGCAAAGAACTCTGCCTGCTGGTCAACTTTCAGCGCCCAAAGGTGGAATGGAGGCGGGTGATCTGCCGGCGACAGCCGCTGGACTCCCCTTCCGCTATTCACCCATAATCCGCGTTCATCCGTGTTCATCCGCGGCTTGTGATCATTCAGCCGCCGATGCACGCCGATTCACGCCGA
>FWPV01013017.1_pt1 | contig 12623 bp, 12 predicted proteins | sample 2228371 | NCBI WGS metagenome assembly FWPV01 (sample SAMEA103939776, study PRJEB20133) | metagenome | reverse complement strand
CGGGGTTAACCCGGATACAGCCCGCATGCCAACACGCTTGTCAATAGAATTTTTCAAATCCGGGATTGATTAATTCAGGTTAAAAAATATCCATTATCCGGCACAGCCAAATCGTTTCACAAACCAGTTGCCGTTATTAAATTCAAATACATGTACTGCTGCATTATCGAGGCTGAACCGTCGCGGCTTATTTAAAGGAACCTGAAGTACATGTTTGGTCCATACATTTATAATTCCGCCATGGCTGATAACAAGTATTCTTTTTCCTGCATGTTTTATTAATATATCAGAAAAAAAGCTTTTTGCCCTTTCCAACAATTGAAATTTACTTTCACCACCGGGTACCTTATTCATCGGGTCTCCTGATAATTCAGAAGCTGCTTCGCAAGGATATTTATCAGTTATCTCCTGCCATGTATAGCCCTGAAAAAGTCCGAAATTTCTTTCACGAAGACGCTCGTCATATAATATTGGCTCATGCTTAATGCACTTACTGATTATATTTGCAGTATGCATTGCCCTTTTCAGATCGCTTGAATATAAGGCATCAAAAAAAATGCCCTCAAGTTTATTTGCTATTCTTTCTGCCTGCCTGATGCCTTCAGCGGTTAAATCACTATCAAGCTGACCCTGTAAACGCTGTTCAAGATTCCAGTAAGTTTCTCCGTGACGTATGAGGTAAACGGTTGTGATCATGAATAATGGTTATTAAAGTCTGATACTTATTCCCGGGCCGATTAGAAGCATCCATTTTTCGGCTTTAAACTGATAACCCCCTCCTATATATAATGGGAAATATAGTTTCCGGTCACGCGTTGAAGGATAAATGCTCCCTAATACTACAAAGGCGAGATCCTGCTTTTCGCTTTGAAAATTAAAGGCATCAAGAGCCAGAAAACCGGCTCCAATCTTATACGGCCTGAGCTTCGCAATTTTATCAGGGTGATAAAAGCTTAGTTGCGCTACCATTGCCATACTGATACCATATAAGTTGCTGTAAGAAAAGGTGTTTTGATTTTCAGGATCACGTGATACCGTAATTAAACCTGCAGGAAATGAAACATCGACATCTACTTTATAATTCTTTTTAAGGACTATCTCAATCTCTTTTTGCTGGCCTTCAGCGCCATATTTTACAGGATTATTCCTGAAGATAATATTAATCCTCGACCAGTCGTCAAGGTCATTGGTATTTTTGCGCATGTATTTATTAATGCTTATTTCGCCTGTAACGCAATTTCTTTTGTCGTAAAAGGAATATCGCGGCGATTTGTCTGAAGGGCATACAATAATGTTATCAAGTGTACGCACATCAATCAGTTCATTCTTCGGCCCGGTAATGCGTATCTCAATCTGCAAGTGCTGACGGCCATAAAGGCGGTTATTGTCATCTATTCGGTCTGTGTTAAATGAAATGATTATATCACGAATTCCTTTGTCATATAAAACAGGTCCATGAATGTTTGAAACAATACGGTTAATGTCCCCATAGTTGACATAGATATAATCAAAAGCCCTTGGTTCTTCATATTCTCTGATGTTGAGGAATAATCCGGTGGGAGTTGAATGATTGTAAATATTTATTTTCCTTTTTGAAATATTAAGAGGGACTTTAAGCTTATACAACACCTCCGACTCATTTCTGATCAATGTATCTGCTGTAATATCAATTAAGTCTTCAAACAGGAATCTGGCCTTGTGCAATGACTCTCCTTCAATTTTCAGGTCAACTGTTTCACCGGGATATAATGTCAAATCCTGAACCCAGTCTTTGCCTTCACGTAAAATGCTTATCCTGTTTACCGAAGTTTTTGGTATAATATTAAAATTGGTTATAAAACACGGATTATCACCATCTTTGACAAACAGGTAACCGCTGGCCATGCGATGATAGTTATAAGCACGGATAATGCAAAGCATCTTATTATTGGCCAGTTGATTGCGTGTAAAAATTTCAGCAATGAGGGTGCCTCCCGGTTGTTCCTGATTTTCAAGTCTGTACGTTTTATTGATTTCCATTAACTTGGCGTTCTCCATAATCACTTCTATCCCTTCCCTCCTCGATACATCATCAAGTGTAATCTCGCGCCTGTCAGGGGTAATAAATTTTAACCGGCTTGTTTTTACGCTGATATTAAGTTCAAGAGGATGGATATCATAGCTAATCTGATTTGTATGCAAATTGTAGTATGGTTTTCTTGCCTGAAAAGGCAGGGATATTTTTTGGCTGCCCTGCTCTTTGGGCAATATAACCAATCTGATGCCCTGGTCATTTCTTTCAAGGCGGTAGTCAAACTTTGCCCCCGTAATCCATTCATTGGTAAATCGTATATTATCAGGATTATTTGAAAATAAGTCAATAATCTTTTCTTCGCCAACAAACAGCTCATCTGAATTTGAATTAACCGTAATATTGGTTTTTGTGCAAGGTAGTAAGGGCAATTCTTCAAATTTCCTGATGTCTTTCTTTTCAATATAACTAAAAACAAACTTCAGAAATTCGGTATGCGTAAGGTTTTTAAAACGTACCTTGAACCTGTACTGATTATCAACAAAGTACAAACTGTCAATGATGACGAAATCATCAGAAGGCTGCAAAGTAATTGATTCAATTAATTCAGGTCGCTTTGGTATAAAAGTAACCTCGGCAACTTCATTTTCATCATCATAAATAAAAGCCAGATATTTGTTCACTGGGCTTTGATTAATAATATTCCGGGCAGTGCTGAAGACCATAGTGTCAATTTTTAATTCAACATGCCTGAAGATACTTTCACTATTCTGTTGGGCCGATAAAGCAATTACAGAACACACTGCCATGCAAAACACAGGAAATCTCATGAGCCTAAAAAAAAAAAATACCTTTATTTTGAGTTTCAACTTTTCAGCAATAATGATATCATTATAATTTTTCAAACCGGAAGCACAAAAGTAAAAGTTTATTTTAAAATTTTACGACAGGGTATGATGATTTGTGTCATAATGTTTTACGATAAAAACTGATTTTTATTATGAAATCAGAACTATGGTTTTTTTAAATTTGATACCGAACGTTGATTTATAAAATGATAAATAAGGAGTTGCTGAATCCGGAAAGCATTGTTGTTGTGGGTGGTTCAAACAACATGCACAAACCCGGGGGTAAGATAATTGACAATATCCTCAAAGGAGGTTTTAGCGGTCGTCTTTATGTTGTAAATCCGAAAGAAGATGAGGTTCAGGGCATAAAATCGTTTCACAACATTGATGAAGTACCTGAAGCAGAGTTGGCTATATTGGTTATTCCGTCAGTCTATTGTGTAGAGGCGATCAGTGAGCTTGCTGCAAAAAAGCAAACGAAGGCCTTTATTGTTATCTCAGCAGGTTTTAGCGAAGAGGGGCCTGATGGCGCTGCAATGGAAAAGCAAATGGCGGAAATAGCAAATAGGTACAAGGCATGCCTGATTGGCCCTAACTGCATAGGTGTCATTACCCCACGGTATAGCGGTGTATTTACATCTCCGGTTCCCAGGCTCAATAAGTATGGCTGTGATTTTGTTTCGGGTTCGGGGGCTACTGCTGTTTTTATCATTGAATCGGCAATACCGAAAGGGTTAAGTTTTTCAAGCATAATATCTGTAGGAAACAGCGCCCAGGTGGGTGTTGAAGATGTACTGGAATATTGGGATAAAACTTACCAGCCAAATCAAAGCTCGGGGATAAAACTGTTATATATTGAAAAAATTACTGATCCTGATAAGTTACTTTTACACGCGGCATCATTAATACGTAAGGGTTGTAAAATTGCGGCTATCAAGGCAGGGTCAACCGAAGCGGGGAGCCGTGCAGCGTCTTCGCATACAGGAGCCATGGCATCATCTGATCTGGCTGTTGAGGCGCTTTTTCGTAAGGCAGGCATTGTAAGGTGTTTCGGAAGGGAGGAATTGACTACCGTAGCATCAATATTCATGTATAAAGAATTTTACGGGAAAAACATAGCTATTGTTACACATGCCGGAGGGCCTGCTGTTATGCTTACTGATGCCCTTACTGCGGGCGGGCTGAATATACCTTCTATTGAAGGCGAGCACAGAGAAAAGCTTCTTGGCATGATGAATCCGGGCGCTTCAGCCGGCAATCCGATCGACCTTCTGGCTACTGGCACCAATGAGCAGTTAATGAATGTGATTGACTACGTCGATAAAAAGCTTGATTTTATACATGGCATTATCGTTATTTTTGGAAGTACAGGGTTATCCGACGTTTCTGAAACATACGAGTTATTGCATCAGAAGATTTCTGATTGTGTAAAGCCGGTTTTGCCCATACTGCCTTCAATAAGCAGTACGCATAACGAGCTCGAGTATTTTTTATCGAAAGGCCATATTAACTTTCCTGATGAGGTTTTGCTGGGTCGCGCCTTAACAAAAGTATATAATACGCCCAAACCAGCTGATGACTCTATTTTTCTTAACGGTGTTGATATTCCCGAAATCAGAAGAATAATTGATCATACTCCGGCCGGTTTTGCCGACCCTGATGTTATTCAGAATCTTTTATCGTTAGCAAGCATTCCTACTGTCAAAGAAGGATTTGCCCGCACAAAAAAAGAACTGATCAGACTTGCTCAGGAAATGGGCTTCCCTTTGGCGATTAAAGTGGTTGGCCCGGTGCACAAATCTGATGTGGGCGGAGTAACATTAAATATTAAGTCGGAAACACACCTTGTGGCTGAATTCAACCGAATGATGAAAATAAAAAATGTTAAAGGCGTATTACTGCAGGAAATGCTCAATGGCACCGAATTGTTTATCGGGGCAAAGTACGAACCACGGTTCGGGCATGTAATCTTATGCGGGCTTGGTGGCATTTTTGTTGAAGTATTGCACGACGTCTCCTCAGGCCTTGCCCCCCTTACCTTTAATGAGGCTTATTCAATGATACGAAGCCTGAAAAGCTATCAAATTATTCAGGGAGCACGCGGACAGGAACCGATAAATGAAAACAGGCTGGCTGAAATTGTTGTGAGATTATCGTCATTATTGCGCTTTGCTGTTGAAATTAAGGAAATCGACCTTAATCCGCTGATTGGTAATTCAAAAGATATTACTGTAGTTGATGCCCGCATCAGAATTGAAAAATAAATTAGGGTATTTTTACCTATTGATGAAATAAATTCATTACTATAATTTCAAATTTTTAACATCGAAACATATGATTGTCCATCAATTATCTGTATTTCTTGAGAATAAATCAGGAAGGCTCACTGAAGTACTCGAAACTCTTGGAAAAGAAAATATCAAAATTACAGCCCTTTCTGTGGCCGATACTTCCGAATTTGGTATTCTTCGCATGATCGTGTCTGATCCTGATAAAGCTAAAAAAATTCTGAAAGAGAAATCCTTTACGGTTAACCTGACTGAAGTGCTGTCTATTATTACTCCCAATGAAGCAAGGTTTTATGCCAAAGCGCTAAAGATATTATCAGACCTTGATATCAGCATAGAATATACTTACGCTTTTTCAATTGGTGAAAAGTCGGTTATTATTTTACGGACAAACAATACCGGGATGGCTATTAACGCTTTGCAGGAACATGAAATGGAATTACTGAAAGCCAGTGACTTATATAAAATCTAATTATTTTCACAATTCGTATTATGGAAATCTGGAACGGGCATTTTGAATGCATGGATCGCAATAAATTGCGCGAAGTTCAAAGCGAAAGACTCAGGGATACGATAGAAAGGGTATATTTTAATGTTCCTTTTTATCGCCGCAAAATGCAGGAACGCGGGCTGGGACCCGAAAGTATTCAGACCATAGATGATATAGCCAAATTACCTTTTACGACGAAGGATGATCTGCGTGACAACTATCCTTTTGGCCTGTTTGCTGTGCCGATGAGCGAAATAGTAAGGCTTCATGCTTCATCGGGAACCACAGGCAAGCCTACTGTTGTTGGTTATTCCAGGCGTGATATCGGGACATGGTCTGAAGTAATGGCCCGAACACTTACTGCTGCCGGAGCCACGAGGCACGACTTTATACATGTGGCTTATGGATATGGCCTTTTTACAGGCGGATTAGGATTACATTACGGGGGTGAAAAAATTGGAGCTTCTGTTATCCCTGTTTCAGGAGGCAATACCAAACGTCAGCTTCAGCTTATGCAGGATTTTGGCAGCACCGTCCTCGCTTGTACACCAAGTTACGCCCTTTTTCTGGCCGAAGCTATTGAAGAAAGCGGTATCAACAGAAATAATCTGAAACTCAGGGTAGGGGTGTTTGGCGCTGAACCATGGACTGAAAATATGAGAAAAGAAATTGAAGAAAAGCTTCAGATAAAAGCCATTGATATATATGGCCTGAGTGAAATTATAGGGCCTGGAGTGGCAAGCGAATGCCTTTTCCAGAAAGGTTTGCATATTAATGAAGATCATTTTTATCCTGAAATTATTAATCCCGAAACACTCGAGGTATTGCCTCCGGGACAAACAGGTGAACTTGTATTTACCACAATAACCAAAGAAGGACTTCCGCTGATTCGTTACCGCACCCGCGACCTGACTCGACTGAATTATGACACATGCAGGTGTGGCCGTACCCTTGTAAGAATGGAAAAATGCCTCGGCCGGAGTGATGATATGCTCATCATCAGGGGAGTAAATGTGTTCCCTTCACAAATTGAAAGCATATTGCTCGAAATGAGTGAAATCAAACCTCATTATCTGCTGATCATTGACCGCATTAATAACCTCGATGAAATTGAAATCCAGGTTGAAGTTGAAGAACAGTTTTTCCAGGATAAAATCGGACAATTGATGTCGCTGAAACAAAAAATTCAGAATAACCTCGAAAGCTCACTGGGTATTTCTGTTAAAGTTACTCTGGTAGAACCTAAGACAATAGAACGTAGCGAAGGAAAGGCCAAACGAGTAATTGACAAAAGAAAACTATAAAAATACACATTGATTTACCTGTATGGAAAAAATACCAATATCGCGGGAAAAATTGCAACAACATGCTGCTGAAAACGGAATTAAAAATATTGGCAAAGCTTCAATACGTGAAATTGTTGCCCTGGTTAACAGCGTGCAACGTGAATCAGGTGTAGAGTATATCAGGCTTGAAATGGGAGTACCCGGACTTGCTCCTCCTTCCCTTGCTACAGATGCAGAAATACAGGCGCTGAAAAATGGTGTGGCATCTTTATATCCCGATATTGAAGGAGTCCCTGAATTAAAAAAAGAAACATCAAGATTTATTAAGCTTTTTCTGGATATTGACGTTGACCCTGCCGGTTGTATCCCTACCTGCGGTTCAATGCAGGGCGCATTTGCCTGTTTCCTTACTGTCAATCGTACTGACAGAAATAAGGAAGGTACCCTTTTTATTGATCCCGGTTTCCCTGTACACAAACAACAGGTACACATGCTGGGGCACGATTATTATTCATTTGATATTTACGATTTCAGAGGCAAAAGGCTTAAGGATAAACTTAAAAGTTATCTTGACACGGGTAAAATCTCAAGTATTTTATATTCAAATCCCAATAACCCTTCATGGATATGCTTCACGGAAGAGGAACTTGAAATAATAGGTGATCTTGCAACACAATATGATGTTATAGTGCTCGAAGACCTTGCATATTTTGGAATGGATTTCAGACGTGATATTTCTGTGCCGGGTATTGCCCCGTTTCAGCCAACCGTTGCCAAATACACCAATCATTATATTATAATGATTTCATCTTCAAAAGTATTCAGTTATGCCGGCCAGAGGCTCGGACTGATGGCTGTGTCTGATTCACTTTTTTCACGCCGTTACCCCGACCTGAAAAGGTATTTTACTACAGATATACTGGGCCATAGCATTATATACGGCACTATTTATGCACTGTCGGCAGGTGCTCCTCATTCATCGCAGCTGGCTGTTGCAGCGCTTATGAAAGCAGCTTCCGACGGGAAATACAACTTTGTTGAGCCTGTAAAAATTTATGGCAAAAGGGCCGCGAAGATGAAGAAATTATTTACAGATAATGGCTTCAGTATAGTATATGATACTGATATTGATATGCCTATTGCTGACGGTTTCTACTTTACTATCGGTTATAACGGTTTCTCAGGCGAAGAATTGCTTGAAGAACTTTTAATGTACGGTATAAGCGCTATCACTCTTGTTATTACCGGTAGTACGCGCACTGAAGGCCTCAGAATATGTGTTTCTCACGTAAGAGACGAACAATTACCCTTGCTTGAAGAACGACTCAGAATGTTTAACACAAATCATTCATGAAAAATATTATGGTTTTTTTAACTAAAATAGCTAATATTGGAGATTTTGTTAACGAAAGCGCACAAACATTCTTAAATAATATTTGTTAATTGTTTGGCAGTAAAACTGAAAACTATAAGAATATGGCTAAAATCAGAGGAGCTATAGTTATTGATGTTGAACGATGCAAAGGATGCGAAATATGTATTTCAGCATGTCCTACTAATGTAATCGGTATGGAAACCAGGGTTAATGGCAAAGGCTACCATTTTGCATTTATGGCTAATGCTGAAGCCTGTACGGGTTGCGCAAACTGCGCTGTTGTATGCCCTGATGGCGTTATAACTGTCTATCGTAAAAAGTTTGAAGAATAAATCTGAATTTATATGGGTCATATTAAACTCATGAAAGGAAATGAGGCATTTGCCGAAGCCGTTATTAGAGCCGGATGCGATGCCTATTTTGGTTACCCTATTACCCCGCAATCTGAAGTCATGGAATATCTTGCAGCACAGGAACCTCATAAGCGTACGGGCATGGTTCTTCTGCAGGCTGAAAGTGAGATTGCAGCTATTAATATGGTTTATGGTGCAGGTGGTACCGGAAAGCGTGTTGTTACTTCTTCTTCAAGTCCGGGCATCAGCCTTAAACAGGAAGGTATTTCATATATTGCCGGCGCCGAAATACCCTGTCTTATACTGAATGTGATGCGTGGTGGGCCTGGCCTTGGTACCATTCAACCCTCACAGTCTGATTATTTTCAGGCTACAAAAGGCGGAGGTCATGGCGACTATAAGCTTATTGTGCTTGCCCCGGCCTCAGTTCAGGAAATGGCCGATTTTGCAAAACTCGGGTTTGAACTTGCTTTTAAATACCGAAATCCGGTAATTATTCTTTCTGACGGAGTAATCGGTCAAATGATGGAAAAAGTGGAATTATTCGACCAATTGCCAAGGGCAACAACATTCGACCAGTCATGGGCGACAACCGGCAAAACTCCCGACCGCGAAAGAAATATCCTTACATCGCTCGACCTTGACCCCTCCCGTATGGAACGGCATAATCAGGCTTTACAGGCTAAATACAGAAAAATAGAAGAAAATGAAGTACGCTTTGAGTCTATTAATTGCGATGATGCTGATTACCTGCTTGTTGCTTACGGATCGGCCGCACGAATATGCCAGAAAACGCTGAAGCTTGCCCGGCAGGAAGGAATAAAAATAGGGCTATTAAGGCCGGTTACACTATATCCTTTTCCTGCAAAAATAATCCGTGATTTGTCAACCAGAGTTAAAGGGATACTTACTGTTGAACTAAGTGCCGGACAAATGGTTGAAGATGTTCGCCTTGCCGTTGAAGGCCGGACAAAGGTTGAATTTCACGGCCGTATGGGCGGCATGATGCCATCACCCACAGAAGTACTTGAAGTATTTAAAAAAAGCTTTTTAAAGAATTGAATTATGGACATAAAAACGAATAATATATTGAACGAGATTATCAGGGAAGAAAATCTGGTTTACAAAAAAACTTCCCTGATGACCGATAAAATCTTATCGTATTGTCCGGGTTGTGGCCATGGAGTGGCACACCGGATCATTATGGAAGTGATTGACGAAATGGGCATTCAGGCTGACACTATTGGTGTTGCACCCGTCGGCTGTTCAGTACTTGCCTATGAGTTTATGAATATCGATATGCAGCAGGCTGCTCACGGAAGGGCTCCTGCCGTTGCCACAGGCATTAAACGATGCTGGCCTGAAAAATATGTCTTTACTTATCAGGGCGATGGCGACCTTGCAGCAATCGGTACGGCTGAAACAATACATGCATGTAACCGGGGAGAAAATTTTACAATAATCTTCATCAATAACGGAATATATGGTATGACCGGAGGCCAGATGGCTCCTACCACACTGGCAGGAATGAAATCATCAACAACACCCTACGGGCGCGATGTGGCATTAATGGGAAATCCACTGAAAATAACCGAACTGGTTGCCATGTTACCCGGTACTTATTTCGTGGCAAGGCATTCAGTGCACACACCTTTAAATGTCAGAAAAGCTAAAAAAGCTGTAAGGATGGCTTTTGAAAACCAGAAACTGAATAAGGGACTTTCATTTATTGAAATTGTTTCTAATTGTAATTCAGGATGGAAAATGCCCCCTGTTCAGGCTAACAAGTGGATGGAAGAAAATATGTTCCCGTTTTATCCGCTTGGCGATATAAAAGTAAATGGTGAACTGGTTCTGAAAAACGGTAATAATCAATTCTAAATCATTGATTTGTAAATATATAACATTTTCAGATATGAATGAAGAAATAATTATTGCAGGTTTTGGCGGACAAGGTGTTCTTTCAATGGGAAAAATACTTGCATACGCAGGTATGATGCAAAATATGGAAGTGAGCTGGATGCCTTCTTATGGACCTGAAATGAGAGGCGGTACTGCCAATGTTACCGTAATACTTAGCAATGAAAGAATCAGTTCGCCCGTTCTTAATCAATACGATACAGCTATTATACTCAACCAGCAATCAATGGATAAGTTTGAAAATTCCGTAAAACCCGGAGGAATATTATTATATGACCCCAATGGCATAACCCGGCATCCTGTCCGCAAAGATATTCATGTTTATCAGGTTGAGGCTGCCACTGAAGCAAGCCGCATGACGACTTCAAAAACTTTTAACATGATTGTCATGGGCGCTTACCTGAAGTTAAAACCTGTTGTGACACTTGAAAACGTTGTTCACGGTCTGAAAGACTCTCTGCCCGAACGCCACCATCATCTGATACCTGTAAATGAACAGGCACTTAAGATAGGTATGGAAATAGTGAAGCAATGCTGAATAATTTAAATCGGGCAATAAATTATTAATAATTATCAATGAAATTCAATGAATTAGGCAACACAGGCTTAAAAATCCCTCCTGTTATTTTTGGAACAAGTGCATTAGGAAACCTCTATGTGGCACTGGATGAAAATACCAAGTTAAGCATTGTTAAAGAGTGTATTACACATGTTGATCCGCCGGTTATGTTTGATACCGCCGGCAAATACGGTGCCGGACTGGCACTGGAAATGCTCGGGAAATGCCTTCAACAGCTCGGTGTGCTTCCTGAAAATGTCTTAATCAGCAATAAACTCGGATGGATCAGAGTACCCCTGAGAACCGCCGAACCTACTTTTGAACCCGGCGTATGGCATAATTTAAAGCATGATGCAGAACAGCATATAAGTTATGACGGGATTATGAAGTGCTGGGAACAGGGGAACGAATTGCTGGGAGGATTATACAAACCTCAAATGGTATCCGTACATGATCCGGACGAATATGTGAATCAGTCCGATAATCCGAATGAGAAAAAGATACTTTTTAAACATATCGTTGATGCTTACCGTGCTTTATCTGATTTGAAAAAAAGAGGAGAAGTAAAGGCTGTGGGCGTAGGCGCTAAAAACTGGAAAATCATCGAACAGATTTCAGACCACATTGATCTGGATTGGGTGATGTTTGCAAACAGCATGACAATAATGCACCACCCTCCCGGGTTACTGAGCTTTATGAAACAGTTATATCACAAAGGTGTCGGAATAATAAATTCTGCCGTGTTTCATAGCGGTTTTCTTACCGGTGGAAGTTATTTCGACTATGTGCTGGTTAAGCCTGATACACCTGAAAATATTACCCGTTTCAGATGGAGGGAGCATTTTATTTCATTATGCAACGAATTTAATATATCACCCGCTGCAGCCTGTGTTAAATTTGCCATGAGTCCGCCCGGCGTGGCTGCTGTTTCTTTAAATACATCGAAACCAGAAAGAGTAAAAGATAATGTTGAACTGGTTATGGCTGAAATTCCGGAAGACTTCTGGAAATCAATGAAAAAGAATGGTTTAATTCGTGAGGATTATCCATATATAGCCGTTGGCTGACTTCTATAAGTGATGATGATCATGAATGATAACTCATAATTATACATAAGTAAATGGAATATCCTGAAAAAATTTCTTACACAAATTTCAAGCGCTATTGCAAAACGCTTGAATTAAAGAACGATCCTGTACTGATTGAAAAATATAAGAAAGTTCATGAGCCGGGCGCTGCATGGCCCGAAATTACTCAAGGGATGCGTGAGGTAGGCATTCTTGATATGGAAATATACTTACATGGTACTCGTTTGTTTATGATTATGGATACAGTTCCCGATTTTGACCATGAAAAGGATATGGCCAGGCTCGCCAAAATGCCTCGTCAGAAAGAATGGGAGGCTTTTGTATCCGAATTTCAGGATACCTCTGCCGAGGCCAGCGCCGATCAGAAATGGCAACTAATGGAACGTATTTATAAAATGAACGTTT
>FWPV01013014.1_pt1 | contig 12624 bp, 12 predicted proteins | sample 2228371 | NCBI WGS metagenome assembly FWPV01 (sample SAMEA103939776, study PRJEB20133) | metagenome | reverse complement strand
TGATGGTGTTTTTTTCACATGATAACATGAATTTTCAGTCATTTTGGTAGTATTGCACTGGGAAATGTCCGAACTTATGTCCTAAGATCAGGGGATTTATCTTGAAAAACATTTAACAGTGCAGTAGAATGTAGACGTTTTTTGTTAAGAAAAATCTAAAAGAATTTTAAGGTATTGAAAAATGAGAACAATTATTTATTTCATTATGATCTGTTTTCTCCTGCATTCCCTATCATGTGGTAGTGAAAATAAAGGAGTTTTGGAGGAAGACAATATGAACGAAAGCGCAAACGAAGAGCTTTTCATCAGTCATCAGTTCACCGAACCAAATGGATTTACATCTGGTATTGAGGGTCCTGCTTGCGATAAAGATGGCAACCTTTATGCAGTAAACTACGAAAGGCAACACACAATCGGCAAGGTTACGCCGGATGGGAAATGTAGCGTCTTTTTGGAATTGCCCAACCGTAGTATCGGCAACGGGATCAGATTCAACAGCAAAGGCGATATGCTAATAGCGGATTACACAAATCATAACATCTTAAAAGTAAATATGAAAACACTCGAAATAAGCATATACGCACACGAACCTACTATGAATCAGCCAAATGATATTGCTATTGGTGCAAATGACGTCGTCTATGCCAGCGATCCGAATTGGAGCAAATCAACTGGTCAAATATGGCGAATTGATACTGATAGTAAGGTAACCTTATTAGAGACAGATATGGGGACAACTAATGGAATAGAGGTAAGTCCTGATGAAAAAACACTTTATGTCAATGAGAGCGTCCAACGAAATATATGGGCTTATGATCTATCACCTAATGGCGAAATAAGCAATAAACGGCTTCTGATACAATTTCCGGATTTTGGTTTGGATGGTATGAGATGCGATATTGACGGCAATCTCTATGTGACAAGATATGGTAAAGGAACTGTCGCGAAAGTTTCACCAAAAGGCAAGATTTTGCTTGAAGTTCAATTGATTGGCAAAAATTGTTCAAACGTCGCATTTGGCGGAAAGGACGGTCGCACCTGTTATGTTACAATAGCTGACCGCGGAAATGTTGAATATTTCCGTACCGATAAACCCGGTCGCTGTTGGAAACTTTGGCAACGATGAAATTTTACGAACCATAAAGCGACTTATAGGTTTCGTAAGAGTCCATAACCTTTTTTATGTAATGCCTTGTCTCTTGGATAGGGATGCTTTCTACGAATTCGTCTATATCTTCAATTCCGTATTCTTGCATCCAATTCCTTATTCTTGTGGGTCCGCCGTTATATCCACCGACAGCTAAGATCAAGGCAATATCATCGTAATCTAAACTTTGTTTGTCGGCACTCTTATTTGAAAAATATCCTTTAACTTGACTGTTAAAGCTATTTATCAGACTGCTTAAATACCAAGAGCCTAGCTTGATATTTGTGTCAGGATCGAAGAGGTCTTTTTCACTGAATTTTTTCAAATTAATCTGTTTCGCTATATATTTTCCAGTATCAGGTATTATTTGCATAAGCCCATTGGCATTTGATCTTGACACTGCGTTCAGATCAAACCTGCTTTCTTCAAGTATGACAGCAAACACAAGATAAGGGTCAATTTTATGGGATCTAGCATATTTAAACACCAATTCTGAATAAGATGCAGGATACAATTTGTTATATATCTGTTGTGGCAATTCTCCCCTTTTGCCACGAATGTTTGGCAGTTGAACCAAATTCCATGCATAAGCCCATGATTTCCTATAATCTCCGATCATTTTATAGCAAATAGAAAGATTATAATAAGCTGATTCAAGTGCAACTCCTGCCTCGTTTGCTGTGGTATAAACATCAATAGCGTCATCATATATGCCAAAACTTAATGATGTCTGAACCCATATAGGCGTATATTTACGGACATTTGACACTATTGGCAAAGACTCGTCGAATTCAACCTTTTTATATTGAAATGAGACGCTTTCGCTATCAACTTTTCCGCCTCTAATAAGTGATTCGATACGTTTCTTTGCCCTATCGGAATAATACCAATCTTTATATTCCATAGCAGATTTATAGGCATTGACAGCATCTGTGAATTTACCTTCATATTCAAGATTAACACCTGCCCAAAATCTCGCTGATCCTGATAACTTGCTATCAGGATACTCACTTATAAGCTTTTGAAAAACAGATGCACTTTTATTCCTATCTTTCAACTTCATATAACACCACCCCATATCCCATAAAGCTTTATCTGCCAAACTGCTTTTAGGATATTTTGATATAAACTCATTATAAGCAGAAAGACTTTTGGAATATTGTCCCGAGTCTAAATATGACTTCGCTATCTGATATCTGGCTTCTTCTGCGAGTTTATTTTCTGGATAATCCGATGCAAATTTTGATAAAAATGCAATTGCCTCATTTGTTTTTCCAAGATTCCAAATACATTGTCCTATTTGATATTGCGATTCTACCTTGTATTCGCTATTTGGATACAGCTTTTTAACGGATTCATATTCCTTTTGAGCTGTAACGTAATTCCCCTCTTTCTGATATGATAAAGCAATAAAGTAGGATGACTTCGCAGATAGATCGTCTATTTTATCTATTGCCTTTGAAAAGTATTCGCGTGATTCTTTATACTGCTTTGCATGGAAAAGCACTAGACCTATATAGAAATTATCATCCCTCGATATGGTGATCGGCGAAGATATGGTTATCAGTTTAATTCTATCCAAAGATATACGGGCAACATAGTTATCAGTATATTTCCGTATTATTCTTTGAAATTGAAAGTATGCCTCTTGAAACCTCTGTGCTTCTTGAAGTATATAACCAATACGATATTCAGCAAGCCTTGACCGAACTGTGTTTGGATATTTGTCTATGAATTTCTTATAATTCTCTATTGAATCATCATATTGCTTCAAGCCATAATAACATTCAGCTAATTGATACAATGCGTCTATTGCAACTATGCTATTTTGATGCTCACTGAGAATTTTATTGTATTCAACTATTGCGGATTTGTAATCTTTTATCTCTTGATGATATTTGGCTAAACGATATAAGGAAATATCAGCAAATCTAGATTTTTTCTCTTTTGCAACGCTCTGATATAAAGGAATTGCCTTTGCCCAGTTATTTTGTTTTCGATAACAGGTTGCAGCGAAATATAGATGTTGGGTTTTTGTATAAGGATCGTTTGAATTGGAAGCAAGATTTTTGAAGATGGTTATCGCACTTGAATAGTTGTCTTTTGATAATAGATCAATGACTTTTGCCATCTCTTTGTCTGATGAAAAGCAATCTTGACATACCAGAATGCCAAAAAACAATATAATTGCGATCAAACTTGAAAATGCTATAAACGAAAAGATCAGAAATTTTTTAGCAGGCACTTATATTTTCCCTTCCAAACTATTATTTATCCTGTCCAATAGACATAGACGCGAGTATTAAAAACAATACCGATAGTAGCCCAAATACAGCCTAATACGAAGTCGCCGAGGATCAGTCCAAAAAAGAATGGAACGGATTGTCGGTATCCTTTCAAACCATAGAATCTTAGCACTGCCCATTTACATGTTGATGCTATAATAAGAGGTATCCATATCCTTCCGATGCCCCATTCCCCTGATACTGCATACCCAACAGGATGCAATGTCCACCATAAAAATCTAGTTCTCATCATAAGCATAAACGTTGTGAACGCAAAACCGATGACAGTAAAAACAACTGATATAGGCTGAAAACTTGTCGGATTCTGAATTCTTGATTCTAAAACATCGAAACCGACGCTTGCCGCCCAAGTCCTTTCAGGATAAGATTCAACACCGACTCTGTAACCGTCGTGAAGAAAAGCCCAAAATCCCGCTATTGAACCGATCAGAGCAGACAAGACAATTGCTATCGGGATCAAAGAAGGATTTGTGTTAGTGCGTTCTGCAAGTTTGAAAGCTTCAAGTTGAATAGGCATAGGATTTTCTCGGTTGGAATATCCAGTAATCCAATGGAGCATACCAAAACCTGTCAAATTTTGGGGACCTATTCGGCGAGTACCTAGAAAAGTTATTAATATCTCATCGGGAGTGCTTCCATGCATAGTGTGTATTGGCGGTCCTAACTCAGCTCTTACTCTCGTTATCGTCGTAGATAAAGCGAAATAGATAATAAAGAAAAGTGTCATAAGCCATATTGACATTCCCATATAATAGCAAAACATAATCAAAAAAGCTGTGCCCGTAATTATCCCCAACGTTGCAGTGCGATACGATATAAGCCCTTCGTCGTCTGGCTTTGATCTTGTAAATATCTTTTTTATAACATCTGAAAAGTGTTTTCTGCCTATCCATATAGAAAATACTAGCAAGGCGATCCAAGCACCTGTAACTTGTGATTCTTCGTATGGAAACCCAGGGAGATATGAGACTCCCATTGCACTACCGGCAATTCGTTCAGCCTGCCAAAATAGATGAAAGAACCAAGTTGATACAATAAGGTCAAGAGGCATAAGATAACCTATGCCAATTGCAAATGGATAAAAAGTGCGATTAAGGTTTGATACTGCATTCCAAGGCTTTGTTGTAAAATATTGAGTAAGACTTACAGGTTGGACAGGTATAGAAGGCACAATTGGCAACCAAATATGCATTTGATTAACAAAGCTTACAAATCCTGCAACAGCAAAACCTATCCATAGCAGTTTATTTCTGAATAATCCCCGCCCCTCGTTTGTCCTTGTCATCTCCAAAGGTAATTGTATGATAGGATAGGTCAATCTTTCGTTCCTAACCCATTGACGGCGTAGAAGAATATTAATACATATCATAACGAATATAAGAACAGTCGCAAATCCGGACCAAGCCAAAGCTTTTGGTAACCACGCCTTAATATATTCAGAGTTATATAAACTGGAATGTCCTTCATAATATCCCCTGAGAATATGTTTATTTGTTATTATTAACCATTTTGGAAGATAAGGTCCGAAAAGATTATCCCATTCATTTTCAGGCGTAGCATACCAGATACCATTGCTAACAAGTGAGACCAAACACTTGATCATGTCTGTTCCATTTAAGGCAGTCGATGTAGCCAACATTACATAAATGGTTAACAGTTCGCTATGGGACAAAGCCTTTTTCAGTGCGACCTTTGATAATGCCTGGTTTAGCAATGTAATGATAAATAAAAAAAATATAACATTAGAGAAGATGGAGAGGTCAGTTATCTCAATATCTAATGTGCTACTTGCGCCAGTCTGCCAGTGACTATTGATTATAATGACGATCAATCCGAATATGATCGACCGGACAGTAACAAATGATCTGTTTTTGACATTCTCCATATCTGTAATAAGTTGAAAGTGTTATTTTTCTAGTTTTGAGTATTTTATCTACATTCTAACGTGTTTTTTCAAGCGAGCATTTATGTCTATTATCTTTCAGATACCTTATTCATTCTTAACTCATGTGCACCATCAAGCCTTGCATATTCATAATAGTAATATATTTTTCCATCAAGTTTGATCGCATCCATATATCTGAGCGAGCCAGAGGAATATGGCGAGACAAGTATTGGAGATTGAACACTAATATTATGATAAGTTTTTAGATCAAAGGTCACAGCAAGCCCTGTCTTCTCTTCATAGTTTTCCCCAACATCTGCTCCGCCGTCATAGAATACGCAAAATATCGGCGGCATATAGACAACACATGTTGCCCTAGTTGCATAGGTATTCCATCCATTTTTTGGAGGAGACATAACATCGCCTAACCATTGCCAATTAATCCCATCTCCGCTTATTGCAAGCCCTGTATTTGAGGAAGTTTTTCCTGTGTTAAAGACGTCAGCAGTAGCATGTAAAGAACTGTCTGATCCGATATTTGGCGTAGGTGCATAACTGACAAGCATATAATATAATCCGCCGATGATCATAATATATGGGTCTTTAACGCCTTCTACTCCGCAGTTTTCTGGCGCAAGCACAAGCCTTTTTGTGTCTGGATCAAAATTCTCAGGCATATCCGCTTCAATCATATCAATCTTCCATTTATTATCCTCTGGCGCGACATAGCCAATATATAGACGATACTTGCCGTTTAGAGTTTTGACAAGACCTGCCCTTTCAACAGATATTGACCCGAATTTATCCTTTGATGCTGTCCAAATCTCCTTAAAATTAATGCCATCTATGCTTTCTGATATGCCACATTCATAGCCTCTGCCAAGCTCTCTTGGTTTTCTTCTGCGATAGTATAAGTAAAATTTACCTTTTTCATCATCATATATTACACTGGGGGCTCCGATCCAATATCCGACTCCATTTCCCGGTGGGTCATAGATTTTAATACCGTTCTCTGGGTTAAACAATGGGATAATTCCAAACCATCTTTTGCCTTCATCTGTCATTTTGAAACCTCCTACCATGTTAGACGGTATTTCCTTCCTCCTCCAAGATCAATTATACGCCCCTTTTCAGTTTTATCTTTTGGCTCTTCCTGTTTTTTCGCAGACTCCTTTTTTCCATTGTCTATGTATTCTTTAATTTGCCTCATCCCTTCTTTTAATGCATAAGAATATAAGAAAACGTCTGCAGAATATGCGATACAACGAAAACCTTTATCAATCATCGCGATCGCTTCTTCAACAGTGATTGGGATATATCCGGGTGCTACTCCGTATTTTTCACAGGCGTTTAATATCTTGTCCAAAGCTCTCAGAAATTTCGGATGATCATATTGCCCAGGTATGCCAAGGGAGACAGTCATATCAGATTGACCTATCCAAGCGACGTCAACTCCTTCAACAGAGAGTATCTGATCGACATTATCAACAGATTTAGCGGTCTCTGTTTGGACTATTATCAAAATTTCTTCGTTAGCCTTTCTGATACCAAGCCCGATGTCCCCCCCTTTGTAGTCATCATGAGCGATGCCAAAGGCTGTCCCACGAATGCCCGATGGTGGATATTTTGTAGATTCCATTATTTTCAGGACTTGATCCTTTGACTCTACTCTTGGGATCATCAACCCCTGAGCCCCCGCGTCCAATGGACGAGACATAAGAAAGTATTCCGTATCTTGGACACGCACAATCGGAGTTATGCCCGCTGCTTTTGATGACAAGATAGCTTGTCTTATGTTTTCTTGTGTGAAACTTGAATGTTCCATATCAAAGATAATATAGTCATAGCCGGCATTTGCTATCATCTGACCTATTCCGGGCGTGGCAAACTCCAAAACAAAATGACCAATAGCGATCTCTCCTCGCTTCAACTTGGCTTTTGTCTTATTCTCCATATTTTAGTCCCCTCTTAAATTTTTATTTTTCATATCTTCCCGTCAAGTTTGAACACAGTTTTGGCTGTTTCACACAAGACCTTGTTTTTGTCCAACTCATTGAGTTCTAAAAGATCAATTTTCAGTTTTTCAACAGGATAGTTTGATATCCAATCCGATCCCATCATAACTTTATTTGCGCCTAGTTTATTGATCATTTGCCCAATGAGTTGACCACTGCACCATGAAGGTTAAAGTTAGATATTTTTACTTATCTCGCTTATTTATATTGCGTCTTGTGAATATAGTATAAACCCGGCATGAGCCATTATTATTGGCAGATGTGGAAACTCCCTTGCACGAGTTAAAATCCTAGTGGGGCTAGCGAAAGGGACGCCCATTCCAGTATGTATCATAATAGGTATATTAAAGGCAGTTGCAGCTTCAAAAGCAATTCTTCCGTCAACAGATAAGGGATCAACAGCCATTTCAAGTGGATGAAGTTTTAGTCCAACAAATCCAAGCTCTTTCACACAACGTTCAACTTCCTTAAAATACTCATCACGGTCTATATGCGGTGAAAACGCTATCATACCGAAGATCCGCTTTGGATGACGAACAGATGCTTCATATATATCATCGTGATATTTCCTGTAATCACCAGGACCTATCAAAGGCTGGACAATGCTGACATCAACACCATACTTATCCATACCGTTGATAAGCTCATCTTCTGTAAATTCGTGATCAAAAACTCTAGAGATACCTATATGTGCATGTGCATTTATTATCATCATTAAACCTCTTTCATCTTGAATAATCCAAATGTCCGTATCTGTGGGGGATATTGGGATTTTTTTATGTCCAAGCGAACTTTGATCGCGGTTATGGGCGGAAATCTATCAAGCTTCTTATGTCCAATGGTTGTCCCATTGACAATAGTTTTCCAATTATTGCCATCATAGGCAGATATTGAATACTCCTCTACTCTTTGACCAAGTGGGATATATTCTTTTAGCATTGATACGTCAAACTTTACAGGTTTTTGAAGATCAACTTCAATTGTGCCTGTTGTTTTATTATCCTTTGGCATCCAATAAGTATCATTTCGTCCATCAGTCACGTTGAGAGCTGAAAATTCCTCGCTATCTGCGGTTACAGGTTTGTTCAGTGCAAAATCTACTTTGAAAGTATCATCTAAGAATTGACGGAGTTCCGAAAGACGTTTGACGTCGGGGTCGGATAACAGACCTTTATCATTTGGCGGGACATTGAGTAATAAAACACTGTTGCGTCCCACTGACTTGAAATATATATCGATGAGATGTTCAAGTGACTTGACCTGAGAATCTTGACTTGCATGCCAAAACCAGCCAGGTCTTATAGAGACGTCGCATTCTGCTGGATACCATACCTTACCAATAGCGTTTGGATGAAAAACTGGATTTGGGTCTTGGACACTCCATTCCGTCTCCCTTGCAACTCCATCCTCATTGCCCACCCATCTGATATCTGGACCGCAAATAGCTATAAGTGCATCTGGTTGAATGCTTTTGACCGTATCATAAAAGCCAGTCCAATCGTATTCTTGACGTCTGCCATTAGGTCCCTCTCCACATGCTCCGTCAAACCAGACTTCTGCAATTTCACCGTAATTTGTAAGTAACTCTGTAAGTTGGTTCTTGAAATATTGGTTATAAACTGGCGAATTGCCATAGCTTTGTTCGTGTCTGTCCCAAGGAGAGAGATAAAATCCCATTTTGATCCCTGCTTCTCTGCAAGCATTTGATAATTCTTCTACCACATCGCCCCTATAGTTTTTCCAAGGGCTGTTTTTGACCGAGTGTTCTGTCCATTTGCTTTGAAAGAGACAAAATCCGTCGTGATGCTTGGCTGTCAATATCATATATTTGAACCCCGCATCCTTTGCAACCTGGACCCATTGACGAGTATCTAGTTCTATAGGATTAAATATTTTCGGGTCTTCTCTTCCGTCGCCCCACTCCCTATCGGTAAAGGTATTAACTCCAAAATGGAGGAACATAGCTAATTCTGATTCTTGCCATTCAAGTTGTTTTGGAGATGGTTTTACTATCATAACTACTCCTTTTAATTTTTCCAATCAAGCAAAACACCTGTGTAAACCTCAGGGCAATTGAGCAGTCCCTCATAAGCATCTTTTATCTGTTCTGGCTTTAGCCTGTGAGATATTAATGGCTCAATCTTCAATTCTCCGCTTCTGATCCAGTCAAAGATCATCTCTTGCTTGGTAAATTGCGAGATTCCATTTGTGCCTTCGGGATACATAGGGATACACCATTCTAAAGCACCGCGGATCGTTATCCATCTAAGATGGACGTCGGAGAGCAATTCGGTCAAGTTGCCTTGGACCTCGACTCTTGGCGACCCAAGAATTATGATCTGACCGAATGGAGCTGTTTCTTTTAATGCCTGCATAATAACAGCACTATGTCCGACAGCATCAACGGTTATATTTGCCATTGTCCCGTTTGTTATCTCTGCAATAGCCTTATGTATCTCGTCAGAGTCACCGCCAATAGTCCATTTCACACCGCATTCTTCAGCTAGTTTACGTCTGTGTTCAACTGGGTCAATGCCGATAACCCGACAGCCTTTCAATTGAAGCATTTGACAAGCTAAGTTTCCAACAAGCCCGAGCCCAAATACAGCAACCCAAGGGTTATTTTTTATCTCAGCAACTATAAATGCGGTTGCTGATACACCTGCCATTCTTGATGCAGCTGCGATGCCCGGATCAATATCATCAGGAACTACTTTGACCAAACTTGTCTCTCTATAACGGATAGCAGAGGCGTGGTTTCCATACGTGAAGACTCTATCGCCAACTTTGGCACGGACTACACCATCACCAACCGCTTTGACTATGCCGACGTTAGCATAGCCAGGTCGCCAAGGATAAGCACACCAACTCCCTGGTTGAAATACTTTTGGTTCTTTACCAGTGTAATTCGCTAGTTCAGTTCCTGTGCTTATAAAGGTATATTCTGTCTCTATTAATAGCTCATTATCGGCAAGACCTTTATCGTTTAACTCCAGTTTTTGAAGTTCAACTTGGTTTTGTCCTGTTATAACAACTTGCTTAATTTCCAAAGCTAAACCCTCCTTGTATTTTCTCGTCAGTCTAAAATAAACAATTCTTTTTTCGCAAATATTATAGAATATATAAAAATAAGTGTCAATTAAGATATTCCTAAGCTTCAGACATAAGTTCGGACAAAATTTACGTAATACCATTCTTAATTAAAACACAAAATTAATGTTATTTTGACCCCAAACTTGATTTGGGGGAGGAATCTTCTTTATTACAATTACGAGTAAAAGATTCCTTTCTTTTGCAAGAAAATTCCGAACAGAATAAAATTTTCTAAAGAAGGCTGGTTTGAACTTCCGTTTGAGCAGGCAGAAATTGTTTTTACCGAGTCCAAGCGAAACAATGGTAAGACAAAAATCCTTGAAATAGGAGAGCAAGAGACTTATTTAAGATAACCACAGACACATGTTTTTACTCTTCCATATTAGTAGCCTCTTTTTTGTGGTTTTTTTATAAGTTTTTTGTTTATATTTTATTTATATTTTTGCCACTTTACTTTTTTAGGAAGATTGGAATTTTCAACTTTACCATCAGGTTTTTTCACTAAAATTAAATACTTGAATCCTCGCAAAAAGAAATTAAATTTTTGGACAGTTATCTCGTTTTGTTTTTATAATATTGTTTTAAATTCTCTTTTACCCAATCATAAAAATCAATTTCTAAAAATTCTAAAAAATCTTGAAATTCTTTTTCAGAAAATTTTATATTTCTTTCTTCACAGTGTTCTTTATAAATTTTCTTTATTTCGCTTTTATAGTTCATAATTTTTATCTTTCCCACACAATATGACTATTTATATTATGCTTTTCGTAAGTCTCTAAAATATCGGCGCAAAATTTCAATAGTTCTTCATTGTTTTCTTTCTTCGCCAACTCATACAAACGAATAAACATCTTTTTTCCTGTTTCTGTCTGCTTAAGTGTTTTCTTTATAAAATTGTGTTGGGCACACAAGGTTTGTCCGTTTTCTATTGTTGATTTTCCGCCAAGATATCTCGGTTTAATATGGTCAACATGCAATTCAAAGCCCTCTTTTTTACCTCGTCCACAGATAACACACTTATAGCCGTCTCTTTTCAAAATTGCTTCTTTCTGTTCTGGAGTAAAATCTTCTAACTCTCCTTGCTTAACTGCATTAGGATCGTAACGATAAATTCCTTTTTTAACCTTTATCAAGAATCCTGTTTCGTGTAGATTTCTAATTGACCGCCAAGTATCTCTTGGTTTCTTGTTATAAAGTCTTTTGTATCTTGCCTCTACCCAATCAACAACTGGACCATGAGGCATATCCTCATTTGGATGCGCTTTAAAGTATTCAATAAGCAAATCTTTAATTGATTTTTTCTTTGTCTTCATAATTTAATAAATTTGGCTGATTTATTTTTGCTTCTTGTTGTAATCGTTTAATCGCTAAATTGCAATATTCTTTATCTATTTCAATACCAATGCCTTTTCTGTTGTTGAGATATGAAGCGATGAGTGTGGTGCCGCTACCCAAAAATGGATCTAGAACCGTATCGCCAACAAAGGTAAATAATTTTATGCAACGTCTAGGTAATTCTACTGGGAACGGGGCTGGGTGTCCTACTCTTTTTTTGCTTTCTCCGCTAAAATTCCAAACGCCGCTAGTCCATTGCATAAATTCTTCTTTAGTTATATCTGATTTTTTACTACCACTCGTTTTTTTCCAATTCTTTTTATAAAAAACTATTATTAATTCTACTGGCGCGATAACATAGGGAGCGGCGGCTGACATAAAAGAGCCCCAAGCTGTTCTTCTTGAAATATTGCCCTCATTCCAGATAATTGTCGAATGATATTTCCAACCAATATCTTTGGCAATTTTTGTTATATCTGCACCAACTGACTGTTGTCCGCCCTTATTTTTATCCAATGGGACATTTAGACAAAAACGGCCATCATCTTTTGCTAATTCATAACATTTAGCAATCCATTTTTTTGAAAATTCCAAATAATCTTCATAGGACAAATTATCTTTGTGGGTATTATAATGAATATCAACATTATAAGGTGGTGAGGTAACAATTAAATCAATAGAAGATTTTGGAATAGCAGAAATTTTTAAAAAGTCGTCATTGTAAATCAAAATATTATTACTTTCAAAATAAGGTGTTGCCCCGGTAGCATTTTCTTTTGTGGTTTTATTAATAGCTAACATTGGCATAATTTTGTTTTAATTAAATTTTGAAATTTCATAGTT
>FWPV01013013.1_pt1 | contig 12624 bp, 11 predicted proteins | sample 2228371 | NCBI WGS metagenome assembly FWPV01 (sample SAMEA103939776, study PRJEB20133) | metagenome | reverse complement strand
TTTCCCTCACGGTACTGGTTCACTATCGGTCGCCAGCAGTATTTAGCCTTGGAAGGTGGTCCCCCCTACTTCCCACGGGATTCCACGTGTCCCATGGTACTTAAGGTCACTGGCAGGAGCCTAGCCCTTTCGCCTACGGGACTGTCACCCTCTATGGTTAGCCGTTCCAGGCATCTTCGGCTAGGGTTCGGTTTGTAACTCCTTTGAAGGTGCTCGGGCCCTTCAGCCAGGCCTTGTAACCCCGCTATAGCATAGGTCCCGAGACCACTAAGCTATAGCGGTTTAGGCTGTTCCCCTTTCGTTCGCCACTACTCAGGGAATCTCTGTCGATTTCTTTTCCTCAGGGTACTTAGATGTTTCAGTTCCCCTGGTGTCCCTCTCGCTTTCGGCGAGTGCCCGGGTTTAGCCCGGGCGGGTTGCCCCATTCGGGAATCTCCGGCTAAGCTCGCTCGACAGCTCCCCGGAGCTTATCGCAGTCTTGCCGCGCCCGTCTTCGGCTGCTAGCGCCAAGGCATCCACCCTGCGCCCTTAGTATCTTTGACCTACATCAGCCTGAACACAAAACCTATTCACTTGTTAAAGTGCAGGACAGCTTGGTGTACACCAAGCTGTCCTAGTATACAGCAACCAAAACTTTAGGTCAATTGCGACAGGTGTACACCAGCCATGTAGTAATAAGTATAGTGCACTTCCTCGGCGTTGTCAACAGCGGCATGGCAGTTACAACGCTCTGTTACCAGTACGGGTACGGAAAGCGCGGATAGTGAAGCGGTGCTGGTTTATGCCCACAGTACCAGCCTGAACCATTTTGCCAGCAGCCCGGTCAGGACCAGCACGACGACAGCATGAATTAGACCGAGCCATATCGTGTCACGAAGTCGGACCAGTTTAAACAGCCAAACCGCCGGCAGGGCAAGTAATGCTGCGATATTGTGTCTCCACTGCCGCCGGGCGTTCTGGAGGAGGTTTTCCAGGTCGCCGGTGCTGGGAAAGGAGTGCATGGCTAAGGAAATGCCCAGCCAGCAGAGGACGAAAAATAGTGTGCTCCGTGACGGCATGCTGAAGGCCAGAAAGAAGATGGCAACGGCAAGTGTGGTATTTATCAGGAAAGGTGCAATCGTGATCAAAAACATCTTGCCAAAGTTTTCTATACCATTATGAATTATGTAGCCTGCCGGGCTTCCCAGTCTGAAATAACACACCCTGTGCACAGGTATGGCAACACGGTCGCAGATGAACTTGTGTGACCATTCGTGGAGTATTACGCCCGGGAAGGTGACCAGTGAGATTATGCTAGCCAGCAGGTTGGCGATCATTCCCACTCTATCGTGGAAGGTGGCTTGCTGGTGATGTCGTAGACAACGCGGTTGACGCCAGGGACTTCATTGACGATGCGGCTGGATATGCGGGCCAGGAGGTCATAAGGCAGTCGCGCCCAGTCTGCTGTCATGGCATCCTGGCTGGTCACAGCGCGGACAGCCACCAGGTGCCCATATGTGCGGTAATCACCCATAACGCCGACGCTCCTGAGGTCGGTGAGGACGGCGAATGACTGCCATAGCTGGCGATAGAGGTTTGCCTTTTTTATTTCGTTCATCACTATCCAGTCAGCGGCGCGGAGTATTTCCAGGCGTTCCTGTGTTACCTCGCCGATGATGCGTATAGCCAGCCCCGGACCGGGAAATGGCTGGCGCCAGACTATGTCTTCAGGTAATCCGAGGGCCAGCCCCACTTCGCGGACCTCGTCCTTGAACAGATAGCGCAGTGGCTCGATGAGCTTCAGGGACATTTTGGTGGGCAGTCCACCTACATTGTGATGTGTCTTTATCTTGGCGGCTGCCTTGGTCTCTTTGGTGGTGCTCTCGATGACGTCCGGGTAGAGCGTGCCTTGGGCAAGAAAGTCCACTTTGCCCAGCCGGGCAGCTTGGTACTCGAAAACCCTGATAAACTCTTCGCCTATACGGCGCCGTTTAACCTCGGGGTCGGTAACTCCCTTTAGCCGTCTTAGAAATCTGCGAGAGGCGTCCACATAGACGACATTCATCTTGAGTTTATCGCGGAAGGTCCTGAGTGCCCGTTCTGGCTCCTCGCGACGGAGGAGACCGTTGTTGACGAAGATACAGGTCAGCTGGTTGCCTACAGCGGAGTGGACCAGGGTTGCAGTTACTGCTGAGTCCACCCCGCCGGACAGGGCGCAGATGACTTTCCCGTCCTTTACTTGTTGTCTTATGCTTTCTATAGTCTCATTTATGAAGTTGGACGGTGTCCAGGTACCCTCACAGCCACATATTCGGTAAAGGAAGTTCTGGATTATAGTTTTTCCCTGTGGGGTGTGGATCACTTCCGGGTGGAACTGGAGCCCGAAGATATTACGGTCGTTACCTATTGCCGCTGCTGGCGAATTCTCCGTGTAGGCCAGCGACCTGAAGCCATGGGGGAGTTCTACTATCTGGTCGCCATGGCTCATCCACACGGGCAGTGAGGGTGGCAGCCCGGCGAACAGGGGGCATTCCTTGTCACTGATGTGCAGGATAGCCTGTCCGTATTCGTGTTTGGTGGCTGGAGCTACCTTCCCGCCAAGCTGGTGTGAAATTACTTGCATGCCGTAACAGATCCCGAGTATTGGCAGGTGGCTCTCATAGATCTCGGGCGGTGCAAGCGGTGCCCCTTGCTGGTATACGCTGGCTGGACCACCGGAGAGGATGATACCTTTCGGTTTGAGCGAAGCTATTTTCTGCCAGGGCTCATCGTGGGCAATAAGTTCGCAGTACACGTGGCACTCACGAACTCTGCGGGCAATCAGGTGACTGTACTGGGAGCCGAAGTCGATAATGGCTATGGTCTCGCGGACACTTGGCGGCGCTGTCTCGGGCTGGGGCGCTGGTTGCTCTCCCTGAAGTTCTTTGGCGATTTCAAGGTAAGTTGAGACTTCGATGTCGTCGCTGGTGGCTATACGGTGACTGGAGTTCTGGCTGTCCATTTATTTTTAGTATAGCATAGAGCAGACTGTATGTGCAGTAGCTGTTGTAGCTTTAAGCACAGGACGGTCAAAGTGTTGTAAAATATGCGCTAAAAGCCGGAGATGGTAGTTTTGCGTCAGTGGCTTATGGCACATTTAAGTTATGAGGCCTTAGTGAAAGGTTGGTCCGGAGCGCTTTGAAATGCGGGTTGCGGTAGGTTGTGACCATCGTGGTCTGAAGCTGAAACGGACAGTCCTGGATGTCCTGGAAGGCTTAGGGCATGAGTACCGGGACTTCGGCTGCTATTCCGAGGAGCCAGTGGACTATCCCGATATTGCCAGACAGGTGGCTGGGGAAGTTGTGGCGGGGAACTTCGAGCAGGGGATATTGATCTGTGCTACAGGGATAGGCATGAGCATAGCTGCGAACAAGATAAGGGGGATAAGGGCTGCGCTCTGCTGTAATGCGTTCAGTGCCGAAAGGGCACGGAGACATAATGATGCCAATGTCCTGTGTTTGGGTGCTGAAACCACAGAGCCGGGCCTGGCTTGCGAGATAGTAAGGAGGTATTTCTCCGCAGACTTTGATGGCGGCAGGCATTTGCGCCGCGTGGAAAAGGTACGCCGTTTGGAAGAAAATCAGCTTGACAATGAGTAGGTGCTATGGTAGTTTACTTCCATTAGCCTTTTGTAAGGTGGCTTCATATGAGTCTGCGTAGTGAAAGTGTGAAGAAAGGGGTGGAACGGGCGCCGCACCGTGCTCTGTTTCGGGCTTTAGGAGTAAGCGAGGAGGACTTTTCCAGGCCCTTCATCGGAGTGGTCAATAGTTTTACCGAGGTGGTGCCGGGGCATATACATCTGAAGACGATTGCTCAGGCGGTCAAAGACGGGGTTAGAAGCTCTGGCGGAGTCCCGTTTGAGTTAAATACCATCGCCGTCTGTGACGGCATCGCCATGAACCATCCGGGGATGAAATACAGCCTGCCCAGCAGGGAGTTGATTGCCGACTCTATTGAGGTCCTGGCCATGGCGCATGCGTTTGATGGGCTGGTGTTCATACCCAATTGCGATAAAGTGGTCCCCGGCATGCTTATGGCAGCGGTGAGGCTAAACATACCGTCAATTTTTGTTAGCGGCGGTCCCATGCTGGCCGGGCGGGTGACGAGAAACGGGCAGCCCCAGTTTCTGGATGTAAACTCGGTGTTTGTAGCTGTGGGCAAGGTGGTCAGGGGAGAGATGACCGAAGCTGAGTTGACTGAACTGGAGAAGGTTGCCTGTCCCGGTTGTGGCAGTTGTGCCGGGATGTTCACCGCAAACACTATGAACTGCCTTACCGAGGCCCTGGGTATGGGACTTCCAGGAAACGGCACCATCCCGGCGGTGGATGCCCGTCGCATCAGGTTGGCTTATGAAGCCGGCAGGCAGGTGATGTCGCTGTTGTCTCAGGGGGTCTTGCCGCGTGATGTGGTGACAAAGGAGTCTATCCATAACGCTTTTGCTGTTGATATGGCTCTGGGCGGGAGCACCAATTCGGTACTGCACCTTATGGCAATAGCCAAGGAAGCCGGAGTTGAGTTCTCTTTGTCTGAAGTGGACGAGATCAGCAGGCGTGTACCTCATATCTGCAAGATAAGTCCGGCAAGCGAATATCACATCGAGGACCTGGATATGGCTGGAGGTATACCGGCGATTATGCACGAGATCTCAGCCTACTTGAATCTGCAAGTTATGACAGTTTCAGGCAAGCCCTTGGCAGAGGTCATAGAGAATGCACGGGTACATGACAGGATGGTGATCCGCCCCATTTCCTCTCCTTACTCGACATCCGGGGGCTTGAGTATCCTGTTTGGGAACCTGGCGCCTGATGGTGCCATAGTGAAAAGCGCTGCTGTGGTGCCACAGATGCTGGTGCACGAGGGGCCAGCTAGGGTTTTCGATAGTGAAGAGGCGGCGGTGGCAGCTATTATGGGGGGACGGATTACCCCCGGGGACGTGATCATCATCAGGTATGAGGGGCCGAGGGGCGGTCCGGGGATGCGGGAGATGCTCACCCCAACATCATTGCTGAGCGGGATGGGGATGGACGATAAGGTAGCGCTGATAACAGACGGGCGCTTCTCCGGTGCTACCCGGGGGGCGGCTATTGGTCATGTGTCTCCCGAGGCGGCTGAGAGAGGTCCTATTGCCGGTGTGATGGATGGCGATGTTATCAGCATCGACATCCCGTCACGGAAAATCGAGGTGAAAGTGGGCAGGGAGGAGATGAAAAAGAGGCTGGAGAAGCTGCCCCCATTTCAGCCCAAAGTCAGCAGTGGTTATCTGAGGCGCTATGCCGAAAAAGTGAGTTCAGCCAGCCTTGGGGCGGTTTTTGTACGAGAGGGAATGTGAAAATGAAGAAGACCGGGGCCCAGATCCTGTGTGAGTGTCTCGTTAGAGAAGGGGTGGAGGTTATCTTTGGTTATCCTGGTGGGGCGGTGCTGCCATTATACGATACCTTACCTCAATACCCTCAGCTCAGGCACATACTGGTGCGCCATGAGCAGTGTGCCGCCCATGCTGCGGATGGCTATGCTCGTGCCACCGGCAGGACCGGGGTTTGTCTAGCCACATCAGGTCCGGGTGCTACAAACCTGGTGACCGGGATTGCCAATGCTTACCTCGATTCGTCACCGATGGTAGCTATTACCGGGCAGGTGGCGACCCCTTTTATCGGCAAGGACGCTTTTCAGGAAATAGATATTACCGGGATCACCCTGCCAATCACCAAACACAATTATCTAGTACTCAGTGCTGCAGACGTGGCAAGGGTGGCCAGAGAGGCATTTTACATCGCTGGTGCCGGCAGGCCGGGTCCGGTTCTGATAGATATACCGCGCGATGTTTTTCAGCAGGAAGCGGAGTTTGTCTATCCCGAGCGGGTCGATCTGCCGGGTTATAGGCCGAAACTCTTCGGGCACCCTGCCCAGATCAAGAGGGCGGCTGAACTGATAAACGGGGCGCAGAGGCCGCTGATAATTGCAGGACGGGGTGTGATAATTTCGAAGGCTTTTGACGAGCTGCGTGAACTGGCTGAGAAGGGGCAGATACCTGTGGTTACCACCCTTCTGGGCATCGGTTGTTTTCCTGAGACCCATGTGCTGAGCTTTGGCTGGCTGGGGATGCACGGAATGGCCTATGCCAATAAGGCGGTGCAAGATGCGGATGTCATCGTGGCTATCGGGATGCGGTTTGATGACCGGGCCACAGGAATGGTGAGTGCCTTTGCCCCGAAGGCGCAGATCATACATATAGATATCGACCCTGCTGAGATCGGCAAGAATGTTCGTGTCGATGTCCCTATCGTCGGGGATGTGAAGAACGTCTTGCAGGTATTGAATGAGCAGGTCATTCCCAGGGAGCACATGGAGTGGTTCAGTCAGCTAGAACAGTGGCGTGAGGAGCACCCGGCACTTACAATTCGGGAGACAGATGCCCTGATACCGCAGTACGTTATTCGCCAGATCTACGAGGTCACACGCGGCGATGCTATTGTGGTCACAGGAGTGGGGCAAAACCAGATGTGGGCGGCGCAGTTCTTCTTTTACGATAAGCCGAATAGTCTAATATCTTCCGGGGGTCTGGGCACCATGGGGTTTGAGCTTCCGGGTGCCATTGGGGCTAAGGTAGGTCGTCCTGAAGAGACCGTATGGTGTATAGCCGGTGATGGTGGTTTTCAGATGACTATCCAGGAGCTGGCCACTATTGTGCAGGAGGGGCTGGATATCAAAATAGCGATCATAAACAACGGTTTTTTGGGTATGGTGCGGCAGTGGCAGCAGCTATTCTACGGGCGTCGTTACGTACACACCCGACTCTGGGGTCCGGACTTTGTCAAGGTTGCCGATGCTTATGGGATTGCCGCGCTTAGGGTTACGGATAAGAGACTGGTGACATCGGCGATTGAGAAGGCGATGGACCACCGGGGACCGTTTCTCATCGATTTTGTAGTTGAGCCGGAAGAGTGTGTTTTCCCCATCGTGCCGCCGGGTGCTGCCCTGACACAGTTTATCGAGATGCCACAGGTGGACAGGGCCGGTCCGTCGGGCCAGCAACAGAGGGGAGGCAGATAGAAGCCATGAAGACCACGAAACATACCCTGGTAGCGCTGGTTGAGGACAGGCCTGGTGTATTGAACCGAATAGCCAGTATGTTCCGGAGGCGGAACTTCAATATCGAAAGTATAGCTGTGGGGCACAGCGAGCAGCCGGGGCTGTCCAGGATGACCATGGTGGTTGACGGGGATGATGCCAAGATAGAGCAGGTCAGGAAGCAACTGGACAAGGTCATAGAGGTCATCAAGATAGTCGACATAACCGATGAAGAGCCTGTTGCCCGTGAGCTAGCCTTGATCAAAGTAAGGGCAACCCCCTCCACCAGAGGTGAGATCATCCAGATCGTGGATATATTCAGGGCTAACATCGTTGATGTCGCTATGGACTCCTTGATAGTTGAGGTTACCGGGGATGAGGATAAGGTCGATTCGCTTATAGAGTTACTGCGAGGTTTCGGTATTAAGGAGCTGGCGCGGACGGGGCGTATCGCCTTGACCCGAGGCAGTGCCGGGCCTTTGCTTGTGGATGAAGCTAAAGAGATGAAGATACCGAAACAACCTTTAAAGCCGCCCCGTGAGGAAACGGAAAGCCCGCCGGATTGGTAGCGGTCTTTGGCCGAGCAGGAGGAAAGTCGCACCAAGTGTTGCAAGGAGGTTTTTGTTATGGCGAAGATATATTATGACAATGATGCCGACCTTAAAGTCTTGAAAGGGAAAAGAATAGCCGTCATCGGCTTTGGCAGCCAGGGGCATGCTCATGCCCAGAACCTGAGGGATAGCGGGTGTGAAGTAGTTGTTGCTTCGCGGAAAGGTGGTGAGGGCTGGGAAAGCGCCAGAAAGGCTGGCTTCGAGGTGGTGGAGGCTGCTGAAGCGGCGAAGGTGGCTGACATAATTACCATGCTGGCGCCGGATATATCGCAGCCACAAATCTATCGTGAGTCCGTGGCAAAGGGGCTGTCGGCGGGAAAGATGTTGATGTTCGCTCATGGGTTCAACATACATTTTGGTCAGATTGTCCCCCCACCGGAGGTCGACGTTACCATGATTGCCCCCAAGTGTCCCGGACACATGCTGCGCCGGCTCTATACCGAGGGTCTAGGCGCACCAGCGCTGATAGCGATCCATCAGGACTCTTCCGGGAAGGCCAGGGAAGTTGCTCTGGCCTATGCCAAGGGAATAGGATGTACCAGGGCCGGCGTACTCGAGACCACCTTCGCCGAAGAGACCGAGACCGACCTCTTTGGCGAGCAGACGGTCCTTTGCGGGGGTGTTTCTGCGCTGGTCAAGGCGGGCTTTGAGGTGCTTGTAGAGGCTGGTTATCAGCCCGAGGTTGCCTATTTTGAATGTCTCCATGAGCTCAAGCTCATCGTCGACCTTATCTATCAGGGTGGTCTGAGCTACATGCGGTATTCGGTAAGTGACACCGCTGAATACGGCGATTATACCCGTGGCCCTAGAGTTATCGATGACCTGGTTAAAGATGAGATGCGGCAAATTCTAGCTGAAATACAGAGTGGCAGCTTTGCCAGGGAATGGATACTGGAGAATCAAGCCGGTAGGCCGGTGTACAATGCGCTCAAACGCATGGAGGCGGAGCACGAGATCGAAGTTGTGGGTAAGCAGCTAAGAAGCATGATGCCATGGCTTAAAGCTTAGGAGGTCATATGGACAGGGTCATCATCTTTGATACCACTCTACGCGATGGCGAGCAAGCAGCCGGCACCAGTCTGACTGCGGCGGAAAAGCTGGAGATTGCCAGACAACTTGAGAGACTTGGCGTTGATGTTATCGAGGCTGGTTTTCCCATCAGTTCTCCGGGAGACTTTGAGGCGGTACGGACAATCGCACGGGAGATCAAGGACTGCACCGTATGCGCCCTTTCACACGCTACACCGGAGGCTGTGGACAGGGCTTGGGAGGCTATAAAGGAGGCTAAACGGCCCAGGATCCATGTTTTTCTCTCTGCCTCGGACATTCACCTTATGTACCAGTTGCGGAAGACGCGCGATGAGATCTTTGAGCTGGCGCGTGATATGGTAGCGCGGGCGAGGAGGTACACGGATGACGTGGAGTTTTCGCCGATGGACGCCACCAGGACGGAGCCTGCTTTCCTATACCGCATCCTGGAGGCAGTGATCGCTGCCGGTGCCACCACAGTGAATATCCCGGATACGGTGGGATATGCCATACCTGCGGAATTTGGCGACCTGATAGCCAGCATTATGGAAAAGGTGCCGAACATTGATAGGGCGGTGCTGAGCGTGCACTGTCACGACGACCTGGGGCTGGCGGTGGCTAACAGCATAGAGGCGGTACGACGGGGTGCCAGGCAAGTGGAGTGTACTGTCAACGGCATAGGTGAGCGGGCAGGTAATGCCTCGCTGGAAGAATTTGTAATGGCTTTAAAGACAAGGAGCGACTTCCTGAAGCTGACCACGAACATAGATACCACTCAAATTTATAGGACGAGCCGTCTGGTGAGTGAGCTTACCGGTTTTGTCGTCCAGCCAAATAAGGCAATTGTTGGTGCCAATGCCTTCCGGCACCAGTCCGGAATCCATCAGGACGGGGTGATAAAGAAGTCGATTACGTACGAAATAATCGACCCCAAATCCGTGGGGGTACCTGCTAGCAGTCTCGTCTTGGGCAAGGTAAGCGGTCGCCATGCCTTCAAGGAACGGCTGGCTGAGCTTGGCTACACGCTGGAGGGCGAAGCCTTCGAGCGGGCGTTTAAATCTTTCAAGGAGCTCGCAGATAAGAAGAAAGAGGTTACCGACAAGGACATCGAGTCCCTGATTGCCGAGGAAAAACGTACTGCCTCTGAGGTCTATCATCTTGACCATGTGCAGGTCTCCTGTGGTGACCATAGTGTGCCCACAGCAACGGTCAGGCTGATCGCCCCTGATGGCAAAGTGCTTGCTGATGCTGCTCTGGGTACAGGCCCAGTAGACGCCGTCTATAGAGCGATCAACCGCATAATCAAGGTGCCTAACAGACTTACCGAGTTTACCGTGAAGTCGGTGACCGAAGGTATCGACGCCATTGGTGAGGTGCTGATAAGGATCGAGAGCGATGGCGTGAGCTATACCGGGCGTGGTGCATCCACCGATATAATCGTCGCCAGCGCCAAGGCCTACATGAACGCTTTGAACAGGTTGCTTCTAGCCAGGAAAGAGCAAAAGAAATAGCCTTGCCTGTTGGGCGCTCGGCGCCGTCCGGTACCCTGGAGAAGACTTGGACTACCGAGAGAGGTGATGACGGTGGGCTTACAATTGGAGATAGTGCTGCGCTTGTTGCTGGCAGCTGCTCTGGGTGCCGGCGTGGGTTATCAACGTGAGAGAGCAGGCAAACCGGCAGGGCTTCGTACCCATATTTTGATCGCCCTAGGTTCAGCCCTGTTTACCGTGGTTTCACTGTTCGGTTTCAATGGACAGGTAGACCCTTCGCGGGTGGCTGCCGGCGTGGTAACCGGCATCGGTTTTCTTGGGGCTGGTGTTATCTTCCGCGGGATGAGGGCAGACGGGCCGGTGGTGGGGCTGACCACAGCAGCTAGCATCTGGGTGACTGCAGCTATCGGGCTGGCTGCCGGCGTCGGTATGTACCTGGTAGCCGTGATTATCGCTGCATTGACAGTGCTGGTATTGATGCTACCCAAAGCAAGAGGGTAGTAGTTACAGGAGACGGAATTGACCCTTGCAGAAAAAATACTGGCTGCCCATTCTGACAGGTCTGTGGTAACTCCGGGCGAGTTCCTCAATGTGAAAGTGGACCTCGTTCTGGCAAACGATATTACCGCCCCTCTGGCTATAAAGGAGTTTGCCCGCCTGGGAGTAAAGAAGGTTTTCGACCCCAAGCGGGTGGTGATGGTGCCTGACCATTTTTGCCCTAACAAAGATATACCTTCGGCTGAACAGGCCAAACTAATGCGGGAGTTTGCCAGGGAGCAGGGGATAGTCTACTTTGAGGTCGGCAGGATGGGGATTGAGCATGTGCTTTTGCCGGAGCAGGGGCTGGTATTGCCCGGTGATATGGTTGTGGGGGCCGATTCACATACCTGCACTTACGGGGCTCTGGGGGCATTTGCCACCGGTATGGGCTCTACCGATATAGCTGTCGCTATGGCTACAGGCGAAATCTGGGTTAAAGTACCACCGACGATTAAGTTTGTTTATCACGGGAAACTGAAAAGGTGGGTAGGTGGCAAAGACCTCATTCTCTACACCATAGGGGATATCGGTGTGGACGGTGCCCTGTACTCGGTTATGGAGTTTACTGGTGAAGCAATAGGTGCGCTATCGATGGACGACCGCTTCACCATGGCCAACATGGCTATTGAAGCCGGGGCTAAGGCTGGCATCTTCACGGTGGACGGTAAGACGCTAAAGTATGTAAAGAGTAGAGCCCGCCGCTCCTTCAAGGTGTATGAATCGGACAGCGGTGCCGAATTTGCCAGAGTGGTAGAGTACGAGGTCTCCCAGATCGAGCCCCAGGTAGCTTTTCCACATCTCCCATCCAATGTTAAGCCGGTAAGCCAAGTGGGTGATGTCAAAATTGACCAGGTGGTGATAGGCAGTTGTACCAACGGGCGCCTGGGCGATTTGAGACTGGCAGCCAGGGTGCTTAGAGGGAGGAAGGTTGATGAGAATGTGAGGTGTATTGTGATTCCGGGGACGCAGCAGGTGTACCTTGATGCTTTGCGGGAAGGGCTGGTGGAGGCTTTTATCAGGGCTGGGGCGGTGGTGAGCACACCAACCTGCGGTCCCTGTCTTGGCGGGTACATGGGAGTGCTGGCTGCCGGTGAGCGTTGTGTTTCCACGACAAATCGCAATTTCATCGGCCGCATGGGCAGTCCACAGTCTGAGGTCTATTTAGCTAACCCGGCGGTGGCTGCTGCCAGTGCTATTCTGGGGAGAATAGCCAGCCCGGACGAGATAGCAACTCACGATCGCGGCTTTTGATAAACAGCGAATTTTGTGGGAAAAGCAGACCGGTTTTGGTGTGGCGATGTCTGGTTTTGTCGGCGGGGTGAAGTTGTTTTGCGATGGTGGTTGTCGTGGCAATCCGGGGGGCTATCGGTGTGCTGATACTAGATAGTGTAACAGAAGAAGAGCTGTATAGACACGGTGAATGTATTGGTCACACGACAAACAATCGTGCCGAATATAAGGCCTTGATAGCTGGCTTGGATCAATGTGCTAAGTACACACGAGGTCAAGTCATCTGCTTTACAGATAGCGAGTTAGTTGTAAAGCAAATGAACGGTGTATGGCGGTTGAAAGACGACACCCTGCGTAGCCTTTTCCACGAGGTCAAGGATCGGGAAAGGGCGTTCGAAAGAGTTATTTGCCAGCATGTCAGGCGCGACAACACATATATCAGGGAGGTGGATAGAATTGTGAACGAAGCACTGGAGGGGCGATGAGCGTGCTTGGGACTGTGCTCGAAAGGCTAGGTTGAGGCTCAAGAGACGGTATTGCGCATGGTCAATAAGGTGCAGGTAGGATATGAGTAGCCGGGTAGCGGAAATCTTCGAAGATTATGTTCTCGTTGCAAAGATTCAGAGGCGTCTCCCGTA
>FWPV01013012.1_pt1 | contig 12625 bp, 12 predicted proteins | sample 2228371 | NCBI WGS metagenome assembly FWPV01 (sample SAMEA103939776, study PRJEB20133) | metagenome | reverse complement strand
CGTACCAAGCTGGCCTCTCCTCGCGGGTCTCGATACGGGCTGCGCTGCGGCAACTGGACAGGCGGTTCTGCCCTCAGCGCAGCCCTACTCGACCAGCGGTCTCGCTACGGGCTGCTGGCGTGCGACGAGCGACCGGCCAGCGCCTCGCGTCCGATCCTTGTCCCGTGGATCGGTGGGAACGCCCTCTCCGTCAGCTCATCGTTGCCGGGTTGTCGCGCGTGAACCTCTTTGCTGCGCCTGCGCGGATATGGTATGATCCCGACGTTCGGTCGCTGTGTCGTCTGGTCAAGGAAGGAGGGCCTATGCGCGCCCTTCGCAGAATGCTTCCATTCGCGTGGGTTGCCTTGCTGTCCGTGAGCCTCGTGGTCGGCTGCACGCGCAGTCGCCCGCGGCCCGCGTCCGTCCCGGAGGAGCCGGCGGTGCAGGCGATGACGCCCACCGCTGAGCTGGCCCCCACTCCGACTTTCACGCCCATCCCGACGTCGCCCGCGCCCACTGCGACTGCCCAGGCCGCGCCGGCCCCCACGCTGGCCCCCACGCCAACTCCCGTGTCGCCCGCGCCCGCCATCGGCGGCGCCAGCCAGGGCGGCTCGTATGTCGTGCAGCGTGGGGATACCCTGTTCTCGATCGCGCGTCGCCTGGGGACGGACGTGGCCACGCTGCGACAGCTCAACAACCTGACCAGCGATACCCTCGCGGTCGGACAGGTCCTGAAGGTTCCCGCGTCAGCTTCCGTCTTGACGCCGACGCCCGCTCCGCCCGGCCAGGCTCGCGAGCACATCGTGCAGCGCGGCGAGTACCTGGCCACGATCGCCGCCAAGTACGGCGTTACGGTCAACGCCATCATCCAGGCCAACGCGCTGCGCAACCCCAACCTGCTGACGCCGGGGCAGAAGCTGATCATCCCGGCGGCGGGCGCCGCGCCAGTCCCCGCGACAGGGACGGCGACCCCTTCCGCAACGCGAGTGCATGTGGTGGCCCGCGGCGAGACGCTGCAGGGCATCGCGCGCCAGTACGGGGTGACGGTCCAGGCCTTGATGAGCGCCAATCAGATCAGCAACCCGAACCTGATCAGGGTCGGTCAGAAGCTGGTGATCCCGTAAACGAGCATCGTCGTTTGTCTGGCCCTTGAGAGAATGAAGGAGAATCGCATCATGGGAGCTTTGATCAGCGCTTTCTTGTTTTCCTTGATCGTCGGCGGCGGGGTGGCGGCCGTCCTGGCGGGCGCTACGGGACGGCGCAGCGCGCGCGGCCCGAACTGGCGCAACGCCCTGGGCGGCGGGGTCGTCGTCTTCGTTGCGATCTTCGGCGTGTTGGCGATCTTCAACTCCTACACCCAGGTGCAATACGGCACGGTAGCCGTCGTGACGCAATTCGGCCGGGTGGTCGGCGTGTTCAAGCCAGGCCTCAACTGGAAGATCCCTTTCATCCAGGACACGATCGTCTATCGCACGCAGGAGATCATCTACGAGACGGTCGATCCGGCCGATCTGGGCGTCTCCGACGCTGACTATAAGGATGTCCAGGTAGATACGGCGACGTCCGATGGGCAGCAGATCCAGGCGCGCTTCACGGTGCGCTTCTATATCGATCCCGATCGAGCGACCGACATCGCGCAGCAACTGGGGCCGGAAGACCGCGTCGTCGAGAAGGTCGTCAAGGCCACCAGCCGCGTCCACGTGCGCAATATCCTCAAGCGCTACGCGGCCAGCCAGCTCTATTCCGGCAACGTTGAGGAAGCCCAGGCTGAGATCGAACAGCGCCTACTGAGCGAGTTCGAGAAGGCGGGGCTGGAGTTGACTTTCTTTGGGTTGCGTTCCATCGTCTTCACGGACGCCTACAAAGAGGCGGTCGAGAAGAAGCAGATCGAGGCCGAGAACATCCGGACCAAGGAGAATCTGGCGAAACAGGCTGAGTTCGAGAAACAACGCACGATCACCGAGGCGCAGGGCGAGGCGGAACGTCAGCGCCTGGAGCGCATCGGCGTCGCAGAAGGGGAGGCGGAGGCGATCCGCCTGAAGGCGATCGCGGAGGCGGACGCGATCAGGCTCAAGGCGGAAGCCCAGGCCGAGGCCAACCGCAAGATCGCCGCAAGCCTGACGCCCGCGATGATCCAGTGGCAGGCCGTGCAGAACTGGAACGGCTCGTATCCTGTGGTCTTGGGAAGCCCAGGACAGTACATCTTGCCTGGCGACCTCTTCACTCAGACGGCGCCGGCGCGCTAAAAGCTCGCCGCGATGCGGGTCATCTTAACGCACGAGCACGCTGATTTCGATGCGGTCGCGTCCCTGGTGGCTGCGCACAAGCTGCATCCGGACGCAGTCGCTGTCTTGCCGCGCCAGATGAACCGCAACGTGCGCGAGTTCGCGATCCTGCATCGGGACGCGTTTCCCTTACAACACGCCAGCGAGATCCCCCGCGCCCGCATCGAGCACGCCATCGTGGTCGATACGCAGACCTTCCAGCCCCTCCGCCGCATGGGCGAGTATACGACCGGGCAGTTCATCGACCATCACCCCAAGCAGGAGCCGCTGCCGGCCGGCTGGAGCTATTGGGGCGATCTCGTCGGCTCCACGACCACCTTGCTCGTCGAGCAGATCGTGGAGCGTGGGGTGTCGGTCACGCCGTTGGAGGCCACCCTCTTTCTGCTCGGCATCTACGAGGACACCGGCTCGCTCACCTATGTCACGACGACGGCGCGCGACGCGCGTTGCGCGGCCTGGCTGCTGGAGCGCGGCGCCAACCTGGCGGTGGTCGGGCGGTTCCTCCACCATCCCCTGACCGATGAGCAGCGCGCCCTCTTCCAGCAGTTGGTCGAGAACAGCCAGCCGTACGAGTTCGCTGGCCAGACGGTGATCATCGCGACGGCGCGGCCGGCGCAGTATGTCGATGAGATCTCGGTGCTGGCGCACAAGCTGCGCGATCTGTACGAGCCGAAGGCGCTCTTCTTGCTCGTCGATCAGGGCGATCGCATCCAGGTCGTGGCGCGCAGCGTGCCCGACGCCGTCGACGTCGGCGCGGTGGCGCAGGCGCTGGGAGGCGGCGGACACAGCCGGGCCGCGGCCGCCGTGCTGCGCGGGGTCTCGCTGGCGGAGGCGCAGCAGCGTCTGGTGGCCCTGCTCGAGCAGCATGTGCGCCCGGCCGTGACGGTCGGCCAGATCATGTCTCACGGCCTGCCGCAGACGGTCACGCCGGAGACGACGGTGGCGGAAGCGGCCGAACGTATGCGCCGTTACGGGTTCGAGGGCTTCCCGGTCCTGGCCTCTGACGGCGACGCCGTCGCCAACGGCGCGCGCATCGTGGGCATGGTGACGCGCCGCCAGGTCGATCGCGCGCTGCACCACGGACTGAGCAACGCGCCCGTGCGCCAGATCATGCACTCCGGCGCCGTGTTCGTCCATCCGGAGGACTCGCTGCAGCGTCTGCAGGCGGTGATGATCGAACACGGCTGGGGGCAGGTGCCGGTGGTCTCCTCCACCGATGGGCGTCTCCTGGGCATCGTCACGCGCACCGACCTGATCAAGACGTGGGCGAACCTGCCGGAGCGCGCGGAGACGGTGACCGCGCGCATGCAAGAGGCGCTGCCGCCAGCCCTCTACGCCTTGCTGCAAGAGGTGGGGCGCGTCGCGCAGGAGCTGGACTACCCGATCTACGCCGTCGGCGGGTTCGTGCGCGACCTCTTGCTGGGCATCCCCAATCTCGATATCGACCTCGTCGTCGAGGGCGACGCCATCCGCCTCGCGCGCACGCTGGCCCGCCAGCGCGGCGGCCGCGTGCGCAGCCATGATCGCTTCGGCACGGCCAAGTGGATCCTGCCCGATGTGGACGGCCCACCGCCAGTATCCTCGCTCGATTTCGTCACCGCGCGCACCGAGTTCTACGAGCATCCCACGGCCCTGCCCACCGTCGAGCGCTCGAGCATCAAACAAGACCTGCATCGCCGCGACTTCACCATCAACACGCTGGCGATCCGCCTCGATCCCGCGCATTGGGGCGATCTCCTCGACTTCTACGGCGGCGAGCGCGATCTGGCCGATGGCGTGATCCGCGTCCTCCACAGCCTGAGCTTCATCGAGGACCCGACCCGGATCTTGCGCGCGGCGCGCTTTGAGCAGCGCCTGCACTTTCGCATCGAGCCGCGCACGGAGGAATTGATCCGCAATGCGCTCGACCTCCTCCATCGCCTGAAGGGGGATCGCATCCGCCACGAGCTGATCCTCATCCTGCGCGAGGCCGAGCCGGAGCGAGTGCTCGCGCGGCTGGCCGAGCTGGGGGCGCTCGCTCAGATTCACCCGGCGCTGGGATATGACTCCTGGATCGCCCAGCGCTTCCAGGCGCTGCGGGCGGAGCTGGCGGGCCGCGAGCTGCCGGCGCCGATCGAGCGGCTGTATTGTGGGCTGTGGCTCTACCGATTGGGCGCCGAGGAGCAACGGTCGGTGCTGGAACGGCTGCACGCGCTCACCGATACCGAGGCGCTCGTCGCCGAGGTGCGCTACCTGCGCGAGCAGGAAGCGCGGTTGGTCGAGAATCACTTGCGTCCCAGCCAGATTCACGCCATCTTCCAGCCGACGCATGCGGCGGCGCGTCTGATCTATCGCGTGGCGACCGATTCCTGGCTGGCGCGCCAGCGCGTGGAGCAGTTCGAGCAGCGGCTGAGCCGGGTCACGACCGCGCTGGATGGCCACGACTTACGTCGCATGGGGTTGAAACCAGGCCCCGCCTATCGCCGTATCTTGCGCGCGCTCCTGGAGGCGCGCCTGGATGGCCGGGTGCATACTCGAGAAGAGGAAGAGGCCCTGGCGCGGGCCATCCTCGCGGAGGAGGGAGCCGCATGACCGTGATCTCGCAGTCCCTGAATCGTCTGTGGCGCGCGCTCTTTCTACAGCCAGCAGCCTATGAGGAGATGCGCGAGGACAACAACCCCTTCGTCGAAGGGCTATTTCTGATCGCGGCCACGGGCCTGGCGGTGGCGCTGGCTCGCTTGATCGGCGATCTCCTGGAGTGGGCCAGTTCTCCGCAGCTCCCGGCTGTCCAGGAGGTCGTCTACCGCAACCTGTTGCAGATGCCGTGGTACCAGATGATGTTCGACCAGTTGGGGCAGCCATTCGCGGAGCAGTTTCGGCAGCAGTACGAATGGGGGTGGCGTGTCCTGCCCCGGCTGCTGGGCGCGCCCGATCCCGGGATGGCTGCGTTCAACCTGTTGCTCACCCCTCTGGGATTGATCGTATCCTGGCTGGTCTACGGCCTGCTCGCCCATATCGTCGCTCGCCTGCTGGGCGGCGACGGGACGCTGTCGCAGACGTTGGGGACGACGGCCCTGGCTGTCGCGCCGCAACTGTTCAATCTGGCCGAGCTGTTCCCGGCGCTCGTAGTGGGCGGCGTCGTGGGCGCCTGGACGCTGCTCTGTCGCTACATGGGGCTGCGCATCGCCCATGACCTGTCGTGGCCGCGCGCGTTGGCTGCGGCGCTCGCGCCGGGCCTCATCCTGGCGCTGGTCGTCAGCCTGTTGGCGGCTGTCGGCGTGGCGCTGGCCATCCCCATCCTGACGATGGTCACGGGAGGCGGCCGATGAACACGATCTGGCTCACCTTGCGCGATGTCTTGACCCTGCGCACGGAGGTCTTTCGCTCCTTCCGCGAGGATCCAGATGGCCTGCGTCGCGGCGTGACCTGGCTGATGGTCGTCACCCTCATCGCCGGCGCGCTGACGTTTGTGGTCGATCTGGCGCAGGGGCTGCAGCCGTTGGAGACGCGCCTCGCCGCCGTCGAGCGCGGCATGGAAGAGGCGTTCGCGCAGATGGAGCGCTTCCTGCCGCCCGAACAGATGCCGCCTGGGTTCCGCGAACAGTTCCGGAGCAATTTCCGCGCTGGCCTCCAGATCGGCGCTGAGGTCGAGGCGTTGCCCACGATCCTGCCCAAGCCGCTGGGCGTCCTGTTCGAGGCGATGGGGAGCTGGCTGTCGCGGCCGTTCGCGCGCCTGGGGGGGTGGTTGAGCTATGCGCTCTGGGTGATGTTGGCGGCCAGGCTGTTGGGGGGAACCGGCGGCTTACGCGGCTTCCTGGCGACGACGTCGCTCTACGCGATCCCCCAGTTGTTGGGGTTTCTCAATCCCGTGCCCTGCCTGGGCGCAGCGCTCAGCCTGATCGCCGCCGTCTGGGGGTGGGCGATCTACATCAAGGCGACGGCGGTCGCCCACGGCTGGGTGAGCCTCATCGAGACGCCGGAGGGGACAACCGTCGAGTACACGGACTGGGGACGGGCCATCGTGGCTGTGCTCCTGCCGCTGCTGCTGGCGGTGATGCTCGCGCTGCTGGCGATCGTGTTCCTGATCCTGGTTGCGATCCTGTCATAGAACCTTATCCAAGAAGTTTCGGCGCGGTCTCCTGACCGTGCCCCTGGCAGGTCAGGAGACCGGCCAGAACCATTCTTCGGACAGGCTCTAACGCCTGCTCGTATCGCGATCCTCCGCATTGCGCCGGGTCGTACCCCGCAGTCCAGAGGATCGCGATACCCGACGAATGAGCGGGGAAACGAATGGGCGAGGGAAGGTTAGCCTGAAGTCGCATTCTGTGGTATGATGGCTCGCAACTCTCACCGTGTGGTATGCCAGCGATTGGCAAGCAACTGCTTCTCTCCTGATCCTTGTCAGAGGCGAAGGAGCGACCGGGGGCGTCCATGCGGTCGGAGCAACCGCAAGACTGAGGAGGATCAGAGAGATGAAGATCGAAGACCGCACGGTGGTCACGCTGGCGTATACCTTGCGCCTGGACAGCAACGAGGTCGTGGACGAGGCGACGCGGCAGGAGCCGTTCGAGTATGTCCACGGCGCTCAGAGTATCGTGCCGGGGTTGGAGCGCGCCTTGAGCGGCCTGGAGCCTGGCCAGAAGCGCCAGATCATCGTCGAGCCGGAGGATGGGTACGGCGAGTACGAGGAGGGCGCGATCATCGAGGTGCCGCTCGCCCTCTTCCCGGCCGATATCGAGCCGGAGGTGGGGATGGGCGTCTACCTGCAGAGCGCCGACGGCGAGCCGATGCCGTACTACATCCGCGCGGTGGAGGAGGACGTCGCTCTGCTCGACGCCAACCATCCCCTGGCTGGCGAGCGCCTGCACTTTGACGTGGAGGTTTTGGCGGTGCGGCGTGCTACGGCGGAGGAGGTTGCGCACGGGCACGTGCACGCCGGGTGAGGGGACCCCTCGCGATCTGATGCAAAAGGCCGGCCTGCGGGCCGGCTTTTTGTGTGGCGGCGCCGCGTCTGCGAAGGCGCCGGAACGTCTACGTTTTATGGAGCGGCGTCTGTTCCGAGCGTGAGCAGACGCTGGAACGCATCCGAACGCACAAGGAGGCTCCGTATGGGAGACAAGGTCCGTATCGGCGTCATCGGCGTTGGCCAGATCGGCAAACACCATCTGCGTCAGTATCAGGAAGTGCCGGAAGCCGAGGTCGTCGCGATCGCGGACATCCGCGAGGATGAGGCGCGACGGGTGGCGCAGGAGTTCGGCATCCCCTACGTCTATACGGATTATCATGATCTGCTGCGGCGCGACGATATCCAGTCGGTGGATGTGGCGCTGCACAATCGCCTGCACGCGCCCGTCACCATCGATGCGCTGGAGGCGGGCAAGAACGTCTATTGTGAGAAGCCGATGTCCTGGACCTACCACGAGGCGCGGCGGATGGTCGACACGGCCAAACGCCTGGGGCGCCTGCTGCACATCCAGTTGGCCACCCTCTACTCGCCGGAGGCGCGCGCGGCCAAGCGCCTGATCGACGAGGGGCGCCTCGGCGAGATCTACTACGCCAAGTCGAGCCACTATCGCCGACGTGGGCGGCCCTACGTCGATGGCTATGGCACAGCGCAGTTCGTGCAACGAGCGACGGCGGGCGGCGGCGCCATGCTCGATATGGCGGTCTATCACATCGGACGCATGATGTGGCTGCTCGGCAATCCGGCCGTGGAGACGGTCTCCGGTCGCACCTACCAGAAACTGGACAACATGTACGCGGATCGGCGGGCCAACAGCGGCTACGATGTCGAGGAGCTGGGCATGGGGCTGGTGCGGCTGGCGGGCGGCGTCACCTACTTTATCGAAGAGGCGTGGGCCATCCACAGCGATCAGCCCGACGGCGATCACATCTTCGGGACCCAGGCGGGCCTGCGCGTCGAGCCGTTCGGCTTCTTCACCACCTTCTCCGATATGGAGATGGACGCCACGTTCGATCTCAAGACGGCGGACTGGCGCTGGCACCAGTGCGATCCGACCACGGCCGGCTTCGACAATTCGCAACGGCATTGGGTCTGGGCGCAGTTGGGACGCGTGCCGCTCCTCGATACGGCGGGCGTCGCGCTCAAGACCGCTGAGATCACCGAGGGGATCTATCTATCGAGCCACCTCGGGCGCGAGGTGACGGCGGAGGAGATCGCTCAGGCCGACCCGGCGACCTATCGTTAAAGCGTCAGGGCGCGGCATCGGATGAATCCGCCGTCGCCGCTGCCGCTTCGCTTACCTGCGCCTACCCGGGGGCGCGCGAAACCCGCGCAGCGGGTTTCGCGCGTGCCCAGCCGTCCGTTTCAACGGATGGCGTCGTGACGGACGGCGTCGTTGTGAATCACCATATCTTGATTCTCCCCCGAGGATGGCGGCTTGGATCCCACATTCATTGCCCGGCTGATCGCGGCCCTGCTCTGGATGTATACGACCCTCTACCCGACGCCTCCCCTCTCCGACGCGCCCTCGGCGCCGCCGCCTTTGCCTGTCGTCCAGCTTGCGCCGACGTCTTCTTTCGGGGACGCGACCAGTTCCCTGAGGCGGCCTCAGCTACAGCTTGCGTCAGACTGGCAGACGGCGGCGCGGCCGATCCCTGCGCTCGCTGAGCCGACCCTGCCGGACGAGACGGATTGGCTGTATCTGGGACGTTTCCCGATCCGCTATTACGGCTCGCGCTTCACCAGCGGCCGGAGGACTGCCAGCGCGCTCCCTTATCGGCGGGATGCTCCTATCGCCAGCATGGGAACGAGCACCTTGCAGCGGCTGCGCCAGTTGCCGCCTGATCTGGTCGCCGGGCGCCAGGTCTGCCGAAGCCGGAGCGGGCCGTGCGAGCCATGGGGATACCATCTGCGCATCGTCGACGCAGCGACAGGGCGCGCGGTCGAGGTCGCGCTGGAGGACACCGGGGCGCACGACGGCGTCGACCTCCCCGATGCGATCTGGCGTCAGTTCGGCTACGGCTGGACGCGCGGGCAGTTCTGGGGCGATGTCTGGGTCAAGCTGGAATAGCGGCTGACCGCGGCGCGTGGCCGACGCGCAGGACGATCATCAGCGCCAGTCCAGCCAGCCCCAGCCCGCTGCCGATGATCAGCGCGGGGATGATGCCGATCGCCGAGGAGAGGGTCGTCCCCAACAACGGCGCCAGGAAGCTGGCGGCGTACGCGCTGGTCTGGTAGACGCCGATGTAGTAGGGACGGTCGTGCTCCGGACAGGTGGCGAGCACGAGGTCGAAAAAGACGAGGTCGACGCCAGCGCGGAAGACGCCCGCCACGGCGACGATGAGCACGAGCGCCTCGACGCGCGGCGCAAGCGCGGTGAAGGCGGGATACAGGCTGAGGCCGAGGGCGGAGGCCAGGAGGACGAAACGTTCGCCGCGCCGGCGCGAGACGCGGCTCCATAAGAAGTAGGCGCCCAGCAGCACCGCGCTCTGCGTCGTGTTGAGAAAGCCGATCCAGGCGTCGCTGGCGTGGAGCACGCGCACCCAGTAGATGGGGATCAGCGGGACGGGCAGCATCCACCCCCAGCGGAAGATGAACTGGGCGATCAGGAAATGGAGGAATGGGCGATTCCTGACCACCTCGCCGGAGCGCGCGAACAGGCGTTGGCGGAGAGGCTGGCCGCGCGGGGCAGGGGGCGCTGGCTCCTGGTCAGGCAGGGTGATGTGGCTGGAGAAATAGACGCTGATCACCCCGCCGACGGTCGCGGCCAGGAAGACGACCTGATAGTTGATCGGGAACGGCATCAGCTCCAGGAACTGGCCGACGAGCAGGGCGGTGATCGCGTTGGTCGCGCCCAGGATGGACCAGCGGCGGCTCATCAGGTAGAATCGTCCGCGCGGTCCGGCGACGCCGCCCATCACGACGGTGAACGTCACGGAGACGATCGTCTGCGGCAGCGTGGCGGCGGCCCAGATCGCGATGATCGCCTCGGCGCGATGGGTGCGGAAGACGAAGGGGACCAGCCCAGTCAGCGCGTAGCATGACAGCACCGTGAAGCGCGAGTAGGAGAACCAGGGGACGATCTGGCGCCGGCGCGAGAGGAACTGGCCGATCGGGATCGAGAGGAACATGCCCGTCAGGGCGGGCATCGCCGTCAGCAGGCCGACCAGAAAGTCGCTGGCGCCCAGGCGCAGCAGAAAGACGGGCAGGAACGACCCGATGCCGGCGGTCAGGCCGACGCCGACGCTGTCGACAACCACGTTGCGGACATTGCGTTCGGCGACGGTGGCCGGGTGACGGAGCCAGTGGAACAGGTGGGCGGGGGCTTCGGTGAGCCGGTTCCAGAGGTCGAAGTGAACAGTTGGACGAATAGGCACGATCGCGAGGGCTTGCTCCTGGCGTGATGGCCGGCAGTATACTTGATTCTGCGCGAGGAGGCAATCACAGCAGCATGGTGAACCGTCGTCTATTTTGGGTTCTGGTGGTCGCGAACTTCCTTCTCTTCTTCGGCTTCGGCCTCTGGACGGCCGTCTTCAACAACTTCGCCGTCAACTACATCAACGTGCGCCCCGAACAGATGGGGCTGATCCAGTCGCTGCGCGAGGTGCCGGGGCTGCTCGGCTTCACGTTCGCGCTGCTGGCGCTGGCCATCCCCGAGATGCGCATCATGGCTATCTCGATCATCGTCCTGGGGATCGGGTTGGTCATGAGCGGCCGCTCAAACGACGTGACGGCGCTCCTGATCGCGACCCTCATCACCAGCGTCGGGTTTCACTATTTTTACGCCGGCCTGTCGGCGGTCGTCTTGCTGGTAGCCGAGGCGCGCCAGGTGGCGCGTGTCCTGGGCACCTTCAACGCCGTCACCGCGGTCGCCTCGATCGCGGCCACGGGGCTGGTGGCCCTGACGGTGGCCCAGGTAGGCGAGCGCGCCTTGCAGATCGGTTCGGGCCTCGCTCTGGTGGTGGGGGGGCTGGCCTTCATGCCGTTCATGAAGCAGCCGGGGAGACGCCCGCCGCAGAGCCGCTCGCCGCTGCGGCGCGTCTACTGGCTTTATTACGTCCTGACCTTCCTCATGGGAAGCCGTCGCCACATCGCCAGCACCTTCGCCATCTTCTTGTTGGTCAAGGTGTATCACATCACGACCCGGGAGACGGCGATCCTCTATCTGGTCAACAGCGTGATCGCGACCTTCGCGGCGCCGCAGATCGGCCGCCTGGTGGCGCGTTTCGGTGAGCGGCGCATGCTCACGATCAACTATGTGCTCTTGATCGGGGTTTTCCTGGGCTACGCCTATCTGCCGTGGTTGGGCGTGCTCTATGCCCTCTTCATCATGGACAGCGTCCTCGGTGGCTTCGAGCTGGCCCTCTCATCGTACTTCAAGAAGATCGCCGTCACGCCGGACGACATCACGGGCAACGTCTCGCTGGCGCAGAGCATCAATCACATTTCGGCGGTGATCCTGCCGTTGGCGGGGGGCTGGGCGTGGGCGTTGTTTGGGCCACGCGTGACGTTCCTGTTCGGCGTGTTGATCATGGTGACGGCGCTGGGGTTGACGCGTTTGATGCAAGGCGAGGCCGCGCCAGCGCCAGCGCCAGCGGCGGCGTGATGGCAGTGGCCTTTCTTATGGGATGTCAAGATGGGGTGATCTTCGGACGCGGATTTTTGCCCCTTGGGCGATGACGATGGCGCCAGATTCTAGCGCTTGGCTATGATGGGTCAACACGTCCTCGACCAGTGCCTTTCGTTCGGAACGGGGCAGGTTTTCCAGTCGCAGAAGGCCGCAGTGGGTTTTCCCTTCACGCCAGATCATCTCTTCAAAGTCCTGATCTGTGGTGATGATAACGCGCTCCTCACGAATGGCCCAGCTCAAAATCTCTTCGTCTCCCATCTTGGGATTGCTATCGGCCACTTGAACTACGTCGTAGCCTCGCTCTGTGAGCCACCGTGCTACAGCTCCGCTGGCGTTGACGTCCACCAGAAACTTCATGCCGGGACTCGGTCCAAGATGCTTTCGCCTGTCAACAGGTGATGAGCATACAACAAGGCCGCGCGCAGGTCGTCGGGTTCAAGTTCGGGATAATCTTCCAGGATCTCCTCCCAGGTAGCGCCTTTGGCGAGGAGTTCCAGGATCATCTCGACTGAGATGCGCAAGCCCCGAATCACCGGTTTCCCGCAAAGCACATCCTTATTAAAGGTGATTCGCTGGAGTAAGTCGTGCATAGTTCCCTCTTTAACAGGTTCGTCGGCAAACCTTGTATGATGATTTTATGCATTGTTTCTGCGTTCATTGTTAGGAAAGACTATCTTTGCACTTTACATAACAAAGACCGCATCTTGTAGCCGAAGAAGACCTCACTACTAGATATAGGGCTCCCTGGCGTTCAGAATCGTCCAAAAACGCAAAAGTGCAAAGATAGTG
>FWPV01013004.1_pt1 | contig 12631 bp, 12 predicted proteins | sample 2228371 | NCBI WGS metagenome assembly FWPV01 (sample SAMEA103939776, study PRJEB20133) | metagenome | reverse complement strand
AGGCCACCTCGGCGCCCGCCGCCGCGATCGCCGCCTCGACGTCGTCCCGCCCGTGCGGGCCAGGATCGACGAACAGGCCCACTGCCACCGCCGGCCGCCCGCCGAGCCCGGCCAGCTGCTCGGCCAGGAACGGCGGCTGGTCGAGGAAGGCCGGCTCGACCCCGGCCCAGCCGTCCTCCTGGCGCAGCCGCCCGGCGAGCCGCAGCGCGCCTTCGGCGCTGCCCGGATGGCGAAGCGTGCCGTGTGCCACGACCAGGAGCAGGGTCTCGCGGGGCCGCCAGCCGCGCTCGGCGGCGCTCGCGACCGCCGCCTTTCGGACCGCGGCGGCGAGGCCCGGATGGGTGCCGACGGGTGCGGTGATCTCGAGCCCCTCGAGGCCGGCCAGCCGGCGATGCAGCAGCGCGAAGATCCAACCCCGGGCCATCAGGAGCGGCACGACCCGCACCGGCCGGGGCAGGCGCGCCGCCACCGCCTCGACCGCCGGCTCGCCGCGCAAGGCGCCGGCCGCGACCGCGATCCCCGGCAGCTCGGCGGCGAGCGCCCGGGCGTGCTCGGCGGCCACGCCGGGCCCGCCCGCCACGCCGTGGGTCGCGATCAGGAGAGCGCGCGGCGGGCTCAGTGGCTGGTCCCCTCGGAGCGGCCGATCTTGTTGCCGACATTGTACTTGCCCGAGGGCTTGTCGGCCGGGATGCGGGCCACCTCCTCGAGCGTACGGGCATCGTAGACCACGACCATCCCGTCGCGGCCGCCGACCGAGAGCCACACCCGCCGGCCCTCGCGGTCGAACTCGGTGTGCGAGGCGGGCACACCCGGCAGCGGCGTCACCGTCGCCACGATCTCGAGCCGCTCCTTGTCGATCACCTGCACCGTGTCGCGCTTCGGCCCCAGGCTCGCATCGAGCCAGGCGAACGGGCTGTTCTCGTGGGAGCGCAAGAAGAAGCCCGGCCCGAGCGTGGGGATCCGCTTCACCACCTGCCAGCTCGTCGTATCCAGCACGGTGAGCGAGGCCTCCTTGAGGTTCGGGAAGGCCAGCAGCCGCCGGCCGTCGCGCTCGAAGGTGATCCCCGCCCCCAGATGCGGCAGGCCCGCGGCCGGGATCCGGGCGATCACCCGACGCACGTCGAGATTGACCACCCGCAGCTCGCTGCCGTCGCGCGCCGACCCCACCACGTGCCGCCAGGAGGGATCGAAGACGATGTCGTCCATGGGCTCGGGCAGCTCGTCGATCCGGCGGATCGGGAACGGGCCCGTCGAGCTCGGGATCGCCTCGACCATCCCCTTCTCGTGGCTGTGGACGAGGCCGTCGAAGACCGGCGGGGCGTCCGGCCGCCAATCGATCTCCCAGAGCTCGGCCACGTCCTTCAAGGCGACCACGAAGGCGTGCCGCGGCGGGGCGGCGTAGACCGCGCTCACCCGCGAGCTCTTGCGCCCGAAGCGGTCCTTCACCTCGATCACCCGCAGCGGCTCCAAGGTGGCGGCATCGAGCAGCACGACGGTCGGCGGCAGATAGTTGGCGACCGCCAGGACCCGGCCGTCGGCGCTGATCGCGATGTTGCGGGCGTTGATCCCGGCGCGCACCTCGGCCACGGGCCGAAGCGACCACAGATCGTAGCGCAGCACCCAGCCGTCGCGGCTCACGATGTGCACGAACCGGCCGTCGGGGCTGAACTTGGGGCCGCCGTGCACGGCCAGAGGGGTAGGAAAGCGGGCGAGCCGCACGAGCCGGTCACCGTCCAGGATCGAGGCGTGGTGATCGCCCTGCTCGATCAAGACGAACAGGTTGCCGGGATCGGCGTCGTGCACCGGCCGGTCGGGCAGGCTCCGGGGATCGACGAGCAGTCGGCGCGACGCGCGGATGTCGGCGACCGTCCAGGCCGGCGGCTCGGGCGGCTCACGATAGATGTAGCGCGTGAGCGCCTCGATCTCCTCGCCGCTCAGCAGCTGGGCGAAGCCCGGCATCTGCGTGGCCTCGCGGCCCCGGGCGATGACCTCGCGCGCCTGCTCGGGCCGCAACCGGCCGAGATTCGAGGGCAACAGCGCGGGCCCGGTTCCACCCAGGCGATCGCCGCCGTGGCAGACCGCGCAGTGCGCCGCGTAGAGCGCCCGGACGGCCGCGTCCTCCTCCGCGAGCGCCGGGAGCACGGCGCCCAACAGCGCCAGCGCGAAGGCCGGGACGAGCGGGTCACGCCGCCGCACGATCCACCTCCTCGCCGAGCCCGATCTCGGCGTCGGTCAGATAGCAGCCCGGATCCTCGGCGAAGGGATCGCCATAGGTGCGCAGCGCGCGGATGCGGGTGTTGCCACCGCAGATCGCGAACGCCGCGCACCGCCCGCAGCGACCCGAGATCACCCGCGGCCGGCGCTTGAGCCCGGCCAGGATCGGGTCGGAGAGATCCCGCCAGATCTCGCCGAACGGTCGCTCCCTCACGTTGCCGAGGGTGTGATGCCACCAGAAGGTGTCGGGATGCACGTTCCCCAGATTGTCGATGTTGGCGACGTTCACCCCCGAGGCGTTGCCGCCCCAGGCCTCGAGATGGGCGCGCAGATGCGCGGCCTTCTCGGGAAAGCGGCGCTCCACCCAGCGCAACAGATAGACCGCGTCGGCGTCGTTGTTACCGGTGACGAATTCGCTGCCGCGGCCCTCCTGGAGGTGCCGCCAGGCGCGCTCGATGAGCACGTCCATCACCGCGCGGGTGGTGGCGTGCGCCGCATCGTCCTTGCGGTAGCGGTGCCCGCGCCCGGAATAGACCAGATGCGAGAGGTAGAACTTGTCGATCCCTTCCGCCTCCATGAGGTCGAGGAGCGGTGCGAAGCTCTCGACGTTGCGCTCGGTCAAGGTGAAGCGCAGGCCCACTTTCACCCCCCGCGCCTTCAAGAGCCGGATACCCGCGAGCGAGCGGTCGAAGGCGCCCTCCTGGCGGCGGAAGCGATCGTGGACCGCGCCGATCCCATCGAGGCTCACCCCCACATAGTCGTAGCCCACGGCGGCGATCCGATCGGCCGTGGCGGCATCGATCAACGCCCCGTTGGTCGAGAGCCCGAGATAGAAGCCCGTGGCCTTGGCCCGCGCCGAGATCTCGAAGATGTCCGGGCGCAACAGGGGCTCGCCGCCCGAGAGGATCAGCACCGGGACGCCGGCCGCACGCAGATCCTCCATCACCCGGAAGACCTCCTCGGTCGACAGCTCGCCCGGGAAGTCGACGTCGGCGGAGAGCGAGTAGCAATGGATGCAATTGAGGTTGCAGCGGCGGATCAGGTTCCAGATCACCACCGGCCCGGGCGGCTCGCGCCGGCGCGCCGGGGTCGGCCGGACCAGCTCCTCGAGAAAGCGGCTCAAGCGGAACATGCCCCCTCCCCGGTACCGGGCGCGCTCGCGGCGAGCCGCAGCCCCCGCTTGACCAGCACGCGGGTGCTGTAGAGCACCTCGCCGCCGCGGCAGGCCTCGCCCAGGATCGAAGCGATCCGCGCGCGCTGCAGCTCGGTCTCCTCGCGCGAGTGGGCGTGCAGCATGGCGAAGAGATTGTAGGGCCACTCGGGCGGCCGGCGCGGGCGGCGATAGCAGTGGCTCACGAAGGGCAGCGCCCCGACCTCGCGGCCGAGCGCGCTCACCTGCGCATCCTCGACGTCCCAGACCGTCATGGCGTTGGCCAGGAAGCCCAGCCGGTAGTGGTTCGGTACCGCCGCCACCCGGCGGATCACGCCCGTCTCCCGCAGCCGGCGCAGGCGCGCCAGCACCTCGCCCTCGGCCAGGCCGAGCCGGGCCGCCAGATCGGCGAACGGCGTGGGCGTGAGCGGCAGTCCGTCCTGCGCCGCCACCAGGATCGCCCGATCGGTGGGGTCGAGCACGGCGCCCTCACACCGGCAGCACGAGCTCGAGGCGGTACTCCTCGAGCTTGGGCAGATCGAGCACCCGCAGGCCGGTGGCGGCCTCGATCCGGGCGATCGTGGGAGCCAGCTCCTCGGGCCGCTCGACCGCCAGCACGAACCACATGTTGAAGCGGTGCGCGCGTTCGTAGTTGTGCGCGACCTCGGGCATGGCCGCCAACAGCTCGGCCACCGCGGCGAAGCGCTCGGCCGGCACCGCCATGGCGCACAAGGTCACCGCCCCGCCCAGCTTCTCGGCATCGAGCATCGGCGCGAACCGGCCCACGACCCCGCTCTCGACGAGCCGGGCCAGGCGCGCCACCACCGCCTCCTCGCTGGTCTCGAGCGTCTGGGCGAGCTCGGCGAACGGTCGCGAGACGATCGCCACACCGCGCTGGAGCGAGGCGACCAGGGCTCGGTCGATCGGGTCCAGATGCGCGCCCGCGCTCATGCCGCCGCCCCCGCGTAGCGGGCCCCGGTCTGCTTGAAGCGCCGGATGGAGAAGAGGAGCGCGTGCGGGCGCTGCGCGAGCCCCGCCCGCTCGAGGATCGCCGCGACTTGTCGAACGACCGCCGCGCGCTCGCGCCCGTGGACCATGCAGAAGAGATTGTAGGGCCACAGCGGCGGCCGCCGCGGGCGACGGTAACACAAGCTCACCGCCGGCTCGGCGGCGAGCCGCTGCCCGGCCGCCTCGACCTCCTCGTCGGGCACGTCCAGCACGACCATGGCGTTGGCGCGCAGGCCGAGCTCGTGGTGTCGGACGATCAGCCCCGCCCGGTTGATCACCCCCCGGGCGCGAAGCTCGCCCAGAAGCGCGATCACCCTCGCCTCGTCGAGCCCCGCCCGCTCGGCCACCGCGGCGAACGGCCGAGGCAAGAGCGGCAGCCCGTCCTCCAGGGCGGCAAGGAGCCGGCGCTCGGGCTCGCTCAGTCCCATGGCACCGGGAACCCGAGATCGAGCTTGAAGGGTCGCTCGAGCGGCAGGTCGAGCACCGGCAGGCCGGTCGTGGCCTCGATCGCCGCCAGCACCCGCTCCACGCGCTGGGCGTCCGGCCCGGTCACCACGAACCAGAGATTGAACCGGTGGTCGCGCTCGTAATTGTGGTCGACCTCCGGGAAGCGGCTCACGAACGCCGCCACCTCGGCCAACCGCTCCGTCGGGACGACCATGGCGGCGAGCGTGCTCCAGCCGGCCCGATGGGGCCGCAGCGTCACCCCCACCCGGGCCAGCACGCCCGCCGCCCGCAGCCCCTCGAGCGCCTCGATCACCGCCGCCTCGCTCGCCCCCACGGCCTCGCCCATGGCCGCGTAGGGTCGCGGCTCGAGCGGCAGCTCGCGCTGGAAACGGTCGATCAGTGCCCTCTGCAGGGGAGTGGGCCGGAAGGGCTCGGCCGGCATCGGCTCAGCTCCCGATCCGCTGCGCCCGGGCGGTCGAGAAGATCCCCGAAGGCTTGTCGGCCGGCAGGCTAGCCAGCACCGCCCGCCGCCGCGGCTCCACGACGATCACCCGGTCGTCGTCGCGCGCCGAGAGCCAGACCTGATCGCCGCGCGGGGTGAACTCGAGGTGTAGGATGGCACGTCCGAGCGAAAGCGTCGTGGCCGGCGCCAGCCGCTCGAGGTCGAGGACCGCGACGATCCCGTTGTGCGGGTGGGCGAGCGTCACCCAGGCCTCGCGCCCGTCCGGGCGGACGATCACGAACACCGGCTGCCCCGGGCAGGGGATCCGGCCGACCTCGCGCCAATCGCGCCGGTCGACCACCAGCACCTCGTGGCGGCCCACGGCCGGCAGGAGCAACTGCTCGCCCGCCTGCCCCCAGCCTTCGAGATGCGGCATCTTGTAGACGGGCAAAGGCGCCTCGCCGCGGCCGTAGCCATCCAGGATGCGCCTCGGCCCGGCCTCGGGGTGCCAGAGATCGAGCAGCACCACGCCGTCCTCGCCGAACAAGCCGGCCAGATAGAAGCGGCCGTCGGCGGTGACGTTGGCGTCGTAGGGAAGCGCGCCCACGCCCGCGAACCGGGTGACCTTCGGCGCGGCCGGGTCGGTGGGATCGAGGAGCCAGATCTCGCCGGCATCGTAGAGCGCGAAGGCGAAGCCGCCCTCGGCCGTGTCCACCAGGCCCACGACCTTGGAGCGCCGGCCGTCGGCACCGACGGCCGCGACCTCGCCCAGCGGTGCGAGGGTCGCACTGTCGAACAGTCGCACGCCGCCCGGCTCGTAATTGGCCACCGCCACGATCCGGCCGTCCTGCGCGATCGCCCCGCCGATCGCGTTGCCGGCCTGGACGATCCGCGCCACGAGCCGCCGCTCGAGGAGATCGACCTTGGAGAGGCCGCCGTCGCGGCCGAATACGAAGGCGAACCGGCCGTCGCGGGCGAACACCGCCGAGGCGTGGCTCAGATCGCCCAGGCCCTCGATCCGCCCGAGGATCGTGCGACCCGTGCTCTCGGCCACCAGGACCGAGCCGCGCGCCCGCTCGACGATCAGCAACAGGTCACCCGTGCCGCGCAGCTCGGGGCAGGTGGCCGCCGCCGGCCGGCTCGGCAGAAGGGGCGCCGCGAGACCCAGGGCCAACGCCGTCCGTCGCCTCAAGGCACCCTCCCCTCGACGAGCAGATCGACCAGGAAGCGCACCTCGGCCTCGTCCAAGAGCCCCTTCCAGGGCGGCATGGGCGTGCCCGGTCGGCCTTCCAGCACGGTCGTGACCAGGGCCTCGCGATCCTTGTCGGCGAGTGTGTCGGACAACAGCGCGGGCCCGAGCCCGCCCCGAAGCGTGAGCCCGTGGCAGGAGCCACAATCGTGGCGCAGGAGATGGACGAGCTCGGCCGCACGGGCCGGGTCGAGCGCCGCGGCCCCGGCGCCCGGTGCGATCTCCGGACGGGCCGCCCCGAGCGCCGAGAGCAGCAGCAAGGCCGCGGCCTTGTCAGGCATGGCCCACCACCGTGGCGAGCGCCTCGAGGGCCGCGGCGGGCCTGGCCGGGGCGTGCGCGGCGACCAGTGCTTCGACCGCCCGGCCGATCACGAACAGCGTGGGCGAGCCCAGCCCCGCGGCCCGCGCGGCCCGGCCGATCGCCGCCAGCGGGGCACGCACCACCCGCTGCTGCGGCGTCGTGCCGTGGGCGATCGCCACGGCCGGGGTCGCCGCCGACAGGCCGTGCGCCACCAGCCGCTCGGCGATCGTGTCGATCTGCGCGAGCCCCATGTAGACCACGAGGGTGGTGTCGGGGTCGGCCAGCCCCCGCCAGTCGAGCTCGAGCGGCGCGTCCTCCCGGCAATGGCCGGTCACGAACCGCACGCTCGAGGCGAGCCCGCGATGGGTCAGCGGGACGAGCGCGCTCGCCGCACAGCCACTGGCGGCGGTGATCCCCGGGACCACCTCGACGGCGATGCCGTGGCGCAACAGGAACGCCGCCTCCTCGCCGCCGCGCCCGAAGACGAACGGATCGCCGCCCTTGAGGCGCACCACCACCCGGTCGGGTGCGGCCAGCTTCAGGAGGAGCGCGTTGATCTCCTCCTGGCGCAGGGCGTGCCGCCCGGGTGCCTTGCCGACGTCGATCCGCCGGGCCCGCGGGCCGAGCAAGGTCAGCACGCCCTCGCCCACGAGCCGGTCGTGGACCACCACGTCGGCCAGCTGCAAGAGTCGCGCCGCCTTGAGGGTCAACAGCTCCGGATCGCCCGGTCCGGCGCCCACGAGATGGACGGTGGGAGGCCGCATCGCCGCTCCTTTCGGCGCATCCGTGCCGGCGACCGGGCGTCTCCTGCCCGGCCGCCGCCCGCTCGCTCAGTAGATGTCCTTGCGGGTGTTCAGCACGTTGAACTTCCCGGTCGGCGTGACGATCACCGGATCCTTGATGACCTTCTTGAGCTTGCGGGTCTTGTCGTCGACCACGACGATCGCACTCTCCTGGTTCTTGGCGTTCCACACCGAGAACCAGATCTCCGTCCCGTCCTTGTTGTACTCGCCCTGGACCACCCGCCGCATGCCCTCGGCGATCCCCGACCAGTCGCCGATCGGCAGGATCTCCGGCGCCTTGTCGAGATCGTCGAGGTCGAACACCGCCACCGAGGAGGCGATCGCCGGATCCGGGTTCAACGGCGTGTCGACCCACAGGTTGCGGCTCTTGGGGTGCGTCTTGATGAACAGCGAGCCGCCACCTTGGCCGTAGAGCGTCTTGACGACCTTCCAGGCGTACTGCGGGTGGTTCTCCGGATCGGTGCCGATGAGCGAAATCGTCTCGTCACCGAGATGCGAGGTGGCCCACACCGGGCCCCACTGTTTGGTCACGAAATTGGCGCCGCGGCCGGGATGCGGGATCTTGCCACCGGTGTCGATCAGCGCCGCGAGCTTGCCCTCCTTGGTGTCGACCACGGCGATCTTGTCGCGGGCATTCGCCGCCACCAGGAAGTAGCGCTTGGTCGAATCGAAGCCACCGTCGTGCAGGAACCGCTCGGCGTCGATCATCGTCACCTTGAGATTCTTGATGTCGGTGTAGTCGACCAGGTCGATCCGGCCGATCTCCTTGACGTTGACGATGAACTCCGGCCGGTGGTGCGAGGCGACGATCGAGGCGACCCGCGGCTCCGGATGGTATTCCTGGGTGTCCCAGGTCATCCCGCGGGTCGAGACGATCTTCAAGGGCTCGAGCGTGTCGCCCTTCATGATCACGTATTGCGGCGGCCAATAAGAGCCGGCGATCGCGTAGAGGTCCTCCCAGCCGGCCATCTTGCTGGTCTCGACCGAACGCGCCTCGAAGCCGATCTTGATGGTCGCCACGGTCTGCGGCGGATCCATGAACAGATCGATCAGGTTGACGAGCCCGTCGCGGCCGATCGTGAACAGATAGCGCCCCGAGGCCGACAGCCGCGAGATGTGCACCGCGTAGCCGGTGTCGAACACCGCCCGGATCTCGTAAGTGCCGCCGTCGATCAGCGCCACCTTGCCGGTGTCGCGCAGGGTCACCGAGAACAGATTGTCGAGGTCGAGTTTGTTCTGCTGCGTCTTCGGCCGCTGCTCGGGTGGCACGAGGAGCTTCCAGGACTCGCGCATCTCCTTCATGCCCCACTCGGGCGGGGCCACGGGGTCGTTCAGGAGATACTTGACCATGAGCTCGACCTGGGCGGGCGTCAGATCACCCGAGGTCCCCCAGTTCGGCATACCCGCGGGCGAGCCGTACTCGATGAAGGTCTTGAGATACTCGGCGCCCTTCTGGCGGGTGATGTCGGGGGTGAGCGGCTTGCCCGTGGCGCCTTTGCGCAGCACCCCGTGGCAGCCGGCACAGCGCTCGAAGTAGATCCGGTTGGCCTCCTGGGCCTCGGCCTGGCTCAGCACCGGGATCCCCGGCCTGGCACCGGGCGCCTCGGCCCCCTTCTCGCCCAGCGTCTCCAGAGCCGGCTCGTAGGGCGGGATCTCCGGCCGGTGCTTCTCCAGCTCCGCCGGCGACGGCTGCGTCCCCTGTTGCGCCCCGACCCCACCCGCCAGGAACACCGTCACCAACGCGGTGGTGGCGAGTGCGACCGCGCGACCCGTCCTCCTCATCGCCCGACCCTCCCGGACACGTTCGCGATGGAGGCGATCCAACCCACGGCCCGCCGATCCGTCTTTGACCGCGGTCAAGGCCGATCGCCGCGGTTGCCGTTGCACTGCCGCCGCACCGATCGGCGGAGCGTGGCGTGGTCCGGTTGTTGGCCGTCCTCTGGACGCTGTCGCTGCTGCTCGCGACCGGCGGCGCGCGGGCGACCGGGCTGCCGGCCGAGCTGTTACGGCGCGCCTTCCCGGCCGCCGACACCTTCGGGCCCGTGGAGGGCGAGCCGCCCGCCGCCACCGCCTATCGCGCCGGAGAGCCCGTGGGCTTCGTCTTCTCCTCCTGGCTCGTGGTGCGCTCCACGGGCTATGCCGGAGCCGTGCTCGATCTGCTCGTGGGCCTCGACCGCGAGGCCCGCATCACCGGCGTCGTGATCCTCCAGCAGACCGAGCCGATCCTGGTGACCGGCCGTGACCAGCGCGATCTCGAGGCCTTCCTCGAGCGCTACGTGGGTCGCGACGTGCGGGCCCCGATCGAGGTCGGCCGCGGCGCCGGCGCCCGCGGCGGGATCGACGCGGTGAGCGGTGCCACCTTGACCTCCCTGGTCCTCCACGACGCCCTGTTGCGCTCGGCCCGGGCCGTGGCCCGCGCCCGTGGCCTTCTGGGTCCGGGCGGCGGGCTCGACCTCGAGGGGTTCGCCCCGCGCAGCTGGCCCGACCTCGAGGCCGAGGGCGCGTTGGTCCGATTGCGCCTGACCAACCGCGACGCCGAGGCCGCCTTCGCCCGGCGGGGCGTGGCCCTGTTCCCCGAGGCCACCGGCCCGCTCGATCCCGAAGCCCCGTTCCTCGAGCTGTGGGCCGGTCTCGCCACGCCGCCGCGCGTGTTGCGCAACCTTCTGGGCGAGAAGGCCGAGGCCCGGCTGCGCGGCCAGCTCGCCGCCGACGACCAGCTGCTCTTCCTCGCCGCCCGCGGCCTGGCCTCGATCACCGGCACCGCCTGGCGCCGCACCGGCCGGCTCGAGCGGCTGCTGATCGTCCAGGGCGAGCGGACCATCCCGGTGCGCGCAGCCATGCGCCGGCCCGTGGAGCGCCTGGCGATCGCGGGCGCCCCCGAGCTGCGCGAGGTCTTGCTCCTGGTGCTGGGTGCCGAGACCGGCTTCCGCCCGGAGGAGCCCTGGCGGCTGCAGCTCCTGCTCCCCTCCTTGGACGACCCCACGGCCTTCGCCCTCTTCGAGCTGCCCTACCGTCCCCCCCACACGCTCCTCCGGCCGGCCGAGCCGGCCCCGGCCGAGCCCGTCTGGCTGCCGGTCTGGCGGGCCCGGCTCGTCGATCTGGCGATCCTCGCCGGCGCGCTCGCGGTCCTCACGGCGATCCTCACCTTCCAGCCCTGGATCGTCCGCAGGCGCGCGCTCTGGGTGCGGCTGCGCCTGGCCTTCCTGCTCTTCACGCTCCTCTTCTCGGGCCTCCACGCCAAGGCGCAGCTGTCGATCGTCGACGTCTTGACCTTCATCCGGGCGCTGCTCGAGGGGTTCGCTTGGGACCGCTTCCTGCTCGAACCCGCGATCTTCGTGCTCTGGGCCTACGTGGCCCTGGCGCTCGTGTTCATCGGCCGCGGCGTGTTCTGCGGCTGGCTGTGCCCGTTCGGGGCGCTGCAGGAGCTCGCGGCCCGGCTCGCCCGGCTGCTCCGGGTGCCGCAGTTGGCGATCCCCTTCACCGTCCACGAGCGGCTGCGCGGCATCAAGTTCGCCATCCTGCTCGTGATCCTGGGCCTCTCGCTGGGCTCGCTCGAGCACGCCTTGCAGGCGGCCCGCATCGAGCCCTTCAAGACCGCGATCGTGCTGCGCTTCGCCGACGCCTGGCCGGCCGTCCTGTGGGCGCTCCTCCTGCTGGCCGCGGGGCTGTTCGTCGAGCGCTTCTTCTGCCGCTATCTGTGTCCCTTGGGCGCGGCTTTGGCGCTGCCCGCCCGGCTGCGTCAGTTCGAGTGGCTGGAGCGGCGCTGGCAGTGTGGCCAGAAGTGCCACATCTGCGCCACCACCTGCCCGGTGCAGGCGATCCACCCGGACGGCCGGATCCACCCCGGCGAGTGCGTCTGGTGCCTGCGTTGCCAGGTCAACTTCCACGACGACCGGCTCTGCCCGCCTCTGATCGAACGGCGGCTGCGGGCCGAGCGGCGCGCCGCGCTCGCCCGCGAGAGCGCCCCGCCGAGAGCCGATCCCGAGCCCTGAGCCCTTCCCCGGCGGCCGCGGTTCCGGCACCATGGCACGGCACCTCCGGGAGGAACGGCCGTGGCCGAACCGGCGATCGCGGCGACCGAGCTCGCGGCATGGTTGCGGCGGACCGGGCTGAGCTCCGCCGACCTGGAGCTCGTGCGCGCCGTGCCGCTGTTCGCCGAGCTCGCCCCGGCGAGCCTCGTGGCGTTGTTGGCCGACGCCCGGGTGCGCGAGGTGGGGCGCGGGGTGACGCTGTTCCTCCAGGGCGATCCGGCCGACCGCTTCTACGTGGTGCTCGACGGCTGGGTGCGTCTGTATCGCGAGACGCCGGACGGGGCGGAGATCACGATCGCGCTCTTCACCCGCGGCGAGAGCTTCGCCGAGGCGGCGATGCTGGGTTCGGGGCGGTTTCCGGTCTGCGGGCAGGCGGCCGAGCCCTCGCGGCTGCTGGTGGTGCCGGCCACCTCGTTCTTGAGCGCGCTCGAGTCCGATCGGCGGCTCTGTCGCAACCTGATGGCCTCGATGGCCCGGCGGCTGCAGGGCTTCGTGCGGCAGATCGAGGCGCTCTCGCGGCGCTCGACGGTGCAGCGGCTGGCGGCCTTCCTGGTCAAGCTCTCGCGCGGCCGCTCGGCGCCCCTGGTCCTGGCCTTGCCGCTCGACAAGACGTTGGTGGCGGCGCGGCTGGGGATGCAGCCGGAGACGCTTTCGCGCGCCTTCGCCCGGCTGCGTCGGCTGGGGGTGGAGACGGTCGGGCACGAGGTGCGGATCGCCGATCTCGAGGCGTTGCGGGCCTTGGCCGACGGGGAGGAGGAGTGAGGGCTTGCGGCGGCGTGCGGTCGGGCTAGAATGGTGGCGCGAGCCGCGTTCGGGCGCTCGCGCGCAGGTCGAGCGGCGAGGCAACTTGTTCGCCCCCTGTGGATTTTGGAATCGTGAACCGCAAGCCCTTGATTCCCCTCGCTTTTTGGAGGGGGGTCCCTTCAGCTCTCTGCCCTGACGAAGAAGGGATTAAGACCGGATGCACTCCCCCGCCACCGCCGTGG
>FWPV01013003.1_pt1 | contig 12631 bp, 1 predicted proteins | sample 2228371 | NCBI WGS metagenome assembly FWPV01 (sample SAMEA103939776, study PRJEB20133) | metagenome | reverse complement strand
CGGCGCGCGTCGACGGTCCAGTCGTGCAGCGCCATCGTCGCTCGCCATCACGGAGCACGCCGCCACTCCAGGCCTTCGAGCAGCGTCGTGAGGCACCCTTCCCCATTCGAAGAGGTTCTCGATGAGGCAACGCGGGGGCTTGACAGGGTGTGCGGGGGCGGAGAGCGTGCCGGCGACAAATTGCCGTTTCGGAGTGCAGGTGGTGAGAGTCGGTCATCCAGATGGGGTTTTTGTACATGGCTGGAGCCAGGCGATGCGAGCGACACGCAGCATGTTCGTGAGCATGGGTGTGTTCCTGCTGGGAGCAGGGCTGCTCTTAGGGGGAGGGAGTGACCCGTTGACCTCGGGACGGCTTCAGATTCAGGGCAACCGGCTCTGGATCTATGCCGATACTTCGAGCAACGACGCCGACCAGACCGTCAATGTGGGCGAGAGCGCCCGGGTGCGTACCTGCTATGGGGCGACGGGCGAGGTGTGCGGCTCGGTACAACCGGGCGATCCGCGGGTTGCCGGGCTCAAGGTGCTGGCGGAGCTGCGAGGGCCCGAACTGCCGCAACCGGTCCCGCTGGCGACCGTCCCGGGGGGGAGCTTCATCGTGCCCGGCCTCCAGCAAGAGGGGGAGTACTGGCTCGAGAACATTCGGCTGGTCCAGGAGGCCAGCGGGCAGGTGGTGGGGCACGCCGAGCCACCAGCGGCCGTCGTTCGCGTCCAGCAGATCGTGCTCACCTCGGCCACGGTGCGGGCGCTGTCCCTGGAAGAGCTGCAGGCTCGGGGGATCATCCTCTCTCAGGAGAACTTCCAGGCCTTCAACTTCGCCGTGGGATTTGCCTTCGGCAGCGAAACGGTCACCATCGAGTTTCCGGTCCTGTACACGGGCAGCGGGACCGTGGACCCCCTCGACCAACCGGACGTCCAGCTCGACGGTCTGCCGCCCGAGGTGGTGCGGGCCGTGCAGCGCTGGCAGCCACCGAACATCGTTCCGTTCACCCTCGAAGCGCCGGAGAGGGCGCTTCTCGACGTTCTCGACGAAGAGGTCCAGGTTCTCTCCTTTCCCCTCTTCGGCGCCATTGTGCTGCCGGGAACCGTGTCCTATCTCAACCAGTTCTTCGAGGCGCGGGTGGTCGTTGCCAACGGCGCCCCGGGGACCTCGGGCGCAGTGCTCGACAACCTTACCGGCGCCCTCCGCCTGCCGGGCGGCAACGTGCTGCGCATTGCCCGAACGGAACCGCCGGTGGTGGCGGGTCAACAGATACCGGTGGTGAAGGCCAATGGCAGCCGGTACCTGGCACCAGGAGAGCAAGGCGCTGCCGCGTGGACGGTCGAAGGGCTCGTGGCCGGCACCCATGTTCTGCGGGTGGACATTGCGGGCGAGCTGCGGCGCCCGGGACGGGAGGCCATGCCGGTCCAGAGCCGCGCCCAGGCGGCGGTGGAGGTGGTGGATGCCCGTTTCAACCTGACCTTCAGCCATCCGAGCGTGGTTCGGGAGGGCTCGCCGTACAGTCTCTTCGTCACCGTGACCAACCTCTCCCGCGCCACGCAACATCTCGTCGGGTTGAGGTTGCGGGCGCAGAACATCGTCGGTGCCCACCCGGCGAACCCCCAGGACCCCCTGTACCGGACCATCGAGACGCTCCTGCCGGGTCAGTCCGAGACGGTCGAGTTTCCGCTGGTGGCCGATGTCACGGGCAAGGTGGTGGCGGCGAGTTTCCAGGCGGATGCCGCCGGCGGACGAGGGGCCTTCGAGCTGCGCACCGGCGTGGGCGAACTCGGGATTCCCCTGTCCTCGGCCACGTTGGTGCTGCCAAGGTTCTCCGAGCGCCTGGCGCCGCCGTACACGCCCGATGATCAGCTCTTTCGCTCCAACGTGCGCTTCTTGGGCCTGGCCTATAGCCTGGCCGGCGCGCCGGCCGGCTTGCTGCCTCAAGGAGTGCCCCGCGTGATCAAGCGGGACGTGGAGCGGCGGGCGGTGAACCTGGCCGAGGCGGGGCAGCGCACCTTCCTGGGCGATGGCCTGCTGGAGTCCCTGGAAGTGCTGGCGCTGGACCAGTTGGGCAACCGCCACCCCCTTGAGGAGCTGGACGGGCTTCGCCGGCAGCTCTCGGAGGGGCTGGCCACGGGTCGCGCCCTGGCTGCGCTCGTGCGGCACGAACAGGCCGAGCGGGGTCTCGACGCGGAAGCACTGCTCGATCACTTCGCCAGCACCACCTCCTACGCCAGGCCCTACCTGGCTGCCATGCTGCTGCCCGACGGGGGCAGCGCGACGCCGGTGCTCGAGATCCGCCGTCCCGTCGGGTCCGATATGGGCTATCTGGCCTATCCTGCTGGCGGCCCCGAGACCCCCCTGCGGACCCTGCCCTTCGGCGAGGTGTACGCCGTGGGCCGCTACCCGGGCAGCGAGGGGACGGTACCCCTGGCCGTGGTGGGGCACTGGGAAGCCGGTCAGGTGTTCCACGTCTTCAGGCACAACCCGGGGGAGGCTCCGGCCGCAGGGCGGCTGTTGCTGGTCTTCCCCCGCCCCAACGGAGGGTTTCGGCGGGCGGATCTCGGGCGAGTGGAAGTTCCACCGCGCAGCGTGGTGGGGGTGGCGCTGAGCCAGGCGATGGGCAACGGCGATCTGCGCCTCTACTACCCCCTCACCGGCTTTCCCGTACCCGATGCGTCGCCTCCGGTGGTGCGGCCCGTCGAGCTGCCACCGTTCCGGCTCATCGGCGCAGTGCAGGACTACGGTCTGGACCGCTACGGGTCGGCCGTCAGCTACCTGTTCAACCGCCCGCCGACCAAGGAGAGCGCTGAGCAGGCTTCTCGCTACCGCATCCGTTCCACCTTTGCCGGCCTCGATGTCCACGGCGAGGGCGTCACCCGGACCACGGAGAAGGAGGGCCGAGCCGCGTTCCTGCAGCCGAGCGAGCGGGTGGTCAACGTCCGCTACGCCACCCCGCTGAGTCCCCTCGTCGCCCCCTCGCCAACACCGCTCGTAGTGCACGAGCACCTCCTGGACACGGGGGCGATCCTCGACCGCTTTGGAAACCCCCTGGACAGCCAGGTGCCGCCACCGCTTCCCGAGGTGGAGCCGCAGCACCTGGGGGGACTCGTGGAGGGTCGGGTGCTGCGCGGGACGGGAGAGCCCGTTGCCGGCGCCGTTGTACAACTGGTGCGGTCGCGGTTCGAGGACGACGTGTCGGGGGGACGGCTCCTGCTGGACAAGGTGGGGGAGGTCACCACCGACGAGAGCGGCACGTTCTACTTCGATTGCATCGAGGATCCCCACCCCGACTCCCACGTCCGGAGTGGCTTTACCCTGCGAGCCAGGATCCCCAGGGGGCTGGACCCGGTCCTCGAACCAGGCGCCGTGGAGGAGGTGAGCTCCACCGTTCGCCTCCTTTCCCGGCTGGCCTACGTGAACATTGCTCTGCTCGGGCGTGGGACGGTGAACGGCGTGCTGCGCTACGCGGGGAGCGGCGAGCCCGTAGCTGACGGCCGCGTCACGGTGGCCAGCGTGCTTTTCCGGGAGGTGGCCACGGCGCGCACGGCGACCGATGGTTCTTTCCACGTGGACGGTGTGCCCGTCGGTCCCCTCACCCTGACCGGCCGCGATGGCCAAGGGGGAGTCGGCTACGCCACGGTGGCTCTCGAACAGCCGGGTGCCACGGTCGAGGTGGTGCTGGAGATCGACCGTGCCCGAGGGGCGGGGGTTGGAATCGTGACGGGGAAGGTCCTGCGCCAGGGTCCAGGGGGCGACCCTGCGGCACGGGAGCCGGCGCCGGGCGCGACGGTGGCGGTCTACGCCAGCGGCACTCTGGTGGCCCAGCGGCAGACGGATGCCTACGGGAACTTCCGCTTCGAACAGGTGCCCGCCGGCCAGGTCTCGGTGCAGGCCGCGGACTGGCGCATCTCCCGCTCCGCGGCCTTCACCGATGTACTGCTTCCGGCCGACCAGAGCGTGGACGTGACCCTGGTGCTGCCCGCCTCGACACCTCGGACTGTGGTGGGCCGGGTGCTGTTCCGCGACCCCATCACGGGCGTTGGCATACCCGTGCAGGGTGCGGTGGCGTGCATCAACGGTCCAGGGGTCTTTGCCTACACGGGTGTCGACGGAAGCTACCGCCTGGAGGGGGTGCCGACCCAGGGCACCAGCGACCGTCCGTTCCGGGTCACAGCCATCGACTACCAGCGCAAGCTGCAAGGCGAGGCGACGTTGCCGCCCGTCCTGGACAGTTCGCCGGAGGTGATCGCGGCGGCGGACATCGTGTTGCAGGAGATGACGGGGGGAGTGGACGGGGTGGTGCTGGATCCCTTGGGGCGGCCCTTCGGGGGAGCGACGGTCACCTTGTTCCCCTACGGTGAGACCACCTCACGTTCGGACGGTCGCTTCTCCTTCGACCAGATTCCCCTCGGTCAGATCACCATAAACGGTGCAAGGCGCCTGATCGCCCACGTGGGGGATGGGCTCCAGCCGGGGCGGATCGGTTATCTGGGGGAAGCGGCAACGGAGATCGTGTACGGGGGGCACCGACCCTTTGCCACCGTGCAGCTGCGCGGCTCCGGGGTTGTCAACCTCCTCACGCGCGTACGTTCGGGCGGCGGGGTGCTGTCCCAGGTCTATTACCGGCCCACCTGGTACAGCAGCGCCAGCAAACGCGTGGGCCTCAAGCCAGAGTACGTGGAGGCCAGTACCGATCCCAACGGTCGGCTTCAGCTCGTGCTCCCGGTGGGTCCCTTCGAGCTTGTGGCCTACAACCCGTTCCACGGGCGGAAGGACATCCACGGGCGCATCGAGTACCCAGGCCAGGTGGTCACCCTCGAGGCGGTCTTCGAACAGGCGGGCACGGTTCAGGGCCAGGTGGTGGACGTGGACGGGCTCACGCCGGTGCCAGGCGCCGAAGTGGTGTTGACCACTGGCACGCTTGCGCCGCAGAAGCTGTGGAGCGATGCGCAAGGGAACTTCCAGTTCGAGCTGGTGCCGCCGGGTGGGGTGCAGGTGTCGGCCGACGCGGTGGTGGGCACGGTGGCACGGGTGGGAGCCACCAGCGGGCGGGTGGAGGCGGGCCAGACCCTGGAGCTGACGGTTCGGATGAAGGCGCAGGGCACGGTGGAAGGCCGGGTCGTGGAACTCCAGGGAAGCGAGAAGGTGCCGATCCCCTTTGCCCAGTACTACCTGCTCGAGCAAAGCTACCCCCATCGACGTCTGCCGGCGGGCCAGGGGTGGTACACGGCGGACGCCCAGGGGCGGTACCACGTCGCCCATGTATTTGCAGGGGGCGTCATGGTCGTGGGCTGCGACCCGCAGCAACCCTCTCGCCGCGGGAGTGTCGTCGGCTCCCTCACCGCCGACTGGCAGGTGCTGACCATGCCGGATGTGGTTTTGGCCACGTCCGTGGGGTCGGTGGGCGTGTTGGTGCGGGATCCTGGGACGGGCGCGCCGGTGCCCGACGCCCTGGTGGAGCTGGAGACAACGCCGCCCTACCGCACGGTGGCCGACGCCCAGGGCTACGCGTCCTTCGAGGCGCTGGCCCTGGGTGGGTACTCGGTGTACGTGTTCCACGCCCCCACCGGTCGCAGCGGGCGACGTTCCTTCACCCTGCGGAGCGCCGGCGAGCATCTCGAGCTCACCGTGTACCTGGATCAACGAGGGGAGATCCAGGGAACGCTCTACGACGACCAGGCACGGACCCTCCCCGTTCCGGCGGCCACGGTCCAGCTTTCCGGCACCACGGCTGGAGGTCCGCTGAAGGCACTCTCGACCACGAGTTCCGCCCCGGAGAGCCGAGGTCGCTTTTCCTTTGGAGGGATCCCAGCAGGTTCGTTCCAGCTCGAAGCGGCGGCGCCCGCCTCGCCGCGGCGGGCGCGGGGGAGTGTCAGCGTGAGCTCCACCTCGCCCCTGGCCACGGTGGACCTGGTGCTGGAAGCGGCGCGTGACGTCTATTTCCGCGTGTTCGAGAACCTGCGCGGCGGCCTCCAGGAAGTGGACCCCAGCCGTTACCTCCTGAGCGTGCGCGGCCAGCAGCCAGGGTACGATTTCACCCAGACTCAGCCCGCTGCAGCCTACCCCGGTCACGCCTTCCAGCTTCCCGGCGTGCTCGTGGAGCGGACCTTCAAGGTGACCGTCCGGGAGTACGGCGGCGAGCAGCGATCGTACCAGGCCGAGTTCCCCAACCTCCTGGGAGGGTTGCCGTCGGGCAGCGCCGGGACCCTGGCTGACCCCTACCGCCTGGTGCTGCGCCCCAAGGGCGTCGTCCGGGTGTGGGTACGGGATGCGCAGGGCAATCCCGTGGCCGGAAGCCAGGTGACACTTTCATCCTCGGCGGCGGGGAGCGCGCCCAGTGGGACGGTGAGCGGCAGCGACGGGAGCGCCGTCTTCACTGCCGTACCGGCGGGACAGGTGAGCGTCTACGCGCGGCGGCCGGATACCACGTTTGGAGGGTCGGCCCGAGGGGTCCTCGTCTACGACGATGACGTGGTGGAGCTCGAGGTGCGCCTGGCCCCCTCCGTGTCCGCCCAGGGGGTGGTGTATCAGCCCGTGGCTGATGATCGCCTCGTAGGCGAGGACGCCCTGGTGCCCCAAGGGGGAGCCATGGTGCGGCTCACCGATGCGAACGGGCAGGTACACCTCGCCGTGACCGACGCGGATGGCCGGTACGAGCTCCACGGACTGCCCGTGGGGGCCTTTGCGGTGGAGGCCACGGACGAGAGCCAGCAGGCCCTGGCCCGGGCGCAAGGGGCCCTGATCGGTCCCGACGGAACCACGAACCTGCTGCCGCCGCTGGTCCTGGATGCCGCTCCGCCGCGGCTGGTGTCGCTCCTGCCGCCGCCGGGGCAAGAGGGTGTGTCCCGCACCAGCCAGGTGGTGATGGTATTTTCCGAGCCGCTCCTGGCCAGTGTGCTGCCGAGCGGTACGAGCGCTTCGTACTTTGCGGTGCGCGCGCCCTCTGGTTCGCGGGCCCAGGGGAGCTGGAGCTCGCACGTGGATGCAGAAGGTCGGCAGGTGGTGCTCTTCACCCCCAGCCAGCCGTACGAGAACTTGGCTGTCTACATGGTCACCATTATCGGCGGTCCCAACGGGGTGCGGGACCGGGTGGGGCGGCCCTTGACGGTCGCCGGGAACGTGGGGTCCAACTTCAAGACCTCCGACACCGTCGGTCCAGCTGTCATCGCCACGGAACCCACCTTGGCCCGGCCGGTAGACCCCGCTCGCCCCCTTCGTTTTGACTTCAACGAGGCGGTGCGCGGGAGTGCCGAGGCCCTCGATGGCGACGGCATGGAGGACGCGGCCGAGCTGTACTGGGGCCAGGGTGGGTCGGACGGAACTGTCACGTGGCGACCGTACCCCGCAAGCCTGGCCCTGACGCGCAGCGGGTTTTCCCTGTTGGTGACGCCGGTTCAGGGGCTCGAGCTGATGGGCGATACCTTGCGTCGCCGGGTCGTCGTGGCTCGTCTCGAAGACGCGGCCGGCAATGCCATGGCTCCCTACGAACGGGAGTTCAGGATCTACGACGGCGAAGCGCCGGTCATCACCGCGGTTCCCTATCCGACGGGGGCGCCGGATGGGCGGCTGACCATCGGGAGAACCTACACCCTGACCCCCATCCTCGCGCACCTCAACGACGTGACCCCGGGCAATCCCGGCGGCGACATCGACCAAGTCGAGTACTACGCGGTGGACCCCGAAAGCGGCGGCCGGCCCGTCTTCCTGGCCACGCAGTTTCCCTTTGCCTACACCTTCGTGGCCGCCTATGCCGGCGACGGTGCGACGCCGTCCCCCCTTCCTGTCTGGGTCCGGGCCGTGGACACGAGCCGTAACGCCAGCAACACCGTGTTCGTGGGCATGGAAGTGCTGCCCAACCGCCCGCCCACCATGACGGGCGTGATGGCGGAGGCGGTGGCCCCGGTGCCGGGGATCGTCTACGCCGGTTCGACGGTGCGGACCCTGGTGACGGGCGTCGCCGACGAGGACGGGGCGCAGCTTTCCCTCGCCGTGAAGCTCTGGCAGGTCGGGGGCTCGGAGCCGGTGGCGGTAGCCCCCACCCGCCTCCTGCAGCGGCCCGCCTCCGGTTCGTGGCCGGATCTCCCCTCGCCGACCTTCGACCTCGTCTTGCCACGCACCATCGGAGCGGGCAGCGAGCTGTACCTCAGCGCTACCCTGACGGACACCCATGGCGCGACCAGCACCATGGAGAGCGAGCACCTCACGGTGGCCGCCGATCGAACCGCTCCGGTCGTGGAGGGGCTGGTGGCCCGGCTGGCCGGCGGGCAGGCGACGAGCGAGCTGCGTATCGGCGACGAGTTCACCGTGGAGTTTCGCGCCCGCGATGGGGAAACGGCGATCTCCGGCGTGAGCGTGACCTTCTCCGACGTGTTCTCGTCCGTCGCGTCGCCCACCCTCGTCCCCCAGACCCACGACCTGTACCGCTCGAGCCGTGTGCGCGTGCCCGTGGTCGAGGCCACGGACGTGACCGTCACCGCCACTGCCCAGGATCTCGGGGGCAACACGACCAGTGCCACGCTCACCCTCCACCTGGCGCCGGTGCCGGACCCGACGGCGCCCACGGCCCAGTGGCTCTCCCCCTGGGAAGGGGCGCCCTGGCCAGCCAGTTACACCTCCGTGCTTGCGCCCCAGCGCGGTGTCGCGCTGTTGCTGCGGGCCCGCGTTGCCGACACGAGCGAGGAGGGTGGCGAGGTGGTGCCAGGCACTCTGGCCGAGGTGGTGTTCCGCGGGCCGGTGCGCGCCCCCTCCGGGGAGCTCGAGCTGTCGTCCGACTGGACTCCCGCTACCCTGGTGGCCGGGACGCAGGGGCCGGGCTACGGCGAGTTCCAGGTGGTCTGGCCGGTCCCCAACGACATCCCCCCCGGGAGCAGCGTGCCCTTCGAGGTACGCGCTGTGGATACCGGCGGCAAGAGCGTCGTCCAGACCATCCGCCTGCAGGCACGGCCGATACGTCGGGTGTACGAGGGGACCCTCACCGCGGTGCTCCCCGACGACCCCATGCTCGCTCCGGGGGGCGTGGGAGATGGCGCCGTCTTCCTCCTGGATGGTGCCACCGTGAGCGTCTATCCGCGTCCCGATGGCGCCCCGCGCAGCCTGCGGGGTCTGGCCCTCTACGCCGGCGGCGAGGTGGGGCCGGGCGGCAGCGTCACGATCCACCCAAGCGTGCTCACGGTCCCGGAGGTGACCTCCTACGCCTCGGCCATCCCCTACTACCCCATGGAGCTCGCGGTGAGCGAGCTGCTGGGGGTCGGCGCTGGGTGCCGCGTGGACGTGAGCGGCCGCGGGCTCCTCGGGAACACCTCGACGCGTTCGGTGATGTTGCCGGGGGAGGTGGCGGCGGAACCGCTGGCCGGGGGGTCCCACGGTGGGTATGGCTGGTACGGTTCCCCTTCAGGTGGCTGGGATCGCGACGACCTCGCCCAGCCGGGCAGCGTGTTCGACAGTGTGCGCAACCCCAGCCTGCCTGGTGGTGGCGGCGGTGGCAAGGGGAACCAGGCCGGGGGAGCCGGCGGCGGCGTGGTCCGGGTGCTGGCGGGTACGGCTCACGTCCATCTGGCAGGGGATCTGCTGGCCAACGGCACGAGCGGGACGGGTGGTGGTGGCGCGGGCGGTACCGTGTTGCTCGTCGCTGGCAGGCTCGACGGGGACGGCCGAGTCGAGGCCAACGGCGGCAACGGCAGCCCGTCCGCCTACACGGGCGGCGGCGGTGGTGGGCGCGTGGCCATCCTAGTCCGCGAGCCGACCGGACGCGAGCGTGCTGCCGCGTCGGCCGAGGGCGGGCGGGGCTTCTCGGGAGGAAGCAGCGCCACCGTCCAGGCGGGCGCTGGCACCATCTACGTCGAAGCCGTCGACGCGACCGCTGGTGACTGGCTGGGGATCGGCGAGCTGTGGCTGAGGAATCCTGCCGGCATGCCGGCGAGCGTGACCCCCGTGCCGTCCCTCGGGAACGGGGAAATCGCGGCGGTCGATCCAGCGGCTCGGACGGTCACCCTGGCGGTGGCGCGCGTCCTCGGCGACGTGGTGGGGGATAGGCTGGTGCTGCAGCTCGGCGAGACTGGGGAGGAACGCGTCTTCCCCATCACCAGCCAGGAGCGGCTCGTCGACCCCGAGGCTCCTTCGGGGGCGCGCGTGCTGCTGGGGGTGCAGGCGAGCGAGGCGCAACTGGAGGAGGTGCGCGCCTTCCTCAGCGGCTCCGCCCCCGTGACGTTCCACGGCCGGCACCGGTTCGCCGCGGTCCGGGCCAGCGGCGCGGTTCGCCTGCTGGTCGACGGCGACCTGGAGGTGGGCCCGGCCGAGGAGCCGGAGCCCCCTCGCAACGACCGGCAGCGGTTGGTCCTGGAGGATGGCGCGCGCGTGGCTCTGCGTGGTGAGTTCCCCGAGGTGCGGGTTGCCGCCACCCCGCCGCCCGGCAGCGCGGTGCGTCTGGGTTCGAACGTCGCCCTCCAGTGGAGCGCCGAGGACCCGCTGGGATTGACTAGGACCAGCCAGGAGTGGAGCCTCTCGCAAACGGTCACGGCGCGCTACCCGTATCAGCCCCTTGCCGTTACGAGTGGCGCCCTGTCCCTCTCGATTCCCATGGGCACCCCGCCGGGGAGCTTGCGCTTCGCCCTGACCGCCACGGGCGTGGGGGGCCGCACCTCGGTTCGCGAGCTCTTCTGGGATCTCCTTCCCAACGCTCCTCCTGCGGCGTCCCTGGCCTTTGCGCCGACCGCGCCGACGACGGTGAAGGCGGGCTTTGCCACGACGGTGGTGGTGCACGCCGAAGACGCCGAAGGCTTGTCGCGCATTGTGCTCCAGGCCAGCGGCCCGGCGGTTCAGGCAGAACAGGTCGCCGCCGCAAGCGGCCAGGCGCGGGATGCGACCTTCGAGGTCCGGGTTCGGCCCGAGGCCGACGGGAGCGAGCCCGTGCGTCTCAGGGCCACGGTGGTGGACGCCAACGGGGCAAGCGCCACTACCGAGGAGCTCGTGGTGATCGTCACTCCCAACGAGCGCCCGACCGGTCTGTTGGCTCTGGCGGCGGGCCAGCCCGCCGCGGTGAAGCCTTCCCAAAGCACGCAGGTGACGGTGCACGCCGAGGACGTGGATGGGATCGCCGCCGTCGAGCTGCAGGTCGTGGGTTCGGTCACCAAGCCGGTGCAAACGATGACCGTGGCCGAGCTTCGTACCAGCATCGACGTCACCTTCCCCATCACCGCGCAGAGTGACGCGGGGCCGGGACCCATCACCGCGACCGCCGTGCTGCGAGACCGCGGCGGGCGTAGCTTTGAGACCCCACCCCTGACCCTCGCCATCCTGAAGGACGAGCTGCCCTCAGGTTCCATGAGCCTGGCGCCGGAGGCGGGCGTGTTGCCCAATCACCTGGTTACCGTGTCCCTCGCCCTCGCGGACGACGTGGGCCTGGCCCGGGCGGTGGTGAGTTTCGCCGGTGCCTTCGCCACCGTGCGGGAGGTGCCGCTGTCGGGGACCAGCGCCACGCCAGCGGTGTCGGTGCGCGTGCCGGTGGCTGCCGAGGCTGGGGCGAGAGTGGACGTCTCGGCAACGGTCACGGACACCTTTGGCCACACCGTCCAGCTCTCGCCGGCGTCGCTCCCGGTTCTTGCCGATACGACCCCTCCCCTCCTCGGCAAGGTGGCGCCGGAGGATGGGGCGAGCGTCACGGCGGGGACAGTGGTGAACTTCCGCCTCCTGCTGGAAGACACGGTGGTGGTCCGGCAGGCGGCGCTCACCGTCGATGGCAATCCCGTGGCCTTGCAACTGAACAACGTGGTGTTGCCTGGCAGTGCATGGTCGGCCGAAGGCACGGCCGCCTGGACCGCGCCGGAAGTGCCGACCAGCCGCGTCGTACCGTTCGTGCTCACGGCAGAAGATGCGGCGGGCAACCGCGCCCAGCTCGAGGGAGGGGTGACGGTCCATCCCCTGGTGGACCCCAACGCCCCCAAGGTGACCATCCTGTGCCCCCGAGACGGCGACAGCATTACCGCAGGCGTTCCCGTGAGTGTCAACTTCGTGCTCGAGGCGGTGACGACGCAAAACCCTGGGAACGTGCTCCAGCTCTACCAGGTGTACGTGAACGATACGGTGGTGGCCACCCAGTCCGGCGTGGATAGACAAAGGCTCGAAGCCACCTACACCTGGACGCCCCCGGCCGATGCGGTACTCGGTCAGGACTACGTCGTGCGCATTGAGGCCCGCGACTACGCAGGCAACGTGGGCTCCGGTCAGGTGACGCTGACCGTCGTGGCGGGTCTGGTGCTCCAGGGCAGTCAGACCCTCGCCGCCAGCTACGAGCAGCCGCTGGTGCTGGGCGCGGGGACCTTCACCGCTGGCCCCAGCCTTTCGGCACCGTCGTTGACATTGCTCCAGGGCGCCACCCTGGTCTCGCCCACCCTGGTGCCGCTGAAGATCCAGCTTGCCGGTGACGTGCGAGTGAGCTGCGGCGCGAGCATCGATGTCTCGGGGCGAGGGTACGGGGGCGGGGTGAGTTATCCGGGGGCGGTGCTGCCTGGGTCTGGTTCTGGTGGGAGCCACGTGGGGGTTGGGGGTGTGAACAGTGCTCCGGCTGGGGGGACCTATGGGAGTGTGTACCGGCCGCAGGAGAACGGTGGGGGTGGGTACAGTCAGTGAATTTCTTGATGCTGGCAGGAGTAG
>FWPV01012997.1_pt1 | contig 12635 bp, 14 predicted proteins | sample 2228371 | NCBI WGS metagenome assembly FWPV01 (sample SAMEA103939776, study PRJEB20133) | metagenome | reverse complement strand
ACATGAACCAAGCCGACTTTGGCCAGGTGGATGTGGTCACGGTGCTCGACGCACTGCACTACTTCCCCCACGAACAGCAGGCGCAGGTGCTGCGGCGCATACGTGCGGCCTTGCCCCCAGGTGGCCTGTTTCTCACCCGCATTGGCGACGCCGACGCGGGCCTGCCTTTCCACATTTCCAATTGGGTGGACCACCTGGTCACCTTTGCGCGTGGGCACCGGTTGCCGCGCCTCTACTGCCGGGGCCTCACTGAGTGGACAACGCTGCTCACGGGGCTGGGCTTTGTGGTCGAGTCCGAGCCCATGAGCCACGGCAAACCCTTTGCCAACGTCATGCTGGCGTGCCGTGTGCCCGCCTGATCCTCAACCCATGGCCTGGTGGCCCCGCTTGTTGTGAACCCTGTCCAGCTTTCTGCCTACACCCTGACCACCGCCCTCGGGCGTGGCCTGCAGGCGCACCGCGAGGCCTTGCGCGCCGAGCGCTCGGCGCTCGCCGCTTGCACCTTCGAATCGGTCACGCTCGACACCTGGGTGGGCGAGGTGGCCGGTGTGGATGCGCAACGTTTGCCCGAGGCGCTCGCCCGTTACGACTGCCGCAACAACCGCCTCACCTTGATGGGGCTGGAGACCGATGGTTTTGCCGATCGCGTGCGCGAGGCGACCTCGCGCTATGGTCCCGACCGCGTGGGCGTGTTCCTCGGCACCAGCACCGCCGGCATCCTGCAGACCGAACTGGCCTACCGCCGGCGCGACCCGCAAAGTGGCGCGCTGCCCGACGACTTCCACTACCGCAGCACCCACAACGCGTTCTCGCTTGCCGAGTTCACGCGCGACCATTTCGGGTTGGAAGGCATGGCAATGGCGATCTCGACCGCCTGCTCGTCCAGCGCCAAGGTGTTTGCCGCAGCGGCCCGCCAGCTCGCACTGGGCACCATCGATGCGGCCATCGTGGGCGGCGTTGATTCGCTCTGCCTGACCACGCTCTACGGGTTCGCCTCGTTGCAACTCACCTCGACACAGCCTTGCCGACCCTACGATGCCGCGCGTGATGGTATCTCCATCGGTGAGGGCGCGGCCTTTGCTCTGCTGGAGCGCCACACCTCACCTGCGGCTGGCGCGGTGCTGCTGCGGGGCGTGGGCGAGTCCAGCGACGCGTACCACATGTCGGCGCCCCACCCGCAGGGCTTGGGCGCACGCCTGGCCATGGAGGCCGCGCTGCGCTCGGCAGGCCTGCGCGCACAAGACATCGGCTACATCAACCTGCACGGCACCGCCACGCCCGCCAACGATTCGGCCGAAGGCCAGGCCGTGAGCGCGCTGTTTGGTGACACCGTGCCGGTCAACTCCACCAAGGGCTACATGGGCCACACCTTGGGCGCTGCCGGCGCCATTGAAGCCATCCTCTGCGCGCTGGCGCTGACCGACGGGCGCCTGCCGGGCAGCCCCGGTACCGGCGCGCTCGACCCGTCCATTCCCATCCGCTACCAGCGCCACGGTGCGGATGCGCCGCTGCGCGACGTGCTGAGCAACTCCTTCGGATTTGGCGGCAGCAACTGCAGCCTGGTGCTGGGGGTGGCGCAATGATCCCCACACCCCTGAACGCCTGGATCAACGGCATCGGCCTGATCGCGCCCGGCCTGCCAGACTGGCCTACCGCGGCGGCGGTGCTGCGCGACGATGCGCCCTATGTGCCCGCGCCCAGCGTGTTGCCGGCGCCCATGTTGCTGCCCCCGGCCGAGCGCCGCCGCGCCAGCCGCGTGATCCGGCTCAGTCTGGGCGTGGGCATGGAGGCGGTGGCCCACGCGGGCGCCGACGCCGCCACGCTGGCCACGGTGTTTTCGGCCTCGGGCGCCGACGGCCACAACTGCCACGCGTTGTGCGAGCAGCTCGCCAGCGAGGACCGCCAGATTTCGCCCACGCGCTTTCACAACTCGGTGCACAACGCGGCCGCCGGCTACTGGGGCATCGCCACGCGCAGCATGGCGCCGTGCCAGGTGCTGGGCGCTTTCGATGCCAGCTTCGGCGCCGGCCTGCTGGACGCCCTGGCCCAGGTGGCCCTGGGCGGCGAACCGGTGTTGCTGGTGGCCTACGACAGCGAATACCCCGAACCGCTGCACGCCAAACGCGACACGCCCGACTGCGGCGGTGTGGCCTTGGTGTTGAGCGCGCAGCGCAGCGAGCGTTCACTGGCGTCTGTGGCGGTGACGGCAAGCCGCGCGCCGGCCGACGTGTTGGCAGCGCCGGCCCTGGAGCAACTGCGCCGGAACATCCCAGCCCTGCGCGCATTGCCGCTGTTGCATCGCCTGGCGCGTGGCATGGCGGGCGCCGTGGTGCTGGACTACCTGGCGCCCATGCAGCTTCAACTGGAGCTTCAACCGTGCTGAACCACGCGTGGATCGCCGCGCACATTCCCCACCAGGGCAGCATGTGCCTGCTGGCGAACGTGCTCGAATGGAACGAGCATCTCATCGTTTGTGATGCCACCAGCCACACGGACCCTGCCAACCCCTTGCATGCGGCCGGACGCCTGGGCGCTGCGGTGGGAGTGGAGTACGCGGCGCAGGCCATGGCGGTGCACGGCGCTTTGCTGGCGCCATCCGACGCGGCGCCCACCCGTGGTTTTCTGACCAGCGTGCGTGGCCTGAGCCTGCATGTGCATCGGTTGGACGATCTGGCCGGGCCGCTGCGTGTGAGCGCCGAGCGGCTGTCGGGCGACACACGCCTCATCCTGTACCAATTCCACATCCACCACGGCGAGCGCTGCCTGCTGGAAGGCCGCGCCTCGGTGGTTCTCGACGCACAATCCCTATGACTTCTTCATCTGTAAGCCGACGCGCTCTGGTCACCGGTGGCAGCGGCGGCATCGGCGCCGCCATTTGCCAGCGCCTGGCCGCCGATGGCCACCACGTCATCGTGCACGCCAACCGGGGCCTCGAAAAAGCGCAGGCCATCGCCGCGCAGATCGTGGCCGAAGGCGGCAGCGCCGAGGCCGTGGCCTTCGACATCACCGACCGTGCCGCTACCGCCGCTGCGCTGGAGAAGCTGACCGAAGCAGGGGCGATCCAGATCCTGGTCAACAACGCCGGCATCCATGACGACGTGGTGTTTCCGGGCATGAGCGGCGAGCAATGGGACCGTGTGTTGGACGTTTCGCTCAACGGCTTTTTCAACGTGACCCAGCCCTTGACCATGCCCATGATGCGCACGCGCTGGGGCCGCATCGTCAGCATCTCGTCGGTGGCGGCCGTGGCGGGCAACCGGGGCCAGGTGAACTATTCCGCCGCCAAGGGCGCGCTGCACACGGCCAGCAAGTCGCTGGCGCTGGAACTGGCGAGCCGGGGCGTGACCGTCAATGCCGTTGCGCCGGGGCTCATCGCCACCAGCATGATCGAGGGCAGCTTCGATGCCGACATGGTCAAGCGCCTGGTGCCCATGCAACGTGTGGGTCAGCCCCAAGAGGTGGCCAACCTGGTCGCCTTTTTGGCCTCAGACCAGGCAGGCTACATTTCCGGGCAGGTCATTTCGATCAATGGGGCGATGATCTGATCGATCCCCTGCAGGCCCGATGTGGGCCGGAAAGCGAGACACATGCGGCATCTGCGAAAGTTATCCTGCCTTTTGGCCACCTGCCTCACATGGGTGGCTACGGGCCCGAGCCACGCACAAGACAACGAGGGCGGCGCGCTTCAGGCTTGCTTGGCGGCCTGGGGTGAGCATCCCTTCGGCGCGAACCCGAGCTACAGAACGCTGGCCACCTCGGTCAGGGTGTTTGGCATTGGCCCGGCCACGGCGGACCGCGAGGTCACGTCCGGCCCGAGCCTGATCATGGTCAACCCGGGCGTCAACGTCATGGGAGGTTCCGCCATCGAGTTGCTCAACCCCCAGGGCTGGTACTGCCTGCGTTCGGCGGTCAATGTCATGGGCGGCATGGACATCAAACTGCACTGCAACGCGCGCCTGGCGTCGTCCAGCAACGGCGCCTCGGTCATGAGCGGGGAGAACGCCGCCAAGGGCGTGTCGGTGATGGGCGCGATCAAGGTCGAACGGGTGGGCTGCAGCAATTCGTAGCAGCCGGCGCGCGGTCAGGCGCGCCGATGGGCGCCGCCGACCCCCGAGCGCGGGCGCCGCATTAACGGCTCTACCATGGGCACGGTCAGCATGGTGCTGGCCACGGCCATCAGCAGCAGGGCGGTGAAGGTTTCGCTGGTGATCACCTGCTTGTCGAGCAGGATGTTGGCGAAGATGATCATGATCAGGGCCTTGGTTTGCAGCAACCAGCCAATGATGGATGCTTCGCCCGCTGGCCAGCGCAACACACGTGCCGCCAAGCGCACGCCCATGAGTTTGCCGGCCACCGATGCCACCAGCAGCAGCGCCGCTGCCGCGAAAACTTCGGTGCCGCCCACAGCCCAGTTGGTGCGCAGTCCGGTGGAGAGGAAAAACACCGGCATCATGACCAGCAGCACGTGGTGGCGCAGTTGGTCGAGTTTGTCCTGGTTGAACCAGTGGACGTCCATGATGGCGCCTGCCAGGAAAGCGCCGACCATGAAATGCAACCCCGCCCAGTCGGAGCCCAGGCCACACAGGGCCAGCCAGATGGGTGCAACGTACCAGCGATCTTTTTCGTCCAGCCACGCCATGAGGCGGCGAAACGCCCAACCCAACACCACAAATCCGACCAGGAAGGCCAGCTGTTTGCCGATGCGGCTCCAGTCCATCAGGATCAGGGCCAACACGCCCCAGATGGCGATGTCGTCCAGGCTGGCGTAGCGCAGGATGCGTTGGCCCAAGGGTTGGCGCAGGATGCCGAGCTTTTCCATCAGCAGGATAAGGATGGGCAGGGCGGTGACGGCACACGCCATGCCAATGCCCACCACAAACTGCCACGGCTGGGCATGCTGCCCCACCCAACCATCAAAACCCAACAACACGGCGGCAGCAGCACAACCCAGCAGCAAGGGCGCGCCCAGGGCAAAGCCCGCTGTGATGCCGCTTTCGCGGCGGTGTTGCCAGGCCTTCTCAAGGTCGAGCTCGACACCTGCGATCATCACGAACAACATCACCGCCCACCAAGCGATGCCGTTGAGCGATTGCACCACGGGCGCGCTAACCAGTGGCCCAGCACACCGGGGCCGAGCACGATGCCCATGACGATCTGCACCACCACCAGCGGGGCGTAGTAGTCGGTGTTGAACAGGCGCCAGACCAGCCAGGGGATGCTGAAGATGATCAGCATCGCGATGAGAAAAATTTCCGTGGTGTTCAAGGGCGGCGTCCGGTGTATTCGCGAAAAACGCCCAGGGTCACCGAGCAGCCCACGTCCACAAAACCGGCCCGTTTCAAGGCGTCCAGTATGGGTTGTGGCTCCAGCGCGGATTCGATGGTGTCGCCGTAGTAGGCCCACAGGCGCTGCACGTCGGCGTGGCGGCGTGTGAGGCGCGCCAACACCGGAACAATCACGGAGAGGTGAAAGTGCAGCAGGCCACGCAGCACCCGGTTGTTCGGTCGGCTGATTTCCATGATGCAGACACGTCCCCCTGGGCGCAGCACGCGCAGGTATTCGGCAAAGGCCTGGTTCAGGTCGCTCACGTGCCGCAAGGCGTAGCCCATGGAGACAAAGTCGACGTGGGCGTCGGGCAGCGGGATGGCCTCGGCGTAGGCCACAAGCGTCTCCACGCTCACCTTTTTGCGCAGTTCAGACAACATGCCGGGCGAGGGGTCCAAGGCCCACACGCGGCCCTGGGGACCGACCAGTTCGTGCCCGGCCACGGTGACGAGCCCGGTGCCAGCGGCCACGTCCAGCAAGGCCATGCCGGGCTTCAGCCCATTGCGTTGCAACACGTCGCGGCGGTACCAGGCGCCACTTCCCATCGCGGTCAGGGCTTCGGCCTTGTCGTAGCCCGAGGCCGCTTCGTCGAACATCGCTTGTGTCATGGCGCGGCGTTCGTCTTCGGACTTGAAGTATTGCTGCATGCGCGGGTCGGACTTCAGCGCGGCGGTGCGTTCTGGGGTGGGGTTCATGTCATTCTCCGAAGGTGCGCAGTCGGCGCCAGATCAGCAAGGGAAGTCGGACCACGAAGCCGAGGAAGAGGCGGGTGTGCATCCACGTCAGCAGGCTGTTGTCGCGCAGGTATTTGAAGTGCGAGATGCCACCTTCTTCGGCACTGAGGTAGCGCACGGGCGCGTCGATGTTGATGGGCCGCACGCCGGCCCAGCAGAGCCGGACCACCGCTTCGGGATCGAAGTCGAAGCGCCGCATGAAACGGTTGGCGTGCATGATGCGGGACAGGGGCGCGATGGGGTAGACGCGAAAGCCGTACAACGAGTCGCCTATGCCCATCCACAAGGTTTCGAGGTTGGCCCAGCCGTTGGACACCTTGCGTCCGTTGACGCGCAGGGCGGGCGCTTCGGGGCCGAACACCGGTTTGCCCAGCACCATGGCCGCAGGCGATTGCGAGGACGCAGCCATGAAAGCGGGAATGAGATGGGCCGGGTGCTGGCCGTCGGAGTCCATGGTGAGCGCGTGTGTGAAGCCGGCGCGGGCGGCTTGATCGATGCCTTCGAGCACGGCCGATCCTTTGCCCCGGTTCTGCGGCAACACAATGACCCGCAAGCCCGGGTCGTCTTGCGCCATGGCCTGCAGGCTGGTGTCGGTACCGTCGGTGCTGCCGTCCACCACCACCCAGACCGGTGTCCATTGCGCGCGCGCTTGGCGCACGGTCTCCAGCACACCGGCGCCGGGGTTGTAGCTCGGGATCAGCACCAGGTGGGTGGTGGAGGGGGCGGGTGTGGTGTCAGTCATGCTGGATGGCCTGTGCAGGCGGGGACAGTTCCTGTCGAAAGTAGGCTTCCAACGTTTGGGTGAAGGCGGCGTGGTCGGTGGGCGCGTCGAACCGGCGCCCCAGGCGCGCGCGGCAACGCAGCGGCAGCATGGGCTTGCGCCACAGCGGCCAGGCTTTGCCCAGGTAGGGCGTGGAGTACTCCAGGATCACGGTTTGCACGGGCACACCCGAGCGTTGGGTGATCAGGTCCAGCGTGGGCGTCAGGCTGCCCAGCGGAAACACGCCCGTTCGTGTGCCTTCAGGAAAGATCAGCACCTGCGCGCCGGTTGGCAGCGCCTCGCGGCTTTGTTGGACGATTTGCAACATGCCGTCGTTGCGGATGTAGCCCGCCAGCCGTGCGGCGGCGCCGAACAGCGGGTGGTGCATCAGGCTGGTCTTCATGACACAGAGCACATTGGGCAAGCGGGACACGATCAGCACCACATCCAGCAGGGACGGGTGGTTGGCGGCGATGATCAGCGGGCCGTTGTGTTGCAGGCGGTCGAGTTCGGAGAGGTCGAAACGGCAGCCACACACGGCACCCAACACACGCAGGTAAACGCGGAAGCCCCACATGATGGCTTGGCGCCCCAGCCGCTGCCCCGTGGCGGGCGGCAACAGAGGTGCCAGCAGCATGGCAAAGGGCAACCAGGCCAGGCACATGAGGGCCAGGCTACCCAGCCCGACAACCATGGCGATGTGCTCGTACACCGCCCACAGCGGGCGGCGCTGGAGAAGCAGCTCACTCATCAATGGTGACACGGGTGGTGGACGAACCCAGTATCCAGGACACCGCCACCCCGGCCGCCACATGGTGTCGGGTTCGCGCCAAGGGGCTGTTCACAAAGCGGGCGCCATTGAGGTTGTCGTAACGCAAAAATGCCCCCACCCAGTGGCGCGGGTAGCGTTTGGACACGCCAACAACGTACTGCATGCCCGCGAAGCCCGCAGCGGCGGCATAGGCGGGCCGCTCGCCTGTGGCGTAGGGTGTGGCGACGCCATAAAAGTGGTTGTGTTGCCTGCGGTCACCCCACAGGGGGCCGGCCTGCAGCCCGAGGTTCCAGCCCGCCAGGCCAGCCACATGCGGGACGTCGAGGTTGAGTTTGGGGTGAAACACCCAACCCACGTGTTGAGGTCGCTTTTCAAGCGTGAAGGCGGCGCGCACGGGCAAGAGCAGCTTGAGTGTGGTGCCGCGCCGCTGTGCTTGCCACAGGGTGAGGTCGAGCTGGGGGCCCACTTCGAAGGTGGCCCGCAGATCCGGCATGCCGGCGCGTGCGCGCACGTCGCGCGTGGACGCTGGCGGCGAGAGTGCCCCCGAAAACGTGAGTTCCACCCGGTCCGAATCGAACAGCTGCGCGCGAACGCCGTCCCTGTCCACCTTGAAGAAATCGCCTCGGTAGACCAGATAAGGCACAGGCAGCAGCAGGCCCTGGCCCTGGTCTGACCCGCGGTACGCCGGGAAGTGGAGGGCGGCCGCGCCCAGCCCCACCTCCCACAGAGGTTGCTCCTGGGCGGCTTGTGCGGTGTGCCCGGCGGCGGCCATCAGCAGCACGCAGCCCATGAGCGCACGGGCGCGATGCCGTGCCTGTGGTGTTGGCAGGCGCGTCATGCGTTGTACAGGCTGGGGTCGTCGACCTTGCGGATGTTGACGCGGCGGCGCTGCCAGGCGAGGTAGGCGCGCCGGGGCTGGACGATGTTGGCGATGTAGTAGATGGTCTTGAACACCATGAGGGAGCGCCAGATCGGTGTCTTGCCGAACACGTCGCCCGCCAACACCGACAAGATCGCTTCTTTCACCCGAAGGACGTTCTTGGGGCCCATCAGGAAGTCGCGCATGATGGGGTTGGTGACGCGGTAGATGAACCAGGAAAACGCCTTGGGGCCGTGCCGCATCGTGCGGTCGAACTGCTTGAGCGCGGCGCCCGCACGGTGGGGCTTGCGCAGGCAGGTGTCTACGGTGTCGGCGCCAACGACGGCGCTGTGCATGGCCAGCCACACACCTGATGAAAACACCGGGTCGATGAAGGCGTAAGCGTCGCCCAGCATCACGTAGCTGTCACCGTGGGTGCAGGTCGAGATGTAGGAGAAATTGCCTGTGGCCTCGGCGTCGCTGACCTGTCGCGCCTGTTTCAGCCGCGCTTGCAGCGGTGGGCAGGTGGCGATGTTGTCTTCTAGGAACTGCTGCAGGCTGCGCCGCCCCCGCGTTTTCATGTGGTAGGGCCAGGTCACCATGCCAATGCTCGTGGTGCCGTTGGTCAATGGTATGAACCAGAACCAGCCGTGGGCAAACCAAAAAATGCTGATGTTGCCTTCGTCCGCGCCGTCATGCCTTTGTGCCCCTTCATAGTGGGCATACACCGCCGAGCTGTTGTGGCGCGGGTTGCGCTGCTTGGTCTTGAAACGGTTGGCGAGAAAAGTGTCCCGTCCGGAGGCGTCCACCACGAACCGCGCTTGCCACCGCCGTTCCTGCCCATCTTTGTCGCGGGCGCTGACCAAGGCGCCACCTTGGGCTTGAAAGTCCACCCCGGTGACTTTGATCCCTTCGTGCACCTCAGCCCCTTGGGACGCCGCGTGCCGGAACAGGATATTGTCGAAGTCGGCCCTGCGCACCTGGTAGGCGTGGGGCATGGACTTGTCCCAGGCTTCGGCGAAATGCACCGTCTGCGCCCGGTTGTGTTCCATGGAGACAAATTCGGCGCCGGGCTTGTGCATGCCAATCGCCTTGATCTGCTCCGCGATCCCCATTTGTTCGAACAAAGGCAGGTTGGCCGGCAGCAAGGACTCGCCGATGTGAAAGCGGGGATGGTGGGCCTTTTCCAGCAGCACCACACGGTGACCTTTTTGGGCCAGCAGGCTGGCTGCGGTCGATCCGGCGGGGCCGCCGCCAATCACCAGTACATCGCAAGTGGGGCCGGTATCTGCCGGGGCCATGGTGTTCATAAAAATAGACGTTTGAATCTCGGCCTGAACCAATGCTTGGTCATCGGCGGGCAGCCTTGAATGATAGTGCCTTCGCTGTGGCTGACCCTCTGGGCCGCCCTCCGGTGGGGATGTGAGCGTGCACGGGGTTCAGAGCGTGGTTTCGTGCAGCATCTGTTCGTCCGCCACCGTGGATTCGGCGGTGATTGAGAGGCACTGGGCAAGTGCGCTGGTGTCCAGTTCGGGGTGGGCCGCTTGCGCGCGGCCGAGGATTTCGGCCGCCAGGCGGTTCAGGCGTGCGTGCGAATGGCGTATGCGGGCAATGAAGCCGTTGGCATCGAGCTCGTCGGTCAGGCTGCGATTGAGTTCGGCAAACCAGGGCAATTGTGCCTGGTCCAGCATCACGGCAGGATTGCGTTTGAGGCTCACAGCCGACCACTGGCGCAGGAAGTGCTGCATGGCCGCGTTGAGCTGCTGGCATTGGGTCAACTCGCTGCGCAGCGCCGCCAAAGCCGACAAATCGGTCAGCCGGTTGTGGAAAAAAAACTGGGCCAGCACCCCCCAGTAGTAGGTGTAGTCCCAGACCACCTTGACCGGCAGCACCTCAGGGTCGCCGAACAGCGCGTATTGGTCTTGGTACAGCGCCATGGTGCTGTCGTAAAACGAACGAAACAGCTGGTCAAAAATCTGGGTGTGGGCGCCCAGCCGCTCGCCCCGGCGGTCCATGGCCACCAGCTCGGTGATGTAGGTGTTGCCGATGGCAATGAAGTCGCTGCCGGGTGAATAAAACGGGTCGAGGAACAGCCCGGCCTCTCCGGTGAGGGCCCACCGCTCGGCGGAAAACACCTGCTTGCAGCCGTAGGAGAACCGCTTGAAGCAGGCGAAGTCCTGCAGCAGGTGGCGTTTGTGATCGAGCTCGTCGAACAGCAGCGGCTGGTGGTGTTCCAGCCACGCCATGGCCTTGTCGAAGCTGCTCATGCCCGCGAAGGCGTGCATCGAGGGGTCGGCCACGATGCCCACGGAGTGGGAGCCGGAGGCCAGGGGGATCAGCCAGACCCAGTAGCCCGCGCCCACCAGGTGGTTGGTGGACAACCAGCGCGCCTGCGGATCGCAGCGGGTGCGCCAAACGGTGTCGCTGCTCCAGCGATCGAGGTGGATGTGGTCCTTGATGCGAAACCACACGGCGTGGGCCAGGTGCTGGTTGGGCTCGCCCAGGCCAAGCTGGCGTTTGAGCAAGCCGGTGCGACCACTGGCATCCACCACCCAGCGGGCAGACACCGTGTGGGTGTGGCCCTCATGGTCGTAACTCACCTGGTGTGGGGCGTGTGTGTCGGTCGACCCGCTGGTGAGCGCCACCTGCCGAACGGTGGCTCCCTCGATGAGGTCGATACCCCGGCGCCGGGCCTCAAGCGCCAGGTGGTTCTCAAAGATGCCACGGTCGATTTGGTAGCTGGGCACCGTGAGGTGGCGGCTGGCGCCAATTTCCGTCACCTGGTCGATGTCCCGGCGCCCCTCGGAGAAGAAGAAGCGGAAGCCGAACTTGCGGAGCTGGTGTTGTTTGAGGTGGTCACCCAGGCCCAGCACCTGATCGAAATAATGCGCGCCGATTTCAACCGACGACTCGCCCACTTTGTGGGTGGCGTCTGGCGCCGGGTCGGCACGCCGCTCCAGGACCCGTACCTGGATATCCGGATTTCGTTTTTTGAGTTGCAAGGCCAGCGTCAGGCCGGCCAAACCACCGCCGAGAATGACGACGTCGGTGGGGAAGTGTGTGTTGCCCATGGCTTGAGTATCGCTTCACGCGAGGCCCGGCTTGTCCGCCCGAATCCGCTCGGCCCACTGGGCGGCGGGTGGGGGCTGATGAGCGCAGCGTGGGGTGTGGCGTGGGCACCAAGCGCCTAAAATCCTCAGCGGGTGTTTTTGCCCTGCCCACGTTCAGCGCCGCCGATGTCCTCCCACCCGCCCGAAATCCTCGACGCCTTGCCGGCCGGGTTGTCCAGTGAGCCGGCAACGCGCGACGGTGAGGATGCGGCAGGGGCGGCGCACGCCTTGTGGGGCCACGTGCGGGCCGTCGGGGTGGTGTTGCTGGCGGTGGTGTGGGCTTTGGCCGCGCACTATGCCAGCACACATCCCGGGGCAAGCGGCTGGGGTGCGGTCCTGGCCTTGGTGCCTATCACATCGGCATGCGCGGTGGGCTTGTCGCGCCTGCCATATCGCTGGCTGGGTGTGCTGCTTGGGGTGGGTGCGATTGGCTTGCTGGTGGGCGCTTGGCCCCACCTCAAAGGCCAGGTGGCCTTGTTGTATTACCTGGAGCACCTGGGCGTTTACCTGCTGATGGCCCACTTGTTTGGCCGGAGCTTGCGTGGCCCGGGGGAGTCGTTGGTCACCCGCCTGGCCCGGCGGGTTCACGGCGGTGTGCTGTCGCCAGCCCAGCTGGCCTACACCCGGCGCGTGACCGTTGCCTGGTGCGTGTTTTTTGTCGGCATGGCGGTGATGTCCACCTTGCTGTTTGTGTGGGCGCCCGTGGGCGTGTGGTCGACGTTTGCCAATCTGTTGGGTGGCCCCTTGATTGTGTTGATGTTTGTGGGCGAGTACATCTGGCGGCGCCACGCCTTGCCAGACGACAAGCCGTCCACCATGGCGGATGCCGTGCGTGCCTGGAAAGCGCAAGGCGCCAAAGGCGTGGAGTGAGCTTGCCCTGAATCGCGGGGGCTGTGTCGCGGCCGACACCAGCGAAGATGGCGCGGCATCCGGCGCGCGGATGTGCGTCAAAATCGCCACCTCATGACGATTGCTTATCCCGAACTGTTGCTGGCCCTCGCTGGGGTCAATCTGGTGTTTTTGGCCTGGCTGTTGCTGCGCAAACCCGCTGCACCTGACGAAACCCCGGCGCAGG
>FWPV01012996.1_pt1 | contig 12637 bp, 11 predicted proteins | sample 2228371 | NCBI WGS metagenome assembly FWPV01 (sample SAMEA103939776, study PRJEB20133) | metagenome | reverse complement strand
CACCCCCCACTTCACACCCCCGAATGACCCGCCTGGCCATTGCGCTCCTCTACCTCCTGTATCGCCTTCTGCCCAATCCTGGCCTGGGATGGCTGGGGGAGGCGATGGGGCTCGTGCTCTATGTCCTGGCCGCCTCCCGACGCCGCATCGGGGCCACCAATCTGCGCCTGTGCTTCCCGGAATTGGATGCGGACCGGCGCCGACGGCTGCTGCGCGCCCACTTCCGCGCCCTGGGGCGGGCGAGCCTGCTGGAGACGGTGGCCTGGTGGGGGAGCCGGGAGGAGATGGAGCGCCTGGTGCACATCGAGGGGCTGGAGCACTTGCAGGCCCATGCCGGCCGGCCCCTCATCCTGCTGGCCCCCCACTTCGTGGGGCTCAACCTGGGAGGAGTGCGTCTGACCATGTTGCCCCAGGGGCTTGCTGCCATGTATTCCAGGATACGCAACCCCCATTTCAATCGTATCGTGGGCCAGGCCCGTCGGCGCTTCGGCGACACCGTGTTGATCTCCCGCCACGAGGGCATCAAGCCGGCCCTGCGCGCCATACGGGCCGGTCTGCCTTTCTACTACCTGCCCGACCAGGATTTCGGCCGGCGCGATGCCCTCTTCGTGCCCTTCTTCGGCGTGCCGGCCGCCACGGTGACGGCGCTGCCCCGGCTTGCCCGTATCACCGGGGCGCGGGTGCTGCCCTGTATCACCGCACAAGCGGGTACTGGCTACGTGGTGCGCATCCTCCCCCCCTGGGAGGATTTCCCGGGCGAGGATGTAGAATCGGACACCCGGCGCATGAATGCCTTCATCGAGGCGCAGGTGCGCCGGATGCCCGAGCAATATTTCTGGCTGCACCGCCGCTTCAAGACCCGGCCGCCGGGCGAGCCATCTCTCTACGAGGACTGAATGACGCACCGTGAACGCATCCTTACACGACCGAGGCACACCCCGCCACGTGTGATGGGCGTTGGTCATCCGACCGTTTTGGTTCCGGCATAATTGATGAAAAGCATGAACGTCACCCCCATCCTAACCCTGCCCCGTCGAGAAGGAGAGGATAGGAAAAGGTCAACTAGGGAAACGCTTAAGAAAGCCGCGAGCGGGATGCAGCGCAAGGCGCACGGAGCGCAGCGTGGAATGCCGCGCAGCGGCACACATCTCAAGGAGATAGGCGAGGCAGCGAAAACAAAGTTTCGGCGAAGCCAAAACGAAGTTTTGGCGAAGGCTAACATCGGCGCCGCCGATGGTAAGCGAAGCGGCCGAAGCCAACATCGCGCAACGCAGCCGCGCGCCCGCCCAGCAATTTATTCAGCGTTTCCCTAGGTTCGTTTCGGATCAATAGCCTGCGCCAAAACGACCGAGGCCCTGCCATCCCGGAGATTCCAGTGATGCCATCCCTGCGTGCCGGTGTCATAGGCGTCGGCTATCTCGGTCGTTTTCACGCGATGAAGTGGGCCGGTTTGCCGGGGGCGAGGCTCGTGGGCGTGGCAGACCTGGATGTCGGGAGGGCGCAGGCGGTGGCCCAGGAGGTGGGCTGCGGCGCCCACGCGGATTACCGGGAGCTGCTGCGGGATGTGGATGCGGTCTCGGTAGCGGTGCCCACCGAACTGCACTACCCCGTGGTGCGGGACTGTCTCGCGGCGGGGGTGCACGTGCTGGTGGAAAAGCCCATCACCTCGGGCGTTACGGAGGCCGACGCGCTCATCGCCCTGGCCCGGGAGAAGGGCCGCGTGCTGCAGGTGGGGCATCTGGAGCGTTTCAATCCGGCGTGGCTCGCCACCCTGCCCCGCATTCAGGCACCCCGCTTCATCGAGGCCCACCGGCTCGCCCCCTTCAAGCCGCGGGGCATCGACGTGAGCGTGGTGCTGGACCTGATGATCCATGACCTGGACCTGATCCTGTCGGTGGTGCCAAGCCCCGTGACCGAGGTGCGGGCGAGCGGCACCTCCGTGCTCACCGAGGGCATAGACATCGGCAACGCCCGCATCGAGTTCGCCGACGGCTGTGTGGCCAATCTCACCGCCAGCCGGGTGAGCGCGGGCAGCCTGCGCAAGATGCGTCTCTTTCTCAAGGACCGCTACCTGTCCGTCGATTTCGGGACACGCCAGGCGAGCGCCGCCCGCCGCAGCCCCGACCCGCAGCAGCCCATCCTCGTGGAAGAGATCCCGGTGACGCCGGGCGACGCCCTGGAGCGCGAGATCGCCGCCTTCGCCGCGGCGGTGCGCCAAGGCGGCCCGGTGCCGGTCAGCGGCGAGGACGGCCGCCGGGCCCTGGCCCTGGCCCTGGAGATCGCCCATATCATGCAACCCACGGGAGTGCGCCCATGAACATCCCCATGGTGGATTTGAAGGCCGAATACGAGCTGCTACGCGACGAGCTGGAGCCGGCGGTACTCGCTGCCCTGGCCGCGACCCAGTACATCGGCGGCCCGAACGTGCGCGCCTTCGAGGCGGAGGCGGCGGCCTACTGCGGTGTGAAGCACGCCGTCTCCTGTGCCTCCGGCACCGACGCCCTGCTGCTGGCGTTGCGCGCCTGCGGCGTGGGGCCTGGCGACGAGGTCATCACCACCCCCTTCACCTTCGTGGCCACCGCCTCCACCATCAGCATGTGCGGCGCACGCCCCGTGTTCGTGGACATCGACCCGCACACCTTCAACCTGGACCCGGCCGGCATCGAGGCCGCCATCACCCCCCGCACCCGCGCCGTGGTGCCGGTGCACCTCTATGGCCAGCCGGCGGACCTGGCGCCCATGGCAGAGATCTGCCGGCACTACGGTCTCAAGCTCATCGAGGACGCCGCCCAGTCCTTCGGGGCCGAATATGGCGGCCGCAAGTCCGGCGCCTATGGCGATCTGGGCTGTTTCTCCTTCTACCCCAGCAAAAACCTGGGCGCCTTCGGCGATGGCGGCATGGTGATCACCGACGACGACGAGCTGGCGGCACGGCTTCGGGTGCTCGCCAACCACGGCAGCCGGGTGCGCTACCACCACGACGTGCTGGGCTACAACAGCCGTCTGGACGAGTTGCAGGCGGCCATCCTGCGGGTGAAGCTCAAGCGCGTGGATGCCTTCAACGCGGCGCGCCGCCGCGTGGCCCGCGCCTACGACGAACGCCTCGCCGGCTGCGGCGTGATCACCCCCCAGGCGGACGGCAAGGGGCTGCACGTCTATCACCAGTACACCCTGCAGAGCGACCGGCGCGACGCCATCCAGGCGGCCCTCGCCGCGGCCGGCATCGCCAGCGCCATCTACTACCCCATCCCCCTGCACCGCCAAGCCCTCTATGCCGAGGCCTGCCGCGAGGTCCGGCTGCCGGTGGCGGAGGCGGCGGCCGCGCGGGTGCTGTCCCTGCCCATCTCGCCCATGCTGGACGAGGCCCGCATCGACCGGGTGTGCGAGGTGGTGCGTGAGGCCCTGAAGGCATGAACATCCACCCCACCGCCCTCATCCATCCCACCGCCCGCCTGGGCCAGGATGTGAGCGTGGGGCCCTACGCCGTCATCGAGGCCGATACGGTCATCGGCGAGGGCTGCCAGATCGCCGCCCATGCCGTGATCAAGCGTCACACCCGGTTGGGGCGCGACAATCGGGTGGCCGAGTTCGCCGTGCTGGGCGGCGAGCCCCAGGACCTTAAATTCCGGGATTGTGAGAGCTTCGTGGAGATCGGCCACGGCAACCGCATCGGCGAGGGGGTGACCATCCACCGCAGCAACCATGCAGGCGGGGCAACCCGCCTGGGCGACGGCAACTTCCTCATGGCCATGAGTCACGTGGCCCACGACTGCGTCCTGGGCAACCAGGTGATCCTGGCCAACGGGGCGCTCCTGGGCGGGCATGTGGAGGTGGGCGACCGCGCCTTCGTCTCGGGGGCGGCCACCGTGCACCAGTTCTGCCGCATCGGGCGCCTGGCCCTGGTGGCCGCCAGCGCGCGCGTGAACCAGGACTGCCTGCCATTCGTGATCAGCGACGGCAACCCCGCCCGGGCGCGGGCCCTGAACCTGGTGGGCTTGAGGCGCGCGGGGCTACCGCCGGAGGAGATCGCGGCCCTGCGCCGCGCCTTCCTGCTTTTGCGCCGCGCCACCTCCGAGCAGGAACTCCTCGCGCGGCTCGACGCCCTGGCAAGCCCGGCCGTGCAGGAGCTGGCCGCCTTCATTCGCGCCTCCCGCCGGGGCTGGGCGCACGCCCGATGACCGGCATCGCCCTGGGCAGCCTGCTGCCGGAAGAGGCCGAGGCCCTGGCGGCATTGGCCGCCCACATCTGGCACCATCACTACCCAGGCATCATCTCCGTGGCCCAGATCGAGTACATGCTGGCGCTCCGCTACCACCCGCCGCTCATCCGCCAGACCCTGGCCCGGGGGGACCACTGGGACGTGATCCGCGCGGCGGGTGCGCTCATCGCCTTCGCCCACAGCTACCCCTTGGAGGGCGGGGCGGTGAAGCTGGACAAGCTCTACGTGCATCCGGACTGGCAGCGCCAGGGGCTCGGAGCCATGCTGGTGGGGCGGATCGAGGCCAGGGCCCGCGCGCGCGGTCGCAGCCACCTGCTGCTACGGGTCAACCGGCGCAACCTCCAGGCCCAGGCCGCCTACCGTAAATACGGTTTCATCGTGGCGCGCGAGGTGGTGGAGGACATCGGCGGGGGCTTCGAGATGGACGACTACGTCATGATCAAACCGTTGTAGCATTCCACCCGAAGCCAACTCTTCACGCCATGTCCTTCGCCAACCCGTCGCCCCAGGAGATCCGCGCCCTGCTCGCGCGGGTGAAGACCATCGCCGTGGTGGGGCTCTCGCCCCGCCCCGACCGCCCAAGCCATGCGGTGGCCCGGGCCCTGCAGCGTTTCGGCTATCGCATCGTGCCGGTGCGGCCCGCGGTGAGCGAGGTGCTGGGCGAGAAAGCCTACGGGCGGCTTGCCGACATCCCCTTTCCCGTGGACCTGGTGGACGTCTTCCGCGCCCCGGAGCACGTGCCCGCCCTGGTGGAGGAGACCCTGGCCATCGGCGCCCCGGCCCTTTGGCTGCAGGAGGGCGTGGTGCACGAAGGGGCGGCCGCCAGGGCGCGTGCGGCGGGGCTCACCGTGGTGATGGACCGCTGTATCTACAAGGACTATCTGCAGCTGATGGCGGCATGAAACTGCGCTTTGCCAAGATGCACGGCCTGGGCAACGACTTCGTCGTCTTCGACGGCATCCGCCAGCAGGTCCGGCTCACGCCCGAGCAGATCCGCCATATCGCCGACCGTCACTTCGGCGTGGGCTGCGACCAGGTCCTGCTGGTGGAGCCGCCCACCCGCCCGGACGCAGACTTCTGCTACCGCATCTTCAACGCCGACGGCGGCGAGGTGAGCCAGTGCGGCAACGGCGCCCGCTGCTTCGTGCGCTTCGTGCATGAGGAGGGGCTCACCACCAAGCGGGAGATCCGGGTCGAGACCGCATCCGGCATCATCGCCCCCCGGCTGGAGGCGGACGGCCAGGTCACCGTGGACATGGGGCCGCCGCGCTTCGAACCCCGGGATATCCCCTTCGACGCCCCGGCCCGCGCCCCCACCTACGATCTCGACGTGGGCGGCACCCATCTGGTCATCTCCGCCCTGTCCATGGGCAACCCCCATGCGGTGACCCTGGTGGAGGACGTCTACCGCGCCCCGGTGGCGGAACTGGGGCCGCTCATCGAATACCACCCCCGTTTTCCCGAGCGGGTGAACGCAGGCTTCATGCAGGTGCTCGACCGCCACCACATCCTGCTCAGGGTGTACGAGCGCGGCAGCGGCGAGACGCTGGCCTGCGGCACCGGCGCCTGTGCCGCAGCGGTAGCCGGCATCCAGCAGGGGCTGCTGGCAAGCCCCGTGACCGTCACCACCCGCGGCGGCGACCTGCGCATCCAATGGGCCGGAGAGCCGGCATCCGTGTTCATGACCGGCCCGGCCGTCACCGTCTTTCGAGGGGAAATCGATCTATGATGCTCAACGACCAGCAGGTGGCCCAGTATCTGCGGGACCACCCGGACTTCTTCGCCCAGCACGCGGAGCTGCTCGGCACCCTGCACGTGCCCCACCCCTACAGCGGCCAGACCATCTCCCTGGGAGAGCGCCAGGTCATGCTGCTCAGGGAGCGGGCCCGCAGCCTGGAGGCAAAGCTCAGGGAATTCATCCAGTTCGCCGAGGAAAACGACGCCATCGGCGAGAAGCTCCACAAACTGGCCCTGGGTCTCATGCGCGCCCGCAGCCTGGAGGCGGCCCTCTCCACCCTATACCTGGGGCTGCGGGAGGACTTCGCCGTCCCCCATGTGGCCTTGCGGCTGTGGGGCGCCGCCGGCCCGCAGCTTGCGGAATTCGCCCCCGTCGGCGCGGCCCTGCGCACCCTGGTGGACGACCTAACCGCCCCCCGCTGCGGGCAGGAGGCACCCGCGGAGGTGCGCACCTGGTTCGGGGAGGCGGGCGCGCATCTGCGCTCCTTCGCCCTGGCGCCCATGCGCGACCACGGGGTCACGGGTCTCCTCGCCCTGGCCTCGGAGGAGGCCACCCGCTTCTACCCGGAGATGGGCACCCTCTACCTCGCCTGGCTGGCGGAACTGGCCGGCGCGGCGGTGAGCCGCTTCCTGCCGTGAGCTTCGCACCCCTGGTCACGGCCTTTCTCGACCACCTGCGCGCGCGCAATTACAGCCCGCGCACCATCGCCCTCTACGGGCAGGATCTGGGGCGGCTTGCCGCCTGCGCCGGAGATCGCCCCCCCGAGACCCTCGCCGCCCATGACCTGCGCCGCTGCCTGGCCCGCCTGCATGCCGCAGGCCATGCCCCCCGCAGTCTCGCCCGCATGCTCTCCGCCTGGCGCCGTTTCTATACCTGGCTGGGGCGGCAGGGTCGCGTGCACGCCAACCCCTGCTCGGGCCTGCGTGCCCCCAAGGGACCGCGGCGCCTGCCCCACACCCTCACGCCCGATCTGCTCACCCGCCTGCTGGATGCCCGCACCGCTCAAGACCCCATGACCCTGCGAGACCGGGCCATGTTCGAGCTCATGTATTCCTCCGGCCTGCGTCTGGCCGAGCTGGTGGGCCTCGACGTGCAGGACCTGGACATGCGGGAGGGCGAGGTGCGCCTCACCGGTAAGGGCCGCAAGACACGACTCGTGCCGGTGGGTAGCCGCGCCCTCGCGGCCCTGCGCGCCTGGCTGGCCGTGCGCCAGCCCCGGCATCCGGACGAGGGCGCCCTCTTCCTAGGGGCGCGAGGGGGGCGGGTGAGCCCGCGGGTGGTGCAGGCCCGGCTCAAGCGCCTGGCCCGGCAGCTGGGCATCGGCGAGCGGGTGCACCCCCACGCCCTGCGCCACTCCTTCGCCTCCCACGTGCTGCAGTCCTCCGGCGACCTGCGCGCAGTGCAGGAGATGCTGGGCCACGCCAGCCTGTCGACGACACAGGTCTACACACATCTGGATTTCCAGCACCTGGCCCAGGTCTACGACCGGGCGCACCCCAGGGCGCGCAAGGGCTGAACGGCGCAGGCTTCAGTCCGAAACGCAACGGCCGTAAATGACCTGGGCGCGCCCGGGTGTGGGCACCGCCGCGGTGCATGCCTCCCTGGAGGGAGGGGACGGACGGTCAAGACGGCAAAGGGCCATGGCACCAAAGTGCAGCACGGGTGTCAAAGAGACGTTGAGCGGCCGACTTGAAACTGGCACATACATTGCTAGTCTGATGCACGGCACTCGGCAAAATGACCGGCGCCCGGGTGCTCTCCATCCCCGCAGGTGAGCCAGGTGCCGGTCCGCAGTCCATCGCATGGAGAGGTGATCATGAGCTTGTTCAACCAGTACATCGCCCGCTACCGACGCGAAGAGGAGGAATACTCTCTGGAGGAGTATCTGGAGCTGTGCAAGAACGACCGCATGGCCTACGCCACGGCGGCGGAACGGATGCTGGCGGCCATCGGCGAGCCGGAGCTGGTGGACACCCGCAAAGACCCCAGACTCTCGCGCATCTTCTCCAACAAGGTGATCAAGATCTACCCCGCCTTCAAGGATTTCTACGGCATGGAGGAGACCATCGAGCAGATCGTCTCCTACTTCCGCCACGCCGCCCAGGGCCTGGAAGAGAAGAAGCAGATCCTCTACCTCCTGGGGCCCGTGGGGGGCGGCAAGTCCTCCTTGGCCGAAAAGCTCAAGCACTTGATGGAGCGCATGCCCTTCTACGCCCTCAAGGGCTCGCCGGTGAACGACTCGCCCTTGGCCCTGTTCTCACCGGAAGAGGACGGGGAGATCCTGGAGCAGGAATACGGCATCCCCCGCCGCTACCTGGGCAAGGTCCTCTCCCCCTGGGCGGTGAAGCGCCTGCACGAGTACAACGGCGACATCACCCGCTTCCGGGTGGTCAAGCGCTGGCCATCGGTACTGGGCCAGGTGGCCATCGCCAAGACCGAGCCAGGCGACGAGAACAACCAGGACATCTCCTCCCTGGTGGGCAAGGTGGACATCAGGAAGCTCGAGAAGTACTCCCAGGACGACCCGGATGCCTACAGCTATTCCGGCGGCCTATGCCTGGCCAACCAGGGGCTTCTGGAATTCGTGGAGATGTTCAAGGCGCCCATCAAGGTGCTGCACCCGCTGCTCACCGCCACCCAGGAGGGCAACTACAAGGGCACCGAAGGCTTCGGCGCCATTCCCTTCGACGGCATCATCTTGGCCCACTCCAACGAGTCCGAGTGGCTGTCCTTCAAGAACAACAAGAACAACGAGGCCTTTCTCGACCGCATCTACATCGTCAAGGTGCCCTACTGCCTGCGCGTGTCCGAAGAGGTGAAGATCTACGAGAAGCTGCTTAGGAACAGCTCGCTCGCCGAGGCACCCTGCGCCCCCGGCACCCTGCAAATGCTGGCCCAGTTCTCGGTGCTCACCCGGCTCAAAGAGCCCGAGAACTCCAGCATCTACTCCAAGATGCGCATCTACGACGGCGAGAACCTCAAGGACATCGACCCCAAGGCGAAGAGCTATCAAGAGTATCGGGACTTCGCCGGGGTGGACGAGGGCATGACGGGTATTTCCACCCGCTTCGCCTTCAAGATCCTGTCCAAGGTATTCAACTTCGACCACAGCGAGGTGGCGGCCAACCCGGTACACCTGCTCTACGTGCTGGAGAACCAGATCGAGCAAGAGCAGTTTCCCCCCGAGGTGGAAAACCGCTACATCGCCTTCATCAAGGAATACCTCGCTCCACGCTATGTGGAATTCATCGAGAAGGAGCTGCAGACCGCCTATCTGGAATCCTACTCGGAATACGGCCAGAACATCTTCGACCGTTACGTGACCTATGCCGACATGTGGATCCAGGACCAGGAGTACCGGGACCCGGACACCGGCGAGATCCTCGACCGGGCGCAGCTCAATGCCGAGCTGGAGAAGATCGAAAAGCCGGCCGGCATCGCCAACCCCAAGGACTTCCGCCACGAGGTGGTGAACTTCGTGCTGCGGGCGCGCGCCGCAAACCACGGCAAGAACCCGGCCTGGACCAGCTACGAGAAACTGCGCACCGTGATCGAGAAGCGCATGTTCTCCAGCACCGAGGACCTGCTGCCGGTGATCTCCTTCAACGCCAAGGCCTCCAGCGAGGAGCAGAAGAAACACCAGGAATTCGTGCAGCGCATGATGGCCAAGGGTTATACGGAAAAACAGGTGCGCCTGCTGGCCGAATGGTATCTGCGCGCCCGCAAGGCATCCTAAGGGGGAACGACGCGTGAGCACCTTCGTCGACCGGAGGCTTTCCGGCAAGAACCGCAGCGCGGTCAACCGCCAGCGCTTTCTGCGCCGTTTCAAGGGCCAGATCCGTCGGGCGGTGGCGGAGGCGGTCTCGGGTCGCAAAGTGGCGGACCTGGAACGGGGTGAGAAGATCTCCATCCCGGCCAAGGACCTGAACGAGCCGGTGTTCCACCATGGGCCGGGCGGGCGGCGCATCATCGTGCATCCTGGCAACAAGGAGTTCGTCACCGGCGACCGCATCGACCGTCCCGAGGAGGGTGGCGGCCAGGGTGGCGGCGGCTCGCCGGAGGGCGAGGGGCTGGATGAGTTCGTCTTCGAGCTCACCAAGGAAGAGTTCATGAACTACTTCTTCGAGGACCTGGCCCTGCCGGACCTGGTGAAGAAGCAGTTGACCGCCGTGCCCGAGGTCAAGCGCGTGCGCGCCGGCTTCATCAGCCAGGGCAATCCGTCTAATCTGCACGTGGTGCGTTCCATGAAGCAGGCCATCGGCCGGCGTCTGGCCATGGGGGCCGGTGCCCGCGAGCGGCTGCGGGAGGCGGAAGCGGCCCTGGAGGAGCTCGAATCGAGGGGCGAAGGCGAAGGCGCCGAGGCCAAGGCCCTGCGTGCGGAGATCGCCGCCCTCAAGGCCAGGGTGGCGGCGGTGCCCTTTCTGGACACCTGGGACTTACGCTATGCCCATCGCATCGAACAGCCCCAACCCTCCAGCCAGGCGGTGATGTTCTGCATCATGGACGTCTCGGGGTCCATGGATCAGGAGCGCAAGGACATCGCCAAGCGCTTCTTCATGCTGCTCTACCTCTTCCTCACCCGCAATTATGAGAGGATCGACCTGGTCTTCATCCGCCACCATACGGTGGCCAAGGAGGTGGACGAGGACGATTTCTTCACCTCACGGGAGACCGGCGGCACGGTGGTGTCCAGCGCCCTGGAGCTGATGGCCGAGATCATCCGCAGCCGCTACCCTAGCGGCGCTTGGAACATCTACGCCGCCCAGGCCTCCGATGGGGACAACTGGGAGGACGACTCCCCCCGCTGCCGGGAACTGCTCGTGAGCCAGATCCTGCCCCTGGTGCAGTACTACGCCTACGTGGAGATCCAGGCCGAACATCCCCAGAGCCTATGGCGCCAATATGAGCTGGTGCGGGCGACCCACCGCAACTTCGCCATGCAGCGCATCCTCACGCTGGAGGACATCTACCCCGTGTTCCGGGAACTATTCAGGAAGAAGACGGCGTGATGCAGGAGCAGACTCAGGACCACGCGCCCCGGCCAGTCCGGGTGCGCAACCCCATCTCCGAAGGTTCCGAATGGACCTTCGATCTGCTGCGCGAGTACGACCGGGAGATCGCCCGCGTGGCCGCCCTCTATGGCCTGGACACCTATCCCAACCAGATCGAGGTCATCACCTCGGAGCAGATGATCGACGCCTACTCCTCGGTGGGCATGCCGGTGGGCTATCACCACTGGAGCTTCGGCAAGCACTTCCTGACCACGCAGAAGAGCTATAAGCGCGGGCACATGGGGCTGGCCTATGAGATCGTGATCAACTCCAACCCCTGCATCGCCTACCTCATGGAGGAGAACACCATGACCATGCAGGCCCTGGTGATTGCCCACGCCTGCTACGGTCACAACTCCTTCTTCAAGGGCAACTACCTGTTCCGCACCTGGACCGACGCCGGGGCCATCCTCGACTACCTGGTATTCGCCCGCAACTACGTGGCCGAGTGCGAGGAGCGCTATGGCGAGGAGGCGGTGGAGGAGATCCTGGACTCCTGCCATGCCCTCATGAACTACGGCGTGGACCGCTACAAACGCCCGGCCCGTCTGTCCATGGCCAAGGAAAAGGCGCGCCAGCGGGAGCGGGAGGCCTACCTCCAGTCCCAGGTCAACGAACTCTGGCGCACCCTCCCCCCGCGGGAGGCGACAAAGAAGGCGAAGGAGGAGACCCGCTTTCCAGCCGAACCCCAGGAGAACCTCCTCTATTTCATCGAGAAGAACGCCCCCAAGCTGGAGCCCTGGCAGCGGGAGATCGTGCGCATCGTGCGCCGCATCGCCCAGTACTTCTACCCCCAGCGTCAGACCCAGGTGATGAACGAAGGCTGGGCCACCTTCTGGCACTACACCTTGCTCAACCACCTGTACGAGGAGGGGCGGCTCACCGACGGCTTCATGCTGGAATTCCTCCAGTCCCACACCAACGTCATCCATCAGCCCCCCTATTACAGCCGCGCCTACAGCGGCATCAACCCCTACGCCCTGGGCTTCAACCTCTTCCGGGACATCCGCCGCATCTGCGAGGAACCCACCGAGGAGGATCGGCTTTGGTTCCCGGAGATCGCGGGCTCCGACTGGCTCAAGGTGCTGGACTTCGCTATGCGCAACTTCAAGGACGAGAGCTTCATCGCCCAGTATCTCTCGCCCCATCTCATCCGCGAGATGAAGCTCTTTGCCGTGCTGGACGACGACGAGCAGGATCAGCTGGAGATCGCCGCCATCCACGACGAGTCCGGCTACCGTAAGATCCGGCAATGGCTTGCAGACCAATACAACCTGGGCAATCGGGAGCCCAACATCCAGGTCTGGAACGTAGACCTCTACGGCGACCGTTCGCTGACCCTGCGGCACTACATGCACAACCGCCGCCCCCTCGGCGAATCCACGCCGGAGATGCTGCGCCACGTGGCACGGCTGTGGGGTTATGACGTGCGCATCGAGAGCGTGGACGAGACGGGGGAGGTGGAACTGGTGGCCGAGTGCCAGGTTTGATGGCCGCAGACCGGTTCAACCTAACAACCGCAGTTGACCGCTTCCTAGGATTCGTAACATGAGGAGAACACTAAGATTTTTGCCTTCGCTGAAGGACACCCCTTGGGTGAGCCCGCTACGCGCCCGCTTTCCGTGCCAG
>FWPV01012994.1_pt1 | contig 12637 bp, 13 predicted proteins | sample 2228371 | NCBI WGS metagenome assembly FWPV01 (sample SAMEA103939776, study PRJEB20133) | metagenome | reverse complement strand
GCTGATGGCTCTCGCCAGCGGCCTGACCCAGGTGCTGGACGACCGCCGCTACACCGAGATCATCATGACCCGCGCGACCGCCAGCGTCGGCGGGGAGACGATCCTGATCGGGAACCGTGCGCTCTTCGCGGAGCGATCGATTCCGATCTCACCCGAGGCGGAGAAGCAGTTGCTGGAGCGGGAGACGCAGGGCAAAACGGCGATGCTCGTCGCGATCGATGGGCAATTGGGCGGTATGATCGCCGTCGCCGATACGCTGAAACCGACGGCGCACGCGGCGATCCGAGAACTGAAGCGGATGGGGCTCTCTGTCGTCATGATCACCGGCGACAACTCCCGAACCGCGGCCGCGATTGCGCGAGAGATCGGAATCGACGAGGTGCTTGCAGAGGTTCTCCCCCAGGACAAGGCGGGGGTGGTGCAGAAGCTGCAGGCCAAAGGGGAGATCGTCGCATTCGTCGGGGACGGGATCAACGATGCTCCCGCCCTGGCTCAGGCCGATGTGGGCATCGCTATCGGGAGCGGCACGGATGTCGCGATCGAGAGCGGGGATATCGTGCTCATCAAAGACGATCTCATGGACGTGGTGGCCGCAATCCAGCTCTCCCGGAAGGTCATGTCGCGGATCCGCCAGAACCTGTTCTGGGCGTTCGCGTACAACACGGCCCTAATACCCCTGGCTGCAGGTCTGCTCTACCCCTTCTTCGGCATCACCTTCCGTCCGGAGTATGCCGCCTTCGCCATGGCCCTCTCCTCGGCCACCGTCGTCTCCCTCTCCCTGATGCTCAAAGGATATATACCACCTGCGAAGAAGGGTGTAGCTGCGGAGCAGTCATGGCAGTAGATCCCGTATGCAAGATGCAGGTGGACGAGGCGACAGCCCGTTACAGGAGCGAGTACAGGGGGAAGACCTACTATTTCTGCGCGCCGGGGTGCAAGAAGAGGTTCGATGGCGACCCTGAAGCCTACCTGAAGTGAAAGCCGGATCCCGGGACGATCGCGGGTCTCCTTCGTTGGTTCAAAGAGCCGGCATCGTTTCGACGGTGCAGCCGAGGCGCGATGCGGTGATCGGCGGAGGCGGTCACGCCGGTTCGCCCGTCATCCTGACGCACGGGCACGGGTGCGGAGTGACCACCCCTACGGGTATCCTGAAATCCCATCCCCAGGACCCTGCCTCCTCCGTAAACGCCCGGCCGGCGTGGGAGATGGATTCATGCGCTCGACCTCCGCACTTTTCGTCCCAGGCGCATCGTAATACCCGGGAGAGGGAGCGCGCATCACCCTGCGCCTCCCCCCCAAAGCGAACGGTGGTCCGGACAGGATCCCTGCTGATCTCTGCTGGCGGCTGCGATCCCTGCATCGTTCCTGCCTGTGCCGAAGAGAAGAGGCGTACCTCCGCTCATCTCCGCCGCTCAGCTGCTCTCCCCCGCTCTCCCTGTGTACCCTTCCGGACTCCCGGGACGGTGCGGGATGGAGCGCATGTGCGGAGAGAGGGACGAGAGATCGATCCGTGCCGATTCACTCTCTCCCGTACGCGCCACAGAGATCGCTTTCCAGGGTGCGTGACGGCGCTCTCCCACGTCGCCTTCGTGCCCGGAGGTGTGCCCGGTTATCTGCAGGCCTTTCCGGTCGAATACTCTCCGGCAGCGGAGACCGGAAGAGTGCCGCCTCCCCCGCGGCGGCATCGCGCCGGATGCCGCTCCGCCTGAACCCCGATGGTGACAGGCAGCGGTTCTGAAAATGGTGTGAAGGCGGCCTCGAAGGTCCTCTTCGGGATCGGCCGGGAGGGTGTAACGGCGTACGGGAATCGATCGGCCGATCCCTCACACAGCCTCTTTCTCTTTTTTCAGCGCTTTTTCGAGCTGTTTCCGGCGGCTGATCTCTTCTTTCAGCCGCTTCTGGGCTTCAGTCAGCTCGGTGCTGCGCTTCACCACCATCTTCTCCAGCATGGACCGGTACTTCTTTGACTCCCGCTCCACCTCCTTCTGCTCGGTGATGTCCTCGATGGTGGCGACATAGCAGGTGATGCCCAGATCGTCCCGGACGGTGTTGATGGCCACGCGGGCATCGAACTGCGAACCGTCATTCTTGTAGCCCGTGAACTCTCCCCGATAGCTTCCCTCCTCGATGACGGTCTTCACCATCCGCTGGTACTTCGCCCGGGGCCCCACGAACTCCTCGAGCTGCCTGCCGATCACCTCGTCCATGTCGGAGCACCCCCACAGAGAGACGGTGGCATCGTTCACGTACACCAGGCACATCTCGTGATCGAGGAGGATCATCGGCTCCATGGCCGAGGCCATTGCGCTGTGCTTGATCATCAGAGCCTCTTCGATCTGCTTCCGCTCGGTGATGTCGATCAGATAACCGACCACCTCGCACGGGTTTCCATCGGAATCGCACACCAGACGCATCTCGTCCTGAATCCAGCGGAACGATCCGTCTTTGCCCTTGAACCTGTACTCTGTGTTGATGGAGCCCTCCCGATAGAGGCGGGGGAGGTCCTCCGCCAGGAACTGTTTTTTATCCTCCGGGAAGATCTGCTGCTGCCAGAACTTCTGGCTCCCGATGATCTCCTGGGGCTCGTAACCGATCACCTGCTTGATGTTGTCGCTCATGTAGGTATAGACAAAGTGGCCCTGATCCTGGATGTCTGCGCTGTAGATGGCAGCCGGACTCGCCACCAGCAGCCGCTGCAGACGTGACTTCGTGGATTCCAGCTCCTCTTCAGCGAGCTTGCGCTGGAGTGCCACGGAAGCCTGGTTGATGAACGTCTCGATGACGGACTTGTCTCCCAGGTTGGACCCTTTCTCCACCATGATGATGGTGACCCCCAGAAGCTCCTCTCCCGCCGTGAATCCGACGAGGTAGAGGGTTCTATTCTTGAGATACGTCTCTATGAGCGAGAGGACACCGGGCGGCACGCTGTTGGCGGCGAGCTTCTGGAATCCGCCCCGCATCTTCGTGAGCGTGCCTTTCATGCTCTTGCGTCTTGCCAGGTCCGAGAGCTGGAACGACAGACCCTCGAAGACCTTCTCCATCGCCTGCAGGCGGGGATTGTCGTGCTTTTTCATCCCCGAAACGGCGAGGATCTGCAGCCGCCGATGCTCCGGACTGTAACTGCCCACCAGAACGACAGAGTTCCGGATCCGCCGCTGCAGCTGCTCGCCGAAGTGGCGGAAGATCTGTTCCGCGGAGGAGAGTGTCACGAACTTCAGGGCGGATCGCGACAGGAACGTCCTATCGCGTATATACTCCTTCTCCTTCTCTTCCAGCCTCTTCCTCTCGGTGATATCCAGGAGCGATACCACGCACCGCTCCGTTCCGGGAATGAGGGAGAGAGTGATGATGAAGTCGTGGACGAATCCGTTCCGGTCGACCGCTTTGCATTCGCAGGGGGGGAGCATGCCGGAGGCCGGATCCTTCAGGAGCGCTTCATAGTGCTCCGAGAGCCGATCCGAATGCCCTTTCGGGATCAACTGCTTCCACGTCTTCCTGCCCTGCACCTCCTCCTTGGTGTAACCCATGATCACCTCGAACTCACGGTTCACCATCGCAATGGTCAGATCCGGCTCGAGGATGATGGTTGCCGTGCCCGTGGTCTCGAAGATGGTGCGGTATCGGGCCTCCGAGTCCTTCAGGGCCTCCAGGATCCGTTTCCTCTCCATCGCATACTTCAGGGAGCGTGCCAGGAGCGCACTGTCCACCTCGCCTTTGAAGAGGTAGTCCTGGGCACCGGCCTGAACGGCCTCGATGCCCGTCTCCACGTCGTGGAGCGTCGTGAGCACGACGATGGGGACCTCCGGCGCGTGCTCGATCATCCGCCGGACCGTGTCGAGCCGCATGCTGTCGGGAAGCATCAGGTCCAGGAGCACGACATCGATCTCTCCGGTATCCAGGAGTGCCAGCCCATCGGCGAGGCATTCTGCATGCTGCAGGACAAAGGGCGATTCCGGCACCTCCTTGAGCATCTCCATGATCAACCGCGCGTTCGCACGGTCGTCCTCAACCAGAAGCACCCTCGTTCTTCCTCTCATTGGCATACCTCTCCTTTCTCGGCAGCCGAACAACGGTCAGCCAGAACTCCTCTATCGATCGGACGACGCGAAAGAACTGATCCAGGTCCGGGGGTTTGGTGATGAAGCAGTTGACGTGCAGGTCGTAGGCGCGGATAACATCCTCTTCCGCCTGCGATGTCGTGAGTGCCACCACCGGAATATGCCGCAGATACTCGTCGGACTTGATCTCCGCAAGCACCTCTCTGCCGTCCTTCCGGGGGAGGTTCAGGTCGAGAAGGATCAGGTCCGGCGTCGGAACCCGGGCGTACCTCCCCTCCCTGTGCAGGTATGCCATCGCCTCCACCCCATCCCCGACGATGTTCAGATTGTTGGGGATACGTGCATCCCGGAGCGCCTCGATGGTGAGGCGGACATCTGCCGGGTTATCCTCGATGAGGAGAATCTCGATAGGTTTCACCGTCACACTCCCGATTTCCTGGGTTCATGATTTAATGGTACTGCGAAGTAAAATAGTGATCCCCTACCGCTGCCGGTACGACTCCCCGTGTTCGCGGAATCCTCCGCACATCCCCGCGGCCAGCCTCCGCCATGCCCCGATCCCCTCCCTCCAGTTCCCTCTTCGGATCTGGCCAGGACTGCCGTGCGGGGCGGGCCTGAACGCAGGACCGGCATATGGGTCTCCCGCCCTCCCGTGCGCCCGTCCCGAAACGGAGACCGCGGGTCAAAGCGCTATCACCGTCCGAACCGGATCTCAAGCAGCTCCTTGAACATGCGGATCCCATCGGATCCCCCCACCTTGGATTCCCCGCGATTGCTCCACTCGATTGCCAGTTCTCCGACTCTGCACCCCTTCTGTCGCATCCTCCAGAGGAGTTCCACATCGAACGTGAATCCCCGTGACCGCACTGCGGGGAGAATATCCCGCAGCGCGGTCATCCTGAAGGCCTTCGCTCCGCACTGCGTATCGCTGTAAGGCAACGAGAAGATGACTCTCACCAGGAGGTTGAAGAGGCGGCTCTGCAGCCTGCGGGTCAGGGGCTGCGGTTCGGGGATGACGGACTCCGGCAGCCATCGGGAACCGATCAGGCCGTCATACTTCTCCAGACCCGCGAAGAGCCGTTTCATCTCGCGAAGGGACGTAGAACCGTCTGCATCCATGAATCCGACATACGGCCTCTCCGCCTCCCGCAGGCCGGCGATCACGGCTCCCCCCTTTCCCTGCCGTTCGCGGAACGAGAGACATCGCAGGTGCAGCGCGGGTTGCGATCGCGCGAACTCCTCTGCAACTGCCGCCGTATCGTCCGTACCGTCGCAGACGAGGATAATCTCACCTGTGAACCTTACCAGTTCTTCGCTGAGAAGGTGGTGGATTCGCCTCTCCTCGTTGTACGCCGGAACCACCAGAGTGCAGTCGGTCTCCCTGACGGTCATGTTCTCCCGCGGGATGGTGCTAGCGGTGACCCTCCAGGTGCTGCCGCAGGGCTGCACTCCCTCCGTACTTCTCGGCAATCGCGAGCGCCTGCCTCCGCAACGCAAGGTGCTCCTCCAGGCACCGTGCCGGTGGCGGCGCCTTTCTGAGCAGCGCGGACGTGTTCTCGGTGATCTGGATCAGCTCCGTGGCGATGAGGGCGTTCAGCCAGAGGAGATCCGAGAGCATCTCCTCGATAGTACCGCTCTCCATATGTACTACAGAACGACGCGCGATCAATTAATGGTCACCGATGGCAGAGATCTTCGTCCTGTCCAGGACCGCCCGCGCATCCCCCTTCGGACGGTCGCGTCGGCAGCAGGCTCGAGCCGGAAAGGACTGCATGGGCGGGAAGGCAGGCAACCTCTCTCCAGCGGGTGGCGTCCGGCCGCGGGAATAACGACAGGGGGCGGGCTCCCGCTGACGTCCATCCGATAGTGAACCATCCGATAGTGAAGAGGAATCGACGCCGATCCCTCTAGATTGCGCCCCGAGCAGCGGGTGCCGGATCCTTCGTGTACCGGGAGGAGCATTCGGGTCGTTTCAGGAGCGGATGCGGGCGATATCCCCGTCCCGCTGCGCGGTCGGACCTCCCCGGAACAGGGGGTCGATTTGCGTGCATGCCTCGCCGGGAAGATGTTGCAGGACTGCTTGCTGAAGAAGTCACGCAGGAATGTCCGTGCCCCCCATCCCGGGGCACGATAGGTGCGGGGCCTCCGAACGATGCGATCTCCTTCTCCATTCCCCGGGGGGTACACGACCCCCATGCGACCGTGAGATCGTATGTGCGGGATCCCACGGGAAACGATGGTCCTATGGTATCGATGCCGCTATCGTGCGGCACCCGGCGGACGCCGGAAGAGGATGCGAACGACCCGCACGAGTATTGCGACAACGGTCGCGGCAACGCCCAGGATCAGGGCGATCCGAACCGCAAGCGTGACGATACCGGCACCCGCCAGCGAAGAGAAATCGAAGGGGAATACCCGGTACACGGTATAGAGAACGGCGATACCGAATATATCCAGGAGGATCTTCGCAGTCTCCCGGAGGAGGAAGGGATCGTACGCCAGGAAGATGAGGTTAGCGACGATCGCGGCAACGAGCGCGAGGTCAAGGACAGGGAGCACCTGGTTCCAGGCATCGGTCACGAACGGGATGCCCCAGAAGAGGAGATTGTTCGCTATGTACAGGATGACGACGTTGACGACAATCGCGGCTATGTATTCGGATCTCCCCGCCATACAGCCTCCGTCAGCGGCTCCCCCCTGCCGGAGGGCGCTGCCAACAGCCCCGGAAGTCTGCTGGGCACCGGTCCCATAAATACCTGGCGGTTGTCCCATCCAGAAAGGCTGCCGCCATCGATCGAGGGAAGTTAATAGGATCCTGCGACAGAGTACAGGAGGAGAGCATGGAACCGTCAGAACCAGCAAAAGATTCCTATCTGGAGTTGATCCGAAGAAGGGGAAGAGATGCAAACCCCTTCTTCCGCCTGATGGGCATCGAGATCAGCCGGATCGGTAGCGGCGAAGCCGAGCTGACGATGCGGATACGCCCCGATATGGCAAACGGGGCGGGGTGGCTGCAGGGCGGCATCTACCTCTCCCTCACCGACGAGGCGATGGCGCTGGCCCTCTACAGCGTACTCGGTCCCGGCGAGGGCGTAGCGACGATCTCCGAGAGCACCAGCTTCATCCGCGGTGCACGGGAAGGGGGGCTGATCGCCCGCGGCAGGGTGGTGAGGAGAGGGCGGCGCGTGGCATTTGCCGAGGGCGAGGTGCGGCGCGAGGGCGGGGATGCGGAACTCCTCGCGAGAACCACGGCATCGTTTGCAATCCTGCAGGAACCGGAACGAGGGTGAGAAGGGCACGCTGCCCGCGCATCGGCCGTTTCGGGCGGGGGTTGGAGAATAGGAGTTGCAGGAAGGCGTGCATATATACCGAAGCGCCGCGAATAAATAAGTATAGGTGAGGGAATTGAAGTATATCGTCGTAACCGGCGGCGTGATGAGCGGCCTGGGAAAAGGCATCACGTCTGCATCGGTTGGCCGAATCCTGAAAAACCGCGGTTACGAAGTGACCGCGGTGAAGATCGACCCCTATCTCAATATCGATGCAGGCACCATGAATCCTGCGCAGCACGGAGAGGTCTTCGTCCTCTCCGACGGCAGCGAGGTCGACCTCGATCTCGGCAACTACGAGAGGTTCCTTGATATCAACCTGAACGCCTCCCACAACATCACCACGGGGAAGGTCTACCGCACGGTCATCGAAAAAGAACGGAGAGGGGATTTCCTCGGGAGCACCGTTCAGATCATCCCTCACATCACCGACGAGATCCGCTCCTGCATCCAGAGGGCGGCGCTGCAGGAAGTGGATCACGGCAAGACCGCGGATATCTGCATCGTCGAGGTGGGCGGCACCGTGGGCGATATCGAGAGTATGCCATTCCTGGAAGCGATCCGCCAGATGCGCGGAGAACTCCCCGATGCCGACCTCGTTCTCATCCACGTAACCCTCGTCCCCGTGGATACGATGGGCGATCTCAAGACCAAGCCGACGCAGCACTCGGTGAAAGCGCTCCGGGAACTGGGGCTCTCCCCGGATATCATCGTTGCCCGCAGCGATCGCGTGATCGGTCTGGCAACCAAGAAGAAGATCTCCGCCTTCTGCGACGTCCCCCAGAAAGGCGTCATCAGCGCGACCACAGTGCCGGATATTTACCAGGTCCCCATGGAGATGGAGAAGGAGGGGCTGGCCGACGTTCTCACCGATCTCCTGAACCTGGAGAAGAGAGTACCCGACACGGAGTGGTACCGCCTGGTAATGAGGGAGTACACAAACCGCATCACGGTCGCGATCGTGAGCAAATACGGCATCGAGGATGTCTACATCAGCGTCAAGGAGGCGCTCAAGCACGCCGGCCGCGCACTGTCGACGGAGGTCAAGATACGCTGGCTGGACGCGGAGAGTTACGATACCGCCCATCTCTCCGATGTGGACGGCATTCTCGTGCCCGGCGGATTCGGCACCCGCGGTATGGAAGGGAAACTGCAGGCGATCGGCTATGCGCGCCGTGAGAAGGTGCCCTACCTGGGTCTCTGCTTCGGATTCCAGCTGGCGGTGGTGGAGTACGCACGCGGCGCGCTCGGCTGGGGGGATGCGACCAGCCAGGAGCTCGGCGACGGGCGGCACGTCGTCGCCCTCCTGCCGGAGCAGGAGGGAGTGAACGATCTCGGCGGCACCATGCGCCTGGGGGACTACCCCGTCCGCCTGAAGGAAGGCACGCTCGCGATGCACCTGTACGGGAAGGCGGAGATCGTGGAGCGGCATCGCCACCGCTACGAGGTGAACCCGGTCCACATCGACGACATGGAGGAGGGCGGGCTGGTATTCTCCGGATCGAACGGCGATCGGGTGGAGATCTGCGAGATTCCGGATCATCCGTTCTTCCTGGCGACGCAGTTCCACCCCGAGTTCCGTTCGCGGCCGACCACCCCCTCGCCCCCCTTCCTGGGTTTTGTGAGGGCCTGCCTGGATAGGCAGCGGGGGTACCAGCGGTGAGGTGATGCCCGTGAATGCAGAGAAGTTCATCGACAGGGCAGTTGAAGAGATCCGGAACGCCTCCGCCGGCGAAAAGGTCGTGATGGCCCTCTCCGGGGGAGTCGACAGCTCCGTCTGCGCCAGTCTCGGCGCCCGGGCGATCGGCGATCGGCTGATCCCGATCTACGTGGATACCGGCCTCATGCGGAAGGGTGAGACCGATAGGATTCGGGAGACCTTCCAAGAGCTCAATCCGGTCGTCGTGGATGCGGGGGGCGAGTTCTTCTCCGCCCTCCGCGGGGTGACCGATCCCGAGGAGAAACGGAAGGTGATCGGGGAGAGATTCATCCGCATATTCGAGCGCGAGGCGAAACGAAGCGGAGCACGGCACCTCCTGCAGGGCACCATCTATCCGGATCGGATCGAGAGCGAGGGAGGCATCAAGAGCCACCACAACGTCGGGGGGATGCCGCTCCGCATCGAGTTCGAGAGAATCATCGAGCCGCTCCGCGATCTCTACAAGGACGAGGTGCGGGAGATCGCGGGCGCCCTAGGACTGCCGGCGGAGATCCGGCACAGGATGCCGTTCCCGGGACCGGGTCTGGCTGTGCGCGTGATCGGCGAGGTGACGCCGGAGAAGATCGCCGTCGTTCGGGAGGCGAACGCGATCGCCGAGGAGGAGCTCGTTGAGACGTATCGGCCCTGGCAGTGCTTTGCCGCGCTTCTCGGACGCGGCACCGGCGTCAAGGGCGACATCCGCTGCCACGGCTGGATCGTGGCCATCCGCGCGGTGAACTCGAGGGATGGCATGACCGCCGATCCGCTGGACGTGCCTTTTGCGGAGCTGGTTCGGATCGGCTCCCGCATCGCCTCGGAGATTCCGGAGGTCGCGCGGGTGGTCTACGACGTCACCCCCAAACCCCCGGCGACGATCGAGTACGAATGAGGAGGAAGAGGTTATCATGGCAGATTATCCGGTTCACTCTTTTACGGAGCTCGAGTCCCGCTACTACCAGCCCACGTTCTCGCGGGCGATCCAGATCGTGCGCGGGCGGGGCTCCCGCGTCTGGGATTCGGAAGGAAGGGAGTACATCGACTGCGTCGCCGGAATAGCGGTCTGCAGCACGGGACACTGTCATCCGGCAGTGGTGAAGGCGATCTGCGATCAGGCGCGGGAGCTGATCCACTGCTCCAATCTGTACTACGTGCCGCATCAGGGGGAGCTGGCGCGGAAACTGGCGGAGATCACCGCCCTCTCTCGTGTCTTCCTGACCAACTCCGGTACGGAGGCGACAGAGGCAGCGATCAAGCTCGCGCGGATCGCCACGAAGAGGAAGAAGTTCGTTGCATTCGACCACGGTTTCCACGGCAGAACCCTCGGCGGGCTTGCTGTCACCCATAAGCCTGCGATCCGGGAGCCGTTCGAGCCGCTCGAGCCCCGCTGCACCTTCCTGCCGTACGGGGATCTGGAGGCCGTGCGAAAGGCCGTGGATGCCGATACCGCCGGCATCTTCGTGGAGCCCGTCCAGGGGGAGGCGGGCGTCATCCTCCCGCCGGAGGGCTTCATCGCCGGCCTGCGGGAGATCTGCGACGATACCGGAGCCCTCCTGATCGTCGACGAGGTGCAGAGCGGGATGGGTCGGACAGGGAGCTGGCTCGCCATCCAGCAGGAGCGGGTGGAACCGGACATCGTGACGCTGGCAAAAGGGCTTGCCAGCGGATTTCCCATCGGTGCCATGGTCGCCAGGGAGGGGCTCCTCTTCAAGAAGGGCGACCATGGAAGCACCTTTGCCGGCGGGCCGATCGCATGTGCGGCTGCGCTCGCCACCATCGGCGTGATCGAGGATCTCCTCCCGGAGATTCCAGCAAAAGGCGAACGGTTCCGCCGGGGTCTTGCCGCCTGCCGTCCGCGCGTGCGGGGCCTGATGATCGGCATCTCGATCGGGGAGCGCTGCCCCGAGGTGCAGCAGCGCTGTATGGATGCCGGACTTCTCGTCAACTGCGCCGCCGACGGCAATCTCCGCCTTGTACCTCCACTGGTCATCCAGAACGAGGAGATCGACAGGGCGATCGAGGTCATCCATGCGGCGACTGGTTAGGTCGTGCTTTACGGGAGGCGGCTACGTCTACGCGACCCGGGCCGAAGAGATAGCGCGTGCAGCCGGTCACACCCGCTGTGCGCGCCTGGCATCGAACGAGAGCCCGTTCCCGCCCTCCCCCCTCGCCATCGAGCGTGCGGTGCAGGCGATGCGCCGGGCAAACCGGTATCCGCCGGAGGTGCCCGAATCGCTCTGCCGCGCTCTCAAAAGATTGCATGGGGACTATCCGGTAGCGATCGGGAACGGTATGGACGGTGTCATCGAGACGCTGATGAGAACGCTCGTGGACCCCGGCGACACGGTCGTCATCGCAACACCGACCTTCTCCTTCTACGGCGTTGCCGCTACAGCGCAGGGGGCGTCCATCCGCACAGTACCCCGCCGTAAGGACTTCTCGGTGGACGTTGCGGCGTTCGTCGATGCCTGCCGGGGGGCAAAGATCGCCTTTCTCTGCACTCCCAACAATCCCACGGGAACCCTCACCCCCGTCGAGGCGGTAGAGGAGATCCTGAAGAGCATCGACGGACTGCTCTTCCTTGACAATGCATACGTCGAGTTCTCGGAGACCGATTATCTGCCGCTCCTGAAGGACCATGACAATCTTGTGATCGGCCGCACGATGTCGAAGATTTACGCCCTCGCCGGCCTCCGCCTGGGGTATGCGTTCATGCCTGCCTGGCTCCTGCCGTACTACCGCAAAGCGGCGACCCCGTTTGCCGTGAACGCGGTGACCGCGGCAGCCGCCGAGGGGGCCCTTGCCGATCGGGATCTCGTAGAGCGGACGCGGGCTCATGTGAGGGCATGGAGGAAGATCGTTCGGGACCGCGTGAACTTCCCCACCTTCCCCTCGGAGGCCAATTTCGTCCTGGTGGACGTGCGCCCGCACACGGGGGATGCGGTGATGGAGAGGCTGGCAGCCAGGGGGGTGCTCGTGCGCTCCTGCACCAGTTTTCCCATGCTCGGTGATCACTATATCCGCGTGAGCATCGGCGATGCATGGGAGAACGAACGGTTCCTGGAAGAGATGAATCGGCTATGATGGTGGGCATTACCGGCGTTCCCGGGACCGGGAAATCCAGTGTCGCTCGGGAGCTGGAGGACAGGGGGCATCGTGTCGTCCGCCTAGTGGATGAAATCGGGAGTTATGTCTGCGAAGAGGATATCGATCGGATGACCGCGGTCGTCGATGAGGAGCGTTTTGCGGAAGAGTTTCCTCCGGTGGAGGGGTTCGTGGAGGGGCTCCTCGCGCACTTTCTCCCCTGCGACCGGGTGGTGGTGCTCCGCTGCCGACCCGATGTGCTGCGGGAGCGTCTGGAGAAGCGGGGCTATCCGAAGGCGAAGATCGACGAGAACGTCGAGGCAGAGGCGCTCGACGTGATCCTGATCGAGACGGTCGAGCGCCATCCCCCGGAGCATATCCTCGAGATCGACACCACGATGCTCTCGCCGGCGGATGCCGCGGACAGGATCGAGGGGGAAGAGCACACGTCTGAACGCCGAGCAGGGGAT
>FWPV01009276.1_pt1 | contig 12639 bp, 6 predicted proteins | sample 2228371 | NCBI WGS metagenome assembly FWPV01 (sample SAMEA103939776, study PRJEB20133) | metagenome | reverse complement strand
GGAGGCTCAGGATGAGCCATTCCGATTCACTGAATCCTTCGACGATTCGCCCTCCTACTTGCAGCGATCGCGTTTCTGGTAAGAGGCGAACCGATGGCAGGTGGCGGCGGCGGATAGCGCGCCACTCCTCGGCGGTGAGGGGGCGACGTTCATCTGGGGGGCGCCCGAAGTAAACGGCCGCCAGGGGCCGCAGCGCGCTCAACCAGCCACGCGGCGAATCACCTCCCACGCGGTAGAGCCATTGCTCCAGGGCCTCAGCGTCGCACAGATCGCGGAGGCTGGCCTGCGCGCGCCCCAGGGCCAGGGCCAGGCGCCGCTCGACGAGCGCGCGCAGGAGATCGGTGGGCGGCGTCTGATCCGGTCTCTCCGGCTCAGGGAGCCACTGTAGACGGAAGGGATCGACGCGCGCCCGCCACGCCGCATCCGATTCCCAAACTACGTCGCTCAGCTCGCTGGGGACCAGGAGTTTGTAGAGGCAGCCGGCCTGCTCGAAGGTGGGCAGGGTGGCAAGGAAGGCGCGCAGCGATCGCTCGACCTCCTCGGGTGCCGCGGCCAGGTGCGCGCCCAGGCCATCGGCCACGATCCAGATCCCCTGCAGCCCCACCGAGCGCAGCGCCCGCAGCAGCAGACGGATTACGTCGACGGGAGGTACCTGAGCAGGAGCGATCTGGGGCGCCTTTGCTCGCAGGAACTCAGTAACCAGGGATTGCATGGATGGGCTGGCTTCCGCCAATGGCAAGAACCCACGCTCAGCCGTGGCGTCAAGCAGAGCATAGCGCGCCACCCAATGGAATGTCCCTTTCGTCCAACTGGCGGCCTGGGAATAGCGATCTGGGTTGGCTCCCAGCCATTCCAGCAAAGCCCAGGCGATCGCGCCCAGGACCTGCTCGACCTGGGAGCGGGCATCGCGCCAGGGGGTTGGGGCCTCGAGGGAGGGGGCGGGTTGCCAGGCTACCACCAGATAGCGGCCCTGCGCCCGTTGTCGTAAGGCCGCCGCTACTGCCGACTTGCCCGAGCCTTCGTCGCCGAGGATGACGGCCGAGCGGCCGCCTGCCATCAGGTCGAAGTCCGGCGGCGGCACGAAGCAGTCCATCAGCCAAGGCTCATCTTCGGCCCGCAGGCTGTCGAAGGCAGCGAATTCCAGCGGCGAGTTCACGGGCGTTTACCTTTCATCCAGATCGGCGGCGATGATCTGGCGGCGGCCGGCGGCGGCCAGCTTGCGCCACAGCCCATTCCCCAAGCGGACCAGGCGGCGAGGGTTGCCCTGGCTCAGCTCGATCAGGCGGTCGGTGAGGTCGCCCTCGCGCGGGTCGCAGAACTGGGCGAACTCCGCCGGCCCGGCGGCCGAGAACCGAAGGCTGAGGGCGCTTTTCAGATCCTCCGACGACCACGACAACTCAACGGATTCGATCCAGTCGCAGGAGATCGGAAAGTCCGCCGGCGCGATGATCTTGGCGTAGATCCGGTTCTGCGCCAGGAGCGCAACCAGATCGAGCAGGACGCCGAGGTTGCTGGCCAGAAGCTCGTGGTCAGCGCGAGGCGATTGCGCCAGTTCCACGATCACGCAGGCGTGTTGCTGCGGCGAGGGGATCGCCCATCGCAGCAGGCGGATGCGCTCTGGCTCGGCCAGGGGGAAGCTGCTTGCGGAGGGAGCCTCGGCGCGCATGAGGGCGATGAGCGAGTCGCTGGAGGTTCCCTCTGCTTCCAGGCGCAAGGCGGGCAGCAGGGCGTCGAGGGCGCCATAGCGCCGGAGGAGGAGCAGCAGCGCCGCCTGGCGGTATCGCGCGGACGCGACAAACGGCTGGTAGTTCCTGGCCAGGAAACGAAGATGGTAAGCGGCGAAGGCGCTCTCGATCGCGTCCAGCCAATCGACGCGCGCCATTGGCCGGTCGAGCCGGTATTCAGTCACCGGATAGACGGGGAAGGCGTCGGGGTCAAACGTCTGCAAGGTCTCCTGGTGCGCCAGCAAGAGCGCGGTCGCCGTCTTGCCGGCGCCTTGGCCGCCCAGCACGATCACGGGGCGGGGACCAGCCGCTTTCTCGATCAGGTCGAGCCGTGCGAACTTCGGCAACTGGCAGTCCCATTCGGCGCGCTCCGGCCCGAAGGGGTTGAAATCGAGCGTCGGTTCGAGCCTGCCGAGCAACTCCTGTACGGCTGTCTCCTCTGGCGGCCGTGGGGACGGCCAAGGGCTGGGCCATGTCCACTTCTGAGAGGCCTGGTTGTCGGCTTGCGTCACAACTTCGAGGCTAGCGGGCCAGCGTTTCTCTTCGAGCGTTTTCCGCAATCCCTGCAGGCGCTGAGTGAGCGTTCGGATCTCTGCAGTCACCCACGGATCGAAGGCCCCCTTCAGGATCTCTGCGCACTCCTCGTCTGAACGGATGCGATTCCCCTCTGACTTTCGAAGATCGCGAACCACCTGGTCCAACCATCGTTGCAGGTCCTCGATCACCTGCTCCTGGATGGGACGAGGCCCCTCTGTATATGCGGCTGCCAGAGCTTGATGATGCAGCGCCACCTCTTCTGTCCAGCGAGCGTCGATGGCGTCTGGCGCGTAGTCTTTGTGCGCCTCACCATAGTTCTGAAGCCATTCGGGAGCGTGCGCCTTCCAGGCGGACGTCAAGCGGTCTGCTGCGTTCTGGTCATCCCAGGGGAACTGGCCCTGCTCGCGCTGCGCGAGCAAGGAGTCGTAGCGCTGCAACGCCTCGAGCGGATCGGTCTTCAGAAGTGTCCGTAACTCGCTGATCGCCTGGCTGCTTTCGGAAAGACGCTTCTGCTCCCGCTCTTCTTGTTGGCGACGTCTCGTTTCCTCTTGTTGGCGACGCCTCGCTTCTTCCTCGAAGTTCCACTTCACAACAGCGCCTACGATCACTGCCAGCAGGGCAGTCGCCACGCTCGAAGGATCCGTCGCCAGGGCGAGCCAGCGTTGCCGGCCGACCCTCCACTTGTCCCGCTCGACCTCGATCTTGGGCGCCAGCGAGAGGACCGCGGCGCTGTCCATTTCTGTCCGGGCTGTCAGGGTGAACGCTTGCGAGCCATCGACCGCCGCCGGGTCGAGGTAGGCCATGATCGGCGTCGCCTGAACCGGCGCGGGCGTCGCCTGCCAGACGCCGCTGGCTGGCGCGCCGGCGGCGTCGACCAGGTTGGCCCAAGGGGCCTCCAGGCGCAGCTCATACACGCGCGCGATCGCTGCGGCGGTCGGGGAAGGCGCGGGCAGGGTGATTGCGGTCGTAGTTGTCAGCGTCGCGGTGGGCGGAGGGGCGGCCGGCGTGATCGCTGTCGCGCCTGTTGGAGAGGGGGTAGAGGTGGCCTGAGGCGCCAGCAACCAGATGGCGAACGCTGGCCGCTGGCCAGTCGGCAGGACAGGGCCGATGCGCTGCGGATAATGGACGAGCAGACGATCGCCGGTCGTTGCCGTGGCCTCGGCAGTCGCCTGCGGCGTTGGCGCGCTGGCGGCGGAGAACAGACAGGCCTGGATCGTCCAGGCTGCGAGGACGTATAGAAGGGCGATCCACAACACCTTGCTGGTCAACCACGACGGCGCCTGCCGCAAGACGCCTGGCAATCTCTTTCGTAAGGCGTTCTCTGCGGTCGCATCGGGGTTCTCGGTGGAGGTCATCGTCCCCTCCTCTCACAAGGCTGACGGCTCGCGTCTGGTTGCCGCAGGCGCGCGACTCTTCTCTGCTGGCCTGTCCACACCTCCATTCTATCACACTCTCACGCGAAGAGGACGGGTTCTTTCAGGCGAGCGGGTCAAATGCCCAACGGTTGGTCCGCGGCCAGCGGTTTGTCCCACCACTGCCCCATCTTCTGCGGATCGATCGTCAGGTAGGTCGCGCCGATGGTCGCGAAGTAGCGCTGCTCACAAGTGCTCGGCGTCGCGGCCCTCGTCTTCCAGGTGATCGCCCAACGCCTCGCGCAGCGTTTCCCAGTTGACCTTGCCGTCGGCGAAGGCTTCGGGTGCGATGGCGCGCAGCGCGTCTAGGCGCTCCTGGTCGAAGGTGAAGGCGGGGCGGAGTTTGGGGAGGGTCATGGTCCTGCAGCTCCTCACAAAAGTCCGTGATTGCGCCGATCAAGCGCCGACATTCTGGCGACAAACGGCGTCGCTTCCCGTTCAGCCCGTTTCATCAGCGCAGGCGCGCCAGTTGTGGCGGAAGCGGTACTCGGTGGTTTTGGCAAACGGATTGTGAAAGACATAAATCCGGCGTCGTTCCGCATCCAGGGCGTGTTCCACCACGTACAGATAGTATGTCTCTCGATACTGGCGGGCAGCATCATGCTCGGTGGGCGTCAACGCAATGCCCCAGTCGTCCCAGGCGCTCTCCATTGATTTTACCTCAATGCGGCGATCTGGGGCATCGTCAGGCTGGTACGACAACGAGAAGGAGTTGATGTCCCAGCCGGGATGGTTGTCGTCGAGACGGACTGGCTTGCGGTTGTGCTTCCATTCGTAGTCCATTACAGCCGCAATGCCGGCGTCGGCAATGGCCCTCTGCTTTTCAGAGTCTATCCTGGGAGCTTGACGCTCGCTGGCGCCCTCCGGTTCGGCATAGGTTGAGCGGCGTTCTCGCGGCTCGCCGTCGCCGCTAAGCCTTTCCGGCTTTTCAGGGGAAAGTGAAGGCCACGCCGCCGCGCGACCGCTTGTAGCGTCGCCTGGCCCCGCCGATCCGGTCATCTCCTCTAGAGCGCGCGTCCTCCAACTCCCGTCGCCGTCGCGCGCTGCGCGGCCATCGTGTTGCTCCTGCGGGCGCCTTGCCTCCCAAGAACTGGCCAGGCTGACCTGAGGCTTCACCGGAGACACGTCCTCCGATTCCTCCGCCTCATCTACGCGAGGAGCAGGCGCCTCGGGCGCTGCGAGTGAGGCAGGCGTCTGGACTGTCTCCAGGCCTCCTTCATGGCTGGTCACGCTCTCAGGCTGGGTTGCGAGCGGCGCCAGCTCTCCAGTCGCGGCGTCAGAATCCGCTTCCAGAGTCGGCTGGAACGGCTCCGGTTGACCGGCGATAGCTTGCTCCATCCATTTGCGCTCTTCCAGCGGCAAGTGCCAGCCTTTTCGCTCAATGAGGTAGTCGAGGTGCTGTTCGGTCTTGCCTAAAATGCTGGCGATGAAGCTGTTCAGTTCCTCAGAAGGACGTCCTTGGGAGAGGACGCGCGCCAGTTGCAGGGAAACCTCAACGTCCAGTTCAGGATCAGGAGCTGTCGCAGAAAGATACAGCTTGCGCCGCTCGCGGTCGAAATAGGCGACCGCGTCGGCGTCGATCGCGCGCACGCCATCCAGTTGATAGTGCAGCTCCAGGTTCTCGACCCGCATCTCGCGTGCGTTGAGAAGCGCGGGGAGGACGCCATCCACCTTGAGGCGTCTGAACTCCTCTTTGTTACGAGCCCAGAAGTAGAAGCAGATCGTCCGCTTGACCGCAATGGGCAGATAGCGTTCTTCGCCAGGCGCTGTTTCGACCGCTTCCCCGACGTTCGCTAACTGACAGCGAAGTTCCTCTGTCAACAGCCGGACCCTCAGCGCTTGATAAAGCACCCTATACTCGTCAAAACTGTCTTTGTTCGGCCGCCAGACAAAACGCGCCCCCTCCTTGCTCAGGAGCTTCTTTAGTTCACCGTCGTCCGGGATGAATGCTTTTGCGGGCGAGACGAAGCAGTTGTCCTGGGTCCAGACCCGCGCTTCGGCTAGGAACTCGCGCCACCAGGGAGGGGCCTCGTCAGCATTTTGTGCTACGCGGCGCAGCACAGGGAAGATGCGTTCCAGCGCCGCCTCGACGCGCTGGGGATCGGGAGCGTCCTCTTGCTGCAGTTTGAGCCAGCGGCGCGCATACAGTTCATCGTCAACGTCAGCTTTGATGGAGAGCAGGTCGACGAAGAACTCTTTCAAGCGCAGGGGATAGTCGCGCTCCAGGTATGCGAAGTCCTCGCCGAAGACGTCGGAGCGGTTGAGCCAGATGCAATCGCTGCTGCGCGCCCATCGAGGAGAGGGAGAGCTGACCAGGATCAGCGCTCTATCGTCAAAAAGCCACCTCTGACTTGCGGCTTCAGCGTCGTCGTTGCGCCAGCGCTCTTTTGGCTTGGGATAGGTTGTAGTTGTAGCGCCATCGTCCTAACAAGAAGCTATAGATACGCTCCAAGAGGTCAGCGCCAACCTCTGCAGCCGGCCGTTCTGCCAGCTGCTCCAGATATCTTAGCACGGCTTCTGTCGTAGCTGACGACCGCACGCCAAGCCATTCCGCCAGGTTGGGATCGAGGTCCTCGCTGGCATATGGCACAGTGTCGCCGAAAATTTCACGAATGTCTGGTTTGTTCAGAAAAGTCTCGTCCGGGCGGCGGAAGCCCTTGGTAGTCGGGAACCAGGGAGCGATTCGAAGCAGATAGTAGAGTTCGGACTGAAGTTGCAGCCAGTGATCCGTGCGATAGAAGTACTTCAGATAACAGTGTTCTTGTATGCGATGGCTGTCCACACCCCGCTTCAGCCATCGCAGAAGTGCTCTGGGCCGCTCAGGTGTAAGCGCGCTGGCGCGTCCGCCAGTGACCAACGCCTTCAGCCATTGTGGAGGCCGAACATCGCTGAGATAATATCCCCGAGTGCTGTCGTAACCCCACCTGCTTGCAATCTGATTCCGCAAACCATCAGGCATGTCTGAAGGCAAAGAGTATCTGAATTGCCACTCCCATGACCGCCATGGAATGGGTGTGTCCGTCAGACCGAGCGCTTCAAAAAATTCCTTCCAGCGGGTGTGCTCCTGCTCGTCAGTGCAGCAGCTCTCCAGGTACCGTGTTGAGAGAATGCGCAGTCCGACCCTGTCGGCAGCATCGGGAAACACCTCTTGCCAGCCCGTCTCAGGATCCAGATTGGCGGGCGTCACGATCTCTCCTGCCTGGATAGTTGTAAGGCTTCCATCTGCCAACAGGAGCGGCAACGTGGCGCAGAGATCCTTCACCGTAGACCCTTTCACCTGCTTCGTCAGGTCGCGCACGATGCGAGTCGCTTCCACCAACTGGTCAGGAGAAAGGTGCTGGGCGTCTTGAGCGATCGCTCGAACCAGATCGCTGCAGTAACCCTCTGGCGTCCAGGGGTTGGCAAGGTTCCGTTTCACCCAATTCAACAGTTCCGATTGGGTTTCGAGAAGATGATAAAGGTCAGCGCTCAGGAAGGTTACCGCCAACCCTCTGAGCAGTCCGGCGTGCGTCTGCGCCATCCTCTGGGCGGCCGGCTCGGGCAGGTACACCGTCTCGCGGCCCACGACGGCCAGTCGGCCTTCCTGGGTAGGGGCAATCGGCAGATCTCGCAACGACCTGACCTCGCGCTGCCATAGCTCTGGTATGCACCAACCTTCTTTCTGCAGGTGTTCGTAGAGCTTGACAAACCATGCGAGCGTTCTGCGCTTCAGCCACGCCGTGTCCTGCAAACAGGCGCGCGCTTCGTCCGCCTGTAATCCCTTTACGCCGATCGCGCGCAACTCGCGGTGAAATCGCTCAAGCTCTGGGCGCACCAGCGGTGTTTCGAGCAGTTGCCCTGGCAGAGGACCATCTGGATCGAGGAGGGCGCGGAAGGTCTCCGGGGCCAGTCGCGCCTGGGGCGGTTTGACCGGTTCTTCCTTGCCGAGCGCCCAGACGACCGGCAGATCCGCCAGACTCTGATGAATCGCCTCAACTGTCGGCGTAAAGAAATCGTCTTTCTCCTCGGTCCTTTGCAACGGGATGAACCGATACGCCTCTTGCCAGTAACAGGGATCGTGAATCAGCTTCAGGAACCCCTCTACGAAACAGGGCGCGATTTCATCTCTCAGCCACCGATTCCAGGGACGGTCGCGCAGAATTGCCTCGCGGGAGCTTGTCAAAAGGAAGTCCGCGTTGACCAGAAACGGAAAACCGGAATGCTCCTCAATGGGCAGGTAAGCAAACACTGAATAACCAGGGTCCTGGCTCGTTTCAAGCGGAAAGGCGATGCTGACTGTACGGCTGTCAACGCCAGATCGTTTCTCCTCGCTGAGGTTAGAGGGACGATGCACTTCGCGATGATGCAGCCAGTAGATGGCAAGCCCACTGTCATCCAGGAGCTGCACCAGCGGCATCCTGCTCTTGTCGATCACCAGGCGCAGCGGCGGCTGGTTGGGAAGCTCTATTGTCAACGCTTCCAGGCGGTTCAGGAACAAAATGGTCTCGGGGGCGATCCCCTTGAACTGTTCGATCACAGGTTCCCACTGGCCTTCATCGAGCGGGAGCAGGATGCACGTTTGGTTCCCCTGTTCGGCGACCACATCGGGCACCGCATCGACCCAGTAGGGAACGATGTAGCCCAGCTTTGCGCTCGGGTCCTGTTCCCGATCGAATCGGAACTGGTAGCCGGCCGAGAAGAGATGGGGCCGCCGCGTCACTTTGAACACCGATTTGAACCCGATTCCTTTCTCGCCGATGTATCCCTGCCGCTTTGATTTCGTCGATTGGCCAATGGCGCATAAGGCCTCTACATCTTCTGGGCGCAGGCCGCGCTCATTGTTGACGAGCAGGAGCGCGCCCTTGGCGCCCTGGGTCGTCGTAGGATCGTCGGGCAACAGGCGAAACAGGAGCTCGGGATGGACTCCATCGGCATACTGGTTATCCTCGGCATTCTGAATCAGCTCGAGGACGAAATGGATGTCCTTGGAATACAGCCCCTCAGAGAGCAGGTCGACTGAGTTGTGGAGGTCTCTGGCTAACGGGTTATCTGAGATCGGGCGACCACGATTGTCCAGCCGGAATTTCTCCCGCCGAATCTGAGCAATGTGATCTCGAGGCGAGAGCGTTGGTGAAACAGCCATTGGATCGACTTACCTCCAAGTCGTGTGTTGTCAAATGGGACTGCACCGCTTTGGCCAACAGCGCAGATCGAGATGGTGAAACCGGCCGAAGCCGGTTCGCTGCCGCAATGATGTAGCTTGCTTCAGCGGACTCGGCGCGCCGGGCGGCGAAGTCATGCGCGGTCAGTCGAAAGGATCGCAAGCGGATCAGTCGGGCAGTCCGTTTGCGATGCGCTCCCCTTGCTCCACCTCGTCGCCGAAGTCGTCGAAGTACTCGCGAAAGCGCCGCTCCACACCCTGGCTGGCAACATGGGCGTAGGCGCGGTACGAAGCGCACGAGAAGCGTGCGTCGCAACGCCGGCAGATCTCCGAGGCGAACGTGCGCGTGGTTCCCGCCAGACGCCCTTGCAGCGTTGTCAGATCGGCTGGCGCGAAGCAGCCATCTTCGATCTGATCCACCACCTCGCCGAACTCCTGCACCGTCTTAGCCACATGCTCCGTTTCGAAGGGGATCGGGATCACCGGTTCCCACTGTGTCAGCTCGTACTCGATGCGTTGTTCGTCCCCTACGCCGAGGGCTTGCCTGAGCATCTCCGGCAATTGGGTGCAGATCACTGCGGCCTCATCCAGCCGTTGTCCACGCAGGTTCTGCCAGATATGGGCGTAGATGTTCAACTGGCGCTCGTACTCCTCGATGTTGGCCTTGATCGCTGCCGCGTCATGGGTCTTGATGTCATACATCACCACTCGCTCGTCCTCGCGCACGATGTCCACGACGCCTTCGATGGCGAAGGTGCGGCCTTTGGGGCTGCGCTGCTGCGGCAGGCTCAGGTGCACCTCGGTGTCAGTGACGCGCTCAGCGATGTGGCGCAGCTTGCGCCAGTACATGAGCACCTGTTGCCGCGCGGTCTCTCGAACTTCCGGCGACAGAGAGTGGCCGTTCTCCAACGCCAGCGCGGCCAGGTTCTCCTCGAAGAACTCGTTCAGCCGTTGCTCGATATCGTCAGTCTGGATCGTCATGGCGTCTGACTCCTGCGGGCGATCAAGAGCTGGTGCAGATCATCCAGCGTGCGGTGCACCAACGCGCCGAACATCATCGTCTGCGATCGCGAGGGGACAAAACCGTACTTCCGGAAGATCATATACTGCCTGGGACAGCGCTTGTAGAAGAGGTAGTCGCCGGTATATGAATAGGAATGAGGCATCTCCTCTTGCTTCAGGCGCGCTACGGGCAGACTGTTCACGTCCAACTGTGGGATACGCGGGAGCGTGTGGTCCAGCAACTGCTGGAACGGCGCATTGATCCGCTGCCCAGGACCTTTGGGATGGGCGATCACCAACAGGTTCTGGGCCCGCGACAAAGCCACATAGAACAGGCGCATGGCGTCGAACTCGGCCATGCGATCCAGCGGCTCGCCCTCGCGATTCAACAGGGGATGCACCAGGCGTTCCACCGGCTGCGGTCCCTTGTGTATATCTTTACGCGCGTTGCCCAGCACGACCACCGGGAACTCCAGCCCTTTCGCCTGGTGGATCGTCAAGAACGGGATGCGGCCCTTGGGGAAGGGATCCTCTGCGTCTTCGTACTCGCTCTCCCCACGACGATAGAGGGCGAAAAGGTATGAGCCGAACAAGAGGCGCGCCAGACCATTGTCCCGCAGCAGCGGCGCCGTGAGGATAGGACCATACTCGTCTATGAAGCGCTCCAGGTACTGTGAGATCAGGCTGAGGTTGCAGATGGGGCCTTCATCTTCGCCGCGTTCGGCCAGGTCGAACATCGCTCGAAAGTGATCGAACCCACACAGTCGGTAAAAGAGGTCGAGCACTCCCCAGTCGAGGGCCGTCATGCTTGATAGGATGTAATTGAGCGAGTAGGGCTGGCCCCTCGCGATGCGGCGTTCGATGATCCGCTCGAAATAGAAACTGCCCAGCTTGCGGCGCGCCGTTTCGGAGAGATGTGGCGCATCGTACAGAGGACGCTTCATCCGGCCTGGTTCATAGGGGGCGTCCAGTTGCCACCCTTGTCGCTGGCACACCTGCAGCAGCGCCTCATGGTCGCTTACTGCGCGCTCGATCTCGGCCCGGCGGTCGCGCACGTAGGCGTCCAGGCGTCGATCATCCTGACACAGCTCCTCAGCCGTCGTCTCAGCGCCATCCAGCCAGCTATGGTAGGCATGATATTCCTCGCCGCCGAAGTCTCCGCGCGCCGGCCGGTCGAAGATGCGCAGGTACAGGCCGAACATCGCTACCGCTTCGGGCACTTCCAGGAAAGTGCTGGCGCGCGGCGCGTACACCCGCAGCCCGCGTGCTTCGAGCGCTTCCTTCATGCGCGTCACCATTTTCGACTTGAGAGACGGGAACAAGAAGGCGATCTGGTTGGGGTTCTCTACCCGACCGGCGGAGAGCAGGCGCCACACCAGGTCGGCGATCTCCGCTGCCACATCTTCCGGTTCGGCTGGCGTGCTGGCGACCACAGCCACGCCAGCGTCGGCGCTGGCCGCGTGGATTTGCTTGTTGATCACGCGGAAGTGTCCCCCGCGAGGGTTCCGCCAGTCGCACTGACTGATAAAACGAGTGTAGAACTCTACGATCCGGCGGCGGGAACGATAGTTCGTGGTCAGGGGGATCGTCGTCGGCTCAACGCCGAATATCGCCGCGCACCGTTGCGGGAACTGCACGAAGTTCTCCACTGTCGCCCCACGGAAGCGGTAGAGCGCCTGATCGTCGTCGCCTACCACGCATAGATTACGGCTGCCCTCTGCTAGTCGGAAGAAAAGCCGCTCCTGGATCGTGTTGGTGTCCTGATACTCGTCTACGATCACGTGCTGGAAGACGCGGATTGCGCCGTCGTGGCCATTCAGGACGTTCAGCGCTTCCTGCTGCAATAGAGCGAAGTCGGTGCTCGCCGGGCGTTCTGGTGGCTGTAGGGAGTTCAGGTAGGCGGCATACATACGCGCCAGAGCCGCCAGCATCGGATGGGCTGCCAGAGTCATGACCTGGTCTGACGTCAGACACTCCTCAGACAGCCGGTTGAAGAGCGCCAGCGCGTTGGTCACAGCATGATGACGGGAGCTGGAGGGATGGTCGAACAGCGCATTGATGGCGCTCGCCGCGTCGCCATCGAAGCCCGCCTTTCGGGTCAGCGCCTCCCAACGGCTGGGACGATACAGATACAAGTACTGCCCGAGATCGTCCAGCAAGATGGGGGGACGTCGGCGCTGGCGACCGCCGTAAAAGCGCCGATCCATGATCAGCCGCTGACAGAGCGAGTGCACCGTGCCGACGTACATCTGGGAAATATCGTAAGGCTGGCCGGTGAAGTTGCTGGCCAGGCCGAGCAGCGCCGTCAGCCCCTCTTTGAGCTGCCGCGCCGCCTTTTCGGTGAAGGTCGAAAGATAGATTGCCTCTGGCGGCGTGTGATGGAAGACGATCAGATTGAGTGTCCGCCAAAGGAGCACGCGCGTCTTTCCTGATCCCGGCCCGGCAGGAAGATAGAGTGGGCCATCGCTATGGAGGATAGCGTCGCGCTGGGCGGGGTTAGGCGCGAACCCAACCTCGGCCCAGAGGCGTTCGATGGATAGAGAGGCTCCCGTTGCCATCCAGTTGCTTCCCAGTTGGTATGATCTTCATTCTACCACACACAAAACGGAGCTGTGCGATTCAGCTCTCCCTTACCTTGCGCCCATCCTTCCGATAACGCCCCGGTTATCTGGGCAGCTACAAGGGGCGCGGCAAAATGCTCAGAACCTATCCGACCACCGCCGATCGAGAAGGAACGCCTGTGGGCTGGCGAGCGCTGGAAGAAGGGGCGCAAGCGCCTGGACGGCGCAGCAGGAGGGTTGACAAGGGGAGGCGTATCTGCTAC
>FWPV01012991.1_pt1 | contig 12640 bp, 7 predicted proteins | sample 2228371 | NCBI WGS metagenome assembly FWPV01 (sample SAMEA103939776, study PRJEB20133) | metagenome | reverse complement strand
ATTTTGGCGCCTCGTACTGCGGCTTTACAAGAGAGAGAATTTCTCCGCCCGGTTCTGATATTCTAGCAATTGCCGGAAGTGCTTTTTCCTGTTTAGTCCAACCGAGGTCGCTAACGATTATGCTTAGGGGCTCAGGAGGCGACCAAAACAGCGCATTTGTCCTTTCGCAAACTACAACTCGCTCGTCGGTTCGTAGTTTCCACGCTAAAATTCCGTATGACGTATCCACAGCGTATACTTTTGCCGCACCTGCTTGTAGCAAGCAATCTGTAAAACCGCCCACATTGCATCCGAGATCGGCGCAAATTAATCCGTTAACGCTTATCCCAAAATAGTCAAGGGCAAACTTGAGCTTGAGACCACCTTTTCCTACGAATGGACATTCATGCGGATTTACAATTTTTGCTTGCCGCACTTACTCCTCCACGAGCACAACGTCGTCAAACCACACCTTGCCGCTGTTGTTTTCGCTAATAAGGTTTACTCGAACAAATGCCGCATTCTTGGGAGCGGATGCAGTTATGCTTACTTTTCTCCAATCGTTTGTACCAGTTACGGTTTCCGAGCGGTCCTCGCGGATGTAATGCCACATATCGCCAGTATACCAAAACAAGCCTATTTGATTATTCCCCGTTGCCTTTTCGGTTCGAATCCAAGCCGTTGCACGATAGCGTTTCCCAGGTCTAACAGGAATAGGAACTGCATCCCATGCGGCATGTTCGCCAGAATTTGAAATTGAGACACACGTTGTGCCATGTCTGCCTTCGGCACTCATCTCCAGCTTTCCATCCTTCGCAGTTCCATCAAAGCGACCGGGGTTCCACCATCCTGGCTTTCCTTCATGGATTACGTTTAGCGTGCCATTGTTGATAAGGTTCTGCGATTTAGATTCTAGGTAAGGACTTATTGGAGTTATGGAACTCAAGGTTAACAAGCTTTTGCCGCTTACTATAATTGGGGTCGTACCCACCGTAAGCCATCCATTATCTACTTCTACTTGTCTGCCAAGGATATCCTCAGCCTTTATATCACCATTTCGAGAGAGCTGAACTTTCCTCGATATATATTCCATAGCCCAAAGAATAAGAATACGCTCCCCGGAAGGCTTCCTGAAGACGTAACATGCTATCCCTGCAGGCATTTTTAAGTAACCCTCAAAAACCGCAGGCTTCCCGGGCGAACCAAGATAACTCGTCATGCGCTTGTAAGCCTCATATGATGGCTTTGGTTCAAAAGGATCAAAGCTTCGAACAATCCCCCACTTTTCACCCCAATCATCTAGACAAAACCAGAAATACTTTTCAATTCCGTTTGCCAATGAAATTATGTAGGATTGCACAAGATATGATGCTTGAGGTTCATATAGGCTGTCGCTCGGCGTTGTCCAGCCCATCTCTGTTATCCAAATAGGCTTAGGTTTTCCAGTTGCCGCTAGCTGTTCGCGAAGGATCCTCAAAATTCGGTCAAAACGCTGTGCGACCGGTCCGCCTGACATAGAATATGGATGAATTGAAATAGCATCGCAGTAGTCCCAACCGCCATTTTCATAAATGCCCAAAATGAAATCATTCCCCGGTCCGCTTGTGCATGCCGCGAGAACTGTGCACTTAGGATCTGCTCGCTTTGCTGCCTTATATGCTTCCTTGAGTAATAAAGTATATGCCTTTACATCAGGGTTTGACCAAAACGTTGGAATGTTTGGTTCATTCCAAATTTCCCAAACTTTAAAAGTATCTTTATACCTGTTAACGGTCTCATACACATAATTGGCAAATCTCTTGCGTTCAACTTCGTCTACCGGTGGCTTATTTTTCGACCACGCGGAAGAATAGCAAAGGATGACCATTGCGTGCAAACCTTGATCGCGATAGAATTCGGCAACTTTGTCATAATAGCTCCAATCAAATTTCCCCTGCTCGGGTTCAACGGAAGCCCACCAGATTTCCAAGCGGTCCCAATAAATTCCGGCGTCCTTCATTACCTTCGCTTTGAGAGCCGCCTTTTTCCATACGTTGGGATCGTTTCTGGCATGCGCAAACTTTAAGCCATTGATGCCAAAAGGTGAGGCGTCGTACGTAGAAGCGACCGCTGAACAAGACAGAACAAACAAAGTGCCTATGAGTAGTATATAGAGCATAACGATTCCTTTCATTTTTTAAGTCCTTCTACAATCCCTTGATGAACTTCTGGTATTTTTTGAAAATTTTCTTATTATGTTCATCCCCACCTTCAACATTGGCGCTTATGAAAACAGGTGGCTCTATGCCTCTTTTAATGAGATTTTCTATAGTCTGCGCAATTATCATGTTTACAATCATCGCACCAGCAATAGTAGAGGTCGCGCAAATTCTACCGGGGAGACCTTCAACCTCGAGGATAGCATCTCCCGGTATTCCGCAATTATCTATAACTATATCGGCTATTTCAAAAAGCCGCTTGCCAGAGGGATGTCTTGCAGTTACAGACTTTGAATGAGCTAGCGAAGTAATAGCAATTGTCTTGATGCCTCGAGCCTTACATTCGAGCGCCATTTCAATTCCCAAAGCGTTCCGACCAGAATTTGAAATTATGACGACAACTGAACCTGAAGGCGGATCATACCAATCGAGAAGTTGCTTTGCATATCCCTCACAGCGTTCAGCTCTCCCAAAGCTTTTGTCATGTATGACATCAACCGGCGCAAGACCTCCAGCACGATGATATGCCTCAGCCGCAACCATCAATGAGTGACCGCCACCTAGAAGGTAAAGAATGCCGTCGCGTGCAATTAAATCGGTTACAACCTCAGCTGCTTCTTGTATCTTTTCCGCCTGAGTCTCGTTGATCTTTGCAAGAATTTCGGATATCTTTTGATAATACTCTTGAGCTTTATTCATCGTACACCCTCCTATTATCCAATGAACATGTTTTCCGAATAGGCTGTGGAATCCTTCAATTCTTGACTTACGCGCGTTCATAATGTACGCTTTTTCATGTATCTAACTCAGGAGGCAGGTCATGGGACTGGAGAAATACGGACATTTCACAGAAGACGGAAAGGAGTTTGTTATCACTAAGCCAGATACTCCTGCGCCGTGGGTGAATTACATTTCAAATACAAGATACACAGGCTTGGTAACGAATACAGGCGGTGGGTATAGCTTCTACATTTGCCCAAAGGACTCCCGCATTACTCGATGGCGCTACAACTGCCTTCCTTGGGACCGTCCCGGGCGCTATTTATATCTTCGCGACGAAAAAGGCGAATACTGGTCCCTGTCTTGGCAACCAGTCGGAAAACAACCTGACTTTTATGAATGCCGGCATGGAATGGGCTATACCTCAATAGAACAGGAATATAGGGGAATCCACAGTAAAATTTTGTACTTCGTTCCTCTAGAAGACGACCTTGAGATTTGGTGGATTACGCTCAAAAACAAGAATAACAAGACATGGAGGGCAAATATTTTTTCCTATGTCGAACTTTGCCTAGGACATGCGCTTGTAGATCTAATCAATCAGCCCAATGATCAGCACTTTAATGTTGTTAAGTTCGATAACGAACACAGTATTCTCTATGCCACAAAAAACTATTGGGTGACTTATAGAGGCGCAACCGTCAAGCAACCAAACCAAGCATGGGATAAATACGTCTTCTTTGCATCATCGCTGTCGGTCAAAGGATTCGACGGAAAGAAAGATGCCTTCATCGGGCAATGGCGGTCGGAATCAAACCCAATTGCAGTGGAGGAAGGCAAATGCAGAAATTCAGAAATCACCGCCGGCGATGCGTGCGCTGCACTTCAGAGCGAAATAATACTAGAACCGGGAGAAACTAAAGAGTTTGTCGTTCTTTTGGGAATTGTAAACCGTAATGATTATGATAAGCTTGCTCCTCCTATCGTAAAAAAATATCGGAACTTGAATAATGTTGCCTCATCATTCCAAGGACTAAAAGCATATTGGGATAACTACCTCTCAGTCGCCCATGTAAACACGCCAGACCATGAAATGAACCTCATGCTGAATATCTGGGCTAAGCGCCAAGCATGGGTAACTTTCCATATGCATCGCACTGCCGGGTACTACCACGGTGGTCTCCTCTTTGGGACAGGCATTAGAGACCAATGCCAAGACCTTCTCGGACCTTTAATGGCTGAACCCCAGGTGGTTGCAGAAAGAATTTGTGAAGTTCTTTCCCACCAATTTGCCGATGGAAGCACACTCCACAACTATTTCCGCCTTACGGGCCAAGGCGAAAAGACGGGCCACTCGGACACTCCCCTTTGGCTTCCACTAGCCATCATTTCATACATAAAGGAAACAGGCGACTTTAGCTTTCTGCAAAAAGTAGTACCTTTCCATGATAAAGGCGAGGCAACTGTTCTTGAACATTTGATTCGAGCGATTGACTATCCATTAAGCAATCTAACACCCAGACACCTACCAAAATTCGGACCGGGCGACTGGAATGATACTCTTGATTATGTTGGCAGAGAAGGAATCGGCGAAAGCGTATGGGTTGCTGAGTTCTTATGCTATGTTCTAAAAGAAGCGGCGGATTTGCTGGAAAGATGCAGTTCATTAAAAGAAATTTCCGAGGACATAAGTTCCAAAAACATTGACATTCTGAGAAAAGCAAAACAGTATCGTTCAGAATACGATGAAATCGCAAATTCACTCAATAAATACTGCTGGGACGGAGAATGGTATATACGCGGAACTAGAGATGATGGCGGAGTAATTGGCTCTCACATCAATGAGGAGGGCAGGATATTCCTCGAGTCAACAACGTGGGCTGTCATTAGCGGTATTGCACCAGAAGACCGAGCTCGTCTAACGATGGATTCGGTTTACAAGCACTTAAACACCCCACGTGGGCCAAAGATTTTGCACCCAGCCTATACAAAGGTTGACTTAGGCGTTGGTCTTGCGACCAGATGCGTACCGGGGAAGAAAGAAAATGGTGCAATTTTTAACCATCCGGCTGCATGGGCTATTCTCGCCGAATGCACTATAGGAAATGGCGACAGAGCTTATGAATATTTTAGAAAAACAATTCCAATCAACCAAGCATACGACCCTGATATTTACCGAATGGAACCATATGTATATTCCGAATACGTCACAAGTCCTGACCATCCGACCTTTGGAGAAGCAAGCCATTCGTGGCTGACAGGCTCAGCTGTTTGGATGTATCGCGACGGTCTCGACTGGATCCTCGGAGTCCGACCAACATATGATGGACTTGTCGTTGATCCTTGCATCCCACATGAATGGGATGGCTTCAGCATCACGCGTAAGTTCAGAGGTGCAATTTACGAAATCGAAGTACTTAATCCCAAGCATGTGCAGCATGGGAATTCAAGCGTCGAAGTAGATGGAAAACCAATCGCTGGAAATGTCATTCCACCTTTTTCAAACGGCGTGCATAAGGTTCGGGTTATAATGGGATAGAAGCTACAATCGCTAAAAAGAGTAGCAATTGATCTGTTAGAAAGGAATAAAGAGAAAAAGTTGTTATCATGCCGGCGTTTTGATAGAATTGATGCGGCAAAATCAAATTAGGAGGTTCCCACTGATATGTCTTGCCCAAAAATGAGCACGAATCTTGAATTTTGCAACTGCAGCTACCCAAGTTGTTCCCGAAAAGGAAACTGTTGTGAGTGCCTAAGGTATCACCTCAGCAATAATCAGCTCCCGGCTTGCGCATTCCCAGATGACGTAGAAAAGACGTGGGATCGCTCTTTCAAAAGGTTTGCGCAGATATACAAGTAGCCAATACAAAAGTAAAGCTTTTGAAGGGTTTCTTTTCTGAAGATTATGCAAAAAATGGGTTGCTAATATCGGAGGCAACCCAATTTCCATTCAAATGGAATGCACATAATCCGAGCAGGATTTCTAAATCTCCTCGAAAAACCGAGCTATTTCGTCCCTTTCGAATAAAGGCATATCCACAACTCCCTTTGGAGTACGCATCTTTAAGCCATATTCTTTTGGCATCATTTTACCTATTACGTCGGCACGTATTCCTGCTTGTCCGAAGGCGTCTAGGAGACGTGGAGTATCAGAAGGAGATACCGTGAGGACGAGACAGCCGGACGCAATTAAACCAAGTGGATCAAGACCCAACTCACGACATAGGCTCTGCGTCTCGGGTATCACTGGAATGGCATCTCTATCAATTTCAATACCTAAGCTAGACGCTTCCGCTATTTCCATAAGACCAGTGGCAAGACCACCCTCCGTTGGATCATGCATTGCGTTTACCTTAACCGTTTCAACAGCAATTCTAGCATCCTTCACCACGCTGATGCCCGGGTTAAAGAGAAAGTTCGCAGTCCTCTTCAAAAACTGTTCAGTAAACCACATTTCCCTGAGCCGATCATGTGCCTCGCGCGCCAGAATCGCCGTTCCTTCAATTGCAATACCCTTCGTGATTATAATGTCATCGCCTACCCTCGCACCTGAGCTGGTGACTAAGTGGGATCGGTCGGTCTCACCCAGCATACAACCAACGACGATCGGGCGCTTTAAATCATATGTTATTTCTGTATGGCCACCTATAATACTTATCTCTAGATTCTCACACGCTGAAAGCATTTGATCGAAAATCTGCTCAACCGTTTCGGCAGAAACACCCAACGGCAGAAGTACTGTTGCCAACATCCACTTTGGCGTTGCACCCATCACCGCTATGTCGTTTGCATTTATATTTACCGCATACCAACCAATTAAATCAGTGGCAAACGTGATTGGATCGGTCTTCGTTACAAGCAATCGTTCGCCATAATCAATAACTGCAGCATCCACCCCAACTGCCGGACCGACAACAACACGTTCATCAAGTTCGATCTTTGACAACATTTTCGCAAGCAGGTTATGTGGCAGTTTACCCATTCTTAATTTGGAAGACATAGTACCTCTCTAAACCTTAAATAATTGAGATAACTAAGTACTTTTTATTTCTCCGAAGGAACAATTATTCCCCTCATAATGATGTTTTGACAGAAAATGAAAACAAGCAACGTTGGAATTGCCGCGAGCACCAACCCGGCGTAAACCAAGAATTGAGGTGCCCAGATCTGCATTTGATAAAGCCAAACCATCAGCGTCCACATTTTTGGATTCTGCAATACAAGAAACGCCCACATAAACGAACCGTATGCAGCTGTAAATGCGCCTAAAGCAATAACTGCAAGCACTGGCTTTGATAGCTGTAAAGTAATCTTTCGATACATTTGCATCTCTGTTGCGCCATCCATTACGGCAGCTTCATAAAGTTCCTTTGGCAAACTGTCAAAGAATCCTTTGAGCAAGAAAATCGAGTATCCGTTCGCCAAACCCGGCAGAATTATCGCCCAATATGTGCCTAAAAGATGTAGCTCTTTGATAAGTAGAAAACTTGGAATTGCACTTACCTCTGCCGGGAAAGCCATTGTAGCAAGCAAGAAAAGTAGTATTTTGTATGTAGACCTCAAGTTAAAACGTGAAAGTGCATATGCACAAAGCGGATTGACAGTCAAAGTAGTAAGCACCAGCGCAGCGCACAAAATTGCGGTGTTTATTAGTGCTCTTCCGTGAAGTGCTATGTAATCAATTACCTCGCGATAGTTACGCACGATGAATTCTCGACGAATTGCGCGAGTGTTTTCCCGAAGTTCGGCTAGATCATTTTCAGCATAAGGGGGTGCAACCGCCTGGAAAGAAGAAAACTTCGTACCCAAGGCACTGTTCATCTTTTCAACAGTACCAAATTTTTTGGCAAGGTAAGCCCTAAAAAGCACCTCCGGCGACCTGAGTTCTACCATTTTTATTGGAACGGCGCTTTGAAGGAATTCGATCCAGTCTACTAACAACATGCCGCCTTTAGGTGCACACTGTGGAAGGCTTACTTGGTCGTATGAAATCCAATTTGTGCCATATGCTTTGTTTAGGTAGGATATTCTTCCATACTTTTGGGCTAAAAATTTTTGAAATTGGGGCGCCGCTTCGCGATCTATCCAAATAAAATGCACAGGGCATTCCTTCCTGATAAAACTTTCCCATTCGTCGGACATAGGTGAATTTGGAACACGAGCAGTCAGGTGTATGTCTGCGCGCCTTCGGTAATTACCACCGATTGCTCTGTTTATTGCCTTTATGTCACCAACGCTCAACCTTAGGTATTCTTGAAAAAGACCATCAACTGAAACCGTGATTAAATATCTTGCAGGCTGCGACCGTTTAAATTTTAGAAATTCGCGGTACTTTCTAGTTTGCTCTGGCACGAAATTTCTTTGAGTCCAATCCTCGACGGGCATCTGGACTTCCATCCAAGTCTCATTAGCTTCTGTGTAGGTTTCGTTAAGCTTATCCAAATCGCCATGAAATTTCTTCTTCAGAAAATTTCGGTATTTATAAACTATCTCTGGTGTAATTCGCGAAAGAGAAAACGAATGTGCAAGCATCAAATAGTCCATCGGAAGCGATTCCTTGAACTTCCGCCATTCTTGTACAAATCGCATGTTTACAACTTTCGGCGGTTTGAGTTGCTCAAATGTCGCTAGATCTGTACCAAGCCATGCGTTATACTTTACAATTTCTTCACCATACTTGGCTTCAACATACTTACGATAAAGTTCATCCTCGGCATAGAAGTAACGGGGGATAATTTTAAATTGATTTTGGTCAACAGGGCTGGTGAACGAAGTTGAGACCATCAGCAGAAACGGGTAGACCATTGTCACCGCGCCTGCCGTTAGTATCACATAAAGGGCGGCGATTAGTATTCGAAGCTTTCTTTGTTTTCGACCAACGACGGAGATTATAGGCATCTTAGGAAATTATAGCTGATGGCACATGATATAAATTTTACGGTTGCCGATCAGCAAAAACCACCAAGCACTCCTTTATGCTCCCGCTGTTTTAAATTGCAAGCGCGAGAGAATTCTCAACTGAAATACTGTAAATCCAACAAGGAACGAACCCATTAACCATGCCATCGCAACTGCATAGCCGAATTTAAGGTAAAGGAAGGCGTTATACCAAATTTCAAGCCCGGCAACATGAGTAGCATACATAGGGCCGCCACCCGTCATGACGAATATGAAATCAAATGATCTAAATGCATGTATGAATGCGCCAACAAAATTGATAATGATCAAAGGTCTCAAATAGGGAATTGTTATATGCCTAATCTTCTGCAGTACCCCTGCCCCGTCGAGGTCGGCAGCCTCGTATACATCTTCGGGCACGCTCTTCAACGCGGCTAAGTAAATAATACAGCCGGGGCCAACGTGTGCCCATATTATTGGGAGTACGACGCACAGCATTGCCAGCCTCGGATCTTGTAGCCAAGTTAACGGCTCGAACAATGGAATTTTCGCCGGGATATGCAGGAATGCGATGGCAGCATTCAAATGCTTAATTATATGGTCATTCAACCCGAGCAGAAGCTGATTTAGCAATCCTGCAGGGCTTGGGTTGTAGAAGAATTTCCACAAAAACATAATAACAAGGCCCGTTGTCACTGCAGGCAAATAATATAAGGTACGAAAAAGCATTTTGCCCTTCGGAACTTCGTGGAGCATCAATGCCAAGATAATCGGGCTAAAAAATCCCAAACCAAGCGACAGAAGCATAAACACAAAGCTATTCCAAAATGATTTCCATACCTGAGGCGTAAAAAGTACTTCGCTGAAGTTATCAAGTCCAACCCATCTGGTGCCTGCGACTATGCGATAATCTTGGAATGCCATCACCGAGCCGCGGAGTAATGGGTAATACGCCCAAAGTGCGACTGAAACCAGAGCAGGAAGCATCAGCAAAAATGCAAAAATTGTCCTTTTGTATTTTGCCCAAGAAGACTTTTTTCTTTTACCAGCTACTATGGAAGGCGATTCATAATCTCTGCTAAAACTCCTAATCACGAAGCGAAACACTAGCGAAAAGATGACAAAAAGCGCAATGACAACTACCCACGCAACACGGCGTCTAACAGCAAGGATTTTGGGATCAACCACTCCCATCAATTTTTCATTGCAGTGGGCAACGGCATCATCCAGCAGCTTCTTGTAATCCGTTCGGTCGCTCAGCCAGACGGCATCGAGAGGCGGAGTCATCTCTTGATAGATATTCTCGCAGTTGCGCCCATATGGCTCGGGGCGACCTGAACGAAGAGCTTCTTCAAGTGTCTCTGACCAACCTTTTGGTACTTCTTTAAGATACTGAGTATAGCCGTACTTCTTAAGATATTTTGGTGCAATGAATCGAGCAAATCCCGATTCGACATAAACCTTGCATCTAATTCGAGCGGCTTCATCGCTCGCCCAAAATTTAATATACTCCCAAGCTGCATCACGAACTCGCTTATCCTTGACCGTTGCATTGATGCCCATCATAGCGCAATTAAGCTCATTGCCACGCTTACCCGTTGGACCAACAGGAACAGGCGCTATGCCAATTAGGTTAGGATTGACATTGGCAATCATTTGGTCATTAATGTAACCGAAAACCATCCCAATTTTGCCCAACTGCCATAGTTTGCCATAATCAGTGTCACGGTAAGCTACACCACGGTAAGTCTTACCATTTCTTGTCCAGCGAGCACGTCCAAGCTTTTGATAAAACTTCAGAGCTGTTACTGCTGCTTCATCGTTAAAAACAGCACGCCAATTGCCATTCTCATCTTGGGCAACTGCTTCACCGCCTGCAGACCACAGTAGATCTACAAACCACCAAGCGGCGTGTGGACCAGCGAAAAGCGCCATGCCATACTGGCCCTTTTCGGGGATCGTTAGCTTCTTGGCATACTCGAAAAGCTCATCCCAATTCCTTGGGGGTTTCTCGGGATCGAGGCCCGCTTCGCGAAAGAGGTCTTTGCGATATTGGAGGGTCATAACGTATGTTTGATATGGAATCGCCCAGATGTGACCATCTCGCTTGATCACCTGCCAAACGGGCGGATAGATCAACTCATCCAAATTCTCCTCTTTTGCCCACTTTTCAACATATTCGTCGAGGGGATAGAGAAACTTTTGTTGGATGTAGCTGTCGGAAATACGGAAATTGACATATAGCACATCCGGAGCTACTCCACCTGCCATCGCTAGGAGCGGGCCAACTTCCATATCGAGTCCGGGTGCAGTCAATCCGCGGAACCCTTCGAGCTTTATATTTGGGTGGAGCTCCATGAAACGCTGGACAATAGCCCAGTTTGCCTTATCAGGAACGCTCCTTGCCTCTTTTAGCGGAAGCCGATGAACAGTGAGGACGATTTGATCCTTTTTCTCAGGCTTTGCATACGTAATTCCTGCTACAAGACATATAAGCAGTATAATTGGCAATTTTCTGATAAATGACAAATCTTTCACCGGGCAAGATATCTTTACCTTCATTTCCTAGAAAGAGGCAAGTACTAGTAGAATTCGCTTTTCAATTTTTTGTTTAAATAATAGAGGCAAATGCGTGAATTGTCGCTCATCACGTTGAATAATTCAACAAAACCCCAAGTGTATCCTGCGGGTGATTTAGTATCTGGTCATAAGCCTTTGCCGCATCTTCGACGGGGAACTCATGACTAATAAGATCATCTACCCTCACGCGTTTTTGTGCCAAAAGTCTAATAAATTCGCAGAGGTTCCTCCCCTCGGTCCATCGCACAAACGGGTACGGCATATCCACGCCGTCACGCTCATATGTCGGATCATATCTGCCGGGACCTGCGGCTCGTGAAATTACAAAATCTGCTTCCTTTGCAAAGAAAAGGTTTCTATCAATCTCCATTTTAGCCACGCCAACCATGACAATACGGCCACCAAAGCGTATCATTCTTAGCGCCTGATTTATTGGCTCTGCAGATTCGGTAGCTGCTACAATTAAAACGGCATCTGCACCGTTGCCATTCGTTGCTTCCAAAACTGCCGAAACAACATCTTCGCTTGCGTTAATTGCACGAATACCAGCAGACTGCGCGATACTAAGCCGTTTCTCTATAAAATCAGTAGCTATCGTAACATAGCACACGGCTTGGCAAATTCTGGCAATTAGTTGACCGAGGACGCCTAACCCAATGACAACGGCAGTTTCTCCGAATGTGAGATTCGCCCTTCGAACCGCTTGAATTGCAATTCCCCCAAGACCTGTAAACGCCGCCTCCCTAAGACCTACGTTATCAGGTAACCTTACCGCAAGGTTCTTGCCAATGCAGCAAACCTCAGCATGACCACCGTAGCACGAAGGACTCCCATAATTACCAACCCTATCTCCTAGGGCAAAACCCTCTACGTTCGAACCTACGCCAATTACTATACCAGAGTTCGAGTACCCGGAACTCGATTCGGGACGATTTGGATCGGGGTTTTTGCGCCGTGCCAATATGCCCATGGTTTCCGTTCCAGAGCTAATAAGGGAGTAAGCCGTACGGCTTAGAATACCATTTTCATTAACCGCCGGCTCCTCAACCTCCCTGACAACTATTTCTCCGACTCCGTTGACGAATACTTGTTTCATTGCAACTACAACAGTGGCAGCTTAACCGAGCGACCTTCTGCCGCAGAAATATCAGCCGCTATGCAAACCTCATGAGTTTTTACCGCATCGTCCAAATTGACGTCGTCCACCAGGCGGAAGCCGCTCTTCTTGGTCGGGTCGTCAATCCGGTTGATGCCCACATCTATGA
>FWPV01012990.1_pt1 | contig 12642 bp, 9 predicted proteins | sample 2228371 | NCBI WGS metagenome assembly FWPV01 (sample SAMEA103939776, study PRJEB20133) | metagenome | reverse complement strand
GCGATCCCGGTCATTCCTGCCGGCGGCATTTTCACCGGCAGCGACGCGGTCGAGTATCTGCAAATGGGCGCTGCGGCAGTCCAGGTCGCCACTCGCTTTACCGTGACGCGCGAGTGCGGACTGCCCGACGACGTGAAGCAGGAATACTTCCGCGCCAACGAGGAAGACGTGGTGGTCAATACCATCTCGCCCACCGGTTATCCGATGCGCATGCTGCGCAACAGTCCGGCGATCGGCAGCGGCATCCGCCCCAACTGCGAGGCGTATGGGTATCTGCTCGATGCCAACGGTCATTGCGCGTACATCGACGCGTATCAGCGGGCGATTGAAACGACGCCGCCGGGCGAACCGCTCCGTGTGTGGGACAAGACGTGCCTGTGCACCCATATGCGCAATTTCAAGGTGTGGACGTGCGGCCACTATGTCTATCGGCTCAAGGACACCACCCACCGGCTCCCTGATGGCAGCTATCAGTTGCTCACCGCCGAACACGTGTTCCGCGACTATCAGTTCAGCACCGATCATGCGATCGCACTGCCGCCGCTGGAACCCAATCCGGCGCCGGCGCCGCGCCGTGAAGCGTTGTCCGCGGAAGACGTGTAATGGCGCAGCGATGGACGGGAACGCGCCCGCCAGCCTTAGTGCAGACCGTTTTCCGATCGAGCGCCGAAAATCGCACGCGCCGTAGGCCTGGGGGTGCTTTCAGAATCAGCATCATATCGCCACCATGAGCGCCGCTTCCGACCGCCTCGTCTCGCCAACACCGCAATCCACCGACGACCGCTTGGAACGGGCCTTGCGCCCAAAACGCCTGGCCGACTACATCGGCCAACCCAAGGCGCGCACGCAGCTGGAAGTTTTCATCCACGCGGCGCGGCAACGGCGCGAAGCGCTCGATCACGTGCTGTTGTTCGGCCCGCCGGGGCTGGGCAAGACAACGCTTGCGCACATCATCGCGCACGAACTCGGCGTTGGCATCAAGCAGACCTCCGGGCCGGTACTCGAACGCCCCGGCGACTTGGCGGCGATCCTCACCACGCTCGAACCCAACGACGTGCTGTTCATCGACGAGATCCATCGCCTCTCGCCGGTGGTGGAGGAGATCCTCTATCCGGCGATGGAGGATTACCAGATCGACATCATGATCGGCGAAGGGCCGGCGGCGCGTTCGATCAAACTGGACATCGCGCCTTTTACCCTGGTGGGCGCCACAACACGCGCCGGCATGCTCACCAACCCGCTGCGCGACCGCTTTGGCATCATCGCGCGGCTGGAGTTTTATACGCCGGAGGAACTGACGGTGATCGTCACCCGCTCGGCCGGCTTACTGCAGGTGGCGATCGAACCCGACGGCGCGGCCGAAATCGCACGGCGCGCGCGCGGCACGCCGCGCATTGCCAACCGGCTGCTGCGGCGGGTGCGCGATTACGCGCAAGTCAAAGGCGATGGGGTGATCACCGCGGCGATCGCCGCCGAAGCGCTGGCGATGCTGGAGGTGGACCCGCTGGGATTGGACGTAATGGACCGCAAACTGCTCAGCGCCATCATCGAGCGTTTTGGCGGCGGACCGGTGGGGCTGGAGAACCTTGCGGCAGCGATCGGCGAGTCGGCCGATACGATCGAGGACGTCATCGAACCGTACCTCATCCAGCAAGGCTATTTGCAGCGCACGCCGCGCGGGCGTGTGGTGAGCACGCGCGTGTATGAGCATTTGGGCATTCCGTCGCACCACACCGCCGCCCTTTCGCCCGGACTGCAACCGGAGCTACCGCTGGCATGAGGCAGGTTCCGGGCGCGCCCATGCGCCCGTTTGGGTAGAGGATCACGCCCTGGCGCGCTGCAAGTCTCCAAGAAACGGCCCCCTGCCGCGCGCCAGAGCGTCTCGGGGTCACTGGGAATCGCACGACTTTCATGCGTACGTTTCTGGCCACCGCGTTGTTGTTCTGCCTGCTCATCGGGCTGTATTTGCTGGTCTTTGGACCGGTGTTCGAAATGCCCGACCGCGCGCGCCCGGGGTGCGGCTGGCTGGTCACCGCGCCGGTCAGCCGCCTCATCGGCGTCGGGTTGCTGGCGCTGGCCGTGGCCGGCTGGCGCGTGCAGCGCAGCGCTTGGCAGGGAAACTTACTGCGTCAGCCTCGCTGGGCGCTGTACCTGCATTTCGCGCTCACCAGCGGCGCACTGCTCATCTTCATGCTCGCTTCGGCGCTGGCACCCTACGGGCCACTTGCGCTCACCGCGCAGGCACCGGCAGCACAGGCAGTGTGTCTGCCGCCTCTGACAACCACAGCGCCGTTGCCTGATCGGCGGTGACCGGGCGGCCGTACCAAAAGCCTTGTCCAAACTCCGCCCCCATGGCCTGCAACAGCGCGTGCTGCGCGGCGTTTTCCACGCCCTCGACGATGCCGCGCACGAAATCGGCATCCCGCGCCGAGGCGCTCGCGGCAGCCACGAACGAACGGTCGATCTTGATTGCCCGCGCCGGCAGCCGGTGCAAATACGACAGCGACGAATAGCCGGTGCCAAAGTCATCGAGCACGACGGCAAAGCCTTTTTCGTGCAACTGTTGGATCACGGTAAACGCGCCGCTGCGCTCATCGAGCACCGCGGATTCGGTGATCTCCACTTCCAGACAGGAGGGATCGACGCCGTGCTGCGCCACCAGCGCTTGCAATTTTGTAGCGAAATCACCGCCGGTCAGTTGGCGCGGCGAGACATTCACCGCCAAAAACAGCGCTCGCCCTCCCGGCAGCCCTTGCCAGCGCTTGAACTGCGACAACGCCATCTCGAGCACCACCGCGCCGATGCGCACGATTTGACCGCTCTCCTCGGCCACGGGAATGAATTCGAGCGGCGGCACCAAACCGCGCTCGGGGTGATTCCAGCGCACCAACACCTCGAACCCGGCCAGGCGGCGATCGGCCAAATGCACGATCGGCTGGTAGTACGGTTCCAACTGCCCTTGGGCTATCGCGCGCTCGAGCGCGTCCTCGACTTCCAAGCGGCGCATCACCTCGACGTGCATCGCGCGGTTCGCGAGTTGCGCCCCCGCGCCTCCTTGCGCTTTGGCCTGACGCATCGCCAGTTGCGCATCGGCGAGCAATTGCTCGGGCGTCTCTTGGATCTCGCCGCCGCGATGCAGCGCCACACCGGCAGAAAATGACAACTGCACCGACGTGCCCGCCACCGGAAACGCCATCGTCACCTGGCGGCGCCAGCGCTCGATCACCCTGAGCGGCGACAACGCATCGCGGATGTCCTCAAGGAGCACCACGAACTCGTCTCCGCCCAAACGCGACACCATGTCCGCCGGGCGCACCGCACGGCGCAGCCGCTGCGCGAATTCGGCGAGCAGCACGTCGCCCGCCCAATAGCCGAAACGATGGTTGATGAGGTGAAAGCGATCGAGCCCCAGGCTGACCACCGCGAACTTTAGCTTGGGGTTACGGCGCGCCCGCTCGATCGCGTGTTCGAGCCGGTCAAGAAAGAGTGCCCGGGTGGGCAGCCCGGTAAGGCGGTCGCGCACCGCCTCCGGTAGCTCGCCGTTTTCGGCGAGCGTCAGTCCCACCTCGTGCGCGTTTAATGCCACCCAACCGTCTTCGCCGGTGGCGATGCCGGACCACGCCAGCGCAATGTATTGCCCGTCGCTTTTGCGCAAACGCGCCGCAAAGCGCACCGTCTCGCCGCGCCGGGCGCGCGCATCCGCCAGCCGCTGCTCAACCAGCGTCCGGTCGGCGTCGTGCCACGGCGGTATCAGTGCCGACGAGCCGCTGGTTTCGGCACTCAACCCCAACAAAACCGCCAGGCCGTCGCTGAGCGCGATGGCCCGCCCCGCTTCGTCGAGCACCATCATCAGCGCGTCGGGCAAGCACAAAAACGCCGCCAGCGCGCGCTCCGGTTGCTGGCCAGTGCCAAAAGTAATCACGGGTTCGCCTCAGGAACACGAGCGCCCATGGCCAAAAGCATTTTGGATTTCGCGGTCGGACGAGTCATTGCGGTATTCAGCGTCACGCGGCGGCAAAAAGGCGCTTTTGTGCGATCTTTTACCCGCGCTTTGCCGCAATCATAGCAACAACACATGCTCAGGCAAATGCTCGGCCATCACCCGGCGGTAGAACTCATGAAAGTGCGGCATGCCATCCTCGAATGGCGACTGGTACGGGCCGATTTCGTTGCGCCCTTCTTTGAGTAACACGCGGCGGCCGCGGTCCATGCGTTCGGCGATTTCGTCGTCCTCGATCGCCGTTTCCATGTACGCCGCTTGCTCGGCTTCGACGAACTCGCGCTCAAACTCGACCAGCTCCTCAGGGTAATAAAACTCGACGAGGTTGATGGTCTTGTCTACTGCCACCGGCCACAGGGTGCTGATCACCAGGGTGTGCGGGTACCACTCCACCATCACGTTGGGATAGTACATCAGCCAGATCGCGCCGTCCTCAGGCAGGTTGCCGCCATAGTGGGCTTTGACCTGGGCATGCCATTTTTCGTAGGTTGGCGTTCCGGCGCGCGCCAAAGAAGTGATCCCCACCCGCTGCACCGAATACCATTCGCCGAACTGCCAGTCGAGTTGTCCGCAGTCGACGAAGTTGCCCAACCCGGGGTGGAACGGCACGACGTGGTAGTCTTCCAGATAGACCTCGACGAAGGTCTTCCAGTTGTAATTGCACTCGTGCACGACGACCTTGTCGAGCTTGTAGCCGCTGAAATCGAAGCGGTTCGCCACTCGCATGCCCGCCAGATCGGCAAGCGCATTGCGCGGGCCGCGGAAAAGCAGCCCGTTCCAGTTCTGCAGCGCCTCGCGCTTGAGGTGCAGACAGGGGTTTTCCGGAAAATGCGGTGCGCCGATGAGGTTGCCTTTGAGATCATAGGCCCAGCGGTGCAACGGACAGACGATCTGTTCGGTCTTGCCGGCGCCGCGCAGCATGATCGCCTGACGGTGCCTACAGATGTTGGAGATGAGATGCACGCCGTCGGGATCGCGCACCAGCGCCAACCCTTCGTCGAACGGCTCCAGTGCACGATAGCAGCCTACCTCCGGCACCATCAGCTCATGGCCAACGTAGCCCGGGCCGTTGCGGAAAAACACCTCGAGCTCTTTTTGAAACAGCGCCTCGTCAAAATACCACGACACCGGAAATTGCGGTGTGGCCAAGGTCAGATGATGGGCAGCGGTCAGATCACTCATCTTGGGTTCCTCCCACGCGATGCAAGCACAGCAGAAACGAGGCAGGATAGCACAAATCGAACCTCAACGCTTTGAGATATCGCAAAAAAGGGCTTCGCCAGCGTTTCCAGTCCGGTAGCCGCGTCCAGCGCAGCAGGAGCCTGCGGCGATGTCCATTCTGTGCTTCGTTCCGGCATGGCAAAGGCTTGTGGTTTGGTCTGTCCCGTTCCTCGTAACGGCAAAGTTCCTGTGTCTTGGTTGGTTTCCTTGCCTCGATCTCAGTTCCCGCGCGGTAGAATCGCGCTCATCGCAATCGTCTTTGGTGAGCGCAGCGATGACGCGTTGGCGTTTTTACAAAATGCACGGACTGGGCAACGACTTCGTCGTGCTGGACGCGGTGCGGCAACGCATCGAATTGACGCCGGAGCTGGCGCGCGCCATTGCCGACCGGCGTTTTGGCATCGGCTGCGACCAGATCCTGATCGTCGAACCGCCCCCCAGCGCGGAGGTCGATTTCGGCTACCGCATCTTCAACGCCGACGGCGGCGAGGTGGAACAGTGCGGCAACGGCGCGCGCTGCTTTGCCCGTTTCGTGCACGAAGTGGGACTAAGCGGCAAGACCCTCCTGCGGGTGGCCACCCGCGCCGGGGTGATTGAACTCGAGCGTCGCGACGACGGCGCGGTCACCGTGGACATGGGCGCGCCGCGCTTTGCCCCGGCGGTCATCCCCTTTCGTCCCGACCTGGCGTGCCCGGCCGCGTGGCCGGAGATCGAGCCACTTTTGGCTTCGAGCGCCACCCCGGCGGTGTATCCCTTCGACCTGCCCGGCGGGGAACGACTGGCCGTGTCGGTGCTGTCGATGGGTAACCCGCACGCCGTGCTGGTGGTAGGCGACGTCGACACCGCTCCGGTCGAAACGCTGGGTCCGGCGCTGCAGGGGCATCCGGCGTTTCCGGCCAGCGTCAATGTCGGCTTCATGCAGGTGCTCAGCCCGCAACGCATCCGCTTGCGTGTCTATGAACGCGGGGCGGGCGAAACGCTGGCCTGTGGCACCGGCGCCTGTGCCGCTGTGGTCGCGGGCATCCGGCGCGGACTGCTCACTTCGCCGGTGACCGTGGCAACACGTGGTGGCACGCTCGAGGTCGCCTGGCAAGAAGGCGCATCGGTGCGCATGACCGGCCCGGCGGTGACGGTGTTCGTCGGCGAGTTCGACCCCGAAGCCCTACTTCCCCGTCCCAAGTGGCCAGTGGAGCCAGCCGCAACCACGTCGTCGGTAACCACTCCTAACCCGGCAAAACCGCGATGAAACAGCGGCAACGGCGCAAACGGCAACAGCGGGCGCGTTGGCGCGATGCGCCAACGCCTTGGCTTGCCGCGTGGGCACGCTTACCCGATGAAACGCTGGCCAAGCGCGTCACTGCGCGGGCGGTGCGTGCGTATCTGGCGGCGCATCCGCGTTTTTTCCTCACCCACGAAACGTGGCTGGCGCGCCTGCCATTGCCCGACGGCTCGGACGGGCGCGTGGTGTCGCTGGTACATCGGCAAAACCTTCATCTGCGCGCACAATGGCTGGCGCTGCAAGGCCGCTGGCAGGAGATGCTGGCGATCGCTCGGCAAAACGAACAACTGGTGCGCTGCGTGCAGAGCCTACTCATCGAACTCCACCGCGTCCAGCGTCCCGAGGAACTGCGCGCTGCGGTGTTGCGTTGGGTCATGCTGCGTTTTCCGGCGCTTGCCGCACACTGGGTAGAACCCGGCGCCGGCTGGTTGTGGCAGTGGTGCAGCCGCGAGCGGGTGCGGGTGGGACGGCTTGAAGCGGCTCAGGACGCTTCGCCAATCGACTCCGGGTCCGCCCCCTGCGCTCCGCGCCCCTCTGGCTTTACCCCCCGGTCCAGGCACGCCGCGGGCACGGCCCCGTCCTTTTGCCTTGAATCTCTGGCCAGCGGTTCCGCGGCAGCGCTGCGGGTGGCGCCGAACCTAGCGCTGTTGCTGTGGCACCCGCAGCCGGACTACTTTTCGCCGGCGCAGGACATCTGGCAGTTGTTGGCCATGCAAGAAGGGTTGGCCGCGGCGTGGGAACGGGTACAAAATACGATTCCCGACGCCGAGGCAGACGCGTTGGATGAGGTTCGATGATTCAGTGCCCCCAGAACCGCTTCTTCAGGGTGCCTCTGAGCCGCTATGGTCGTGCCAGCAGAAACCGGACGAGTCCTTCCCGAAGCCCCCCTAAAAGGATACGAACCAACCCCTTGGGGAGGCAAACTGTCCCCACTGGTAAAAATTGAAGCGAGGCTTTCCATGGTCATGGTCCCAGCACTGCCGGCTTTCCCCGCTGACCTGCCCGAAGCGCTCGCCCGCTGCCCCGAGTGCGGGCAGTGGCTACAGCATCTGGCGGTGGAGCGACGCCTGGCTGCGGCGACGCTCTCGGCCTATGCCGCGGAGCTGGTCGCGCTCGTGGCCGCGAGCGACGGCGCGCCATTGACGGTAACCGCCATGCCACTGCGCACCGCGTTGGCACAAGCGCACGCCGCCGGTTTGTCGCCGCGCTCGCTCGCGCGCCGCCTGTCCTGCTGGCGGGGGTTTTACCGCTGGGCGCGCGCGCGCGGGCTGATCGCTGCCGACCCCACCGCGGGCCTGAAAGCGCCCAAAGCCCCGCGCTTGTTGCCCAAAGCGCTGGCGGTGGATGAGGCAGTGGCGTTTTTGGACAGGCTTGCGCAGCAAGCGCAAGCCGAACCGGAACCACTGATGCTACGCGATCGCGCGATCGCTGAACTTCTGTACGCCACCGGCATTCGCGTGGGAGAGTTGGTCGCGCTCGACTGCAACGCCCCAGGCAGCGACTGGGCCGCAGGACGCCTGACCGTGACCGGCAAACGCGCCAAAACGCGCACTGTACCAGTAGGCCGCAGCGCTTGTGAAGCCGTCACCGCGTGGCTGCGTGTGCGGCCGCTGTGGGCCCGGCCCGAAGAACCGGCGCTTTTTATTACCCCGCAGGGCCAGCGCTTATCGGCGCAAGGGGTAGCGAGCCGCTTGGCCTATTGGGCGCGGCGGTTTGGCTTTGCCAGCCGGCTCAACCCGCACCAATGGCGCCACAGCTACGCCAGCCACCTGCTGCAATCCAGTGGCGATCTGCGCGCGGTGCAGGAACTTCTGGGACACGCCTCGATCGCCAGCACCCAGGTCTATACGCATCTGGATGCGCAGCACCTGTTGCGCGTGTATGAAGCGGCGCATCCGCGGGCGCGTGCCAGTGCGTCCTCGGCGGTTACAATTTCACCTCATGACCGATCTCATCCTCAAACCCGGTAAAGAGCGCAGCGTGCTCGCGCGCCATCCCTGGATCTACGCGCAGTCGGTGGCCAAGATCGTCGGACACGCCGACAACGGTGCCACGGTGCGGGTGCTGGCGCACGACGGCACGCCGCTGGCGCGCGCCGCGTTGTCGCTCACGTCAAGCATCCGCGCCCGCATCTGGCATTTCGAACCCGATCGCCCAGTGGATCATGCCTTTTTCCGCCGCCGCGTCGGTGAAGCGCTGGCGTGGCGCCGCACGCATCCGCTGCTCCAGCAGCAAACGGCGCTACGCTGCCTGCACGGCGAGGCCGACGGCCTGCCCGGGGTAATTGTCGATCGCTTCGGGGAAGTGGCGGTACTGCAACTGACCTTTGCCGGTGCCGACCGCTGGCGCGAGGCGATCATCGATGCGCTGCGCCGCGCGCTGCCCGAGGTCAAGGCGCTTTATGAACGCTCAGACTCCGAGGTGCGCAGCCGCGAAGGGCTGGCGCCGCGCGCCGGACTGGTGTGGGGTGAATTGCCGGAGGCGGTAATCATTGACGAATACGGCGTTCGCCTGGTGGTGGACGTGGTGCGCGGCCACAAGACCGGCTTTTACCTGGATCAGCGCGAAAACCGCTTTCTCGTCCAGCAAATCGCCGCCAGCCGCCGCGTGCTCAACACCTTTTGTTACAGCGGTGGGTTCTCGCTGCACGCGCTCAAAGGCGGTGCCGCGGAGGTGTGGTCGGTGGATTCGAGCGCTCCGGCGCTGGCGTTGTTCGAGCAAAGCCTGGCACTCAACCCAGAGCTGCCGTCGCAACGTTCGCGGGTGATCGAAGCGGACGTGTTTTCGGGGTTGCGCGAATGGTATCAGGCCGGTGAGCGCTTCGATCTGGTGATTCTCGATCCCCCCAAGTTCGCCCCTTCCGCCGCGCATGTGGCCAAAGCCAAACGCGCGTATCGGGATATCAACCTCTACGGCATGCGCCTGGTGCGCCCGGGCGGCTATCTGATGACCTACTCGTGCTCGGGTGGCATTGGGGTGGAGGAATTTCAAGCGCTGGTGGCGCAATGCGCCGCCGACAACCGCCGCAGCGGCCAGATCGTCGCGCGCCTGACCGCCGGTGCCGATCACCCCATCGGGCTGGGCGCGCCGGAAGGGGAGTACCTCAAAGGGTTGTTGATCCGGTTGGAGTAACGCCAAGCACCGCCAACCGGGCGCGCAAAAACGCCTCGGCCCGCTCGATCGAGCGGGTGCGCGCAAACGGCGGTAAGCTTTGCCACAGCACCCGGCCGTAGCCGCGGGTGGCGATGCGCGGGTCGCACAAGCACAACACGCCAAAGTCATGCTCGGTTCGAATGAGCCGCCCCGCGCCTTGCTGCAACCACATCGCCGCACGCGGTACTTGTAGTTCCATGAACGGGTCACCGCCCTGCTGCTTGCGGTGCGCGATCGCCGCAGCAAGGAGCGGCTCGTCGGGCGGTGCGAACGGCAGCTTGTCGATCACCACCACCGCCAGCGCCTCCCCCGGCACGTCCACGCCCTCCCAAAAGCTTTGGCTGGCGACCAACACCGCGCGCGGCGTGGTGCGAAAACGCCGCAGCAGTTCGGCTTTCGGCGCGTCACCCTGCTCGAGTACCACGAACGGCTCCCCCTCCACATCCCCCTGCGCGCGCAGCATGGCGGCGATCGCGCGCAGCGCCGCAAGCGAGGTGGTCAGCACCATCGTTCGCCCCGCTGCGGCAGTGGCCAGCCGCCGCGCCACCGCGGCGACCGCGTCGCGGTGCTCCGGGCGGTTCGGCTCAGGCATCGCGTCCGGCACCAACAGCAGCGCCTGCTGGCGGTAGTCGAAGGGACTGGCCCAGCGCGCGCAGCGAAGCGGTTTGGCAGTCACCGCGTCTAGCCCCAGTGTGCGGCAAAACGCCTCGAACGAACCGCCTACCGTCAAGGTGGCCGAAGTCAGCACCCACGCGGCGTTCGAAGCGTCGACGCGCCCACCAAACCCACGCGCTGCCTCCAGCGGCGTGGCGTTGAGCCTGAGCTCGTGCCCCACCACTTCCAGCCAGCGCACCGCGCCGGAGTCGGCGTCCTCCAGGTCCAGCCACGGCGCGAACGCGTCGGCGTGCGCCGCGAGCGCGTCGGCCAGTGGCGCGATCTCGGCGCTGCGTTCGGCAAGCGGCGCCACTTGTCGCGCCGCTTCTTTTGCCGCGTCGGTCCATCCCTGCACCGCTTGCCGCAACGCCTGCGCGGTGGACGTATCCATTTGCTCCCAACGCAGCCGCAACGACGCCTCGGCCGGAAACACCAAGCGCGCCTCACGCGCCGCGTGCGTCAACCGCTCCAGCGCCTGTAGCGCATGGCGCGCGTCGGGTGCTTGCAGCGCAATCTCCACGCTCGCGCTGCGCGCCAGTTCCACCGCCTCGATCACACTGACGCTACCGCCGAAAAACGCCGGCAGCAGCTCGATGAGTTGGTGGGCTTCGTCGATGACGATCAAATCAGCGCGCGGCAGCAGCTCAGTGCCCGCGTCTTCGCCGCGCAGCCAGTCGGAAAAAAACAGATGGTGGTTGACCACCACCACTTCGGCCTGCGCCGCTTCGCGCCGCGCTTGCATCACGAAGCAATCGTCATAGCGCGGGCAGCGGCTTGCCAAGCAAGTGTCGCGGGTGGCGGTAGCGTAGCGCCAGGCGCTGGCGTTTTCCGGCACCTGCAGGCAGGCGCTGCGCTCACCGCTGCGGCTCGCCTGGGCAAAGCGATGGATCGCGCGCAGATGCGCCGCTTCCTCGGGGGTGGTGAACTGCCCAGATTCCAGGTTGCGCTCCAGATGAAACCAACACACGTAGTTGCTGCGCCCCTTCAACAGCGCCGTGCGCACCGGAACGCCGAGCGCCTCTATCAGCCGCGGCAAGTCGCGGAAATAAAGTTGGTCTTGAAGGTTTTTCGTGCCCGTCGCGACGATGGTGCGCACGCCCGATAGCAGCGCCGGCACCAGATACGCGAATGTCTTGCCGGTGCCGGTGCCCGCTTCGGCCAATAGCAACGCGCGCGCTTCGATCCCCGCCGCCACGGCTTCGGCCATTTCTCGCTGTGCGGCGCGATCGCGCCAGCCGGGCAAACGCTGGGCAAGCCGCCCGTTGGCCGCGAAGCACGCCGCGATCTCGGCGGTAAGCACCGAGTCGGCGTTGGTCTCAGCCGCCGGCGTTGGCGCCGCGGCGACCGCTGCCCTCGGCGATGGCGCCCTGGGCGTTGGCTTTCCGCTACCTTCGTCCATCTCAGGCGATGACCTCAAACCTCACTCCCCTCGTGGCGGCATTGTCATCAAATTTTCCCATTCGCCAACCCGCCGCTGCGCGCGCACCGTCTTGCTCGGGCGCTGAATTGTCATCAAATTTTCACATTCGCAAACTAGCATAGACAGCGCATCATAACGCAACCAGGAGACCGACATGTGGGTTCAACCCTCGCTTGCTGCCATTCCTAGCCCGGCGATCGACCCAACGCGGCACGAAGGTTTTGAAGTCGCGTTCGCGCGCGATGAAGACGAGGTGCGCGCCGCACAACGGCTGCGTTACCGCGTGTTCGCCGAAGAAATGGGTGCAAGGCTCAAAGGGCCGGCGCCCGGGATCGACGCCGATCATTTCGATCCATACTGCGAGCATTTGATTGTGCGCGAGCGCAGCAGCGGCGAAGTGGTCGGCACATATCGGCTGCTTAGCCCCAGCGCCGCCAAGCGCCTCGGCGGATATTACACCGAGGAGGAGTTCGACCTAGTGCGTTTGCGCGTGATCCGGCCGTACCTTGTGGAAGTCGGGCGTTCCTGCGTGCATCCGGACTACCGCAACGGACCGGTGATCTTTCTGCTCTGGGCGGGGCTGGCGGAATACATGCTCAGCACCGGTTACAAGTATCTCATCGGCTGCGCCAGCATTCCGATGCGCGACGGTGGGCGCAACGCCTCGGCAGTGTGGCACGCGGTCAAGGACAAACACCTCAGCCCCGAGGAATGGCGGGTCTTTCCGCGCCAGCCGTTGGCGTTAGACCCAAACGCCGACGCGCACGCGGCGCAAGTGCCGCCGCTCATCAAAGGATACCTGCGCCTCGGGGCATGGGTGGCGGGCGCACCGGCATGGGACCCTGACTTCAACTCCGCCGATTTGCCGATCCTCTTGGCCACCTATCACCTCAACCGCAGCTACGCGCGTCATTT
>FWPV01012989.1_pt1 | contig 12642 bp, 10 predicted proteins | sample 2228371 | NCBI WGS metagenome assembly FWPV01 (sample SAMEA103939776, study PRJEB20133) | metagenome | reverse complement strand
ATTCAACATTTTACCGTTAAATCCTGTGGTAAATACTGGTTTTTCAAGCTTTTTTACCCCTGTTTTTCAGGGAAAACTAATTATAAAGTAAGAGATAACCCTCTAAACACTGTAATTTCTGATATCAGAAAGCTTTCTGTACTCATAACATGATACATTTATCTCTTTACAAATTTACCTACAATTGTTCCACATCAAACTCAATGATAATCAGATAGTAATTCGCTTTCCCTTAAATTTATATATACCCCCATCCCTTAATAGTCGGTTAGAATCGCAATCTCTTTAATTATCTGAGAATCCATGTCGGTCGATAACTCAATAATGACAAGCTTTTTTTGAAATCTTGTTCGAAGAAGTCCGTCACGGTTTATGTTCTCCCTCGTCCCTGTTTTTTTATACCCTCTTTCTTTGAGCTTTTCTGTCGCTTGCTCAATATTGTCCCCCAAACGTATCCCAAAAACGTGGTAGTCACCGCCGGTAATAAAGATTTGTGTTAAACGCCTGTCAATTGAGTCTTTCGGTATCTTAAAATAATAGCCTTCGACATAACCGTCACTTGTCCCTTTTGCCCCGGGCATATCATCATTAAAATGATCGGCACTTTCTTCTGTAAGTCCGGCAAATTCGAGGTATTCCACCCCCATAAAACTGTTTCTGTTTATTTCCTGCGCTTCTTGTATTGTTTCTTCAACAAGCTTTATTTTTGAACTTTCTCTACTCTTAATAAAAACCACTGTTAATGTAATTATTAATAAACATATCAAAACTATAATCATTATCGCCTTTTTCACCATCAATTCTCCTTTAATCTTCTGGATTGGACAGAGCTGCAAACCCCCTTGCATCGCTCTCCACTTCTTGAGAATAATAACCAGGGTAATCATCATCAGAAGAAATATAGGGTGCATTCCACTCTCTTAGTAAACTATCTGAAATCCCATATAATCCTGGATTTTTCTTCACGTAATTCTGATATTGATGTCGCATCTCGTGGGTCAAGGTGTCTATGACCTTATCTACTGAAAAATTCCCTGTAGAATCTTCAATAAATTGCGGGTTTATTGAAATATGTCTGCCAAAACCCAAAAAGCCTCCCGGATTGGAATGACCGTATCCTTCGCTGTCATAATCAACCCTTGTGCTGGATTTTCCAAACAAAACAAAACTTACCTGGTTAACATAATCCTGTATGATGTCTTTTTTCTCTTCTTCGGACATATTGACCCATTGTTCACGTACCTCAGGTGTAAACACAGATTCAGCTATAGCCTGACATTGTTCGGATTTCTCAAACTCGCCTTCCCAAAATCTTGCTTCTGTAATAGCATCTCTTAAATCATGGGATGGATTGTCATCGTCTAACTCTCTAAATCTGGAATTAAAATCTTTCTTTAGTTGTTCGTCAGTAATGGTTGATTTCATTAAGTCGCTGAGGGAAGTCATCTTATCCCACCACAGAAAAGTACCTGTTTTTACTTTGAAGTCCGATGGGTCCAAGTCGTAGGAATGCTCCAGCAAATCTGCTATACCGGTGCTAAAAGGGTTGTCAACCAATTGACTGATTTCATAATGAATTGCATTGCAAAAAGATACCAACCTCCGTCTTTTCTCGTTTAGTTCCTCTATGTCATATTCGGACAGAGATATGCTCAAAGCTCCTATACCTCCCGCATTTGCCACAATGTCCACCGCTCTCCTCGCTGCTCGAAGTGCATTATAAAGAGGCTCAACATTAGTTGAATTAATACGATTATACAAATGTCTTGAACACTCAATCCATGACATACTAACAGATTTCATTCAACGCTACCTCCCCCTACCACGAGTCCTTCTATCCGCTCTTTTTCCCGCATTTGCCATGTTATTATCCAATTCTGTCATGGTCTCTTTGGTATATGTAACATAACTTTCCATTTGAACAAAGCAATCCCTTAACAATTCCGTATGTTCCTTTATTTTGTTATATAAATCCTCAGCCATTTCACTTGCCTGTCCTTGATAGTTTCCCAAAAAGTTTGCCTTTAATCTTTCCAGATTATTTATTGCTTGATCTGCATATTCAGCACATTGCTTGTATTTCGAACTAATTTCATCCATATGCTCCGGATCATAGATTAGCTTGGCATTACTCATCACAAACTCATCCTTTCCTTGAGGATATTTACAATATTTTTCCGGCTCGTGGAATGAAGAACCTGTTCCAAGCAATCGTAAACATACAGTTTTCCATCTGCCTTTAAAAAAACTTCGTCCTTCTTAGTGTTGGCAAATTGGGATGTCAATCTAAAATTGGCTTTGTAGTCCAAAGTAAACTTTTTTGTAAATTCGTCATATTCAAGTGTTTCTGAATAATCCGATTCATCCTTTATATCATCTGTTAAAAAATCATAGTTCTCAGCTATTTGCTCAGCACCCATAGTAGTTTTAATTACACTTATTGAATATTCTTTAAAAATTGGATTCCAAAATATAACAACACTCTGAGTCTCACTTTCAAGTCCCATCAACATTCTGTTGAGCTTAATATGCTTTTTTGCTTCCTTGTATCGTCGAAGGCGATCGGTAATCTTAAGACCTTCTTTAGAAAACTCATGATAATTTGCAAGCAAACCTTTCTTTATCATGCCGTCTTTTATTGCTTCAATCATTATTTCTGATATATTCATATCTTTAAAAGACGGCATAAAGGGGATATCCTTTCCATCCAACGCTCGATTCAGAACATAAATCTCTTTAATATTCATATGCTTCCCCCTAAATTAAATAGTGCTTATAATTCTAACACTATCAGAATTCGATGTAAACAATACCATATTTTTCAAAAGCAAAGCTGTTTCCCGGCTTAGTTGGTCAACTAAACCTGCTATCTCATCACCATATTTTTCTAGCATGCTTTGAATTTGCACACACTTCTCCTTAGCGTCGCCTTCCCATTTATTTTGTAAAAGCAGTTCATTTATAACGGTCATAGTTTCTTTGATATCATTAAAATTGTTCATAACAGACCCAAAACCATTAACCGTATCTTGAACCGAGTCTTTTACTTCTATCGTATCGATCATTTTAATATTCCTCCCAAATTCCTATACGGCCAGCCCACACATCCCTAAGCTCAATAGCATTATTTATACATGTTTCAAGGTCCGTTAGAAAAGAATCAAATACTGCAATTTGATGACTATGAATATTTATCCAATCATCAACTTTTTTCATATATATATCATAGTACTCGCCATATACATCTCCCGGGTCCAACAAAGAAACATTCACATTTCTGGCTTTATTTACGTAGCTTTCTATTTCCGAGTATTTATCTTTAAGTGAAGATACAATATTTCCGTAATACATGGTTTTTTCTCTAGCTTGCGGATATTTCAACCTTTTTGGCATGACTATTTCCTCCGATTTTCAATTATAAAAACACCAATATCTTTATTTCGTAATAGCCATTTGGATATTTTTACCCACATAAAATATATCATAATCCATTATAAAAATCTATTCTTTTGTTCATCCTCTGAAAAAAACTATGTCTTATCCGCGTTTTGTTTTCAATATTTCCTCAGCCATCTCATAAACAGTATTGCAGATCTTTTGAATATCTAAAGAATCAGCATCCTTCTGTCCATCGGAAAATACTATTCATCATATCCAATCAACGATATAAAAATGGTTTGCACAGACTCTATCATAAAAGAATCCCCTTCGGATAACTCCTCAGGGGTTCTTTTATGTTATTTTATTCAGTTGTTATCTGCTGTATATCCTGTAGAGGAAAACTGCTGCTTCAGCTCTTGTGGCATTGGCACGAGGGTTCAGTTTATTATTGGAGCCGACAATCAAGTTTTCCTTGATAAGGGCAGCCAAACTGTCTAGCGCATACTCGGCTATGTCCCCCTTATCGCTGAATTTATCCAACAAGCCGCCGACATCCATAGACTCCAATTTCCCGATTTTCTCCAGCGCCCTTGCCGTCAAAACCATCATGTCCTGACGGGAAATAGCTTCCTCGGGATTGAACCGGTTATTACCTATGCCTACGGCAACGCCAAGCTTTTTGGCAATACCGAGTGCTTCATAATAGTATGCATCCGTTGATACATCATCAAAATTGTCGTCAAATTCCGTCTTAAGTCCCAAAGTGTTTACAAGCATAACCAGATAATCGGCCCTGGTGATGCTGTTCATGGGAGAGAAGGCATCCAACCCTGTTCCGCTGATGATGCCCTTGGAGGCCATAACCTCAATGGGTTTTCTTGCCCATTCCACATTGCCCAGGTCACCAAATGTTTTACGCACGTATGCCACGGCATAATAGCTGAAATGGGTGGTTGTAAAGGTAACTGTTCCGGTTACCGGATCGTAGTGCCCGTTGGGTACGGGGACCACCTTGCCGCTGCCGTCAATGTACCAGACGACAATATGCTCCGGATCATTCAACTCTTCCTCTGTCGGTGTGTAGGGTATCGATACCGTCACCGGTGCATTCGGGTTGTTCCAAGCTTTCTGCTCGCCATCAACCGTAAAGACCAGTTGAATAACCGGCTTATCTCCTACTGAATTTCGAACTTCCTCCGGAAGGGTTGATTTATCAACATTTTTAATTGTAACTCCTGCATTACCCCGGTTTTCGATATCCGTACCGGCAATCATGTTGTCCGGAAGTGTAATTTTAGCCGCACCGGTTGTTATCTCAATATTTATGCCATGCTGCAGATTGGAAAGGGCTATTGCCGGAAGTTCCACATTGTAGCTTTCCGTATCCGATTTAGGCAGTCCAACCCCCAATGTCTTTTTTCCGTCATCACCTGTCATTGTGCCTTCCAATGCATTATTTAGAGTTTCGGTATCAAGCTCTGCTTTTACAGTACCTGTAGCTGCATCCACAGTTGCAATGATCTTCAATCCGCCTAAAGTTGCTGACGGAATTTCCACAGTTGGAATTTCCACTGGAGGAAGTTCCACAGCCTGGGGTTGACGATCCGGGGTTTTATCATTATCCTTGCCGTCATTCCTATTGGTACTTGGCGGTGCTGCCCTGTTCACAGTAACTGTATATCTGTTCGTGGATGTACCGTTCTGAGCTATAACGTCAATCTCAATCGTATTGCTTCCAACTTTTAGCGGAATGGCTTCGGATAATTCGTGACTTCTTAGAACCTTTCCGTTTACCACCACTCTGGCGTTTACATCCCACGTTACAGCTGCTACTCGGGTGCTTTCTACACCATAAGCTACTTTTTCGGTATAATTATACTTGTTGCGTATAAAGCCTGACACGGGTTTTCCTCCGATGTACAGAGCCTGTAGTGTGGCATCGTCTCCGGGTTTATAACCTTCTACCGCAGTTACCATCAGCCTTTCGCTTAGACCTCCCCAGAAGGTAACTTTAAATTGCACAAAATCGCCACTCTCTGCAAAAAGCGGGAGAGGTAATCTTTCTTAATGGTCAGGACTTTCATACGTTTGTTATCATCATAAGTAACGGTGTAGTCGATATTCTGTCTAAGACTTTCTCCTCCACAGACCACATCGATCACTTCACTAACTCTGTCGGCACTGATATAGGTTTTTATATCGGCAGGACTATCTAATATATATGCTGCTGCAACCGGATCCAGTAAAGCATAAAACGGCTCAAATACCGTTACATACAACTGGTATTTCAGATTTTTCGGATTTGCTTCTCTAAAGGGATCAATATTTAACTCCCCGGTAAATTTATATGTTACCGGACGATTCTTGTTGTATAACGGTGTACCGTCATCCCAGGTTACACCCACCTCTTTTCTTGTTCCATCATGATAAACTGCAGTCACCTTTTCCGGCAAAGGGATATTTTCCCTTTCAGTGCCATATTTCACCATAATGGCGGTAATGTTCGGCTCTATTTCTTTAATAACTTCGATTTGAATTATCGATAACTCTACGATTACATCAAAGGTTTTGACAGCCTGATTGCCGCACTCATCCGTGGCTGTTATCGTAACAGTGGTACGTCCGATGGGATATTCAGAACCTGAAGGCCGGGATGCCCATACAGTAACTGAACAGCCGGGGTGAGAGTCAGATGTCACGATATAATAGTCAAGTACCACGTTATCTGATAAATTTGTAGCGAAAACAATACTGTCACCTATTTCTAAGTCATTCCTTTTGTCATAAACACGGATTGTAGGCGGTGTAGTATGCTTGACGGTGACGTAGAAAGTGCCCTCTGCCCTGTTCCCGGATGAATCCTCAGCCTCAACCTTGACTTCCGTTGTCTTTATAGGAAAGAAAGCATTGTTAATGTCACTAATAGGTACCCCATCGGCAGTAGCGGTTACCGGAACATAACCGTCCTCTTCGTCGTAGGCATAAATCGGCAAAGAGATAACGGCACCGTCCGGTAAATTAGGTTCTACCGTCATGTCTTCCGGCAGGAACAGTACCGGAGGATTTGTATCGGGTGGCCTGCGAATAACGGTAATGGTGTAGGTTAGGTAAGTCAAACTGTCATAAGCCATCACGTAAACAACTATGATGTTTTCTCCTTCCTCCAACGGTACCTCGCGATTTCTTCCTTTTTCACCTCTGATACTGATTATTACCCCTTCATCGTTGGGTATGGCAGAGACGGTAACCTTATCCACTTGATTTTTCACACTAACCGTATATTCGGTGGTGTCGGGTTGGTATAAGCCTTCCAGCAGGTTCGCCGCAGGATCGCAGTCGGAAGCGTAAAGTCTGAGCCCGTCTCCGTCTCTTAGCATTGCTTCTTTGGACATTTCATGTTTAATGTAAAACTCTATTCTCCTTTGTGGGCCATTCTCAGTCTCAAGGTACAAGACCCATACTCTATTTACATCCAGCACAGCATATGCGGTTGAGTGATCCAAGTAGGTAAGATCCGCAACTTTTAAACTGTTCTTATCCTTAATTCTCATCTGCATATCAGTCGCTGAAAGAGGCTTGGTAACCTCAAAAATTATACTATAGGTAACATGTCCGTTAATTTTATAAGGCACATTCACTTCATAACTATCGCAGTCATTGCTGAAGGCAGGTTCAAAATCGATATCCTGCCCCTCATAGTAAAACCTGATACTATCAAGCCTCTGGACCAGTTCATCGGGTATTTTCCGTTCTATCCTGAGAACATAATCTTTGGTACTGAGATTGGGAGCAACAACAGTGACTTTTATATGATTTGTGTCGTAATCCAGCGGAACGGGATAATAATCATATTGCTGTCCGTTTACCAGTACCCCTGCCATTGGGCTGCTTGCATCTGCTTCCAGGCAAATCGTTTTTGTTTCCGGGGGAACCTCGATACTGTATTCCGTGACGTCAGGATCAAAGTTTGGAGAAAGGGCAAACTCCTGTTTTCTGTCCGATGTAAAAACCTTTAAACTCTCTAAATCGTTATTGCTGTCGGTACCGTTTATCATAACAAGATACGCACCTACATTGTTTGATTCTTCGGGTTTTACCGTAAAGAATATTGTGTGTCCTTCTTCCGGATTCAACATCTTCGTCTTGCTGGTCCAACCCTCACTTTCCGTCAAGTCATCGGTCTGTGTCTGGGACGGATTCCATCCTAAAACTACTCTTGAAGACGGATTTTCGGGTTCAGCGGTAAATTTCACGGGTTTTAAGTCCTGTCCCTGTCCAAGATTAACAGAATATACCCTCACATTGGGGTCAAAAGCCGGTGTCAGCTCCACCTCCTCGTTGTCAACCCATATCTTCAGGTTTTTAAGCCTGTCAAACTCGGATTCCGCACGGTTAACTATCAAAGTGTAAACAACAGCCTCATTGTACTTATTCATCACCGTAACGGGTATCTCATTGCATCCACACATTAATGCCTCAGTTTTTGTTCTTCTTCCTCTGTATCCTGCACCTATTGTGTCTGTCCCCACATAAACTTCATCATCGGGGTTCACGGCGATTGCAGTAATCTCCACAGAAGTAACTTCCGGAGGAACATCCATGGTATATATTTCGAAGTTTATGTCAAAGGCCGGAAAAAACTGGCCGTTAGTTACTCTTAGGCTTGCCAGTCTGGGAGGTCCCTGGCTGCGGTCCTCATTAACGGTATATTCATTATTCCTTTCGTCATCTCTCTCATCTTCACCCCATACCCAAGTTGTCTTATCCACATCGGATTTGATCATATCCGGTACTGAATCAACCAATGGAGCTCTCCCTCCGTATACATCGTCGGAAGTGCTGTCAATGATTTCATCTGTATCCCCTAACAGGCTCGCATCATTTCCCATTTCGTTCAACCCATAATTGACAATATTCAGCGAGTTGATACCAACAGCCTGCACCTTTGGTGGGAGAACAACCATTGACCACGCCATAATCATAACCATAGATAGTAGAACTATCTTTTTCAGCAATTCAATTTTTCGTTTCCGAGAATTATTTTTTTCAATCCTGACACCCCCCTCCGTACAGCCTTCCGGTATAACAAAACGTTCAGCATGAAAATACTTCTCAGACATATAACTCCTCACAGAACACCCTCCTTTTCTAGAAATTTTCAATCCGTAGGCAAAAAAAATGCACTCATTGCTGTGTCCATTATATAAAACCGGCTACCACCAAAAGTGCCACCAAAACAAAAAATCTTAAATTTTATTCTTTTTTCCGTCCTTTGCCGCATCAACACGATGCCCCTGATAGCCCAAACCCGTACAACGGTGCAAAAGCTCCATAATTTTTATCCTTTCACCGGATTCCCGATAGCTTTCCAGCAAGGTTTCCGCTGCCTGAAGAAATGTATCCTCACAGATCAGTCTGGTACTTTCCGCCCACAAGGCTTCCATGTCGTCGAGATAACGTCCGGTGTAATGGTCAACCACCTTTTGAGCGTTTTGAGGTGAAGGATTTTTCCGAAATTCGCAGGCCACCTGCCGGAAAGCATCATGGTCGCATACAATTTCCTCCATGTCCAACTTGTATATGCCTTTTTTATAAACAATGGGGTTTTTTGCTCCTAAGCTCTCAAAGGCTCGACGGATTTCACCCCGTCGGGTGTGGAACATGCCGGTAACATCTCCTTCACTGTCATGCCACAAGTCGGAAAAGATCCGATCACGGCTTACACCTTCCCGGTGCTCCAAGAGATAGGCCAGAAGTTCCCTGGATTTCTGGGTGCGGATTTTGACGCAGGAGCACCGGTCGTGAGCCGGAGCAATGTAAAAAGTTCCCATGGTGTTTATGTAAACCCGCTGTGTTGTGTAACCGCCGTATTCAAGCATCTCTCGCACGAATTCCGGGCTTATTCCCCGCTTCAATGCAAATTTCAGCACTTCCCCGAAATGAGTCTTAAGCTGGAAATAGTAGCGGTGGCCGTATTGCTGTGACAGTGTAAGACACCTCCGTGTACATTCCTCTGCCCTCGCCTCGTCTCCTTCCCGGAGAAATACAGCTGCAAGCTCACCATAGCAAACCATAGGTATATTCAGGGTACCGTACCTTTCGCCGATTTCAATGGACTTCTTGTAATATTTCCTGCTTTGCTCAATATCCTGTCCCAGCACATAAAGTGCATTGGCGACGCGGCCGTAGATCAGGGTTTGAAAAAAAGGACTGGCATTTTCGGCCATCTGCAGAATATCTTTAACACCGTATAGTGCCTTATCGGGCCGTATCAATGCCTCAGAGCCCAGGTGCAGTATTCGGGCAAAGAGTATATAATCTCCTGTACTGCGGTTTAAAGCAGCATGTTCCTCCGCCATCTCCAAATACCTTCTAAAGCTTAAAAAATCGGCAAAACCTCCCTGGCTGAGTTTTCGTATTTCCTCCGTCAGTAGAATTTCGGCATACATCAGGTAATTAAGGCCCAGCTCCTCATGGAGTCCTAAGCGGCGAAGGCGGGAAATCTCCGATTCCATCAGGGGAACAGACTTTTCCTCCTGCCCGGTTACCTGATAAGCCTTGGCTGCATAAGCTCCCACACAGTGACGGGAAAGCCAGTCTTGTTCTTCCTCCGGTAGGGACAGGGATTTTTCGTAATAATGGAGACACTTTATATAATCACCTTTGTAGAAGTAAATGACGGTCAGATAGCGTTCGAACCATGCCCTGACCCTTGAGTTGCCCTTTGCCGCACACTTCTCAGCCATAGCCGTGGTCAGCTCCAAGGACTCCGACAGGCGAGTGGACAGGGTCAGGTTATGAATTTTCTCAATCATTACCATGTACAAGTCCTCCATAGGTATATCCTCCGGTGGGGGAAGAATGCTGTCGAGCAAACGGTTGCTCTCCTCTAAGGAAACCATGCTCCGCAGAATCCTGGCTCTATGGGCCATAACCTGCAGCAGAATCTTTCGGTCCCCTTTCAGCTTCGGAAGAGCTTCGTTCAAGCATTGATCAGCCTCATAAAACCGTCCCTGACTGGACAAATACAGGCCCTTGGCTAAAAGAACCCGAGGAGACAGTTCATGCTTTTGGTTTTCCATACTTTCAAAATACCTTTTTATATTTCCGTAGCATCCCCGGCCAAAAGACCTGCCCAGGGCATTGCTGACACATTCGTGTACAAATGCCGCATCCTCCAAATGAAAGGCATAATCTGCTGCCTTCTCATATTCCTTCCGGGCAAAGCAGTCAAGCATTGCCTTGCGTAATACTTCCCGTCCCAGGGTATTGCCGTTTTGCCGCAAAAAAGTAGCAAACAAGGTATGATAGCGGTAAGTACCTGAAGAAGACTGTGTGGTGAAGAGGTTTATGCGGACAAGCTCATACAGGATTTCCCGGGAGTTATGGATGTTTAAAAGCCTGTCGCACTCTCCTGCATCAAGCTCCGGCAACCAAGCTGTGCCCAGCAGGAAATGCCGCATATCTTCGGAAAGCTGCTTGAATACTTCCTCCATCAGGTATTGGTGCAGCTTCCGTTCAGCCTGGGGCAGGCGAAGCCTCCTATTCTCCGCTGCCATCCGGTAGGACTGCAAGGCCAGTGCCCACCCTTCTGTGGCTGTATATGCGGCCTCATCGAAAAAGCCCCAAAGTTTTTGTGCTTCCTCACGGCTGAAGCATAGGTCATCCTTAGTGAGCTCTATAACACGGCCGGCAAGCTTAAGCCGTAAAAACCCGCTCCACAGCTCATGGCGGCTGGCCATGACAAGAGTGAGGCTGGATGGGCAGCTTCCGACCAGCCTGTTTAAAAAGTCCATCGCTGCACCGCCGGTGATTAAGTGAACATCGTCCAAAATGAGGGTTAGCTTCCTGTGTCCTATGGCTTGAAGCAGTGCCGACAGAGCCCTGTGTATAAAGATGTCCTCACCTGCGAAGGGGAGCAGGTCGGTGGCATAAAAATCAAAGCGGGGCAGCTTTTTTCTGAAGGCATCCTCCAAATGGCACAAAAAGTATGCCATATCACCGTCCCTCTCGTCCAGAGAAAGCCAGACCACATCGTTTCGTTCACCGGCATACTGCAAAAGGAGGGTGGTTTTGCCATAGCCGGCATCTGCATGTATGTATGTAAGAATGCTGTCGGGCGGAGCAATTTTTTCTGTCAGCCTAGGCCGGGGAAGTGCTGCACAAGGTGCCATTGGCATGGGAAAATGTGTTTCTCCAAGTAGTTGCTAGGCACGGAAACAGCGGCAGCGGTTTCAGCTTTGTCTGTCAGAACCTTTGGATTGCTTTTTATGTACCGGCCTGATTTGATTCTCGCATCCTCCGGCTTTTCAGCAGTTTCGGGTATCAACCAAATCCTGCCATGCCGCTCAGCACCTATAATTTTCCCCTGTGTGCAGAGAAGCTGAACGCGGCGTACCGATATTCCCCATTTCTCCGCCACTTCTTTCGGTATCAAATATCTCATAGACGCTCACAATCCTTAATAAAAATTTATTTTAATCATATACGCTTAAACGAATAATATCAAGAAAGAAAAGAAAGGTGCATTTATTTTTCAGATAATAATATGTTTCACAAAAAAAGCCTTCCCTTTTAGAGATGGCTTTCGATTCTAACTATTCTGTTTGACTTTATAATTTAAGAATAATCCGACAGGCCTTTACGTTTCTGCTTCTCTCCGTTGGCAAGGGCCAAGGCCTTTTCCCATGTTTTTTCCGTTTCATACTTTAAAAACTCATAAAGAGGGTTTAAATCCTCGGTTTCATCATACTTTTGCAGACACTCGTAGTACATCCTCTTATCCTCGTTATACACAATAAGCGGTGGATGATTATGGACCATAAGATAGTAATTCATAAGGGTCCTGACCACACGCCCGTTCCCGTCTGCAAAGGGGTGGATATACTCGAACCTAGCGTGAAAATAAGCAGCAGCTTTTAAGATTTATTTGTTTGTTCCTATTTAACCTGAGATTTAATAACTACGTAACCCAATGCGGTAATTGCCTTCTCCACATCTTCAACGGATATCTTTTCCTCATCAAAATCAAATTTTACTTTACTTGAGTTAAACATAACCTTAACACTGTCTTTTTCCACACCGTTCAAAGATTTTGCTGCGTTTTCAATCTTTTGTACACATGCCGGGCAAACCAATGTTTCCAGTTGTATTGTTGCTTTTTTCATTTTCATTCCTCCTCGTATAATAATCTCATACACAACACATTAGTGTTCGTGCCTTAAGTATTTTAATATCCAGTATTTAACTGGAAAATTCAAT
>FWPV01012988.1_pt1 | contig 12643 bp, 10 predicted proteins | sample 2228371 | NCBI WGS metagenome assembly FWPV01 (sample SAMEA103939776, study PRJEB20133) | metagenome | reverse complement strand
GACCCCGGAAGGGGAGCGGAAGAAAGGTCCCGTCCCCGCATGGCCGCGAGGCGCGGGCGGGGGATGGGGAGGCATCCGGGGAGGGCGCAACGCCCTCCCTGCCTTCCTCGCGAAGGGGACGGGCAGGCGCGCGAAGGCGGCGCGCGGTGCCCGGGAGAGGAGTGGTTCGGCATGGTGACCCTCATAGAGGAGCCGGTGGACGTGGCGGCGGTTTTCCGCGGCGGGAAGCTGCGCCCCACCGCATTCCTCTGGCGCGGCAGGAGGTACGAGGTGCGGCGGGTGCTGGGTACCTACCGCGCCATGAAGGGGCGCTACCTGGAGCTCTATTATTCGGTGATGAGCGACAACCCCGAGGTGTACGAGCTCCGCTTCTCCACCGAGGGCATGAGCTGGAGCCTGGTGCGCGTGCACGGAGAAGGTTAGGTGCCGGCGGCCGGGGTGACCGTCGAGGCAGGAGAAGGGACGGCGTACGGATGACCCAGTTCGTGATGCACGGTCTCCTCCGCCCCGCCGACCAGGGCAGGGCGCGGGAGGGACGCTGCGTGCTCCACCTGGACATGGACGCCTACTTCGCCTCCGTGGAGCAGAGGGACGTCCCCATCTACCGCGGCCGTCCCCTGGTGGTCTGTCATACCTCCAGCGACTTCTGCTCCCACGGGGTGGTGGCCACCGCCTCCTACGAGGCCCGTCCCTGGGGGGTGAAGGCGGGCATGTCGGTGTGGGAGGCGCGTTCGCGCTGTCCCCGGGCGTGCTTCGTGCACGCCGACATCCCCAAGTACCTGGACAACGCCCGGTGCATCCTGCGCATCTGCGAGCGGCGCTCGCATCGGGTGGAAGTGTTTTCCATAGACGAGGTCTTCCTGGACCTCACCCCCCTCCTGCGCTCCCGCCCCGCAGGGGAGGAGCGCTGGGAGGAGGCGCGCAGGCTGGGCGCAGCCCTGAAGGAGGACATCCGCCGCGAGCTGCGCCTCACCGCCTCCGTGGGCATAGGCCCCAACAAGCTGGTGGCCAAGATGGCCTCCGAGTTCCAGAAGCCCGACGGCCTCACCGTCATCCGGCCGGAACAGCTCCCGGACGTCCTGGCCCCCCTGCCCGTGGACAGGCTGGTGGGGGTGGGGGCCCGCATGCGCCGCAACCTCCGCGCCATGGGCATCGAGACGGTGGGGGACCTGGCCCGCGCCCCGCGTGAGGCGCTGGAGTGGCGGTTCGGGATCATGGGAGGCCTGCTGTGGAGGGCGGCGCGGGGGGAGGACGACAGCCCGGTGACGCGCAGCGGGGAGAGCCACGAGGTGAAGTCCTTCGGGCACAGCCTCTCCCTGCGCGGCGGCACCGACGACCTGGAATACCTGGAGAACACCCTCCTGGGTCTGGTGGACGCGGTGACGCGGCGCATGCGCCGCGACGGATACCTGGGGAAAACGGTCAACCTGCGCCTGCGGGTGGGGTACGCCATGGGCTACGCCCGCGCCAGGACCCTGGAGGAATACACCGACCTCCCCTCCCCCGTCTATGCCGCGGCGCGGGACCTGCTGCGCCGCGAGGCCGCCTCGGGGCTCTGGAAGGAGCCGGTGACCACCGTGGGGGTGTCCGTCTCTCAGCTGCGCCGCCGCGAGGAGGGGAAACAGGTGACCATCTGGGACTGCCTGGACCCGCGCGAGGAAAAGCTCACCGCCGCCCTCGACGCCCTGCGTGACCGCTACGGGGAGGGGGTGGTGACGCGGGCCTCCCTCCTGGGCGACTTCGCGCTCTCCGGCATGAACCTCGCCCGCTGAGCGCGGGAGGAAAAGGGACCGAAGACGTCGCGTGCGGACCCTGCGGTGCTCGCGAGCGGGGATGCCCGCGGGGCGCATGTGGCGGCAGGGCTCGCGGATGGCGCCGCCGGAAGCCGGCACCGCGAACGCCTCCGTTCCGGCAACGGGAGGAACCGCCGAGAAAGATTCCGCGTGCGGGTCTTGCGGCGGTGAACGGTTGGCGTGATCGACGAAGGCATTATATTCCAGATAGTGTCGACCGCGCGGGGTGAAAGGAGACCGCGCAGGCGCCCGCCTCCCTTGCCCGAAGGTAAACTTGCGCTCCTTTTCACCTCCCGGCCCCGTCTCCGCCCCGCTTCCCGGACCCCTGCATGCGGATCATGAGTCACGCCGGGATCATGCCGTCCCGGGGAGAGGGCATGGCGTTGCGCTCGCCGGAAGGTCGGGATGATAGAATTATTCCCTGGCCGGGAGGGGAGACAGAACGGAGAGAGAGATGAGGACGAGAAAGAAGAGGTTCCCTTCGGGTGGTGCGGACGGAGCGCGGACGGTCCGGAGCGTATCTCCCCGCGTTTCCATACGGCGGAACAAGGGCGTGCCCGCGTCGCGCGGGATGGAAGGCCGCGGGCGGATGCGGCGCGGGGATAGCGGCGCATCGGGGGACGGAGAACGCCGGGCAACCGCCTTGCGCAGGGCCGTGAAGGCCGCCCTCGCCCTTCCGCTGGCCGCGGCGGGCGCCGCGGCCGGGACCGTCGCCTTCGGGGTGATGGATTACCTGTACGATCCCGAGTTTTTCCGCCCGGGCCGCAAGCCCGGGCCCTCGCGGGAGACCGCGCCCGGCGAGGCCTGGCTCGAGCCCTCCATGGTGCGGGCCGGCGAGGGCAAGAAGACCGTCACCCTGCGTTTCCGCTGCGGTCCCGGGGGGATATCCGAGGACGGGGGGATAAAGGTCTCCTTCTGCCGCCTCGTCGATTTCGGGGAAAAAGGCCTGCGGCCCACCTTCCTCTACGCCGACGGCTGGGGGCCCAGGCAGAACCGCCACCCGCGCCTGCCAAATTATTACTCCTGCGAGCTCAAGACGTCCGGGAACGCCCGTCTGGAGGTGGTGCCGCAGGGCTATTTCCCCCTGCGCGGCGCGGTGCGCTTCCTGGGCAGGGAGTTCCTGCGCCGGTGCGGGGTGGAGCTGGACCGCCTGGACGTCTTCTATCTCTACCTGGAGCTGAGGAAGGTTCGCATCCGGGTCAGGGACGGCCGCCTCGCCGAGGGCGACGAGATCGCGATCGTGCTGGGGGACCGGCGGCACGGCAGCCCGGGATGGTCCTCCCCCGCCCACCCCTCGCGCGTGGACGTGGCGGTGGAGGTGGACGAGAGGGCCACGGGCATCTACCGCCTCATCGCTGCGTGTCCCGTCCTGGAGGCGGTGGGCGGAAAGGCCGTGGCTCTTGAGCCCGTCCTCTCCGCCTGCGACGAAGCCGGCGAGGCCAGGTTGCTCATACGGGCCGTGGACGAAAAGGGGGAGGTGGACCCGACTTTCACGGGAGAGGCGCAGATCGTCCCCGCGGAGGGCATGGAAGCGCCTTACCGGGTGAGTTTCCGTCCCCAGGACCGCGGGGTGGCGGCGGTGGCGTGCAGGATGACCCGCCCCGGGGTCTACCGCGTGGGCGCGCTGGCGGGAGGGCTGGCGGGGGAGAGCAATCCCGTGCCCGTGGGCGGCGACCTGCGCCTCTACTGGGGAGACCTGCACGTGCATACCGCCCTGTGCGACGGATGCCTGGAGCCCGGAGCCTTCTACCGCCAGGCCCGTGACGAACTGGGCCTCGACTTCGCGGCCATCACCACCCACGACACCATGGACCTCTTCGAGCCCTCGGGCAGGGAGGAGGAGTGGGAGCTCGTCAAGCGTTTGTGCAGAGAATACAACCAGCCGGGGAGGTTCGTGACCCTCCTGGGCTACGAGTGGTCTGACCACAGGTGGGGGCACCGGGGGATCTATTACGCGCCGGAGGAAACGGACCCGCCCCTCTTCAGCTGGGTGGACGGCGAGAGCGACACGCCCGCTAAACTGGAGGGGCTGCTGCGCGAGCGCGACGCCATCGTGGTCCCCCACCACACCGCCTGGCGGCGCATCTTCATGGCCCTCTTCAACTGGCTGAAGTTCCTGAGGATGAAGGTGCCGGAGGCCTATACCTGGTGGGGCCCGGAGAACGAGCAGCAGCGGCTGGTGGAGATCTACAGCATGCACGGCAGCTCCGAGCGCTACGACGGCCCCTTTCCCATAACCCACGGCGCTCCCCGGGGATGGTTCCCGCGCTTCCTGCGGGACGACCGCGGCCGGCCGGGGTTCGGGAACTACGTGCAGGAGGCGCTGGCCTCCGGCCTGCGCCTGGGCATCATCGCCGGCAGCGACCGCCACGACTACGCCGTGGACGAGCGCTACCATCCCATCGATATCTATCCCCGCGGCCTCACCGCAATCTGGGCCGACGAGCTCACGCCCGAGTCCCTGTGGAGGGCGCTCTGGAACCGCAGGGTCTACGGCACCACGGGCGCGCGCATGGTCCTGGAGCTTTTCGCGGACGGCCTCCCCATGGGCACGGAATATTTCTGCGCCGGCAGTCCACGCCTGCAGGGCCGCGTCCTGGGCACCGCCCGGCTGCGCTCGGTGGAGCTGCTGCGCCACGACGAGCGGGGTTATACCGTGGCCTGGAGCGGCGCGGGCGCGGCGGAGGTCGGCTTCGACCTCGTGGGCGGCGACCTGCGGGGCGGGGGCTTCTACTACCTGCGGGCGGAGCAGGAGGACGGTCACTCCGCCTGGTACAGCCCCTTCGCCTGGTCCAGCTCCTTCCGCATGAGCCGCTGATGGGCGAGGAGGTAGAAAGCGAGCAGGCCCCTCCACGGACGCCAGGGCTCGAGCAGCTCCCGCACCTCGCCCGCGCTCAGCTCCTCACTCTCGGCCAGGCAGCGTCCCACGGCGCGGCGCACGCCGAGGTCCGAGGCGGGCAGTGCGTCCAGGCGGCCCAGCCCGCGCAGCAGGATGTATTCCGCCGTCCACTCCCCGATGCCCGGGTAGCCGCGCAGTCGGGAGGCGAGCGTCTCGTCATCCATCTCCTCCCAGGAAGAGACGTCCATGTCTCCGGAGGCGAACCTCTCCGCAAGGGCGGCGAGGCAGGACGCCTTGCGCGTGGAGAACCCGCAGGCGCGCAGTCCCTCGGGGCCCAGCGCGGCCACGTCCTCGGCGCGCGGGAAGGCCAGGAGGCGGCCCGCTCTGGTCCCGCATGCGGCGAGGAGGCGTTCGCGCACGCGGTGTGCGGCGGCCATGGAGACCTGCTGCTCGCTGAGGGCGATCACCACCATCTGGAACACGTCCGGCGGGCGCACCGGCTTCAGTCCCACCAGCGCGTTGACCACGGGGCGCAGCGCCCGGTCGCGGCGCGCGCGGCGGTAGAAGGGCTCCAGGTCCAGGTCGGCATAGAGCATCTCTCTTACCTTTTTCTGGAACTCGACCGGCCGTGCCGGCATGGGGTCGGCGATGAGTTCCAGCCTCGGGGGATCCTCCCCGGTCTGGCGCAGATAGATGAGGGTCGGCGTCCCGTCCCACCACATGGCCAGTGAGCCGCGCCGGGTGGCGTTGCCGGCGGCATGGGCGGAGAAAAGCCCCCAGGTGAGGCGGAAATCGTACGGGCCCTTACAGGTTATCCTCATGCATCGATTATACAGCAGGGGGACGCGTTCCCCCGTGGAGAGAGCGCGGAGGAGGCGGAGGGGGTGCCGCGGGCGGAGGGTAGCGCCATATATATGCTAGTCTATACCCGGATACAGGCGGGCCGGAGGTAGGCGGACACGGCAGGGGTGATGCGCATGCGACTGGCCGCGGATCTGCTCAAGGTCCTCTTCTTTCCGGGGCTGCTCTTCATGGCCGCCTGCGGGGAGCTGTTCCTCTTTCTGGAAGAGGAGCTGGTCCGCCTGGCCGGCGGCGGCGAATCCCGGCGTTACCGCCTGAAGGCCGCTGCTCCCTCCCCGCCCCTCTCTCCGGGTGAAGCGCTGGCCGTCCTCCTGCCGCCGGCGGCCCTGGGCCTGGCCGGGGTCCTCCTGGTATGGGTGGAGGGGGACCTTATTTCGCTCGCCCTGCTCGTCGCGGTGCCGGGGCTGCTGCCCCTCGCGCTCCCAGCGGCCGGCGAGAGGGAGCGCGCGGCGCGGATCCCTCTGCGCTTCCGCGCATCCCTGGCGCGCCTTTTCGCGCTGGGATGTGCCGCCGTCGGCGTGAGCATGCGCTACCCCGGGGGGTTCGCGCCGGAGCTCGAGGGTTTCATCGCGGAGGGGGCGTTCGGCGCGTTCCGTTACTGGGGGGGCACGGGCTCCGCGCTCATCTTCTCCTCCCAGGCGTGCGCGGCGGCGGCGCTGTTCTTCTTCCTCCTGGGACGTCCCGCATACGGGAGGGGAGAGGAGCGATGGGGATCCGGGGTTGCGGCCGCGGCCGCCCTGGCGGAGGGCGCCGAGAGGGCGGCGACCCTGTTGCTCTTCGTCCTGGTCTGCCTCGGCTATCCCTGGAAAGGCCCGGGAGGGGCGCTCGCGTGGGGGGCTTCGGCATCGGGCATGGCGCTGGCGGCCACGGGAGGGCGCGTCTGGCTGGAGGGCAGAAACGCCGTCTTCCGGCGCCGGGCGCTCCTGGCGGCCCCCGCCCTCGCGGCGCTTTCCCTGGCCCTGGCGATGGCGGCCGCGGTGCTCGGAGGTTGAGCGATGCACCGGGCGGCGACGAGAGGCCGGGTACCGGGAGAGGCCCTTCGCGCGGCGGCCCGTACGGAGATGTTCCGGCGGGTCGGGACCGTGAAGTCGGGTCGGCATCCCTGCCGGATGATGAAAAGCGGGGGAGCGCCCCTGACTTCGGAGTCGGAAAACGAAGGTATGGCCATGGAGACACGCATCAGATGCTGAATGAGGGAATGGAGGTCGCGGCTTGAGGGCCGTCCACCTGCTCGCGGCCATGCCCCTGGCGGCCGCGATCGCGGGCATCCTCTACCTCGCCGCCGTGCCGGCCCGCGCCCTGCGCGGGGTGGCCTCGGCCTGGTGCGTGCTGTCCCTGCCGGCGGCGGCGGTGCTGGCATACCGTGCCTGGGACCGCCACGTGGGCCCCGAGGCCTTCGCGCTGTGGCGCCTGGAGCTCACCCCGGCGAAGATGGCCTTCGTGCTCCCCCTCGCCGCCCTTTCGCCCTTCTTCGTGCTGGCCTCGCGGGGAGGAGAGCGGGCCGGGAAAAAGGAGGACGCCTCCTCGGCGTTTGCCTGTTTCTCCCTCGCCGCTGTCCTCGCGGCGGCCATGGGCGACCACCTTTTCCTCGTCGCCGGTATGTGCGCCCTGGCCACCTGGTGCCTCATCGCCGCCGCGGTCCTGCGCGGCAGCGCGGCGGGGCGCGTGCTGCCCTTTGTCCTCCCCCTGGCGCTTTCCGACCTCTGCCTGGCGCTGGGAGTCCTCCTGTTCTACCTGGCGGACCCTTCGCGAGGGCTGATGCTGCCCCCCGCTCCCCTGGCACCGGAGGGACTCCGGGCTGCCTCGTGCGCGCTGATGCTTGCGGCGGCGCTGTTGCGACTGGGAATATTTCCCATGCACCGCTGGATGCCGGGGGTCTCGCGCGGCGGCAGGGACCTGCTTCTGGTGCACGTCCTCGCCGTGCATATCACCACCGGCGCCTTTCTCCTCTTCGCGGTGGCGCGGCTTCTCTTCACCTGGGGCGGGGTCTGGACGTGGGTATGCCTGGGGACGGCCGCCGCCTCCGCCCTCGAGGTCTCGCGGGAGTTGCTGCGCGCCCGCGAGGTCGGGGAGGTGACGGGGTTGATCTGCTCCGGCCTGGGGGCGGCGCTGGCGCTGGTCGCCGCCCCGGGGGGACAGGCGGCACTGGCGGCCATGCGGGTGGGGCTGTGGGCGGGCCTTCCCGCCGTGGCCCTGGCGGAGCTGGGCAGGAGAACGCGTAAGGGCGAGGGATGGCCCGGAGTGCTGGGGGGAGCTTCCCTCCTGGGCGTGCCCCCCCTGGCCGGCTTCGCCTGGCTGTGGATGGCCATCTCCGCCCTGGCCGGAGCCATGGCGGGATGGAGGGCGGTTTTCTTCATCGCCTGCATCCCGCTCCTGCTGGCACAGGCCTGGGTGATGGGTACGGCTTCCCTGCTCGCTCCCCCCGGAGAGGAGAGCGGGGGCCGGGAGATGTGGCTGGGGGCATGCGGCCTGGCGGCGGCCCTCGTGGCGGTGGGTCTTTTCCCCGGCGCCGTCACCGACCTCCTCATGCGCGAGTACGGCCTGCCCCTGGAGGTGCCCATGCCGGGATGGGCAAGCCTCGGCGCCTCGGTCCTGCTGCTGGCGGTCCCGGCGGCGACGGTGATGGCGCTATGGTCGCGCGGGGGGAAGGCCCGGGAGATGTCGGAGCGGGCTCCTTCCGGACGCGCGCTGCCCCTGTTCACGGGACGCCGCGCTCCGCGCCGAGAGGGGTTGCCGGGGGGCGGGAAGCGCGTGGCCCTCGCCGCTGGAAACCTCTTTCTGTACGCGGGTTGGTCGGCGATCATGATCTATCTGGCCTTGAGATGAGGTGGAGGATGGACGGAGACAGGGGTGGAGAGGAGCGCACGCAGTTGAGCTTCCTGCCCCCGGAAGGCGTCGACTGGTCGCGCCTGGAGACCACGCGGCGCGTGTGGCTGGAGGAGACGAGGGGAGACCACGCCGCCCGCATGGAGTTCCTGGCCGCCCAAGGCCTGCGACTGCTCATGGCCAGCCCCGTGCCGGGTATGGGCGGCACCCTGCATTTCCATAACCCCCGCGACGGCGAGACCCTGCACCTGAAGGCGGAGGGAGGGCGGAGCCTGCTTCCCGAGGCCGCCCCCTTCTTCCCCGCTGCCTCGCGCTGGATGCGGATGTCGCGCGCGGCGCCGGAGGACCTGCCGCCGGACGTGGAGACCTCGGTGTTCCTGGACTGGGAGGGAAACCTCCTCGCGGTCTCGGCCGGGCGCGTGCACGGGGTGCTGGAGGCGTGCATGGAATGTCCGGGCGCGATCCTGCGGGAGGTCAGGGCCGCCGAGGCATGCCGCATGCTGGAGGCCTCCGGCGAGTACGAAGGTCCGGCCCGCGCCCTTTCCTGCGCGCTGGCCTGCGAGGAGGCGAGAGGGCTGAGGGCGCCTCCCGCCGCCGCGGCCCTGCGCGCCCTGCTCCTCGAGACGGCGCGGGTGCAGTCGCACCTGGCGTGGATGGAGATGGCGGCCGCCTGCCTGGGCAGGCGGCGTACCGCCGCGGCGTGCCGCGGACTGCGCGGAAGCCTCGAGGGGGCGCTTTCGGGGTGGCTGGGCGATCCCCTGGGAAGGGGATGGGTGGTCCCCGGCGGCGTGAGGGAGGACTTCCCCCTCGCTGGCGCGGCGGAGGCGGCGGCATCACTGCGGGAGATCTCGCGGCGCTGGGAGGAACTGTCAGGACGGGTCCTCGCCCTGCGCGCGCCGCGCTGGATGGAGAGGAGGCTTTCGGGATTGCGGGACCTGGCGGGGGATGCGGCGCTCACCGGTCCCCTGGCCAGGGCGCTGGGTATGGAGGTGGATGCGCGGGCGGAGGAAGCGGGCGCCTACGGCCTGCTGGGATGGGAGATGGCGGTATGCGGAAGAGGAAGGGTCTTCGGGGACCTGGTGGGGGTGAAGGTCCGCGAGGTGGGGGAGTCGCTGGGCGTGGCGTGCCGCGTCCTCGCCTGGCCTCCCGAGCCTCCCCTCGAGGCCAGGCGCGGGCGGGGCGGCAGGGGCGAGGGATTCGGACGCTGCGAGGGACCCGAGGGCGAGGTGTGCTGCCACCTCGCCCTGGAGAAGGGAAGGGTGAGATGGGCGGCCTTTTCCCTCCCCGCGGAGATCAACCGCTGGGGCGCCCGCCTGCTTCAAGGCCTGCTCCTGGACGAGGCGGAGCTGTTCTATCTCCCCTGGCGGCCGCCGACCCGCCGCCCGGAAGCCGGCGGGGAGGCGTAAGGGCGGGACGGAGGGGAGACCGTGGAGGCCCGGCGACGCCCGGGGCAACGCGAAGCCCGGAGGACGGGCTCTGGAAAACGTGCGGCCGTCGCCCCATGGGGGCGTCGCATCCATGAGGTCGCGATAAACAGAATAAGCAATAAAAAAGGCCTTAAAGGCCTGGAATGCTGGTGGGCGCTGGGGGATTTGAACCCTCGACCTCTGCCGTGTGAAGGCAGCGCTCTCCCGCTGAGCTAAGCGCCCGCGACGATAAAGATAGTAGCAGAATATCCGGCGGCGATAAAGCTCTGTGGGCAGATGTCATGCCGCCGCCTGGTTCCGCCCCTCCCGTTTTGGGTATAACAAGACCGGTGGGTCGCGAGTTGGGGCCGTGCCGAAACCGGTCCGGCGGTTGAAATGCGGCCGGCGTGTGCGTGGATGACGGGCGCTTCGCGAAGTCGCGGAGGAGAGGCGTGGGAACGGATCGAGGAGAGAGGGGTCGGCAGGATGAGGGGAATCGTTGTCTATAAGAGCTGGTGGGGAAGCTGCAAGAGGATCGCCGAGGCCATCGCGCAGGGACTGAGGGAGTCCGGGCATGACGTCGAGGTGGTGGCGGTGGAGGAGGCGGGGAAGCCCGATCCGTCGCTGGACTTCGTGGTCATCGGGGCGGCGACCAGGTGGCCCGGCGCCTGGCCGAAGATCAAGCGTTATGCGAGGAAGCTCAAAGGGAAGGATTTCAAGGGCAAGCCCTTCGCCACTTTCAGCACGGGCGGTACCGTCAATACCGATGAGCCGCTCACCCAGGCCTCCGAGGTCCTCTACGAGCTGCTGGAGAAAGGCGGCCTGGTCGCCCTGGCGCCGCCTTTCAAGGCCGCCATCGAGGGATACAATCCTCCCGGGAAAGGCGAGGACCGGGGGACCCTGCCCGAGAGCGAGGTGGAGCGCGCCCTGGAGTTCGGACGCGCGCTGGGCGCCAGGCTCGCCAGTCCCTGAAGGACCGTGCCGTTCGCGCACATGCGTCCGGCGTGGGGAGACTTCCTTGCGGCCGTGAAAGGGATCCTCGCGGACATGGCGGCAACTCTCGACCTTCTCCGTGATGACGCCCGGTGGAGGAGGGCTGGAAGTCCCGTTGCTGCCGCTTCGGTCTGATGGGGGCCGGTGTAACCCGCGGAAAGGGAGGCGCACGGTTTGAACCACGCCGGGGCGTGCCCGTAACGCGTGGGCCTCATGCCTCCTGTTTTACCGGGGAGGCGGCGAGAACCGCGGAGAGACGCGGATCGACCGCCTGTCCGCGGGCGGGATGTTTTCCATGCCCGCCCGGCAGGGCATGGTAACTAATGGAAGTCGGCATGCGAGAGAAAGGAGAGCGGGACCGTGAAGGAGTACAGGATCAAGCCCATGCTCACCGGCTGGTTCCACATGAACTGGGGCCTCATCATGAGCCCGCTGGCCGCCGGCTACTTCGCCGACCTGCCCGTCTTCATGTTCCTCATCGAGGGGGAGGACGGCGAGAAGATCGTGGTCGACGGCAGCTATGTACACGACCACGTGCCGAAGTGGATATTCGGCCCCAAGCCGCGTACCCCGGAGCTCGAGGTGCCCAACGTGCTCAAGCGGTACGGCATCGACCCCCTCGCCATCGACACCGTGATCGTCACCCACCTGCACCACGACCACACGGGATACCTGCATCTCTTCGAGAACGCCAGCTTCTACGTGCAGGAAAAAGAGATGCTGGAGTCCTACTTCCCCATGGGCTACCAGGCGGTGGGCTGTTATCCCCAGGATTGGATAGACCTCGTCCCCAGGTTCAAGCTCGTGAACGGCGATTTCAAGCTGCGGGACGGCATCGAGCTCATCCTCGCCGCCGGACATACCGCCGGACATCAGGCCGTCGCGGTGAACACCTCGCGCGGAAAGGCGGTCATCTTCGGGGACGCCGCCTATATGTACGCGGGACTCGCCAAGCGCTTTCCCGCCAAGTTCGCGGAGATCGTCAGCCTGGGCGGCGTGGCGGGCCATAAGGTCGACCTCGAGGACCCGGAGGTCCAGGAGACCATCGCACGCGTCTGGGGCTCCCGTTACGGCGGCTATTTCGGCCCCTCGGTGCTGAATCCCGGGGACATCATGCGCTCGCTGGCAAAGCTGGACATGATGGCGGACATCGTCATTCCCGGCCACGATCCCGAGCTCATCCGCATGAAGGTCATCCCGGATGACTACGACCTGGAATGACGGCATGACCCGGGCCAGAGCGGCAGGGAACACGTCATGGAGCCGCGAGGACTTCCCTGCCGTACACAGGGTAAAAGAACGAGGAGGTGACCGCGGATGAACGTCGCTGAGGGACAGGAGCCGCTGCGGTTGCGGCCTCACCATCTTCTCTGCGACAGGTTCCTGCCCCTGGAGCTGGTGGTAAGGAACGAGGATTTCGCCCGTGCCGTGCAGGAGATAGAGGAGCTGACGAGGCCGGAGCGCGACACGGTCGTCGTGCTCGTCGAGGGCCCGGACCACCTGTGCCCCCACTGCCCCGATCTCAAGGACGGGCGTTGCGAGAGCCCCGCCGGCGACGAGGAGAAGGTCAGGAGATGGGACGCCAGGATACTGGAGGGTCTGGGCGTCTCGTACGGGACGGCCATGGCGATAAGGGAGTGGCTGGCCCTCATAGGAGAGAAGGCACCCTTCGCCTTCTGCGAGACCCGCTGCCCATGGAGGACGGTCTGCAAGGTGTTCGACGCCTGACCTCCGTGCCTTCTCTCCGGACCTGAGGGCGGGCGGCCTGTGAAGGCGCCAGGTCAGATACGATGTCTACCATATTCAACGCCGCTGCCACGTAGACCGATCCCGCTCCTGGCCATCCTCTCGAAAGGGATGCCCGCGCGCCGCCTGCCCGCCCGCGGCACGGGAGGGAGAGGACCACGGCGAAAGGCCGCCCGCCC
>FWPV01002998.1_pt1 | contig 12644 bp, 9 predicted proteins | sample 2228371 | NCBI WGS metagenome assembly FWPV01 (sample SAMEA103939776, study PRJEB20133) | metagenome | reverse complement strand
GTCGCCGAGGCGCCGGCGCCCGCTCCGCCCCCGCCGGAGGACCTGCCCGCGCTGGAACCGCCCCCGCTTCCTCCGCCGCCTCCGGACCCGCTCGCCGAGGCCCGCGCCCTGCGGGCCGACGGGCGGCTGGACGAGGCCATCCGCGCCTACCGGCAGCTGTTGGTCGCCGACGACCGCCAGCCGCTGGTCTGGGCCGAGCTCAGCGAGGCCTACCTCGAGGCCGGCGAGGACGCGTGGGCCCAAGCAACCGCCAATGAAGCCCTGCGCCGCGACCCCGACAACCCCCGCATGGTCCTCCAATATCTGCGCGCCGCCCAGCGCACCGCGCCGCCCGAACGCTTGTTGCGCGAGATGGAGGCGTATTACCGCCGCTTCCCGGACCAGCCCGAGCTGGTCCTCGTGCTGGCCCGCGCCTATGCGGCGCAGGGCAATGTGCGCAACGCCAGCCTGCTGCTGCACCGTTACCTCGACCTTGTCCCCCCCGATCATCCCAATCGCCCGGCCGCACTGGAGGAGTTCCAGAATCTCGGCCGCTGAAGGCGGCGCGCCGCCCGATCCCTGTCCCGACCATGCCGTTTTTTGCCGAAGAAACGCTCCAGGCAGTCCGCGATATTCCCCTGTATGAAATTGTCCGGCCGCGGGTCGAACTCACCCGGTCCGGCAAGAACTGGAAGGGCCTCAGCCCGTTCACCAACGAGAAGACCCCGTCGTTCTATGTCCTCACCGAAAAAAATTTCTTCAAATGCCATTCCAGCGGCTTGGCCGGCGACGGCATCCGCTTTGTGCAGGAGACCGAGAAGCTGTCCTTTACCGAAGCGGTCGAGGCGCTCGCGGAGCGCTTCAATATCCCCGTCAAGTATGCGGGCGGCACGCTTCCCGACCCCCACGCCCGCAGCCTCAAACAGGCCCTCCTGGATATCCACGAGTATGCCTGCGATTATTACCACGAGGCCTTCCTCGCGAATCGGCCGGACGCCGGACAGGTGCGCCGCTATTGGGTCGAGGAGCGTGGCTTTTCCATGGACCTTGCCAGCGAGTTCCGGATCGGGTTCGCCCCCGCGGACAGCCGTGAATTGCTCGACCGGCTCCTCCGCAAGGGCTTTTCCCGCGCCGCCCTCGCCGGTTGCGGCCTGTTTCATGCCGGCTCCGCCCAATCCGACCCGGCCGGCTGGCGTTTCACCTTTCGCGGCCGGCTGATGATTCCCATCCGCGACTTGCAGGGGCAGGTGGTCGCCTTCACCGCCCGCCAACTGGAGCTGACACCGCGCGACCACCCCTCGTGGCAGGCCAAATACCTGAATTCCCCGGAAACCCCCGTCTTTCACAAGGGCCGCCTGCTGTTCAACCTCGATCGCGCCAAGGAGGGGGTCAAGACCGCCGGCCGCCTCCTGCTGGTGGAAGGCCAGCTCGATGCGTTGCGCTGCTGGGAAGCAGGCTTTCATGAGGTCCTCGCCCCCCAGGGAACTTCCGTCACGGCCGACCAAGTCCGGCTGATCAAGCGCTACACCGACCAGCTCGATGTCATGCTCGACGGGGACGAAGCCGGCGCGCGGGCGGCGCTGCGGCTTATTCCGCTGGCCTTTGCCGCGTCACTGGAGGTGCATGTCATCAGCCTGCCGGCGGGACAGGACCCCGACGGATTCCTGCGCGCCCGCGGGCGCGCCGCCTTGGCCGACTTGCCGCGCCAGCGGGCCATTCCTTTCGCCGCCGCCGCCCTCCTCGGCGACGGGGTCCCCACCCCCGAGCAGCGCGGCAAAGCCTTGCAGGGATTGTTTGAAATGATCGGCGCCTGCCCCTCCGCCGTGGTCCGGGAAGGCTATTTCAACGAGGCGGTCGCGGCCACCGGCGCCTCGCCCGCCGCCGCCCTCGCCGATTACCAACGCTTCCTCAAGGCGCGCGGCGAAAACCGCCCCGCCCGCCCGGAGCCCGACCCGCCCGCCCGCCCAACTATTTCACCCCCGCCGTTGACAAACCTCGAAGGCGACCTAATTTGGTCTATTCTTCAAAATGCGGGCTGGGCGGAAGCGCTTGCGCAGGTTGTTGATCAGCAATGGATTAGGCAGGATACCAGCGAGGGCCGGGTGTTGTCGCGCATCCTCGCCCACGCGTTGGTGGATCATGTCCCCGACGCCAAGGGTCTGCTGCTGCTCATGGAATCTGACGAAGAGCGCGACTGCCTCAGCCGCTATATCGTCGATGATCGTGTCGTCCCTGATCTCACGGCCTATGTAAACACTTCCCTGGCATTCCTGGTCCGCCGTTACTGCCGCGACCGGATTCGCCAGATCGACCAGCAAATCGCCCAACATGCCTGTCCCGAATCCGGCTCCGCCGCGGTGCGCACGCTCCTGCAGGAGCGGCGCGAGCTGACCCGCCACCTGCATTCCGGCTCCGTGGTCAACGTTTCCTTGCCCTCGTAATCTGCATCCTTGTTTTCCAGCCATGCCCGCCAAAAAACCACCCGCCAAAAAATCCCCCGTCAAAGCGGCGGCCGCGAAGAAGCCGGCCGCGAACAAGCCGGCGGCCAAACCGCGCCCCGCGCGCAAGGTCGCCGCCGGGGCCGCGCCCAAAACGGAAACGGACGCGGTGCCGCCGCAGCCTGCCGTTGCGCCCGCGCCTGCCGGGGGCGCGAAGGGAACCGCCCGTCCGGCCAAGGCGGTCAAGCCGGCGGTGCCCCGCCCCGACAAGGCGGACGAGCCGGCCGAGGACAAGGTTCCCGACATCAATGACCGCATCCGCGCGCTGATCCGCAAGTCCAAGGAACAGGGCTACCTGACCTACAAGGACATCAACGACCAGCTGCCGGACTCGATGGATTCGCCCGCCGAGATCGAGAATGTCATCACGATCCTGGAGAACCTCGACATCGACATCATCGACGCCGACGACGTCGAGATGTACAAGCAGCGCCTCGAGGAGAGCACCGAGGAGGAGATGCGCAACGCCCAGTCCGACATCCTCGACGACCCGGTGCGGATGTACCTCAAGCAGATGGGCCAGGTGCCGCTGCTCACCCGCGAGCAGGAGGTCGCCATTTCGAAGCGCATCGAGGAGGCCGAGGCCCGGGCCATGGATCATCTGTTTTCCATCGCCTTCACCCGGAATTTCCAGCGCGAGCTCGCCCAGAAGCTGCTCGACCGCGACGAGCGCTTCGACCGGGTCGTGCTCGACAAGAAGATCGAAAGCCGCGAGGCCTACTTCAAGCAGTTGCCCAAGCTTATCGAGCAGCTCGACCTGATCGGCAAGAAGCTCGACGACGCGTGGAACGCCGCCGAGGCGGCCGGCGACGAGAAGGAGCGGGCCAAGGCGCTCAAGCGCTACGCCAAACAGGAGGCCGAGCTGCGGCCGATCTTCCGCAAGTTCTGCTTCAAGCTCAAGGTGTTCGAGGAATACCTCGAGACCCTCGAGCCGCTCATCCGCGAGATTCACGCCGTGGTGGATGTCCAGAACGCCGCCAAGAACGGCCTGCGCCGCGGCCGCACCATCGACATGGACAAGGTCAAGCGGCGCGAGGAGGAGCTGCGCCGCCAGCTGCGGGTCGAGCCGGCCCGGTTCCTGGAGATTCTCAAGGAAGTGCGCATGGGCATGCGCATGGCGCACCGGGCCAAGACCGAGATGGTCGAGGCCAACCTGCGCCTGGTGATCTCGATCGCCAAGAAGTACACCAACCGCGGCCTGAGCTTCCTCGACCTGATCCAGGAAGGCAACATGGGGCTCATGAAGGCGGTGGAGAAGTTCGAGTACCGCCGGGGCTACAAGTTCAGCACCTACGCCACATGGTGGATTCGCCAGGCCATCACCCGCTCGATCGCCGACCAGGCCCGCACCATCCGCATCCCGGTCCACATGATCGAGACCCTCAACAAGGTCATGCAGGTGCAGAAGCAGCTGCTGCAGGAGCTCGGCCATGAGCCGACCGCCGAGGAGGTCGCCGAGGAAATGGACCTGCCGGTCGAGCGCGTCCAGCAGATCATGAAGATGGCCCAGCAGCCGATCTCGCTGCAGAGCCCGGTCGGCGACAGCGACGACACCAATTTCGGCGACTTCATCGAGGACAAGGGGGCCGACAATCCCTACGACATGACCGCGTACTCGCTGCTGCGCGAAAAGATCATGGACGTGCTCGACTCGCTGACCGACCGCGAGCGCCGCGTGCTGAGCCTGCGCTTCGGGCTGGTGGACGGCTACAGCCGCACCCTCGAGGAGGTCGGGCGGCAGTTCAACGTCACCCGCGAGCGCATCCGCCAGATCGAGGCCAAGGCGCTGCGCAAGATGCGCCACCCGACCCGCATCCGCCAGCTGCACGGGTTCTTCGAGCCCGAGCACATCAAGAACCAGCTCGAGCCCAACCCTTAGGGTGCTCCGCTCCCTTGATGGGGATGGCCATGCAGGCGGCGCCCACAGGCCCGGCGGCGCTCCGCGCCTATTCGCCAAGGAGCCCGCGCCGAAAGGCGGCCTTGGCGGGCGTGTCGCCGAGCCAGATGGAGAAGTAGGCCGCGGCGAAGTCGGCGCCCTCGATGGTGACCAGGGGCTCGCCGTTGAGCGCCAGGGTGGTGCCCTCGCCCGGAATGTAGGTGAGCGCATAGCGGTCGCCCCGCCGCACCGGCCGGTAGGCGGCATTGAGGCGCGCCAGCCGCTCCTGCAGGGATTCCCATGTCGCGCGGTCGACGTTGCGCTCGAGCAGGCGGTCCCCGCTGCGGCGGAAATCCTCCGGGGACAGGCGCACCGCATAGGCCAGCTCCAGCCGCTTGGCCACATCCTCGAGCGGGTGGGCGTCGCGCCGGGCCGCGTCGAGGTACAGGGCGCCCGCGTAGACGCGGAACAGCGCCCAGCGGAACTCGCTTTCGCCGACCTTGACCAGTTCCACCGGTCCGGCCATGACCCGCTCGGGGAAGGGGGAGCCGCCGCCCGCCAGCGGCGCGCCGGCCAGGCAGGCCATGAGCAGGAGCATTCGTCGCTTGCCGCGCATGCCGGTAATGTGCCCGGATTCGCCGGATTGCAAGGGATTCTCGCGAGGTTGCTGGCATTTTCGGGGACCTGCGCTAAGCTGGGCCATGGCTCACAGCACCGCAGCGCGCCGCGTGTTCATCGGGGGCATTGCCGGGGGGATCGGCTCCGCCCTGGCCCGGCGGCTTTCCGCCGCGCAGGTCACCGTTGGCGGGTTTGGGCGGCCCTCGGCTAGGTGGGACGCGTTTTGCGCACAGCACCCGGAATGGGACCTGCGCGCCGCCGACGCCACCGACCCGGCCGCGGTCGAGGCGGCCTTCGCGGGCTTCGCCGCCGCGCAGGGCGGGCTTGACGGCTACGTGCACGCGGTCGGCTCGGTGCTGCTCAAGCCGCTCCACCTCATGGGCGACGCCGACTGGGAGGCGGTGCGGCGCGTCAACCTCGACTCCGCCTTTTATGCGGCGCGGGCCGCGGTGAAGCGGATGCGCGGGCAGGGGGGCGGCGTGCTGGTGTTCTTCTCATCGGTGGCGGCGGTGGCCGGCATCGGCAACCATGAGGGCATCGCCGCGGCCAAGGGCGGGGTCGCCGCGCTGGCCCGCTCGATCGCGGCGACCTACGCCGCCAACGGCATCCGGGCCAACGTGATCGCACCCGGGCTGGTGAAGACGCCCGCCACGGCCGCCCTGGTCGCCAACGAGCAGGCGCTGCGCCTGTCCGAGCGCATGCACCCGCTCGGCCGGGTCGGCGAGCCGGACGAGGTGGCCGGGCTGGCGGCATGGCTGCTGTCGGCGGACGCCGCATGGATGACCGGGCAGGTGCTTGCGCTGGACGGCGGCATGGGGGCCATCGTTCCCAAGCCGCGCGCCTGAGCGGTTCCCCGCCATGCCGCTGCCCAGGCGCATCAAGGCCGGCTACGGGACCGCCGAGTTCGGGCTGGCGGCCGGCGAGCTGCTGCTGCAGCTGTACCTGCTCGAATACTACATCCGCGCCGCCGGGCTGCGGCCGCCGCTGGCCGGCCTTGCGCTCGCCCTCGCCATCCTGTGGGACGCCCTGACCGACCCGGTCATGGGCGGCGTGGTCGACCGCACGCGCGGCCGTTTCGGCCGCTTCCTGCCGTACATCGCCGGCGGGGGGCTGGTGTTCGGGGCCGGGCTCGCCGCGCTGTTCAACCCGCCCGCCGCCGCCCTCGCTCACGGGCAGGCGGCGCTGTTTCTGTATTTGCTGTTCACCTACATGCTGGTCAACACGGGGCTGACGCTGATCGGGGTGCCGCACATCGCCATGGGCGGCGTGCTGAGCCCCGACACCCACGAGCGCACCGAGCTGTACGGCTGGCGGCTGGCGGCCGGCACCGCGGGCCTGTTCATGGGCATCCTGGCGCCGCTGGCCGCCGCCGGGGTCCTCGGCGTCGCGGGGGACACGGGCGCCGGCATGGTCGCCTCGCGGGGATGGGGCGGCGCCCTGGTCGGCGCGACGGTCGTCGTCACCGCCTTCGTCACCGTGGCCGCCACCTGGCGCCACGCCGTGCGCCTGCCGCCCCCGCGCCACCGTTTCCGCTGGCGCGACTTCGGCCGCAACCTCGGCCGCATCCTCGGCAACCGGGTGTTTCTGCCCTTCATGGCGGCCTTCCTGCTGGTCGGCATGGCGCGCACGCTCAATTCGACCCTGGCCCTGCCGTACTACAAGGACAGCCTGCGGCTGCCGGAGGCGACCGTGCAGGGCCCGATCCTCGGCCTGTTCACCCTGTGCATCGTCCTGTCGGTGCCGCTCTGGGTGCGGCTCGGGCGGCGCTTCGGCAAGCGGGAACCGGCCTTTTTCGGCATGCTGACGCTCGGGCTCATGACCATGGCCGCCTATCCCCTCTTTCCGCCCGGATCCGTGGCCGGCCCGCTGGCCGCCGCCGTCATCGGCGGCTTCGCGGTCGGGGCCGTGATCCTGGTCGAATCGCTGCTCACCGACATCGCCGACGAGGACTTCGTCCGCAGCGGCGAGGACCGGGAGGGCATCTATTTCGGCTTCTGGCGCATGGGGCAGAAGATCGCGCGCTCGGCCACCCTGGCCACGGCGGGCGCGTTGCTGGGCTGGATCGGCTACGAGGAGGCGCTCGCCGAGCAGTCCCACGCGACCGGCCGGGCCCTCGCGTGGCTGTTCGGCCTGGGGGTCGGCAGCCTGTTTGTCATGGCCGCCTGGGTCTTTCGCCGCACCCCCATCGACTTGCGCCGCCAGGAGTTGATTCAGCGCCAAAAGCAGGCGATCCTTGCCCGGTCATGACTCCGATCCAGTTGGCCGAACGACGGCTCCTTCCCGACTTCCTCATCCGCCTCGGCATCCGCCGCCTGCTGGCGGCGCGGCTCGCCCATGAGCGCCGCATCGGCAAGGAGCACAGCATCGACGCATTCGTGGCCGAGCTCAAGCGCAGCCCGATCGCGGTGGCCACCGCCAAGGCCAACGAGCAGCACTACGAGCTGCCGGCGGCCTATTTCCAGAAGGTTCTGGGCCCGCGCCTCAAGTACAGCTGCGGCTGGTGGGAGCGGCCGGACACCACGCTCGCCGAGAGCGAGGAGGCGATGCTGCGGATCACCTGCGAGCGCGCGGAGCTGGGCGGCCAGCAGCGCATCCTCGAGCTGGGCTGCGGCTGGGGCAGCCTCACGCTGTGGATGGCCGAACATTACCCGGAAGCCGAGATTGTCGCCGTGTCCAATTCCCGCAGCCAGCGGGACTTCATCCTCGGGCGCGCCCGCGAGCGGGGCCTGGCCAACGTGCGGGTGCTCACCGCCGACATGAACACCTTCCGGCCGGAGGGGCAGTTCGACCGCGTGGTCTCGGTCGAGATGTTCGAGCACATGAAAAACTACGACCGGCTGCTGCGCGCCATCAGCGGCTGGCTGCGTCCGGAGGGCAAGCTGTTCGTCCACATCTTCACCCACCGGCTGTACGCCTACCATTTCGAGGACCGCGGGGCCGACCATGACTGGATGGCCGCGCACTTCTTCACGGGCGGCACCATGCCCAGCGACCACCTGCTGCTGCGCTTCCAGAACGACCTGCGCATCGAGCGCCATTGGCGGATCAACGGCCGGCATTACAGCCGCACCCTCGAGGCGTGGCTGCGCCGGCAGGACCGGCACGCGCGCGCGATTCTCCCGGTCTTCGAGGCGGTCTACGGCGGCCGCGCGGCCGCCCGCCTGTGGCTGCAGCGCTGGCGCATCTTCTACATGGCCTGCAGCGAGCTGTTCCGCTACCGCGGCGGTCGCGAATGGATGGTGTCCCACTACCTGTTCCGAAAACCGGATTGAAATCCGCCGCGCGGCCGTCACAGTCGCCAATCTCCTGGGTGCCGTTTCCCGGCGCCCGGGCGTGTTCTTGTCCTCAAATAAAAACTGCATGAAACCCATCAAACCGTGGCTGTTCTGGGCCGCGGGGCTGTTTGCAGCAACCAGCCTTCGAGGAGAGGACGCCCCGAGCCGGCAGGTGGTCGAGCTCGAGGCGTTCATCGTGGAGGAGACGGCCCGCTCCCAGATCGAAACCCTCGCGCCGCTGAGCGTGCGCCTCGACTCCTTCTTCGGGGGCGACTACACCGTGCTGGACATCCCGCGCGCCGTCACCGTGCTTTCCCCCGAGCTGCTCGGGCTGCTGCAGATCGACGCCTACGAGGCGCTGGACAAGTTCGGCGCCGGCACGCAGCGGCTCAACTACTTCGGGCTGGCCGGCTCGGCGTTCCTGCGCGGGGCCCGGGCCGGCACCTACTTCAACGGCATGCTGCGCGCCTACCAGCGCAACGAGATGCCGACGAGCTTCGGCGCGTCCGACGGCCTCGAGATCATCAAGGGGCCGGTGCCGGCCGGGTTCAGCCCGACCCTGGTCGGCGGCGCCGTCAACCAGCGCCCCAAAAGCCCCTTCTTCGACCGGGCGCGCGGCGCGGCCGAGGCGACCATCGGCTCGTGGAACGAGCGGCGCGTGCAGCTCGACTACGGCGCCCCCCTGCTGCTGCTGGGCAGGCCGGCCGCCTACCGGCTGTCGTACACCGGCCACCGGGCGGACCGCTTTTACGAGAACGTCCCGCACGACTTCGACTCGCTGTACGCGGCCGCCCGCCTGCGTTTGTCGGCCCGGCACCGCCTCTTTGTCGGGGCGGAGTTTTACGACTTCCGCAGCAGCGAGATTCCGGGAATCAACCGGCCCACCCAGGCGCTGGTCGACAGCGGCCGCTACGTGATCGGCGAGCCGCCGCTGCTGACCGCCCCGCAGTGGGGCGGCGCCGTGGTGCGGCCGCTGCTGACGTTCCCCTACACGCTGGCGGTCAACCCGGCCCTGTTCGCCCTTGCCGTGCCGGGCGACGTCGCGCGCCAGCGCATCGCCCCCGAGCTGCGCGCGCTCCTGCTCGACCTGCGCGATCCGGCCGTGCTGGAAGGGCTCTACACCACGCGGCCCGAGGCGCAGGTGCCGGCCTTCGCGCGCTGGGCAATCGAGCCGGCCCGCGAGCTGCTCGCCCAGGTGCCGCGGACCCCGCAGGACGCCTATCTGTACACGCCCGAGTATTTCGCCGCCGGCGGCCCGGTGCTGACCGAACAACTACCGCGCAGCCGCGTGCTGGCCGACCCCGCCGACCGCGCCGACGCCCGCGACTTCATCGCCTTCGCCGACCTCGAGAGCCGCATCGGCGGCGACGCCCGCCTGCTCAACCGCCTGTTTGTCGAGCGGCTGACAACCGAGAAGGTCTCCACCTACGGCTTCGCCATGGACACCCGGCAGACGGTGCTGAACGCGCGCAGCGAGTGGCAGGGCGAGTTCGCCGGCCCGGGGCTGCTGCTGGCCGCCGGCGCCGACCTGCGCTTCACCAGCGCCCTGATGCTGCAGGACTTCGACGCCGAGCCGTTCTCGCGGCGCGACCTGTCGCGGGCCGGCGTCAGTCCCAACACTGTGGTGGCCGCCGGCGGCGCCCGCGGGCCCGACGGCCTCAATTATTGGTCCACCTTCGGCGCCGCCAGCCTCGACTCCGAGCTCGCCCAAGCCGCCCTGTTCGCCGGCGGCGCCTGGCGCGCCGCGCCCCGGCTGGCCCTGCATTACGGGGCACGGCTCGAGAACGCATGGTGGCGGGTGCGGCTGCCCGCCGCCGTGGACCGCGCCAGCGCGGCCCAGCGCGCGGCGCGGCGCGCCAGCGGCGACACGGTGCTGTGGCAGGCGCACCTCAACCCCCACCTCGAGGTGCGCCCGGGCGTGTTCCTGTACGCGGCCGGCCAGCTGGGCAAGGCGCTCGCGCCGGGCGACGGCGGCACCGTGTCCGGACCGGACAGCTTCACCGACGTCGAGCTGCTGGAGGGCGGGCTCAAGGCCAGCCTGCTCGACGGCCGCCTGTACGCGTCCCTGAGCGTCTATCATTGGGACCAGGCCACCTTTTCCACCCGCGACGCCGCGGCCAACCCCCTGCGCGCCAAGGGGCTCGAATGGGAATGCACCTACGCGCCGGCGGAGACGCTGACCCTGCTCGCCGCCTTCACCGCCCAGCGCGTGTATTTGCGCACCGATACGCTCGGGTTCGGCGCCATCCCGCAGGACGAGCAGGGCTGGGCCCTCAACGCCGGCATCCTCAACGCCGCCGGCGGGCGGTCCGCCCCCGCCAACCCGGAAATGGTGTTCGCCGGCATGCCGGAGCTGTCCGCCCACCTGTACGCCGTGCTCAAGCCTGTCCCCGGCGTCCAGCTCGCCGCCGGCCCGCTGTGGCGCGACGCCTTCTGGCACGATTTCCAGCGCGCCATCCGCCTGCCGGGGCACGTGCTGTGGACCGCCCAGCTGCGCTACGACGCCGCCCGCTGGTGGGTGCGCCTGCACGTCGAGAACCTGTTCGACAAGGCCTACTGGATCGGGCAGGAGCCGGTGTTTTCCGCCGGCACCCTTATCCTGCAGGGCCCCGGCCGCAAGGTCCAGCTCAGCGCCGGCCTGAGCTTCTGATGCCGACCCTGCAGGAAAACGGATTCAACCTCACCCGGACGCACAGCCGCTGGAAATTCGTCTTTGTGCGCCCCGTGCCTCCGTGAGCGACTTCCCGTTTTGTTCCGGTCCAGTTGGAATCGGCCTTATGCGTTCCGCCCCCGCCAGATCCAGACATGGGCGCCCACCGGGACGGCGTCGAACAGCGCGATCAGGTCGGCGTCGCGCAGCAGCAGGCAGCCCTTGGAAAGATTCTCCGGGAAGCGTTCCGGGAAGTTGGTGCCGTGGATGTAAATGAAGCGGGCGAACGAGTCGCAGCCCGGTCCGGAATTGAGGCCGGGCTCGAGCCCGCGCAGGCGCAGAATCCGGGTGGTGACCAGCGCGGGCTGGTCCGGGCCGGCGTCGGCCCGCTCCATCCAGCGCAGGCCGGTGGCCACGCGCCCGCTGAAGACCATGCCGGGCGGCGCCCCGGCCCCGTGCTTTTCCGCCACCGCATGCAGGCCCCACGGGGTGCCGAACGAGTTTTCGCGGCAGGATGGCGGCAGCCGGCTGTAGGAGAAGGGGTACGCGGCGCGGACCTGGCCGCCCCGCCCGTGTAAGAGTTTTTGCTCGCCAAGGTCGGCCACCAGAACATGTTCCGTGGGCGTCAATCCGAGGTCCGCCAGCCGGGCCCGGTACGCGGCAAACCCTTCCTTCATCAGCTTATGCAACTCACAGTCGGCATCGTCGGCGCCACCGGCGCGGTGGGCGAGGAGCTCATCCGGCTTCTTCACGAGCGGCATTTCCCGTTCACCTCCCTGAAGCTACTGGCTTCGGGCCGTTCCGCAGGCAAGGAAATCCGCTTCGGCGAGCGCCGCTACACGGTCGAGGAGGCCCGCCCTGAGGCGTTTGCGGGGATCGATCTGGCGCTGTTCAGCGCGGGGGCCTCGGTCAGCAAGGCGCTCGCGCCCGAGGCGGTGCGGCGCGGCTGCACGGTGGTGGACAACAGCTCGGCGTTCCGGATGGACCCGGAGGTGCCGCTGGTCGTTCCGGAGATCAACGCCGCCGCGCTGCGCGCCCACAAGGGCATCATCGCCAACCCCAACTGCTCCACCGCCATCGCCCTCATGGGGCTGTACCCGCTGCACCTCGCGTTCGGCCTGCGGCGCTTTGTGGCCTGCACCTATCAGGCCGTCTCCGGAACCGGGGTGAAGGGCATGGTCGAGCTCGAGGAACAATTGCGCGCATGGGCCGAAGGGCGGGCCGCCGAGCCCCAGACCTATCCCCACCCGATCTCGTTCAACCTCTTCCCGCACGTCGACGCCTTTCTTGAGGACGGCTACACCAAGGAGGAGCTCAAGATGCTCAACGAGAGCCGCAAGATTCTGTCGCTGCCGCGGCTGCGCGCCAGCACCACCTGCGTGCGCGTCCCCGTCATGCGCGCCCACTCGATCGCCGTCCACGCCGAATTCGAGCGGCCGGTCGACCTTGCCGCGGCGCGGGCCGCCATCGCCGCCTTCCCGGGGGCCGAGCTGTGCGACGAGCCGCAGCGCAACCGCTACCCGACCCCGCTTCAGTACACCGGCAAGGACAAGTGCGGCGTCGGGCGCCTGCGCGTGGACTCCGCCCTCGACAACGGGCTGGCGTTCTTCGTCGTCGGCGACCAGCTCCTCAAGGGCGCCGCGCTCAACGCCGTCCAGATCGCCGAGGAGCTTCTCAAGCTGCGCTGACCTGTTTCCCGCTCACACCACCTCGTCGCCCATGCAGGTTTCGACCAGCCGGGCGGTGCG
>FWPV01012987.1_pt1 | contig 12645 bp, 15 predicted proteins | sample 2228371 | NCBI WGS metagenome assembly FWPV01 (sample SAMEA103939776, study PRJEB20133) | metagenome | reverse complement strand
TTCTTTAACATATTCTAATCGAGCGTGTTCAAAATAATTTATATAAACAGCATTGTTGCAAACGCCCAGCATATCCACTTCGTGGAAGCGAACTTTAACCGTAATTTTATGTTTAAATTCTTCTAAGCTCATCTATTTATTTCTTTTTATTAAATATCAGTATTGTTTAACTGCTAATTTGTTTCATTGCTAGTTAAATTCAATAAGTGAGTAATTCAATAATTTAGTTACTAAAAACTTCATCAATTATATCCGCAGCTTTTTTAACTTCATCAAATGAAACATCCAGATGTGCAATAGCACGGATCAAATCTACTTTACCGACTGAAACAAGTAATCCTTTATCTTTACATTTTTTTATTCCTTCTTCTACAGAAATGCTTTTGGGACGAAACAACAAAATATTTGTCTGCACTGATTTCATATCAATTTCAAGATTTGGATTAGCATTAATTCTTTCAGCAAGAAATTTAGCTTTATCGTGATCTTCTTTTAATTTTTCAATGTTGTTTTGCAAAGCATACAAACCTGCAGCAGCAAGAATACCAACTTGTCTCATTCCCCCACCCCATGCTTTACGAACCCGATAAGCTTCTTTAATAAAATCTTTTGAACCTGCGATTATTGATCCAACAGGAGCTCCCAATCCTTTTGAAAGACAACAGGAAATTGAATCGAAGTGAGAGGCGTATTCTTTAACAGAAATTCCGGTTGCAACAGAGGCATTCCAGATTCTTGCTCCATCAAGATGATAAAAAAGATTATATTTTTTTGCCAGATTTTTTAATGCGATGATATTTTCTATTGGCCAGATTGTTCCACCGCCACGATTGTGAGTGTTCTCAACTTCAATGACTTTTGTACGCGGCATATAATAAGCAGATGTTGGTCTTATTATCGGTTCAACTTGCTCTGGCATTATTACACCATAATTGCCCTCAATTGGGAAAAGTTGGATGCCGCTTAAGGCTGCCGGTGATCCTGATTCATAATTAAATATGTGAGCATCTCTTTCGCAGATCACCTCATCACCAGGATTTGTTAAAACATTTAAACAAATCTGATTACCCATAACTCCGCTTGGAACATAAAGCGCAGCTTCTTTTCCGAGCAGTTCTGCAGCATACTGTTCAAGTTTGTTAACTGTGGGATCTTCTTTAAATACATCGTCACCAACTTCAGCGTTGTACATTGCTTTACGCATTGCTTCTGAAGGACGAGTTACTGTGTCACTTCTTAAATCTATCATAATATTTCCACCATTAGTCATCCTGAGTGAAGACGAAGGATGACAAAATAAGTTTTACAACATCACACTTCATCCCTCGTCTCCGCTCGGGATGATATTATCAGTGTGATGAAATTTTACAATTTAAATTTTTTCTTCAACCACAATAAAATATTCATTCCAACAACCCAAATTGAAATTACAGAAGAAATTATCGGAATGATCAACGGATGCTTCGTATAGAATGTTTCTTCGTTAATTAACGGAACATCAACAACGAGATGAGTCCGAACAAACATTTCTGTTTCTACTTCAGTAACACCAAATTTATTTATTAAGCAGCTTACTCCGCCGTTTGCACATCGAACAACTGCTCTTCTGTTTTCAACTGCCCTAAGATTTGCAAATTCTTTATGCTGATAAGGTCCGCTTAACTTTCCGTACCAGCTATCGTTAGTAACAACAGTTAAAAATTGTGCACCTCTTTCAACAAAGTAGTTGGGAAATGTCGGAAACACCGATTCATAACAAACCAAGCCGCCAATTTTTATTGTATCACTATTCTCAATTACTTTAAATACTGTTGTATCCTGTCCCACATTCCAGCCGGTTATTCCCACTCCCCATTTTAACAGCTCACCAAGAAACGGAACCTGATGAACAAATGGAGTGTGCTCTCCCAAAGGCACAAGATGAATTTTACCGTATCTCTGAATTTCATACTTATCCGGCTGAAGAAGCAAGATGCTATTATAAGTGGCGTAGTAATAATTCTCAGCAGAGTTATATTTTGCAGCTTTAGGAGGATTATCCTGATAAATTTGGAAGTCCGGCATACCGGTTAATAATGAAACTTTATTTTCATTAATGAATGAATAAATCTTATCCACTTCATCCTGATATGCTCCTGAAAACAGATAGACCGGCAAAGCTGTTTCTGGCCATAAAATTAATTTTGCACTATCATCAACACATTTTTGAGAAAGATTTAAGTAGTTATCAAGAATTTGCTGAAGTCCTCCTAGCTCCCATTTATTCCAGGGATCTATATTAGGCTGAACGATTCCTACTTTAATTGTTTTTTCAGTAATATCAGTTGAGTTAATTCTGATAAATCCATACAAAACCATTAAAATAAAAATTGCAACAGCAGAAGAGATGGAGTTCCAGGCAATTTTATTTTTGTCATTAAATGATCGAAGTGCCGAAAAAATTAAAATGTTAATCCACAGTACAATAAATGATAACCCAAAAGCCCCAACAATATCAGCAATCTGAATAAAGGACGTAAATTTTGCTAAACCGTGCCCTATTGTTAACCACGGAAATTTTAGATCGGTTAGAGATAATAAATATTCACCAGTTACCCAAAAAAATGGGAATAAGTAAAGTGATAGATCTTTTTCAAAAACATTTTTTGATAAGAAATACAAAGTTGAATTGATAAGCATTACACAAGGTAAAAAGAAAACGAGCACAACACCGCTAATCATCAAAAAAGGATCTGCTTTGCTCTGCCAGCTCCCCACCCAATAAACAGTTATAAGACTAATAATAAAAAATGTGAGATACGAGGCTGAATTTACTCCGGCAAGTGTTTTTCTCTTTGTTATTACAAAGAAGTATGGTACAAATGCAAAGAATAGCAGCAGTGTAAACGGAAACGGGAAAGGAGTAAATGATATACCGAAAAGAACTCCGGATAGAATAAGGTAAACTCTATCTTTTCTAAGTTCTTTTTTCTGTTCTTCAGATAATGGCTCTTTGTATTTTTTTTTGAAGAATTTCAAACGGGTTTTTTCTTTTTCTGAAGAAATAATCTGAATAAAAGGAATAATACAATAATTACACTGATTAAAATTACTATGTTACTATAAGTACTTAGATATTGGTCCACAGTATCAATGTTTTCACCGAATACAATTCCGAGGTAAAGTAAAACAGAGTTCCAGATAAGAGAACTTATTGTAGATAAAATCATTGTTTTGTGAATATCGAGTCTGCTCATTCCTGCAAAAAAAGAAATTACTGCACGAGTGCCCGGAAGAAATCTGTTTGCAACAATAAGATAATATCCATATTTCCTAAAAGCTGATTCAACTTTTTCAACAGATTCGATGTTAATAAATTTAAGTTTGCCCGAATGAATAAGCTTCTTATCGAACTGCCAGCCAATTGCAAAAGCAGTTAAAAAACCTGCTACACTGCCGCCTGTAGAAAAAATAATTGCAGGAACAAAACTAAGAGCTCCTGTACCGATTAATGAACCGCCAACTACTATTGCGATATCACTTGGTGAAGGTGGAAATAAATTTTCCAGATAAGCAAATCCAAATAGAAAAATGTAAATCCAAAGAGGTGCAAAATCACCGATCCGCGACAGGATATCTTCAAACATTCGTATCCTTTTTTTCAAGTAAAACAGTCGCCATAGCTATAACACCTTCTTTACGACCAACAAAACCAAGCGTTTCTGTTGTTGTTGCTTTGATTGATACCTGATCAGAAGAGATTTTTAATATTGATGCGATGTTGTTTCTGATTTTTTCAACGAATGGGGAAATCTTTGGACTTTCTAGTGCAAGTACACAGTCCAGATTACCAATCTCATAACCATTTGAATTTATAATTTCATTTACTTGCGTGAGCAGTATTGAGCTATCTGCATCTTTCCATTTACTGTCTGTATTGGGGAAATGAATACCAATGTCGCCTAATGCTAATGCTCCAAGCATAGCATCACAAATAGCATGTATTAAAACATCGGCATCGGAATGACCTTCCAGCCCTTTATCGTGTGGAACTTCAATTCCACCTAGGATAAGTTTTCTGCCATAAACAAATTTGTGTACATCAAAGCCTAAACCGGTTCTAAAATTTGATTTCATTTTCTTTCCTTTGCGAACTTTGCGAATAACTTTGCATCCTTTGCGTAAACAAAGAAACTTTTCCCACGCAAAGAGCGCAAAGATACAGAATGATATTACTCAATATCTAACCTCAAATCTCGTGAATTCATTTTTATAATCACTCCACTCAACCGAGCAATTTACAACGTGAGATTTCATCGGACCAATTTTAACTTGTTTTATCAATTCGTTGATTAAAGACTTATCACCCTCAACCTCGGTAAGCACCTCACCTGTAAAAAGATTTTGCACATATCCATTCAACTTTAATTTTTCTGCATGTCTCATAACATAATATCTGAACCCTACACCCTGAACCAAACCATTAACAATTATTTTTGCACGAGATAAATTATTCATCTTTAGTTGTAAATATTTCTGAGACCAGTAGTCCGATAAAAATAAGGGCACATCCAATCAAACCAAAATTAGAAATTTTTTCACTGAGTAAAAAGTAAGCAAATACAGCTGCAAAAATTGGTTCAGCGGAGTATATTATTCCTGCTTTCGTCGGTGAAACGACTTTCTGATATTTCAACTGAATTATAGTTGCCAGTATCGATGCGAATAATGATGTATAAAGAATTGCAAAAATCAGTGAGCCGGATATATTAAACTTGATTGATTCAATTGATGTGAGTGAAAAAACAAATGACAGCAGAAATCCACCTAATCCTGTAATTAACAACTGAACAAAAACCATAGGAAGATAATCATACTTTTTTGTGAATACATCAACATAAACCACCTGAAATGCAAACAGCACTGCACAAATTAAAGTGAGCAAATCACCGGCATTAAAATCTGCCCCCAGCTGATGAATAAATTCAAATATATTTTCGCCTTTGCTTGAAAGCATAATTAATCCTATCAATACAATTATCACGCTTGCAGTGTTAAACCATTTTGGTTTTCGTTTTTCAATAATTAACTGAAGTATTGGAATAAACACTACAAATGTTCCGGTAATAAATCCGGATTTAGTTGCAGTAGTAAGATTTAATCCAAAAGTTTGTGCGGCAAAACCAGAAAAATAAAATGCACCAAGGATAGCCCCTGCAGCTAATGTTTTACGATCTGCTTTAACTAAATATGAATAAACAAACGGAAGGAAAATTAATGATGCCAGGCCAAATCTTAGTCCTAAAAACATCATTGGCGAGACATCTTCAAAAGCATTTTTGATAAGTGCAAAAGTTCCGCCCCAGATTATAGTATTAAATAATAAAGCTAACTCTCCAAAATATTTTTTCATCTCTTTAATTTATAAACCTAAACTTAAACTTGAACTTGAAATCATTTGTCTTTCTCACGAAAATAACCAAAAGACTTAAGCATTACAGGATTTGAACGCCATTTTTCTCTGACTTTAACTCTCAATTCCAGATAGACTTCTCTGCCAAGAAACTCTTCAATACTTTTTCTTGATTTTTCTCCCAGGTCTTTAATTGATCTTCCGGCTTTACCGATTATGATTGGTTTCTGAGTTTCTCTTTCGACAATTATCTCAGCGCTAATATAGTCTTTTGCATTTTGCCGTTCTTTAAACTCAGTTATTTGAACCTCACAACTGTAAGGAACTTCATCCTGATAGAGTTCAAATATTTTTTCTCTTATAATTTCGGAAACAAAAAATCTTTCTGTTTCTTCGGAGACAATGTCATCCGGATAAAATTTACTGCCTTCGGGTAAAAGCTCAACAATTTCGTTCAACACTCTGTGCATATTAAATCCCAATTCTGTTGAGACAGGAATTACCGCATTAAACTTTTTCTGATTTTCAAATCTTTGAATCAATTCCAACGATTTATCCTGTGATATTTTATCAATCTTATTAAGGATAAGTATTTTGGGTTTGGAATTATTTTCTTTAAGAATTCTGATAAGCTCATTATTCTCGGACTCAGTGATAAGACTTTCACTGCTTACATCATAAATCAGAATTAATATATCTGCGTCCTTAATTGATAATTCAATCTCTTCAATCATTTTTTCCTGAAGCAGATAGGCGGGCTTTAATATTCCGGGTGTATCCAGAAAAATTATCTGATAATCCTTGTCTGATAAAATCCCTAAAATTCTCTTTCTTGTTGTTTGGGGCTTTGCTGTTGTTATGGAAATTTTTTGTCCAAGCAAAGCATTAAGCAAAGTGGATTTACCAACATTTGGCAAACCGATTATCGCTACATATCCGGATTTTGTATTCATCATTAACTCAAAATTATATTGTGATATCAAATATAATATTGAGTTATGAAATAAAGATAAGGAAAGTGTAGCCTAATTAATCTGGATTGAAGTAATATATCCGGATGATTAGTGCGATAATTTTTTCTTTATCTGTTTCTGATATTCAAAAATGAGATAACCCGAAATAAGCATAACCAATGAGAGAATTGATCCCAAAATTGAAAGATTTTTCTTGCTGAATATTTCAGTTAAAAAGTTTCCGATACTCTCTGAATACTTTGCAACGACTTCATTTGCACTGCTTGCTTCAATAGAATTTAAAATCTGATAAAGAATGAATCCTGTAATAGCAAGCACAATCAGGCCAAGAAAACTTAGGATAAATGTTATAAAATGTTTCTGCTGTTTGGCAAGCTTTTCTTTTTTGGCAAGCTTTAACATAACAATTTTAGTAAAGTTTGGAGTCAGCCCTGCCTCTTCAATGTTTTTTAGCTCTGCACCTATTTTAAGTAAAGCATTATATTTTTTTTGCAGCTCGGGTGAGGCTTGTAATTGTTTTGCAATGCTGTCTTGTTCGTATTGGCTTAAGTCGCCGTCAATGTATCGGTTTAACAATTCATCATTAATGTTATTCATAGTAAATCCTCAGATAAATTTCTTTTTTCAATAATTTCTCTCAGTAAATTTCTTGATCGATGTAAAATTACTTTTACATTTGCCACAGATATTTGCAATACTTCACTTATTTCTTCTGTACTCAGTTCCTCAAGATAAAACATTGTTATTACAGCTGCATTTTTAGGTGGAAGTTCATCAACTATTTTCTTAATAAGTAAAGAAATATCTTCTTTCATAAAATCATCAGCTAAATATCTACTTTCAAGATGAAATAAATCATCAACCGAGCTCATTTCGTTTTCAATTTTTCTTTTACTGCCTGAAAGTTTAGTTATAGCAGTGTTATAAACTATGCGATAAAACCATGTTGAAAACTTCGATTCAAACTTAAACTTGTCAAGATTATTGTAAGCTTTAAGAAAACAATCCATCAAAACTTCCTCTGCGTCAAATTCATTTTTTAACATGCGCTTTAGCATAGTAAATGCTTTATTTTTATAGCGATCTACAAGAACACTGAAATCCGCTGTATTTCCTTTTTTAACGGACTCGATAATTTCAACATCAGAGAGGTTCCTCATTGTCATATAAGACTAACTCATCCTACCAATGGTTACAAATATCAATATTCGGTTGAAAATTAGTTTGAAATATTTATAGAATCAATTTGTAACCTCTGTTTCCATTAAATAGTCAAATGTTTTAGATCAAAGAATAAACAAATTATTGATTAATATATTTTTAAAAGAAAAGGAGAAATAAAATGGCATCAGAAGTTGTTGCAGTATTTATTCCAATTATTATTGTACTTGTAACTGGAGTTGTATTGGTGGTTTATTTTTATCTTAAGTCCAGAGAAAAACAAATGCTAATTGAAAAAGGACTTTCAGCAGAAGAAATTAAAAAGTTTTTTGAGGAAAAACGTGATGGACTTGTATTAATGAAACTGGGAATTATCTCAATAGGGTTTGGTATTGGATTGGGATTTGGAATGTTTATGGAAGATGTTACCACAAAAGAATATTGGGTCCCCTTATCTTTGTTTGTTGTAACAGGTATTGGGTTTGTGGTTGCTAACCTGGCTGCTAATAAAATAAAAAATAGAAACAGTTTAACGTAAGATATTGATTTCGGTTATTGTGAATTCCAACTAGTAAAAAAGGGATGTAGATTTTTTAACTGATTAGTTTGAAAAATCATAATTCCAAGCCTGCCTGTCTGCCAGACAGGCAGGCTCTTTATACTTAAAAATTACTCCTGAGCTTCTAACCAGCGTTCAGCATCTAAAGCTGCCATGCATCCGGTGCCTGCAGCAGTTATTGCCTGTCTGTAGATTTTATCAGCAACATCTCCTGCAGCAAAAACGCCTTCAATATTTGTATAAGTTGATCCGGGTTTAACTTTCAGATAACCGGTTTCATCCATATCCAGCCAGCCTTTAAATAAGCTTGTGTTTGGCTGATGACCAATACCAATAAATAAACCATCAGCTTTAAATTCCATTGTGGATCCGTCTTTTGTATCTTCAAGAATAACGCCGGTCATACTTTTCTTTCCATTCTCAACTTTTCCAATCACTTCTTTAATCACTTTATTGGTAAGGAATTTTATTTTAGGATTTTTCTTTGCTCTTTCATACATAATTTTTGAAGCACGGAATTCATCCCTTCTGTGAATTATTGTAACCTCAGTTGCAAACTTTGTTAAGAAGTTAGCTTCTTCCATCGCCGTATCGCCACCACCAACTACAATTACCTTTAAACCTTTAAAGAAGAATCCGTCGCAGGTAGCGCAAGCTGAAACACCATATCCCATATATTCTTTTTCACTTTCAAGTCCCAATAATTTTGCCGAAGCACCGGTAGAAACGATAACCGCATCAGCAGTATATTCTTCGTTATAAGATTTTACTTTGAAAGGTCGTTTTGAAAAATCAACTTCCGTTACTTCTTTATACACAGACTGAGCTCCAAAGCGCTGAGCCTGTTTTCTCATTACGTCCATTAATTCAGGACCAGTAATTCCGTGCTCAAATCCCGGATAATTTTCTACTTCTGTTGTAATAGTTAACTGACCCCCTGGCTGCATTCCTTCAAAAATTATTGGGCTAAGATTTGCGCGTGCAGTGTAAAGAGCAGCTGTTAATCCAGCAGGACCTGATCCAATAATAATAACCTTAAAATGATTTTTTTGATTTTCGTGTTCACTCATTTTGTTTTTCTCCACAACTTATTTTAATCAAATATTTTTTTTACTGATTATAAGATTCATTTATGCAAATCAGGGTTCAAACAAAAACTTTGCATTTCTAACAAGTCCACTCAGTTTAGTTCTTTTAATCGGGCTTTCGGCAAATTTTTCTCTAAACGAGTTTTCATCCAGATTTATTACTTCCTGATAAGTTAATTCTTTATTTACAGGTTTAAATTCCCCCACCCAGCTTTTAATTGCGAACTTAATATTCCAAGGACAAACATCCTGACAAACATCACAACCAAAAATCCAGCCATCAAATTTACTTTTTAAAGCCGCAGGAATTTCCCCTTTATTTTCAATCGTGTGATATGAAATACACTTATTTGAATCAACCACATAATCTTTGATAATCGCTTCAGTTGGGCAGGCGTCAATACAAGCTGTACAAGTGCCGCAATGATCGACAATTATTTCAGAATAATCGAATTCACAGTTTGTGATAATATTCGCAATAAAAAACCAACTGCCAATATCAGGGTTAATTACATTGGAATGCTTCCCCATCCATCCCAAACCTGCTTTAACAGCCCACACTTTATCCATAACAGGTCCCGTATCGACATATGATAATGTTTGAAGTTCAGGTTCAAGTTGTTTTAATTCGGATTCAAGTTGATCAAGCATTTGCCAGATAATTAAATGATAATCCTTTCCCCATGCATATCGGGAAATCTTGCCTGCCGGCAGGCTTGCCTTGCCTAAATCATTTTCATCTGAATGATTTTCAGGGATGTAATAATTAAGTGCTAATGATATTATACTTTTTGCTCCCGGAAGAATTTCTTTAACATCTTTACGTTTAGAAAAATTTCTTTCCATATAACTCATTGTTGCATTATATCCACTATCAAGCCACTGCTGAAGTTTTTCTGTTTCATCTTCGAGTAAATCTGCTTTTGCAAAGCCCACCAAATCAAATCCAATCTGATGTGCTTTTTCTATTACTATATGATTTGTTAGTTTGGACATATAATTTCATTTTATAGAAAAATATACAGATTGTTATTTCGATCATTAGAGAAATCTTAAGTATTAATAATTTACAAATTTCTCATTCGAAGACTTCATTGAATTGACTTTCTTATGTAATCACACTTCGACTTCACTCAGAGTAACAAAGTGTTGATTACCAGTTTAATTCTTTGCGTTTTACCAGAACATAAACTTCGTCATCAACTATTTCTACGGGAAATGAAACAAGTCCGTGAGACCCTGTAGGTTTTTTCCCATCTTTCAGATTGAACTTCCATCCGTGTGCCGGACAAACGACACAATCATCCTCAATAAATCCATCGTAAATAAGAGCAGATAGTTTATGTGGACAAACGTTGCTTAATGCATAAACTTTTCCGTTAACTTTGAAAATTGCAATATCTGTATCGTCAATCAGAAATCTTTGCCCAACTTTTTCTCTTAAATCTGATAACTTACAAATCCTGGTGTATTCGCTGTTTATCATTCGAAATCTTTAAAGAGTTTATCCTGCACAATTCCTTTATCTGAATATTTAACCGTTGCAATAGCATAATCAGGATCGTGTCCAAAATAAAGTAACCAATTATTATCTGCAGCAAGCTTAAGATAACTTTTCTTTTCCTCAACTGTTACAAGTGGCTGCAAATCATATCCCATTATGTATGGAATACGGATGTGAGAGACAAAAGGCAATAAGTCTGCAACATATAGTAACGTTTGTGAGGTATCTGAAATTTTAACCATTTGCTGTCCGAAAGTGTGACCATTTATTATTTTTAACGAAATGAACTCATCAAAATCAATTTCATTATCAACCAGATTCAGAACACCCTCCTTCATCAGAACTTCGAAGTTATCCTTAATATAACTTCCTCGGTCACGTTCAGATGGATTTACAGCCCATTGAAAATTTTTTTTCTGAACGTAATATCTTGCATTAGTAAACGTTGGGATAATTTTATCATTCTCAAGTTTTGTTGAGCCGCCGGTATGATCAAAATGCAGATGAGTGAGGAATACATCTGTTATTTCTTCGCTTTTAATACCATTTTGTTCAAGTGTAAGTGCAATATCAGGCCAAGGATTGATGTTATAAATATTTTTTGCTTTGTCATCCCACTTATTGCCCATTCCGGTATCGATCAGTATTTTTTTATCATCACTAAAAAGTAATAGATTTCTTGTCGAGAGAGCTACACGATTTTGTTTATCAGCAGGGTTTGTTTTTTCCCAAAGCGTTTTTGGGATTATCCCAAACATTGCGCCACCGTCTAATGCAAAATATCCGGATAAAACAGTCTTTAATTTGTATTTACCAATTTTCATTAAAGATAAAAAGTAATAACTGTCATTTATAGATTTTTAATAACAAAAAGGAATCATTTAAAAATAAAAAGGGTGGCAAAACCACCCTTTAATTTCATCAGTTACTTATCGTCCAATACTATCAAGATATTCTTTTCTCTTGAGCAGGGTATCAACATCTTCAACGTGTTTTGGATCAGGAACGCAACAATCAACAGGACAAACAGCAGCACATTGTGGTTCATCGTGAAATCCTTTACACTCAGTGCATTTATCGGGTACAATATAAAAGAAATCAGTTGAATAAAAACCTGTTGCACCAGAAGGAGCAGCATCATCTTTTCCGTAATGAACGCCGGCTAATTCCCAATCAACTCCGCCTTCATAAATTGCGGTGTTTGGGCATTCCGGCTCGCAGGCACCACAATTAATGCATTCTTCGGTTATCATTATTGCCATAGAAATTCTCCTTTAATTTTAATTCAGTAAGAGTAAAAAAAATTATTATTTCAAATCTGTGTTACTATTTAGGGAAATTGGGAGTTTTCTTCAAGGTAGAATTGTAAAATTTTTAAGCTATTTTACCAGCTCCCGCTTGCTCCGCCGCCTCCAAAAGAACCTCCTCCGCCGCTAAAACCGCCACCCCCTCCAAAACTTCCACTTCCGCCAAATCCACCACTACCCCACGAACCTGATCCGCTGGACCATCCACCATAATGAGTACCGGTTCGGTAAACACCGCCAGGAATAAAAGGGCCTCTGCTTCTTCCCAAAAACAGCCAGATTATAATAACTATGATTACAAAAATGTAAAATGGGAAACCTTCTTCTGAATCAGAATTATCAGCTTTATATTCGCCACCTATTGCTTTTTGAATTGCATCAATTCCACTGTCTATCCCTGCAAAGTAATCTTCTTCTTTAAATGATGGAATTATTTCGTTTCTGATTATTGAACTTGCAATTGCATCCGGAACTGCACCTTCCAGTCCATATCCGACCTCAATTCTTACTTTTCTATCATCTTTAGCAATTAAGATTAGAATGCCATTATTAAACTTTCTTGATCCGATCTGATTTTTAGTTGCTGTTTCTTCAGCCAGCATTTCAATTGGATATCCTTCAAGTGAAGAAATCATCAAAACCAAAATCTGATTGCTGGTT
>FWPV01012986.1_pt1 | contig 12645 bp, 10 predicted proteins | sample 2228371 | NCBI WGS metagenome assembly FWPV01 (sample SAMEA103939776, study PRJEB20133) | metagenome | reverse complement strand
GAAATCTTCGAAGGGTTTTTGTTTGTTTCTTTAAAACCTTCTATTAGGGCTAATGTTTTTTCTTTAAATTCATTGGCAGAAGCTTTTGGACTAAACATCATTCGATATTCGCTGTAATATTCTTTTTGTTTATGAAAAACCCTTAAAGCAATTTCTTTTAATTCTTCCGGGTCTGTATGTGATAATGCGATAATAAAGTCGAAACACAACTGAAAGTGCAAAAAGTTTTTGGGTTTAGAAGAATCAAAAACATAATAAGAACGAAGAATATTTTTTTGGTTTTGAGGTAATTTTTCTATTTCTTCAAGTGTTAGTAATAATGAATTATTTAACTCATCATCTGGCATCCATATAATTTCTTTTTTATATATTAATATTTTTGAAATAATAAAAATAAATTTATAATGCAATGGTAATTAAAATTTACAACATTATAAAGTTGTTGAACCATGAATGTTTTATTAATTTTACCATCCTAAATTATAAGTCATGGAACTCAGCAAACTGACAGCCATATCGCCTGTTGACGGACGATACCGAACAGCCGTGTCAAATTGTGCAAATTACTTTTCAGAATATGCACTCATCCGTTACAGGATAATGGTTGAAATCGAATACTTTATTGCTTTATGTGAACTTCCGTTGCCCCAGTTGAAGAATTTCAAAGCTGAACATTTTGCAACATTAAGAAAAATATACACTGATTTTAGCCTTAATGATGCTGAATATGTTAAAGATATTGAAAAAACAACAAATCACGATGTCAAAGCTGTCGAATACTTTATTAAAGAACAATTTCAGAAGCTTAAAATATCTGATTTCAGGGAATTTGTTCATTTCGGACTAACTTCGCAGGATATTAACAATACAGCTACACCATTATCCCTTAAGGATGCAATGGAAGCTATTTATTATCCCTTGCTCGCACAGGTAATATCCAAACTTAATGAGCTTGCAAAAGAGTGGAAAAACATACCCATGCTGGCACATACACATGGCCAGCCAGCATCGCCAACGCGTTTGGGTAAAGAAATCAGGGTTTTTTCTGAGCGATTGGAAATTCAGCAAAATCAGTTAAAAAAAATACCCTATTCAGCGAAATTTGGCGGAGCCACCGGAAATCTGAATGCACATTATGCTGCCTATCCGGATATTGATTGGGTTCAATTCTGTAATCAATTTGTAAATAACAGATTAGGGCTGGTTCGATCGCAAACAACAACACAGATAGAGCATTATGATAATCTTGCCGCCATGTTTGACTGCATGAAGCGGATTAATACCGTAATAATTGACCTTAGCCGCGACTGCTGGAGTTATATTTCAATGGATTATTTCAAACAAAAGGTAAAAGCAGGCGAGGTAGGATCGTCAGCCATGCCCCACAAAATAAATCCTATTGATTTTGAAAATTGTGAAGGTAATCTTGGTTTTGCCAATGCAATTTTTGAACACCTTTCGGCTAAGCTGCCTGTATCAAGATTACAACGTGACCTTACTGATTCAACTGTTTTGCGCAACATCGGTGTTCCGTTTGCCCATTCAGTGATTGCATTCCATGCTTTGCTCAGGGGTCTTAACAAGTTACTGCTTAATAAGGAAGCTATCGATCGCGACCTCGAAGCCAATTGGGCGGTAATATCTGAAGGCATTCAAACCATATTAAGGCGCGAAGGATATCCAAAACCATATGAATTGCTGAAAGACCTTACACGTCATAACAAACCCATTAACCGCGAAACAATATCTGCTTTCATCAGTAAGTTAAACATAAGGGAGGAGGTTAAACAGGAACTAATGCAACTGACACCGTTTACATACGTTGGCAAATAAAATCAGTAATTATCAGATTTACATCACCAGAACAACCATAAAAATGACAATCAGTGGCTTTACAATGGGGAAGAATGCACAGAAGCTTTACTACCCTATGAAACAATCGGTTATGAGTATTTTGCCTATTGTTGACGAATTCATTGTAGCTTTGGGCGACAGCGATACTGATGACAAAACAAAGGAAGAGATTTTGTCTATCGGTAGCCCGAAAATAAAAATCATTGATACCGTCTGGGATATTGAAAAGTACCCACGGGGCATGGAACATGCGCACCAGACTGATATAGCAAAACAACATTGCAAAGGCGACTGGTTGTTTTATCTGCAGTCAGATGAAGTAATTCATGAAGATGACCTGCCTGTTATTAAAAAACGATGTGAAGAACTTCTGCCTCATCATGAAGTTGAGGGTTTATTATTCGATTATATTCATTTCTGGGGCGACTATAATCACCATCAGGACGGGCACTGCTGGTACAGGAGGGAAATCCGTATCATTCGCAATGACCCTGAGATCCATTCATGGGAATCAGCTCAATCATTCAGACGAATACCTCATTTTGACGGAATACATTACCGGCAAAAGGAAAACACATTTAAGCTGAAAGTTGCCCTTGCCCATGCCAGGGTTTTCCATTACGGATGGGTAAGACCGCCGGAATTAATGAACCGCAAAATAAAACATTTTAATATAAATCATAAGGGCACACAGGCTGTGAATGAACTTGACAGAAAGCAACATTATGCGGGCAATTTTGATTACGGCAATATGAGCAAGTTGTCTGTCTATAAAGGCACACATCCCAAGGTAATGCAGGAGTGGATTAATAATTTTTCATGGGGAGATAAGCTAAGGTTCAGTGGTGGCCGCATTAAAAGTAAAAATACAATTAAACACGAAAAGACCAAATATGTTATTTTAAGCTGGATAGAAAAAAATCTGCTTGGAGGAAAAAGGCTCGGGGAGTTTAAAAATTATATTTTACTTAAAAAATAACAGTATGTAATATATTATACGATTTAACAACTTATAAAGTTCTTATCTAACAGTATTTATTATCATGAAAGCATTTTTCAGAACAGTCGGCAGGTATCTGCTCCCATATAAAAGAAATCTGATTTTTAATATACTATGTAACTTTTTTAGCGCCCTGTTTGGTGTTTTTTCTCTTATTTCAATGATTCCGCTTCTAAGGATACTATTCGGGCTTGAGCAGAAAGTTTACGGATATATCAGGCTTTCTGAAGCTTCCGGTTCTTTTGAAAGTCTGAGTAATGCCATAAAACACAATATATACTGTTATATAACACAGGTTTCGGAAACAAAAGGCCCGGCTGCCGCACTCATTTATATTGGCCTCTTTTTAATTCTCATGGTGTTTTTTAAAGTTGGCTTTACATACATGGCAAGCTATTTTATAGCCTTTATGCGTAATGCGGTAGTTCGCGACATCAGATTAAAGATATACAGTAAAACATTATCTCTGCCTGTGGGATTCTTTTCTGAAGAACGAAAAGGTGATATTATTGCACGGATATCAGGTGATGTAAGCGAAGTGGAAACATCAATCATGAGTTCTCTTGAAATGCTTTTTAAGAATCCGATCATTATTTTGGTGTCTCTGGTTACCATGATATTGATGAGCTGGAAACTTACTGTCTTTGTATTAATACTTTTTCCTGTCGCCGGGTCAATCATCGGACGCATCGGTAAGACGCTGAAAAAGCGTTCACTGGCCGGACAAAATAAAATGGGTGAGCTTTTAAGCACTATTGAAGAAACACTCTCGGGCATAAAGATTATAAAAGCCTTTGTGGCAGAAAAGAAAATTCTGGAACGTTTCAGGCGACAGATTGAAGACTACCGCAGAATCATGAATCGCATTATGACACGTCGTTATCTGGCATCGCCATTGAGTGAGTTATTAGGAACCATTGTAATAATCATAGTAATGTGGTATGGCGGTAACCTCATTTTAAACAATACCAGTGAACTTAGTCCCGAGAAATTTCTGGTTTACCTGGCTGTATTCTATAGCATCATTAATCCTGCAAAAGCTTTTTCAACAGAATATTACAGTATCCAGAAAGGTCTTGCATCGATGGAACGAATTAACCGTATCTTATATGCTGAAAACAATATTAAAGAAAAAGAAGATGCATTACCGATAAATACATTCAGTGACTCAATTGAATACCGGAATGTAAGTTTCAGATACAAATCTGATTTTGTTTTGCGCGACATATCATTTAAGGTAAAAAAAGGCAGCATGGTAGCTATTGTGGGGCATTCAGGTTCGGGGAAATCAACACTTGTTGACCTTTTACCACGCCTTTACGATGTGGTGAATGGGCAAATACTGATTGACGGAACAGACATCAGGAATTACAAAATATCAGACCTGCGCAGTCTGATGGGTATTGTAACCCAGGATCCTATTCTTTTTAATGACACTTTTTACAATAATATTGCTTTTGGAGTGGAGTCGGCAACACCCGAACAGATTACTCATGCCGCTATGGTGGCTCATGCACATGAATTCATTATCAATACCGAACTGGGGTATGATACAAATATCGGTGACCGTGGAGGAAAATTATCGGGCGGTCAAAGGCAGCGTATAAGCATTGCGCGCGCGGTATTAAAAAACCCGCCCATACTTATTCTCGATGAAGCTACTTCGTCGCTTGACACCGAATCAGAAAAGCTTGTTCAGGATGCTTTAACAAAACTCATGAAAAACCGGACATCGATAGTAATAGCGCACAGGATTTCAACCATAATAAATGCCGATAAAATATATGTACTCAAAAACGGTGAAATTATAGAAAGCGGCAGTCATAATGAGCTAATGGAAAAAAACGGCGAATACAGAAAATACTTTGAGATGCAATACTTTGTAGCTTAATGAATAACTTCAAAGCGACAGGTAGTATTCATAAATATATTGCTGCAATGATTTTACGTATTGAATATGCTCCGGAGCCACATTGCCTGTTGAAAAAAGCAGCCTGTTTGAAATAAAATCATATCCAAACGACAAGCTGTCTGACATCATGGCCATACCGTCCATAAAAGAATAGAATGTAAAGGAGCCTGAGGATGCAGATAAAATGTCTTTGCCCAATATATATCCTTTGCTTTCCATTCCAAGCTGGTGAAGTAATGTAATCGCAATATCAGACTGTACGCAATACTTCGTTATTACCGTATCTTTTCTGACGGCGCCGCCAAGCCATAACATCGGAATCCTGTATTTGGCAGGTTCATGGTAAAGGCTGAAGTCCGGAAATGCGCTGCCATGGTCGGCAACAATGATAATAAGAGTGTTATCCCATTTTTCACTCTTCTTTAATTTATTCACAAAGGCTCCGAGACAACTATCGGCAAAATAAGCCGAGCTGTAAAATTTATTTTTAATTCCCGGCCCGTTAAAATGAGGTGCTACCGGTATATCAAAAGGTTCATGATGACTCAATGTAAGCATCACATGAAATGAAGGTTTTTCCTCATTAATCACAGCGTCGTAAAGTCTGTCATAAATAAAATAATCCGGAATACCCCAGTTGCTTCGGTAACCATTATACGAAAAATCCTTTTCAGCGTATATCTGATTAAATCCTCCATTGAGCAGGTATGATTTCATGTTGGCAAAATTCACATCGCCGCCATAATAAAATATGGATTCATAGCCTTTTTCTTTAAGGTTTTTGGAAAGAAATGGCATGTTATGTGTTTTTTCGGGATATTTAAGGACCGTAATAGGCTCAACAGTAGGGAAACCGCTAATAATGGAAACCAGACCCCTGTCAGTACGTGTGCCATTGGCAAACATGTTTGTAAAGAAAATGCCTTCGTGCGCTAATTTGTTGAAATGAGGAGTTACTCCGGCGGGCCCTCCGAGCGGTTCAACAAGCTTTGCCGTGAATGTTTCCATTATAATAAGAACAATGGTCGGCTGGTCTGTATTAAGCATCCGTACCGGTTTATCAGAAGAAATGTATAATTTTTTCAGGTTGTCTGCATAATGATCATCTTTATAAAACAGATATGGATTTTTCGTTTCTTTACCTTCTGCCACAGAATGGCCAAAGTACCAGAAAATATTAATTGCTGCCTGATTAGCAAATACATTTTTATGAAAATAAACACTGCTGATATTAATTGGTGTCGTACCTAAGCCTCCCCTGCACACAATAAAAAGAAAAAAAGGAATCAGGAGAAAAAGAATAAAAGATTTCCAGTTTCCGGCAGGTGCATTAATTAAAATTTGTCCTATTTTATTACAATAAAATCTAAAGATATAAAATGTGGAAAAGAACAAGGCAATCAATACAAGCATAACCTGATACCACTCAACATTGGCAATAACTTCACGCGGCTGGGTAAGGAAATGCAACGGAGCAGCATCAAAATGGACAGACCATGCCCTGAATATTTCCAAATCAACCAGCGTAATTATAACAAATAATAGTATCAATATAAATGAGTATATATTGAGCAGAACACCGGCCAATTTGCCTTTCCGGAATGAAGAAAAACATATAACCAGTACAGGTATAATGCTTATATAACCTAATGTTGACAGGTCGAGCCGGATTCCGTGCTGAATAATCCTTAGCCAGTCAACAAAATGAAGCTTTAAAGACTGATTAAACTGGTAAACCAGGAAAATTATTTTGCCGGTAATAAATAATACAAGCCAGAAAATCCAGTATGAAAAAAGGTATTGTATGCGAGCCTTCATTCCCTTATTATAAAAAGGCCAAAATTAAGAAAATATTTGTTTAACCCCGACTTAGATTATGTTAGGATTTCTTACTTTTATAAAGAAGAAAACCTTACAAAATATTAATCGACTGGCTACCGGGAAAAAACTCCGATGATTTTTTGGGTTAAAAAATGATTATTTGCTTAAAATGATATACACTGAATACAGTAAATAAGCTCCAATTAAGATAAAGGCCTCCCATCGGTCAATAATGGCTTTTTTACCTGTGTAGGTAAAAAATAATACAAGCACTGTACCTGCAATAAGAAGCATAATATCGATATTAAAGGTAACACTGAAATCAACGGGCGAAATAAGTGAGCTTATACCAAGTATAAGAAAAATATTAAAAATGTTGGAGCCAATGATGTTGCCGACAGCTATATCTGATTTTTTCCGGAAGGCAGCAACAGCCGAGGTTGCCAGTTCGGGTAGTGAGGTACCTGCAGCAACTATAGTAAGCCCTATAATCCTTTCGCTTACTCCCAGCAAACGTGATAATTTCACTGCCTGATCAACCGTAATTTTCCCGCCAATAATAAGACCGGCAAAACCAAGTGCAAGCAATAACAATGTTTTTGGTATCGTATAGACATTTTCTGACGGTTTGTTATTTATATGTTCATCATGAAGGTTGCGGTAAACATAAAAAAGGAAAAGGCCAAAAAATCCAAGCAAAATAATACTGTCGATACGGTTTAATATGTCTTTATTCTTGTTGAATAAAAGCATATCATTGCATAAAATGAGTAATGCAAAGGCTGCAAATAATGAGTATGGTATTTCTTTAATTACAGTGGAGCGTTTGATAACAAGCGGATGAATTAATGCTGAAATTCCAAGAATAACGAATAAATTGAAATTATTGCTTCCGATGATATTTCCAAGCACCACATCATTGTGATTTTTGAATGAAGCTATTGAATTAACCACAAGTTCGGGCATTGATGTGCCAAAAGCTACTATAGTAAGCCCGATAACAAGTTCTGATACCTTAAACCTTCTGGCCAGTGAAGAGGCTCCTTCAACCAGGAAATCAGCTCCTTTGATCAGCAGAACAAAACCTGCTATTAAAAGTATTATTGTCCAGAACATAAATAGAAATTTGTCTGTTTATTATTTTGTTTTTAATAGGTCACAGGCAGAGAAATTGCCCATTAATCATGGTTGTGTGTGTCTTAAACTTATTATCATGGCTCGTTTCATTTTCTGTAAAAGTGCATTTCTTCAATATATCGGTGTACTTTTTCGGGTAAGAAATACCGGATATCTTTACGGTTTTTTATAGCCTCTCTTATGAAGCTTGATGATATTTCAAGCATGGGTGCATCAACAACCATGATGTTTTTATAATCAGCAGCATTTACAGGATAATCAGGGCGCGGGTAAACATACCTCTGGTAATTATCTTCAATCAGGCGATAGTTTTTCCATTTGTTAAAAGTGGGAAGTCCATCAGAACCCATTATAATCACAAAGGTATGCTGCGGGTATTTTTCACTGAGATATGTCAACGTATCTATTGTATATGAAGGCTTAGGCATAGAAAACTCGATATCGCACACACGGAAGCGCTGATCATCACCCACAGCAAGCTCCATAAGTGTCCTTCTATGGTAATCGTCAAGAAGTGTTTTTTTCGGCTTCAGGGGGTTATGCGGGCTGATAACAAACCAAAGTTGCTGAATATCTGTAAATTCAGCCATATAATTGGCAATGATCATATGTCCGATATGCACAGGATTAAATGAACCGAAAAACAGTCCAATTTTCATCTTCTTATAATTTCAGAAAATCTCTTACCAAATTTTCGGCTTCGGCCAGCGCTTTGTTAAGGTCGTCATTAACAATTACCTTATCGAATTTTGAGGCAAATTTTAACTCATAGCCTGCTTTGTTGATCCGTTTGTGTATTTTTTCGGGCGATTCTGTACCACGTTGTTCGAGTCTTTTTTGCAATTCTTCAAGAGAAGGAGGCATAACAAATACTGCAAGCGCCCTGTCGCCGAAAATCTGTTTCAGGTTAACTCCTCCTTCCACATCAACATCAAACAGGATATTTTTGCCATTCTTCCAAATTCTTTCCACTTCGCTCCTTAGCGTACCATAATAACTGTTTTTATATACCTCTTCCCATTCAAGGAACAGATTATCATCTATTTTGCTTTTAAACTCATCCACAGTCATAAAATAGTAATCCTTACCATTTATTTCACCATCACGCATAGGCCTTGTGCAGGCCGATATTGAAAATTCGAGGCCAAACGCCGGGATGGTAAGCAGGTGCCTGACTATAGTAGTTTTGCCTGCACCTGATGGTGCTGAAAAAATAACGGCTTTTCCATTCATCTTTTTTATATTAATTTATAAGACATTCATTAGTTGTTCCTTTATTTTTTCAAGTTCATCCTTCATTAGTACCACAATTCGTTGAATATCAGCATGATTAGCTTTAGCTCCAAGCGTATTTATTTCACGGCCAATTTCCTGTGCAACGAAAGAAAGTTTTTTTCCAACCGTATCATCTTCATCGGCAACTTCTCTGAAATAGTTACAATGATTTTGTAATCTGACTTTTTCCTCGGTTATATCATACCTTTCAAGGTACAATACCATCTCCTGTTCAAGTCTGTTCTTGTCATACCCGTTTGCCGGAAATAATTCACCCAGTCCGTTTACGAGTTTGTTCCTGAGTGATAGCATGCGTTCTTTCTCATAGGGCTCAATCTGTTTATATAACTTCTCAATTAAACCGATACGGTAGAGCAAATCATCGCGTAAAGCTTTTCCCTCCTGCGTACGGAATTTATCCACTTCATGAATGGCTTTTTTTATCGCTTGTTCAACTTCGTTCCACTCTGACGGGTCAAGTTGTTCCTTATCAGTATTAATTACATCAGGCAGCCGCATAACACACGCCAAAAGCGGTTCATTCTGTTCGTTGTTTAAATCTTTCAATATTTCTTTCAATTGTTTATAGTAGCTTTTAATGACCGGAGCATTCAGTTTCTGTGCCTGTGTATCTTCTTTATATTCAATATTAAGCGTACATTCTATTTTCCCACGTTTGAGATGCGAAGCCAGCTCATTACGAATATCAATATCTTTTTCCCTGTAGCTACCGGGTAATCGTGTGTAAAGGTCGAGTTGCTTACTGTTTAATGCTTTAATTTCAATACAAACAGTTTTATCACGAAGTTCTGCCGTGGCTGTACCATAGCCGGTCATTGATTTTATCATGATACGTTATCCGTGCTAATGAATGAATAGTACAAATATATGTTTTTATCGTCAATTATCAATTGTTATCCTATCATTACGAATAACCGACTTCTTTTTCCATGACCCTCTCAGGTAATATAAATAAGAAAAAGCCATACCTGCAATCCAACCGGTGGGAATAGCCCACCATATTCCTGTGACACCCATTCTGCCCGACAAAAAATATGCAGCAGGAATGCGAATAATCCATAAAGAAAACAAAGTAATAAACATGGGGATAATAGTATCACCTGCACCTCTCAGTACTCCCGACAAAACAAACATAATATTGAATGCTGTATAAAAGGTTCCGACTATTAGCAGATATTGTATGCCATGAAATATAACATAATCATCAGAGGTAAAAAGTTTCATTAACGGACGCCTCAGGAGAATAATCAGGATTGACATACTCACCGATACAAGGGTTGATATGAGTAATGTTGCATTTAATCCCGACTTAACGCGCGACAGTTTATTAGCGCCAATGTTTTGCCCGACAAAAGTTGAAAGTGCCTGAGAAAAATTCATAGCCGGTAAAACAGCCAGGTTTTCAATCCGGCCGGCAGCTGTGTAAGCTGCAACAACATTGGTACCGAATGTGTTTATTATTTTAAGTAATGCAGCCATTCCTATTGAAACGAATGTTTGCTGAAACCCGGTAGGCAGGCCTATACGCACACTTTCGTAAAATATTTTCGTGTCGAAGGCCATTGCACTGAGTTTAAATTTCATGAAACTATGTGTGCGGTTGAGATACCAGATAGTAGCAAAAAACGCGCCGGCTTGTGAAATTACGGTTGCCAGTGCGGCACCGGCAATTCCCCAGTGAAAAACAATAACAAAAAGTAAATCAAGAAAAAGATTGGATACGGTGGCAAATATCAGAAAGTATAAAGGAGTCTTTGAGTCGCCTAACCCCCTGAGTATAGCACTTGTAGCATTAAACCCAAACAGAAATATCAGTCCTGCCAAGAAAATACGAATATAAATTAAAGCTTCCTGGAGCATATCTTCAGGTGTGCCGAGTAATTTCAGTATCACGCCGCTGAAAATAATTCCAATAACGCTAACCAGCAGTGAAGAAGCAAATACAAATATGTAAATGGTATCAATAGCTTTTTTCAGGGAAATCATATCTTTTGCTCCGTAATACTGCGCTATTACAATGGTTCCCCCAATCGTTATACCTATAATAAAAGAAATAATGGAAAATATTATCGGATGCGATGCGCCTACAGCAGCTAAGGCTTCTTTTCCGACAAACTGCCCCACTACAATGCTATCGACAAAGCTGTATAACTGCTGAAAAACATTGCCAATAAGCATTGGAACTGTAAACCATAATATCAGTTTTCCTTCGCGACCCTCAGTTAAGTCTTTCATTAATTTATATTCAGAAAAATTTCCGCCAAAGGTGAATAATATCCGGTAAATTGCAAAAAGAAATTTTCTTTATTATTTCTTATCGCTAAAATAGCTTTAAAATTTCCTTTATATTTATCGCGTAAAAATTAATAGAAATGGTGCGGAATAAAGATTCAAAAACCAAGATCATAGCCACAATGGGGCCGGCTACCTACAATGCTGATGTTCTCAGGGAAATATTCAGGGCAGGAATTGATGTATGTCGTTTAAACTTTTCGCATGGTTCATACGAGGAACATGAGCCCGTTATAAAAATGATTCATGAGCTGAATAAAGAACTAAAGATGCAGGTAGCGATTCTGGGTGATTTGCAAGGTCCCAAGCTGCGCATTGGCGAAATTGAAAATAATCGTATTGATCTTTATGAAAATGATGTAATTACCTTTGTAACCTACCCCTGTGTTGGCAATAAAGACAGGATATACATCAGTTATCCTCAGTTTCCTGCAGATGTGCGTAAAGGCGAATATATACTGCTTGATGACGGTAAAATAAGATTAAAAGTGACCCAGACAAACGGAACCGATTCGGTGAATGCTGTTGTAATTAACGGCGGCCCTCTTTCTTCGAAAAAAGGTGTAAACCTGCCCGATACAAAAATTTCAATTCCCAGCCTTACTGAAAAAGATAAGAAAGATGTTGAATTTATGCTTCGGAATGATTTTGACTGGATTGCATTATCTTTTGTAAGGATGGCAAGGGATGTAGATGACCTAAAAAAATTAATCCGGCAGGCAGGAAAAGAAACCGGGGTAATTGCAAAAATTGAAAAACCTGAAGCTCTGTCGGAAATCGATTCTATAATTGAAGCAGCCGACGGAGTTATGGTTGCCCGTGGAGATCTTGGTGTTGAGATTCCTTTTAATAAAGTGCCCTATATTCAGAAACAAATCGTACGTAAATGCATTAGTCATGCCAAACCGGTTATCATTGCAACACAGATGCTTGAAAGTATGATTGGCAGTTTCAGACCTACCCGGGCAGAGGCAAATGATGTTGCCAATGCCGTCTTTGATTCAGCCGATGCACTCATGCTGAGCGGAGAAACCTCAGTGGGAAAATATCCGGTTGAGGCTATCAAAAGTATGCAGCGTGTAATTAATTCATCAGAAGATATGGAATTCGTTTATAAACCCGATAATAAACCTGATTGTGGTTCTCCTGATTTCCTTCCTGACTCGGTTTGTTACAATGCTGTAAAAATGGCTGACCTTACCGGGGCAAAAGCTATCGTTACATTCACCCACTCAGGCGCTACTGCGTTTAAAATTTCAAGCTTCAGGCCGGTTGCTCATATTTACGCTTTTACAGCAAATGCATCAATTCTCAGGCGGTTATCACTTGTATG
>FWPV01012985.1_pt1 | contig 12646 bp, 11 predicted proteins | sample 2228371 | NCBI WGS metagenome assembly FWPV01 (sample SAMEA103939776, study PRJEB20133) | metagenome | reverse complement strand
AGTCTGTTCAAATCGGATACGGTTTAGTATGGTAATATCTGCGGTCTGAGATATGACTTGTTCACTACCACTGGTTACAACACAACGATATGAACCACCATCGGATAATTGGACTGGATTGAATGATAAGGTCTTTTGTGTTTTACCTGACAAATCTATCCAGTTTGCACCGTCCCACTTCTGCCATTGATAAGTGGGAATATTATATCCACCACGAACATCTATAGACATTGTGTGGCTATCTTCACCTGGGACAAGATTTTGTGCCCCTACAGGCTGTTGAGTTATCACTAATGGTGTATATTGCACCTCTAATTTAGCGGGTGAAGAACGCCGTGTCCACAAACTATCACAAATTGTAACTGTGAAATATCGTGGTTTTGTTGTAGGTAAAGGATATGAAATAGTTAGGTCTTGTGTATATATAGGGCTACCAATAGGTGAAAAATCGTCAATTTTTATTTCTTCCCATTTATATGCCTGAGGAATGCCATTATTTTCTCCCCCTACCTGGTCAATGGAAAATGTAACGGGTGTACCGGAAGTAACTGTTTGTGATTGAGGGTGAGAGGTGATTTGTAATGGAGGATTTTGAATAGATTCGTTTATCATCCATCCTTGTCTATTTCCACCTGCCAACACATACGAATCATAATTATTCCTTGAATCACGATTTAAGTTTCCCGTAGAGGCTAACAATTCAGGATGACAGCGGAACTTTGAACAATTGAAATTGCCGACAAATTCTTCCACTGTTCTGTCAATTTCACTACCAAAGATTTTAATTGTTACCTGGGTGCCATTTGCATCCACTGTAATTTCAATATCATCTGTTTTTAAATCTTCTAATAATGTAGGTAACACATCCTGTAAAACTGTATATATAATTACTCGGAATAAACTTTTAAGATGTTCTATTCCCGTGGCTTCGCCTATAGTCATATAGCCTGCGATAAGGTTAACCATTGCATTTTTGAATAATGGACTTTGCTGTTCTAATAATTGCCATAGGGTAGGGACACCTTCAAAATCATCTACGAATTGACTTACACATAGCGTAGTAATTCCCAGTTTTACACATACATCCTTATCGCCAGTGGTTATTGTAGTAGTGCCTGTAAGTCCATAGGCTCTTACCTGAACATTACGGATGGTAATCTGTATAGTTTCAACTACTGCTCTATTATACGCGAAATCGTTTCGGATGGTTTGAACATCATTGGGATTCAGATTCCCCAGAACACGGGTTATATCGCCATTTAAGACTGCACCTAATAAGTCAAAATGGTCGTTGTCATATATGTTATTCCCATCATTATCCGCATTGGAAAAGTAGGGACTGGTCTGATACTGAACTTCTCGCCATGCACCAGGTTGTGGATTGCCATATTCATCTATGTAGTCAAACCAGGTAGGTAGGAAATCAGCCAGGGCAATGTCTAATGTAGAAAAGATAAAATCAATATCAAACTGCTCCTGAAAACACTGGGAATATGAAGGAGTAATTATCCCTAAAATTATAGCCAGACTAATAATGGGCATAAATACATTTTTATATTGACATATTTTCATAACACACTCTCCTGAAATAGTGTTTATTTATTTCTCTAGTTATCATTTTATCATAAAAAAGTGTAATAGTAAAATAAAGATTTGATTTCTATATTTATGCTCTTTTATTGAATTATAAAAATAATATTCGGGAAAAGATAATAATAGGATATTAAAAAATGAGAATCCTATATAAGAACCCAACAAATTTTGGAAATGTTAATTTTTTATTTGTTCCCTTTCACAGATGATATTTGCAGTAATTCTTCCTGATTCATAAATAGTTGGAAGTCCACTACCTGGGTGAGTACCTCCACCTACGAGGTAAAGTTTATTAAAACATTCAAATTCATTGTGCGGTCTAAAACATAGCATTTGAGTTAAATTATGTCCTAAATTGAAGGTCGCTCCAATATAAACATTATAGTCTGTATTCCAATCCATGGGAGTAATTACCCTTTCTGAAACAATATGCTGTCTTATATCTTTTAATTCAGTTCTTGTTTCAATAGCATCCAAAACCTTATCTCTAAATTTCTCTTTTTCTTTGTCCCAGTCAATATTAGCTCTCAGGTTCGGCACGGGCACAAGAATATATATTGTAGATTTCCCTTGTGGTGCTAGAGTTTTGTCAGTGATACATGCGTTCTGGATATAAAATGAGATTTCATCTGATAATTTTAAATTCTTAAAAATATCGTCTACATTTTGTTTATAGTTCTCCGCAAATATAATATTATGATGTGGAATATCATATAGTTTATCTACACAAAGGTATATCATAAATGTTGAGCAGGAATACTTTTTCCTGGCGAGTTTCTTTTCGGAATATTTTTCCACATATTTGGGGTCCATAAGATTTAGAACCGAATATGAAAAATCAGAATTTACAATTACATAATCCGCTTGGACTATTTCCCCATTATCTAACATGACTCCAGTAACTTCTTTTCCAGAATTTATTATCTTCTTAACTTTAGTATTTAAATGTATCTTTCCACCTTCTTCTTCTACGACTTTTGCCATTGCTTGAGAAATTTTATTAAGACCACCTTCTACATGGTGAATACCAAATTCGTGCTCCACATACGCAATCATAGAAAAAGCTGCGGGGCATTCCCATGCTGACATTCCTAAATATTTGGATTGGAATGTAAAACAAAGTTTTAAATATTCATCATTAAAGTACCGGCTTAGAGATTGGTATACGGTTCTATGGAGTTCCAGATGGGGAATAGCCTTTAAAAAGGGATTTTTCATTAAATCAAAAAAAGATAAGTATGGTTTACGTAAGCAGGGGGTAAGATATTTCAACTTTATTTCTTCATTTTCAAGATATTTTTCAAATCCCTTAGAATTCCCTGGAAATATTTTTTCTATCTCTTCTGCCATCTTCTTATGGTCTGAGGTCATATTGATAGTTTTATTTTTGAAAACCAATCTATACATCGGGTCCAATTTGAAAAATTTCAAGTAGTCAGATGATTTTCGTCCTGTTAATTCAAAGAGTTCGTCAAGGATATATTTCATCATTAAGAAGGTAGGACCTGTATCAAAGGTAAATTCACCGATTTTTAATGGTTTATTTCTACCACCAACGATATCATCCTTTTCAAATATTTCCACGTCAAAGCCTCTATGAGCGAGAACCATCCCTGCGGATAAACCACCCGGACCTGCTCCTATGATAATAACTTTCTTTTTTTGACTATTTGTCATATTTTGTACCTATGTTGATATTTCTGCATAACCACGATTTTAGATTATTTTACTAAAACCCTTTGTATTATAACTAAGTCTCTATAATGTTTTTTTACCACAGAAGACAAAAAGGTGGAGAAAGGACATACAGAAAGGACAATAAGTAAAGATAGTTTAATTTGTCTCGGTTATTGAATGGTCTTAATAGAAAAAATTGTATTATTATCATTATAATCATTATTAATATGAGCAAAACATGTTATTTGTAATGTTTTGGTTAAAAACACAAAGGGAAATTATGTAGGTGATATAAAAAATAAAATGGTGGACCTGAGGGGGATCGAACCCCTGACCTCCGCATTGCGAACGCGGCGCTCTCCCAACTGAGCTACAAGCCCACGCTAAAATAATTTTAGCACAATGAGAATTGAAAAATAAACTTTTAAGATATTTTTCTCTGGAGTAGGTCAAGAAATTCTTTTCGTGTTATATCGTCATCATGGAAACTGCCGAGAACAGATGAGGTAGTCATTATTGAATTTTGTTTTTCTACTCCTCTCATCATACAACAGAGATGTCTGCATTCCATTACTACTCCGACACCTTCTGCCTGTGTATAGTCCATAATTGCCCTTGCGATTTGTGCAGTTAATCGTTCCTGTATTTGTAGACGACGGGCATAGAAGTCAACAATTCGTGCTATTTTGCTTAATCCGATAACTTTTTTTCGTGCGATATAACCTACATGACATCTTCCGAAGAAAGGTAACATGTGGTGTTCACACAGGCTATAAACTTCTATATCACGCGAGATTATCATATTATTGCTTTCCGCCTGGAATATAGCGTTGTTTATAATAGTTTGTAAATCTTTGCGATAGCCTGAGGTAAGAAATTCGTATGCTTTTGCTACGCGATAGGGAGTTTTTTTCAGACCTTCACGGTCGGGGTCTTCTCCTATTTCAATAAGAATTTCACGAACTAACTGTGCGACTTTGTCAATGTTCATTTAAAAAATCCTTCCATAATTTTTGGGTGAATTGACAATTTATTTTTAATGTTTCAATATTATATTCATCAACTTTAGAAATCAAAGGATGTTTTTCTGGATAAATTACAAGTTCTGGATTTAAATACAGCAAACCTGCGAATAGGAAATTTCTTGAGAATATATCTGGGTCTGGAATGGTTATATTTTCATCATTCTGGACTATATCATTGAAAAGAAGTATGTCCAGGTCTATTGTCCGCGGAATATATTTATCTTCAGAACGAATTCTTTTTAGTTGTGTTTCTATGTTTCTAAGGATATTAAACTTCAATTCTAAAGGGGTAAGTAAGTGTCTTGGCTCTGTTTCTACAACGCAATTGTAAAAATCAGGTTGTTTCTCTTTGCCTCCGATGGGAGGTGTAATAAACACGGGAGAAATATTAGAAATATAGAGATATTCCTTTAGCATGACTAACGACTTTGGGATATTTGTCTCGGGGTCTATATTAGAACCTATGCTAATGTATATAAAGTTGTTCATATCATATATTAATGTCTTTTTTCATTCGTGTGATTTCAACAGCAACGCTCTTGGCAAATCGTAAAACACCGGGTTTATCCACAGTTACAGTTACGCCGGATACTTTTTCGTAAGATAAACAGATATTTGCTACCTCTTCTGCTAACTTTTCTACAAGGTAAAATGCAGAATTTTCTACAAGTTGCAAAATCGATTTTTTGACCTTTTTGTAATCCAGGGCATCGTTTATATTATCAGATAATCCTGAGGGCTTACAGTCTGTATAAAGTGTAATGTTTAATAAGATATCCTGTTTTTCCCTTCTTTCTTCAGGCTCAATTCCAATAATACAACGGGCCTGAAGGTCACGAATATGAATTTTGTCACAATGTTCCATAATTTTCACTCCCTAATAAGAACCGACCTCCATCAATAAATATAACCTGTCCCGTTATGAATTCGGATTTTAGCAAAAATATAACTGCGTCAGAAACATCGTTTTCATTTCCGTAAGTTTGTAGAGGATTGGTTCTGGATAATTTTTTCAGATATTCATCTGTTTCACCCTCAGGGGGGAGAATCAAACCAGGTGCTACCGCATTCACTCTTATATTTGGGGCAAATTCTACTGCTAATATTTTTGTTATGTGTCTTAGTAATTGTTTTCCTAAATAATAACTTGTATGTTTCCTATCATATTCCCATAATCTTGTATCCAGAATGTTAATAATTATTCCTTTTCCACTATGAGTATATAGAGCTCTTGAAAGTTGTAGGGGAGACCATGCGTGGATATTAACAGAAGTTATTAAATCTTCATAAGTAAAATTTTTGATATTATTTTCAGGAAAGATACTGGCGTTATTAATCAAAATATGAATAGTTCCCAGTTTTTCTATTGCCTGTTGAAATATTTTTTCTCCTGCATTTACCTCATTGAGGTCTTGCTGGATAAGAATTGTTTTGACAGTGTATTGTGCTAAATGTTCCTGTAAATTTTCTGCTTCTTTTTCGGATGAGTTATAGTGTAGTGCAAGATTGATTCCTTCCTGTGCTAAACGAATAGCAAGATTTCGTCCTATCCGTTTTGCAGAACCTGTTATGATGGCATTCATTCCGTTAAGAGACAACATATTTCCCCTTAATTATTTGATTTCAACTTTTACAAAATACCTTTGTATGCCTCTTAAGGTCTCAAAAACAAATCTGTTTATTTTTTGTTCCTTTAATTTACTTATCTTTTCCTTAAAGTCATTAATATTCTTAACAGGTTCACTTTCAACAGATAATATTATGTCTCCCTGTTCTAATTTAGCAAGACTTGCCCAGCCTCCTGAGACAACCTGTTCCACAAATACTCCACTTATCTCTTCCCTTATATTTAAATCAATCCAATCATAGAAACATAAATCACGCACGGTAAATTCCAGCCAGTCATCTTGATACTTTTCGGTCATATTTCGTTGGATAGGTTCTCTAATAAGTTGTATGGGAATTTGCATAGTCTGATTTTCTCTGAATATTGAAAGAGTTATTTCCTGACCAATAGAGTAATTGCGAATTCGTTCTTTCCATTCTTCATAATCTTCTACCTTGTTTGCATAAAGTTTTTCATTTTCAATTTCAATGATAACATCTCCTACCTGTAATTCATTGAGTCCCTTTTCCTGAACGGGATAAATCCTTGTTATTATGAATCCTCCACTTTCTATATTTTTCTTTTCGGCAATCTCTTTTGTTAAAACCTGCACTTCTACACCTATCCAGGGTTTGCTTGCTTCTCGCACAGGTTCTACATCGTGGGATTCTGTAATCTTCACGAGGGAGTAAATTTTGTTTTTATTTCTTTCCGCAATAACAAGGACTTTATCTATTTTTTTATCAAGAAGTTCGCGAGTTTTTCTTTGCAAATCATCTAAAGAGTGAATTTCTTCATTTTCTACTTCAAGAATCACATCCCCTTTTTGTAGGGAAGGTTTTGCCTGGGCTGAATTGCCTCCGGCTCTTAATGAGGTTATAAGAACACCATTTGTATCGTTTCTTTTTTTATTTAATGCAAAAAACCAGTTCAGATTTTTTGCTGTAAAACCCCATTCTTTCAATTCTCTTTCTTCGGTTTCTGGAAAATCATAGAGGTCTGGTTTTAAGGAAATATCTATTTGATTACCATCTCTTAAAATTTTAAAAATCACAGGTTCATTTATAGGAAGAGAACAAAGGATATTGTTTACGATAGGGATTTGCTCCATATATTTAACTTGAATGGGTTCGTCTCCTATCTGTAATAAAATATCACCTGTTTTTAAACCTGCCCTTTCGGCTGGAGAATCGGGATACACATATCTGATAAGAGAACCTTTATCCATTTTATTCTCAAATGTGATAGGCTGAACTTCAACTCCTACCCATGACCTCTTTACCTTCCCGTATTGTATTAAATCATTTACTACTTTTTTCGCAAGGTTAGAAGGGATAGCACCACCAAGGGCATACTTAATTTCATTGATACCAATTATTTCACCTTTCAGGTTAACGAGTGGTCCTCCAGAATTACCGGGACTAATCTCCGCATTGTGTCCTAACCAGCATACGAGACTGCCTACATTTTCTCCATCTTCAGAAAACATTTCAAAACTATTTAATTTATATGGAAGTATTAATCTCTTTGTGCTGATTATTCCAAGAGTAACAGAAGGATTGATAGACATAGGTGAACCCATGGCTAATACATAGTCCCCAACATTTATAGCGTCCGAATCGCCAAATTCTCCATATACAAATTCCACAGGTTCATCCGTAATAATTTTTAACACACATATATCCGTTAAAGGGTCTGTTCCTATCAAATTCAAAGGATAATTTTTTAGATTTATGAATGTGCAATCTGCAAAATAGGCTTTCCCCGCTACATGGTGATTGGTTACAACATAACCGTCTTTTGAAATAACCATTCCACTACCAAATTTCTCCTGTTTTTGTTCCCTTCCTTCGGAGTAATATTTTTCAACTGCATGAATTTTTACAAGAGCAGGCTGAAGTCTATTAACTGTCTGGATAATAGCGTTCTGAAATGTTTTTATGTCGGGGAGAGAATTATTTTCTTCTGGGAATCCCATATAAGTTGGAACAATTAACAAACAAAAAACAAAGATGATTTTGGGAAATAGCCTCATAAAATTTCCTTTGAGATACTATTAATAGGAATTATATTTTTATTGTAGTTTATAATATGAACTCTTAAATGTTTGTTATATTGTATATAAAAAATTTATTTAGAGGAAAATAGATACCATAATGATAACTTATCTTCAGTTGGAAACATTACACATTCTTTTTTTAATTATTAGTTGGATGTTTGGTGCAGTAGTAGGCAGTTTTTGTAATGTGTGTATTTACCGTTTTCCACGAGGGGAATCCATAGTAAAACCCAGTTCCCATTGTCCTAAATGTCAGAACCCTATTGCCTGGTATGACAATATTCCGATAATAAGTTGGGTATCACTTTTAGGGAAGTGCAGGTATTGTAAAGAGAGTATCAGCATACAATACCCTCTTATAGAACTGCTCACCGCTGTATTATTTGTTATTGTATATTTAAAATTCCGAATCTCTATAGCCACTATTGTCTATTGTCTCTTATCTGCGGGGTTAGTTATAGTCGTTATGCAGGATTTGCAGACTTGGACTATACCTGATGAGGTCACACTTACAGGTATATTAGCAGGGGTAGGAGTATCTTTGATTGGGATGTTTTTTCCAGAACAGGGTCTGCGTATTCAAAATCCGATTGACGCCTTAGATGGGATTGCACTTGGAGCATTACTTATTTGTCTTATGGATTTGATTGTTATTTTGTTAATGAAAAAGCCTGGAATGGGGTTTGGAGATGTAAAATTATTGAGTATGTTAGGGGCTTTTTTAGGATGGAGAGGTGTTATAGGAAGTTTGATGATTGGTTCTATGATAGGCAGTTTGGTTGGGTTTTTCATTATTTTATATTACCGTTATATCAAAAAAATAGAAGAAGATAGCGAAGAAAGCAAGAAAGGTAATGAAGATAATTTTTATCCTGTTGACTTGGTGGCAAGTATTTTCTTAGGTATATCCTCTATTTACTTAATGGTACGAGTATTTATTTTTATACAACAAAATGTCAGTTCTATTTTACCTGGTGAAATTGTTAGGGGATTCTCTTATCTTGTTATTGCTTTTTTACTGTTTTCCCTTTTTATTTCGGTAGTATCTATTTTTATCTGGAAGAAACAAATACCTATGCAGAGTAAACAAACGGAAGAGAACGAGGAGGAATTAGAAATAACATTACAAGCTCACTATATACCTTTCGGACCTTATCTATCATTGGGAGGCTTTATTTTTCTATTATTTGGTCCTGAATTAATCTCAAAATATCTTCAAATCCTCAATATTTTGTAAGGATAGAAAAAATATATGGGTGATGTACTTCTTGATAAAAATCATTATTTTATTTTTGATGAAGGATACTTTTATAGGCCCTGGGGAAATTTTGGTTTAAGAGATAAATTGGGTAAAAATATTGTGGGGAATGAACCTATTGGAGAAGCATGGCTAATATCTGATAGAGAAGAGTTCCGAAGCACAATCGTTAATGGACCCATGAAAGGAATCAACATTAATGAATTGACAAAAAAGTATCCTGAATTTTTATTCGGGGTAGAAAAAGTATCCTTATATCCTGATAAATTCCCATTGTTATTAAAATTAATTGACGCAAATGAATTGTTGTCTGTTCAAGTTCATCCGGACGATGAGAAGGCAAAAGATTTGGGCGAAGATGATACAGGCAAGACAGAAATGTGGTATATCATAGACGCTAAACCTAATAGTTTTTTATATGTTGGGCTGAGAAAAAATGTTAAGAAAGAACATTTGTTAAAAGAGATTCAGAATAAAGGGGATGTAGATAGACTTTTAAATAAAGTGTATGTAAAACCCGGAGATTACTTTTTAATCCCTGCGGGAACTGTCCATGCTATAGGTCCGGGGATAATAATAGCGGAGATTCAACAAAATAGTAATATAACTTATCGTTTGTTTGATTGGAATAGAGTTGATAGTGATGGGAAACCACGAGAGTTACATTTGAATAAAGCCATACAATCAATCAAAGAGGTGAATATAACAGTTAAAGCTAAAAAATTAGAGATACAACACGCATTTGGAATTGAGAAATACCTGTGTTCATGTCCTTATTTTACTGCGAAATATTGGGAGATAGAAAAAGAACAAAAAATATGGAATGGTAAATATACATTCCATATCTTACTATCGTTAAATGAAACTGTTTTAGAGATAGGAGGAGATATTTTAAAAATAAATAGGGGAGAGGCAATATTGATACCTGCTGGGACATGTTCTGAGGTAAATGTAAAACAAGGGGTATTTTTAGATTATTATCAGATATAAACTGTTCCATTATGGAACATTATATTCCATTTGTTTTGTAAACTGTTTCTTATATACAGAATTATGGAAGAGTTATCAAAGGAAATAAGATTAATTAATGAGTGCCTTAATGGAAATATTGAGGCATTTAGAGAATTGGTTATGAGTTATCAGCCTGCTGTATATGCAACTGCATTTTATTATGTAAAAAATTCTTCCACTGCAAAAGAAATTGTGCAGGAAACTTTTATTAATGCATATAAAAATCTACATCAATTGCGGGATTTAACTAAATTTTGAAGTTGGCTGAGAGAAATTACTACGCGTATCTCCTTCCAGTATATTCAGAAGAAAAAAGAAATCTCGGGACATGATTTAAACGAAGGGAAAATCATACCTATAACTTCTGATAAGATTACACACAAAAGTATCTCTTTTGATGAAATAAAGTCGGGGATTCAACAATTACCAGAGAGGTATAGATTGCCAGTCGTTTTGAAGTTTATGGAAGGAATGACTTACGAAGAGATAAGTAGATTTACGGGAGAATCTCCGGGAGAAATAAAAGGGATTTTACAAAGAGCCGTCAAGCAATTGCAAAAGATACTTGAAAATACAGATGGAGAATCAAATCAATGGCAAGATGTTCACAAATAGAGCCAGAATTACAGGCTTATCTGGACGGTGAGTTAAGTAAAGCAAAGGAATTAATTATAGAAGAGCATTTGTCTATATGTGCTCATTGTAAAACCTAATTTGAACATTTGAGAAAAAGTAATGCTTATTTATATGAATCATTAAGTCCATATAGGTTGGATGAGTCTCTGGACGAACATATACTCAAGAAACTTCCGGAAATTAATACTCACTTATATCAGAGCCACCAAATCACATTGAGAGTTAAACATCAAGATGAAAGTCCTTATTCATTTTCAAATATATTCCCATATATAGCCCTTGCAGCAATGACCATTTTAGGCATATTTATATTTTTGAGCTGGCCTCATCAAGAGATAGAAGAAAGTCAAAGGGTAGGTATCGCAATTAATATAGAAGGGAATAGTTCCATTATTAAAAATGACATAAATAACAAGATGAAAGAAAACAATATAACATCTCTGGTAAATGATAACTATATAGAGACAAAAGAGAGTTCGTCGGTTTATACTTATCTAAAAGGGAATTCTGTTCTGAAAATTGCGGAGAATACACGAGTAAAAATAATAGATGAGAGAACTATTAACCTGGAAAAGGGGAAAGTTTGGTTTGATGTCGGTAAAGATAAAAAGGTATTTCGTGTAAATACTCCACAGGGAAGTGTAACCGTATTTGGGACACAGTTTCAGGTTGAAGTACTTTCCAATGAGGTAATTACAACAGTACATAGGGGAGAGGTAACTGTAGAAACTTCTAATCAGTTTGTTGTCTTAAAAGGGAACCAACAAGTTTCTTTGAAAAACAACACATTTACCACAGAAGTAAAGACATGTAATTGTAGGGAGATATTGTCATGGGCTAATAAAATAACTCTTCCGGAACAGGTTTTACAAAAGATATCGTCTTCGTTCTCATCTTCAAACTCTTTACCTATTTCCACTCCTGCTTCACAGGTATTTGTGGTGCCCATTCAGAGAAAAGAGATTTCATCACTTGAATTAATATGGGATAAGGAAAAGATAAATAGTCAAAATTCTAACTTTACAATTTATGCTTCTGATGATGAATTAAAGCCTTTGTTCCGTTATAAGTTAACAAACGATTTGTTAACATCGTTAGATGGGAAAGTCTCTATACCCGTTCCCAATAATATCTCCCTACAAAATGTGAAAATACTGCACATAGAGATTATATCGGATGATTTAGAAGATTCATCATTAATGCCGTTTAGTAAGGTTTATGCGAGAAATTAATATGGATACGATTTTTAACATACAAATAAATATGCCCACCCTGTCGGGAGGTATGGTGAAGCAAAAAAACAATGTCAAATTTCTGCCTCACATCACTCCTTCCCCAGAAATACCTGCAGCCAAAATAACTGCTCTCATCCATACCTCCCGCTTAAATATGATATTCCTCAGCACAGGGGGCTCGATGATAAAAAATACGGCGAAACAATTGTCTCCTCTCTCCACTCCTTCCTCAAGAGTACCAGCCTAACAAGCCACACATCGAGCCCCTTCTTTCTTAGTTAACGAAGTTGCTATAATAAAACAACATTTACTAAGGGGAAATTTCAGTAATGCAATATAAAAATAAAAAGAAGATTAAAATTCTTTTTATTATTTATTTAGGAATTTATTTTATTTCTTTTTTCTTATCTGCACAGGAATGGACAGAAGTTTATTGGGAGCAATTGGAGATATACAGGGACGATTGGGGTATTCCACATATTTTTGCAAGTAATCCTCGTGCGTTAGGATTTGGTTTTGGATATGTTCAAGCTCAAGACCAATGGG
>FWPV01012982.1_pt1 | contig 12649 bp, 9 predicted proteins | sample 2228371 | NCBI WGS metagenome assembly FWPV01 (sample SAMEA103939776, study PRJEB20133) | metagenome | reverse complement strand
TGGCTTTGCCCAGCCGGGCTTGCTCGGCTTCATAGAGCGGCAGGGCCGTTTCGTAGTGCTGGCGGGCCACCGCAATGTTCCCCAGCCGCCTTTCCAGGTCGCCCAGACTCTGAAGCGTGTTGGCCTCGCCCTGTTGATCATCCGTTTGTTCAGCCACTGGCAGCGCTGTCTGCAGCCATTCCCGCAAATCGCTGAAGAAACCCATCAGGTGTAGGAACTGCGAGGCGGAGATGACAAAGCCGACCAGCAAGCCTGGCGCGTGCTGCCTGGCCCATCGGAATGCCTGGCGGTACTGCTCGATATCCGGCACCAGCGGGCTGACGTGCTTGCGCTCAAAGGTCCAGTAATCGGCCTTCGCGCAGTAGTGCAGCAGGTGCCGCAGCGCAGCAGTATCGGCTTCGCTGGGCTGGCCTTCTTGCAGCAGCAGCACGCGCGCCGCGGCGTGGATCAGCGTGTGCACGGTGTAGCGGTCGGGGTCCGCCGTCGGGGTAACCAGCGAGTGCCGTGCCAGGTCGATCAGCCAGCGGCGGGCGCGCCCCGGATCGTCAAGCTCCCACACAGCAGCGGCGGCGGCGATGTCGAACGTCCCGCCTTCGGCAAACGCCGCCAGCAGCCGGAAGCAGCGCTGCAGGTCCACCTCGGCGCCCGGCCCCGGTAGCATGCGGTAGCTCACGCTCAGCGATACGAGTACGTTGTCTTCACGATTCTCGGCGTCCACGCTCCGTTTGAGCAGCTCAAAGAGCGTCTTATCGCCCTGCTGGAGTTGCGCCAGGAGGGCGGGGGCATAGTCCGGGCCAGGGCCTTGCGGGTCGCTCAACGCGGCGGCTATCATGTCAATGGCCTGGGTATGGCCGCCCAGTCGCTCCACGATCTGCCGGTGCACGGCTTTGTGCGGGTAATCCGCCGCCGGGTCCAGCCCCAGCCGCCGGGCGATCAGCGCCATGCCTTCATCAACGGTCAGGTATTCCATCTTGATCTGGTTTTCCCCCGGCAGCTTCAGGCTGCTGCCCAGGTCAGACCGGCGGGTGGTGATCAGGTAGCGCAGCTTCTGGCCGTCCACGCGGCAGGCCTTCACCTGTTCCGGCTCCCATACATCATCCAGGATGATCAGCGCGTCGAGGGCTTTCAGACGCTGTTCGAAGTTGCGCTGGCCACTGGGGCCTTGCAGGACTTCAGGCGTCATGCCCAGGTAGCCGCCCAGGGTGATACGCAGAGTCTCGGCATCGGCCCTCTCGCCGACTCTCAGGCACACGACCCCATCGGGGAAGCCGCGCCGCACCTCGCAGTCGCGCGCGATCTGCGCGGCCAGGGTGGTTTTGCCGATGCCGCCCGCCACATACATACTCGTCAATGCGCGTGTCCCGGAGATCGTGACCGGGTCGGTCTGGTCGGCGCGCAGGGCATGCTTGACCTGCTCAAAGAGGGCTGGGCGCGGCAGGTCGGTGGGGTTAAACCCTGGCAGGGCGTTGCCCGGATCGATCACCTCACCGGGCACGGCGGCAGGTTCGCGCAGGCGTTTGAGCAGGTCCGGCCAGGTCTGCTCGAAGCCGGCGCGCATGTCGATCCCGGGTTGAAGGTCAATGTCATCCGGGAAGCTGGTCTCAAAATCGCCGGCGATCAGCACCGGCGTGATGGCGATGCAGCACAGGTGCGCGTGTTCGCGTTCGGCGCGTGCCCACTCCGAAGCAGGGTAGGCCGGGCCACACACGGCCAGGAAGCGCTCTGACTGCTGGATGGCCAGCGCCAGTTCCTTGGGGAACGGTATACCACGGGTGGGCAGGTCGTGGCGGTCCAGCCAGGGGATGAATCCCTCGTCTTTAAGGGCGCGGTACAGCTTTTGCACGAAGCAGTCCGGATCGCGGCCCCCGTCGGCGTGGTCGGCGCGGGTGTAGGAGATGAACACGGTACGCGGCTGGGGGCGGAGGGCACCAGAGGACTCAGGCATAGGGCACTCTCTCTACGGGGTGGCTCATCCAGGGATGCCGTCATTATGATTCACATGGCTGATCGGCGCAAGCGGGCGCGGACGGAGCACAGCGGTTCGGCATCTCCGAGCAGCGGGTGAAGCTGGCCAAAGAACTGGGACGGCGTATGACCGGGCGCACACTCTACCTGTTGGATGAGCCGACTACCGGTCTTCATCCGGCGGATACGACCCGTCTGCTGGCCCTTCTGCAACGGCTGGTCGAGGCGGGCAATACGGTGATTGTCGTGGAGCACAATCTCGATCTGATCAGAGCCGCCGACTGGATCATTGATCTGGGGCCGGAAGGCGGCGCAGCCGGAGGGCGGATCGTCGCGGAAGGGACGCCGGAACAGGTGGCCTGCGTTCCCGGTTCGTATACTGGGGCCTGTCTGCGGCGGATGCTGTGAAGCGTCCGCATGAAACGCTATCCGCGACCGGCCAGCCGGGCGCGGATAGGTTGTATGCCTGTTACGGATATCTGGCTGTTTGCAGCCGTTGGCCTCAGTTCCCGGCGCCGGCGCCCTGCAGAGTCATCAGGTAAGCGATGAGATCAGCAAGGTCCTGCCGGGAAAGGTAGGAGGCATAGTCGGCAAACATGCTGACATGGTAGCCAGCCACGACGTGGTGCTGGGGATGCAGAATGCTGTCCTCCAGGTATTGTCTGGCGCCCATGCCGGTGACGCGCCCTGCCGCACGAGCCGCGATCCCGGAGAGGTTAGGCGCCAGGCTGAAGCCGGTGTTCCCCTCCACGACCTGATGGCAGGCCGAACATGGCGGCGCACCGGCCACACCGGCGCGGAAGATCTGCTCGCCGCGTAGCGCATCACCGCTGGCAGGCGGGGCGGAACGGACGGCCAGCTGCAACAGGACGCCACCGGGAGCAGAGCAGCCCAGCAGGGCGGCCAGGGCGATGATCACAACCGCAGCAACATCCTTGAGCTTCATGATTTTCATCTTGTTGATAGTAACAGGCGGATCATCCCCTCTTGATCCGCCTGTATTTGCTGAGTTAAGCGGCTCCGTGCAGACGTTCGTCTACATGGGCAGCTTGATGACTCCGCCGGTCATCCCGGGGCCAAGCGGGATGGTGCCGAAGCTGACATACAGCGCCCCATCCGGCCCTGCGGCAAGGCCAAACGGTGCTGGCAGTCCTTCAGCAACAGGTGTCGCGCCTGAGTCGTCGACCTTCACGACTCTGCCCGGCCCGGGGCCTTCTTCCCCAAAGATCACGAGTTCAACGGCGTACAGGGTGCCGTTATGCAGGAGGATGTCGCTGACTGCATTGAGGCCGCTGTACGTGTGCACCAGCTGGCCGCCGGACCAGTGCTCGATCCGGGCGGCTCCTGGGGCCAGACCCGCGCCCAGGAAACCGACGTAGAGATCGCCGTTGTCGGCAACTTCGACCGCCGTGGGTACCGGGTTTTCGGGCCACGCGGCAATCAGCTGCAGCCCGTCCGTTTCCGTCCAGGAGAGCAGATCGTTGCCACCAGCGTCGGTGATGTACATGGTGCCGTCCGGCCCCCAGGCGATGTCGCTGACGTTGGTGTCGTAGCCGTTGCCATCCGGGTCATTGGCTGTTTCAAAGGCCTGGAGGTTGATCACGCGGCGGGTTGTCAGGGTGGTCGCGTCGAGTTCAACGATCGAGTCCGTCCAGAAGGCGCCAAAAGCCCCGGCGCCGCTACCGCTGAAGATAATCCACAGGGAATCGCCGCGGGGAATCGCCCGGTAGACGCCAAGGGTCTCGGTTCCCATATTGTAGCTGGGCAAACCGGCGACGACGTCCGTCACCGTGCCATCAGCGGCCACGGAAATAATGCGCCCGCTCATTCCCATCCCTACGGTGGCTTCGCCTTCCGGGCCTGGCAGGGTGGCCTGCACCTCGCCGCCCGTGCCGGCGTCGGCGATGAGCAGGTTGCCGCTGGCATCAAAAGCCAGGGCGCGTGGCGCGCCCAGATCGGCAATCACGACCTGACCGGGCAATGGCGGGCCACCCTGGGCAGCTACCTGCGATGCCACCAGGATCACAGAAAGAACAACGAGCGCCAGAAACACTGCTTTGCGAAACATAAAGTCTACTCCTCTGGATAGCGGCAACCCCCTCCGGTTGCCATAAGCAAAACGTTTCCCTGACCTCTGGCACCTCCCTGTCCGCCAGAACTGGATACTGCCGCGTGCAAAATTCCCATATTTTAGATGGGATTTATCAACTATAGCGTGGCAGGTCATGTAATGCAAATGTTGCCTTATGCAAAATATACTATGTTCGGAGAAAGGCTTTAGGAAGAGAAACATAAAAAGCGCCGTCGTGTGCTTTTCACGACAATCCGCCAGCCTTGCTGCTCTTGAGCACATGCTGCAAATTTCGCTTCTGGGCTTCATCATTGCTGGCCGCCAGAGACTCCGATAGCCCGCCGCGTGGACGAAGTGGACAGTGACGCGTTTTTTCAGGTACAGTTCTGGTGTCACGATGTGCGGCTGTCATCTCCCAGGAGGGGAAGCAACGTAATGGTCGGGGACTCTGCCACTTTCCGCGCGCGCCGCAGCCGCCTGCTTCTGGAAGCAGGCCCGAATGACCTTGTCCTGATCGATTCGGCGGGGACGGCGCCCAATCCCGTGCTGGCCGATCGCAACCTGTGCTATCTGACCGGTTACAGTGGGCGCGATGCCATCCTGCTTCTGGCGCCCAGTGGGATCATGGTTGAGCACGATGAAACCCGCGGTGGCCCTGAGCTTGCCCGTGGGCGGCGCGTGCATGAGATCCTGTTCGTCAGGGAACGGGAAGCACATCAGGCCTTTATGGATGGCGAACACACGCCGTTTGAGGCAATCAGGACGCAGAGCGGAGTCGATCGGGTTTACCCGCTTGCCCGGCTGGATGCCATCCTCAGTCGGGCGCTGATGGATGCCGGGCAATTGTGGATCAATGTCCCCGGCACGCCGCCGCTCGATCAGCCGCTATCGCCATACCTGGCGTATGTGAACCGCCTGCGGGAACGCTTCAGCTGGGTGCCGGTCAGGAATATCGCTCCCCATATCCACAACCTGCGTTTTGTCAAGGATGCGGCGGAGATCGCGGCGTTGCGGCAGGCGTTCGCTGCGCAGAGCGAAATCTTCGAAGCGATCATGCGCGCCCTCAAGCCCGGCGAGAACGAATCGCTGGGGCAGGCGGTGCTGGAATACGAGGTCGGGCGACGTGGCAAGCGCTACCGTTCCATGGCGGCGGAAGCGTATGAGGCCGGGATCATCGTGGCGAGCGGGCCGAACAGCCTGATCCCTCATTACATGGCCAACCACCGGGACATCCAGGATGGCGATCTGGTGCTGATCGATGGCTGCATCAGCTTTGATGGTTATTACGCGGACATCACACGCACCTTCCCGGCCAACGGGCGCTTTACGCCCCGCCAGCGGGAAATCTACAGCATCGTCCTGGAGGCGCAGGAGGCGGCCTTTGAGGTGCTCAAACCTGGCTCAACCATTCTGGAGGCGCACCGGGCCATCTATGAGACTTTCAAGCGCTACGGGGTGGCGGAGTACAGTTACGGCAACTGCGGTCATTCGATCGGGTTGACCATCCATGATCCGCATGGTCGGTTCCACGATGACCGTGAGCAACCGCTGGTGCCGGGGGTGGTCCTGGTGATTGAGCCATTTCTGATGATGAGGGACGAGCACTTCGGTATGCGCGTTGAGGATGGCGTCGTGATCACGGCGCAGGGGTGCGAACGTCTGCCCGGCCCGGCCCGGGAGATCGACGCTGTTGAGGCGCTGTGCCAGCGCTAGCTGTTGCGACACGAAGGGCAGCCGATCCGGCGACCGGCTGCCCTGACGTTGTTATGAAGAGGATGGGGGCGGTTTGCCCTATCCCATTGGCACCCAGACGCGCATAGGCCCGGCCCCGCGATTGCCCCACTGATGGTAAGGCACGAACTGCAACTTGATGGGCCGCCGCGGCAGGTTGTCGGCCACTTCCTGCGGCAGGTAGAGCCGGCCCTGCCAGGCGGTCATCTCCGGCTGGTAACCGTATCCCTGGATCAGCACCGTTCCACCCAGCAGATCGGGGCGCGGCTCTACCTGGAAAACCGTCTGCGGATCGATCTGGACATTCAGCAGATCGACCCCCGCGGGCTGGTCGACTGCTTCCAGGCAGTAAACCAGCGGGCCGTATTCCAGGGCAAGCGCTCCGCGCGTGGATGACACATACGGGTGAGCGCGGATCAGGCGAGGTACCATGGGCAGTTCCAGGGTGAGCACATCCCCGGCCTGCCAGCGCCGTGTCAGGAGCAGATAGCCTTCCTGGGGCAGCGCTTCAGCGGGCTGGCCGTTCAGCTGGACATGCGGTGTCGCGCACCAGTCCGGGATGCGCAGCTTGAGCCGCCAGTTACCATTGCCGGGATCGACCACCGTGATCCTGATCAGCCCTTCCCATGGGTAATTGGTTTCCATCTTCAGGGAGACTGCCCCGGCTTCCGGGATTTCTGTGCTGACTGCCGCCGCCGCATACTGGTGGATCTGCATTTCCTGCTCGCTGACGGTCACCAGATAGCGGTTAAGGGAGGCGATCAGGCGCATCACATTGGGCGGGCAGCATGCGCATTCGAACCAGGGCTGGCGGACGTGCGCTTCGCGCACGAACAACGGATTGACGTAGAAGAACGTCCTGCCGTCCAGGGAGACGCCGCTCAGGAAGCCGTTATAAAGCGTGCGCTCGATGAGGGCCGCGTAACGCGCCTGGCCCGTGATCCGCAACATGCGCCAGTTCCACATGATGCTGGCGATGGCCGCGCAGGTTTCGCAGTAGCCGGTGTCGTCGGGGAGTTCATACGGCTCGCCGAAGGCCTCGTCAAAATGGCGCGCGCCCGCCCCGCCGGTGATATACATCTTGTGGCCGGTGAAGTCGTGCCACTGCCGGATCAGGGCGTCCAGCAGGGCCTGTTCCCCGGTTTCCAGGTACAGGTCGGCCATGCCGGAAGTCAGGTACATAGCGCGGACGGCATGACCTTCCATGCGGTCATTTTCTCGCACCGGGACGCGGTCCTGGTAGTAGGAAGGGCTGAAGTAAGCCCAGCCTTTCATGGTGTTCTTGCCGCGTTCGTTCAGGAAGAATTCCGCCAGGGCCAGGTAACGGATCTCGCCGGTAGCGCGGTATAGCTCGACAAGGGCCAGTTCCACTTCCTGGTGGCCGGGGGCCTCTTCCCGCTTACCTTTGCCGAACACGCTGTCGATGTGGTCGGCAAAGCGGCAGGCAATGTCCAGCAGCCGCCGGCTGCCGGTGGCGCGGTAATGAGCCACGGCGGCCTCAAGCAGGTGACCGGCGCAGTACAGCTCGTGATCGTGCGCCTCGTTCGTCCAGCGGTTTTCCGGTTTGAACTTGATCTGGTAGTAGCTGTTAATGTAGCCGTCGTCCAGCTGGGCAGCGGCAATCAGATCGATGGCGGAGTCGACCTGCTGGCGGAGGGCGGGATCGTCCGCCTTGGCCAGCTCATAGGCGGCAGCCTCCAGCCACTTGTACACATCCGAATCCTGAAAGCGCATCCCGCGGTGTTCGCCGCTCTTAAGTCCGGCGGCAATGCGCAGGTTGTCCAGAGCGCCGGATTCCTCAAGCATGGCGTAGCCATGCGGCAGGCTGTTAAAGCGGTTGGTGGTCTGTTTATCCTTCCAGAATCCCGCCTGAATGTCGACGGCGGTTAGCGGCAGGGCATGCATGCGCTCAAAGTGGCTCACGTGCATTTGACCGGGTAACGTGACCATGCGTCTGATCCTTCGTTAGCAGAGGCATCCACACTGTCTACTATACAGTGTGGAAAAGCGCCCTGACTACGGGACTGCGTGTACAATTTCAGCACTAATCCGACTTCAGGCCGGGCCAGCCCGTCGGGGGGCAGGCTGGCGATGGGAGAGTCGGTTTTGGAGGGGGAAGCGCCTACTGCGTGTTGACGTGCATATGGGCGTACTGCTTGCGATAGGCGCGGGGCGTGTTATGCATCAGGCGCTGAAAGACCCGGCGGAAGTAGTTGGTGTCGGTGTAACCGCAGGCCCTGGCGATCTCCTCGACGATCATGTCAGTGTCGAGCAGGTAGCGGCAGGCGACCTTGATACGGCGGCGGTGGATGGCTTCCGTCAGGGTGCAGCCATACGTCTTGCGGTACACGCGGCCCAGGTAATCGGCGTTGTAGCCCAGGGCCTGGGCGACATCGCCAGCCGTGATCGGCTGGTCGAAGTTGAGGCGGATGAAGGTATGGGCGCGGGTGGCCAGCAAACTGGTCGAGTCGGAATTCTCCCTGCCGGAGGCCGTATGGCGGGCGACTTCCAGCAGCATCAGCATGGTCAGCCAGTTGGCCTCGCTTTGCTGCAGGTGACCGGTTTCCTGTTCGTCCAGAAAGTAACGGAAGAGATGTTCCAGACGATCCGGGCGCTCAACCTGTTTGACCTGAGGAACCTCAACTACCGCTTCAGCTCCATCCGGGCAGGGGAAGTCCGGCATTGTCTCGAAATGAATCCAGTAAAACTCCAGGTTAGGCGGCATCTCCCCCACGCTGCCATGCCGTTTTCGGGGCTGCAGGATCAGGCTTTGACCTTCTACCAGGGAAAAAACGCGGTCATCCTCCCACATTTCCAGGGTGCCCCGTTTGATGAAGATCAGTTCGTAGGAGAAGATGACGCGCGTGGGATGCTTGCCGATGCCGCGTGAAATGAATAACCCGGCGTTCTGTGCCCGGATGGGGCAGTTCCTGCTTAAGCGGAGCATGCTGGAAATCCCTCCGGAGGCTAAAGTCGGTTTTGTGATGAAATTGTACGTATTCGCTTGTATTCAGGCAATGCAAAGCTCCCTAGAATGATCATTGGGGAGGGTTGTACCCTTGCGCTTAGCGCAGGCTGGTTTGGAGACGGTCTGCCTTGCCGCTGGCGATTCCCATGCGCTTCGTGGCTGCCTGGCGCTGCAAGTATACTGTCGGGCAGTCGCGTGCAAGGTTTCGCTCATGACAGTCTTGCGGGGTGTTTCTGGTATGCAGCGGCCTGGGTCATTCTCAGGCTGTGGAGCACCAGGTCAGCCCCTGCGTTCGAGGTGTCCCCCGGTGTTGTGTGAAGCGTGCATCCGTGTGATGCACCTAGGGCGTGCCCTGTTGAGCATGTATCCGTCCAGTTTCACCGCACGTTTGCATGAGCAAGGAGAAGAGGGATGGCCAGGACAAGATTGTCTCGCCGCGACTTTATGAAGTTAATGGGGCTTTCCGCGGCGTCCGCGGCAGCCGGGACGCAGTTCCTGCGGGGCGGCCCGGTCTTTGCGGCGCCCAACCGTCAGGGTCCCACCACGATCACCTTCATGGGGTGGGGCGATGTGGCAGAAGATGAAGGGGTGCGGGCGGCCATCGCCGTGTTCGAGGCCGAGCAGGACGAAGTCCGCGTCACCTGGATGCACACGCCGGACAACTACAACGAGAAGTTGCTGGCGAATGTGGCCGCCGGGACGCCGCCGGACACGGCGTTCATCAGCCAGTCGCAGTTCCGGACGCTCGTTCACGATGGCCTGACGGTGGATATCACTGACTATGTCATGAACGATCCACTGCTGAGCCAGGAAAACTACTTTGTCCAGCCGCAGGAGATCCAGCGTTCGACCGACGAGAATGGGCGCTGGCACGGCATCGGTTCCACCTGGACGGCCAACCACCTGTTCATCAATACAGCGCTGTTTGAAGAAGCGGGGATTGAACCCCCTGACTTTGACGATGACAAGATCTGGGATTGGGATACCTTCCTGGAAGCGGCGCGCCTGCTGACCAAAGATGCCAATGGCCGCCATCCCGGCGATGCCGGTTTCGATCTGGACAACGTTGTCCAGTGGGGGTTCTTCTACGACACCAGCTGGTGGATGACCTTCGACCAGCTGGCCAGGGTCAATGGCGGTGCGATGTCGGACGGCCAGCTGATCACGCTGGATACCCCCGAGGCAGTGGAAGGCATCCAGGCCTTCGCCGATCTCATCCACGTACATCATGTCATGCCGCAGGCGGTGTTCCTCAACGAACTGGGCATGAGCGCCACGCAGTTGCTGGATACCGGGCGCGTGGCCATGGTGCTGGATGGCTCGTGGGCGCTCTCGTACATGTACGTGGTCCCCACGCTCGGCGTTGGTCCGGTGCCTGTCATGAAGCCTGAGGGGCGGGCTTCCGGTCAGGGCCACCTGCACAGCATCCTGAAGGGCAGCCAGAAGATTGAGGCCGCCTGGAAGTGGCTGCGCTTCCTGGCCACGCCGTTCTACCAGACCCATTTCTGCAAGCTGGGCCTGTGGGTCCCCAACCAGACGGCCATGCTGACGCCAGAAGGCATGGATGAGTGGATCACGGAAGGCATTCATCCTGCCAACTACCGCAAGTTCGTTTCCGAATACATCCCCAAGCACATGAGCCCGACTCTGGTCCCCGCCGGCTACCCGCGTGCCCAGGCCATCTTCTACCCGGCCATCGAGCGGGTGATGAATGGTGAGGGGCCAGCTGCCGAGTTGATCCCGCCGGCTGTCGCCGAGGCGAACGCCATCCTGCTGGCGGAGTACATTAACGCTTAGGGAAAGCGCACGCAGCCAAAAGGAAGAAGAGGGCTGAGTATCGTCCTCTTCTTCCTTAACCTGCGGGTGAGTTACAGGGAAGCGCACGATGACCGCGACCAGTCCTTCTCTCAGTAGCGCCAATGGCAGGCCATCAGGGATCATGGGGTGGTTTCAGAGCCTCACGATGTCCCAGCGCCGGACGATCACCGGCTACCTGTTCATTTCCCCGTTTATCCTGGGGTTCTTCCTGTTCTTCATCCTCCCGGCGCTGACCGCCGTCTATCTGGTCTTTACGCGCTGGAATCTGATCTCCGAGCCGCAGTTCGTCGGCTTCCAGAACATCGAAAGTCTGGCGAAAGACGCCCTGTTCTGGCAATCGCTCAAGGTTACATCGATCTACACGTTTGCTTCCGTCCCCCTGAGCCTGGTGATGAGCTTCCTGCTGGCCCTGCTGATCAACACCAAGATTCGCGGCATCGCCGTGTTCCGGACGATCTACTACCTGCCCAGCATCGTACCGGCGGTGGCCAATGCCGTGCTGTGGGCCTGGATCTTCAATACCGAGTTCGGCCTGCTCAACATTCTGCTACGGGCCGTGGGCCTGACCAGGGTCAAGTGGCTGCAGGAACCGGCCTGGGCGCTGCTGGCGCTGATCATCATGAGTCTGTGGGGTGTGGGCAGCGCCATGATCGTTTTCCTGGCCGGTTTGCAGGGTATCCCGGATATCTATTACGAGGCGGCGGAGATCGATGGGGCCGGGCGCTGGCAGAAGCTGCGCTACATCACCATCCCGGTGATGTCCCCCGTGATCTTCTTCAACCTGATCATGGGGATTATCGGCTCGTTCCAGGTGTTCACCGCTGGCTTTTTGATCACGGACGGCGGCCCACAGAATGGCACGTTGTTCCTGGTGCTCTACATCTACCGCAATGCCTTCGAATATCTGAACATGGGCTATGCGGCCGTCCTCTCATGGGTGCTGTTCGCCATTATCGCCGTCTTCACCTTCCTGATCTTCAAGTACTACGGAAGCCAGGTCTACTACGAGAACGTGTGACATGGGAAACAGCGTAAGCACGATGGTCTCCACCTCGACTGCGAAGGTCACCTTCAGCGAGAAGTTCCTGAACCTCGATCGCCTCTGGCGTCTGGCCACGATCGTGATCCTGGTGGTGATCGCGATTGCGATGCTGATGCCGTTCGTCTGGCTGGTCAGCAGCTCGCTCAAGCAACAGCACCAGATCTTCCAGTATCCGCCGCAGTGGATCCCGAACCCGATCCAGTGGGACAACTACGTTAACGCCCTGACCTACAAGCCGTTTCACCTCTACCTGCGCAACAGCCTGATCATCATCATCCTGAACGAAATTGCGACGCTGGGGACGGCCTCGCTGTGCGCCTACGGCTTTGCCCGCCTGAACTTTCCGGGCCGGGACTTCTGGTTTGCCATCGTCATCGGCACGATGATCATGCCCTATGTGGTGCTGATTGTGCCGACGTTCATCCTCTTCACACGCCTGGGGTGGATTGACACCTTTCTGCCGCTGACCGTGCCTCACTTCTTTGGCGGCGGCGCGTTCTACATCTTCCTGCTGCGCCAGTTCTTCCGCACGATTCCGGAGGAACTGGCCGATGCCGCCCGCATCGATGGCGCCAGCGAATTCGGCATCTTCTGGCGGATCATGCTGCCGCTGGCCAAGCCGCCGTTGATCACGGTGGGCATCTTCACTTTTCTGGGGGCATGGAACGATTTCTTCGGGCCGCTGATCTACCTGAACTCGCCGGACAAGTTCACCGTCGCGGTCGGGCTGGCCACCTTCCGCAGCGTGCTGGCTACCCGCTGGGAGTTGCTGATGGCCGCCTCGACGGCCATGATCATCCCGGTGATCATCCTGTTCTTCTTCGCCCAGCGTTACTTCATCAAGGGCATCGTGATGACCGGGCTGAAGGGGTAGGGCTACAACTTCCGGCCTGTCCCCGGCTGGGGAACCCTGTGCTACTTCCAGTCCTCCGGTCCTAGGTCTCCTGGGATCGGGTGCGTTCCCCTGTCAGGCATTCCCTGATGGTCTCCAGAAGCTCATCCAGGTTGTAGGGCTTCGGGAGGTAGCTGGCCGCACCCAGTCGCATCCCCCGCC
>FWPV01012979.1_pt1 | contig 12649 bp, 6 predicted proteins | sample 2228371 | NCBI WGS metagenome assembly FWPV01 (sample SAMEA103939776, study PRJEB20133) | metagenome | reverse complement strand
GCATACACAGATAAATGGTTGATTATTCGATAGCCAAGCGGGATGGGATCATGCAGGCCATAAGCTCATGCGGGCACACCCCTTAAAAAGCCACGTCAGGCTCGGGCACTGCAATCAAATTGCACATCAAATCAGCCCAAAAAATGTCGATTAATTTTACGTATACCCCACAAAAAAATGTGAACCAATCGACTATCACTATGAAAGCTCTGGCTAATCAAAAAATGGAACAGGAGTTGCTAAGCGCACCTCGAGATATTTTCTCGCAGCACGCAAATACAACTTCAAGGACATACTATGAAAAACACAATTAAAACTACCCTCGCGGCCCTGGCACTTTGCGCAACCAGCCTGGCCACTGCAGGCACCATAAATCTGACTGGAACCCTGCGCGACATAGACGTAGCACACCCCGATTTTGAAGACTGGTGCTGCGGTGCGGTTGATGGCTTGGTGAAACAAACTCTGGGCGCAGACGGCACACCGGTTTACAACGGCGGAGCGTCTTTGACCACTGCAGCCAATTTCGCTGATTGGTTCGGCAGCGGCACTAACCATGTGCTGGGTGAAAAATCCTTGTCGCTGACACTGGACAACACCATCTCTGGCAACCCTAACGTTTATACCTACATCAACGACAACTTCTTCCCGTTGGATGGTGAGTTAGGTGGTAATCAGGGTTATGGCCACAACTATCATTTCACCTTCCGTTTAAACACCACATTCACCTACCAGGGTGGCGAATCATTTACCTTTACCGGTGATGATGACGTTTGGGTGTTTATCAACGATCAATTGGTTATCGACTTGGGTGGCGTTCACGGCGCACTGAGCGAAACAGTAAACCTGGACGACCTGGGCCTTACCGCAGGCAATGATTATTCATTCCACCTGTTTTTTGCCGAGCGCCACACAGTGGCATCCAGCTTCCGCATCGACACCTCTATCAAGTTGAAACCCAATGAAGTACCTGAGCCAGCAACCCTGTTGTTATTAGGCATGGGGCTGTTAGGTTTAGGCGTAGCACGCAGAAAAGCGCGCGCCTAAGCAACAATAAAAAACGTATCACCCAAAAAACGGGCCGAATGGCTCGTTTTTTATTGCCCCTCCTGAGCCGCCGAAAAATTAAAGCGCGAGTAACACGAACCCTGTTGGTGAAGAAAAGTAAAAGCCTGTTCAAATCCGTTTAGCCAGAATCCAGTTTCAGCAACTGCGCCTAGACTGGTGCAGCTGCGGTTGCAAAAACGGCATTATTGCAGCGAACACCCTATTCAAATCACCAGCAAAAGTTGAACACCCTATGAAAAAAATAATCCTCGCGATCGCCAGTCTGATGTTTGCCCTCACACTGACTCCCGCATTCGCCAACGAGCAAGCTCCCGTTTTTGAATTGCGCATATACACCACACACCCGGGAAAAATGCCGGATTTAATCGCCCGCTTCACCAACCACACCACCAAAATTTTTGAACGACATGGGATGGAGAACATAGGTTATTGGCTACCCACCGACCAAAAAGATAGCGACAAACTCTATTACATCCTGAAACACAAAAGCCGCACCGCCGCTGAAGCCTCCTGGAAAGCCTTCTCAAAAGACCCGGAATGGATAAAAGTCAGCACCGCAAGTGAAGCCAAGGGGCCGATTGTAGCGGGAGTAGAATCAATCTTTATGACTGCTACTGAGTTTTCAGCAATTAAGTGATGGTTGAGTTTTAAAAACCCAATCTATGGAGTTGCAGATGTTGGCTTCTATTTTTAAATAACGCTTAGATTTAGTTGCAAGTGGATGCTAATCGAAATTCACCACCTTTTAAAAATTCAAGATTTAACAACCATAAAATGTGGAATTCACGCTAAAGAAAATAACCAGAAAAAAATAATCTAACGAGTAATACGGATAAACCGTACTACTCGTTTGATCCTTACAAAACGTTTAAGCTCCAACTGCGATCATTAATGGGTTTTGCTCAGCACGCGTAGATCCATATCGAGTATCCACACCAGTCACCGGTGAAAATGAAGCAATAGCCTGAATCAGGGCATCATTACTGCTTACATAATCAACACTATCGCGACTTGCTTTTAATTTGCCAACGTTCGCCAAGATTGAGCCGCGCTCATAACCATTCCTGAATAAACCAGCTGTAATCATGTCCTGTGGAAGGGTGGTATTCACATCGCGAACAACCAGAAAGTTATCCGCTTCCGCATATCCAGTAGCGCTATTTTCTAGTGACATTATTACCTCAGAAGATTTCGCTAGCGGCGTCATAACCGATGCTGTCACGTCCGATGGCTCCAACTTGAACCAGTTAATGTTAAAACCACCGATATCTGCGGCAAGCTTGAAGTGATGCTCGCCCCCGTCCAATGTAACCTCCTGAGTGACATCCACCCAATTTTGCCAGGCACCTGTTTTAGGTATGGTGATCGAACCTAATACGTTGTCATTACCCAACTCTTTTAAAGTTAAACGTCCACCACCATTAAAACTTGCAACGCGATAAGTAACCTTATAACGACCCGCTATTGGCGCATTAAACGCAGCACCACTATAGGCCATCCAGTCACCTGCATCCAACCAACCCACATTCTGGCCACCACCCGTATCAGTGGTGTTTTCTGTTTGCACACCACCCATGGAACTATAATTTTCTGCCTGAATCGTTATTGCTGTTGGATTAGGTAAAGCTATATCAGGAGCAACCACTACACGCCCTGTGGATACATTACCTGCAGCATCTATTGCAGTAACGTTAACAATTTCTTTTTTAGTTAATGCTGTGGTCAGCGTAATCGAATATGCACCGGTTGATGTATTGACGGTAGCTGTGCCCAAGGTTTGAGTATTGTCATGATTTTTAATCATGACAATACTACCGGCTTCGGCAATACCAGAAATTATTTTTCCATATGGATCAAACAAAGCAGTGGGTTGCGCTGGTGAGATTGTGTCTGGTGCTACTGGCTCCAACTTAAACCAGTTGATGTCCACAGCAAGCTTGAAGCGATACTCACCGCCACTGAGTGTAATCTCCTGAGTAACATCGGTCCAATTTTGCCAGCCCGCGGTTTTAGGAACCGCGACCGAGTTCAGTGCAACATCGCTACCTAAATCTTTTAACGTCAGATGCCCACCACCATCGAGACTCGCTACACGATAAGTAATCTTATAGCGGCCCTCTGTGGGTACGTTAAACACCGCATCATTGTAGGCCATCCAATCGCCTACATCTAACCAACCTGTATTCACTGGTGCTTTCTGTTTGCACACCACTCATGGAAGTATAGTTTTCTGCTTGAATGGTAATTGCGGTCGAATTTGGTGTAGTAGCTCCCGGGGCAACAAGCTTAAGCGCAACCGAGACATTACCGGCTGCATCGCTAGCAGTAACATTAACCGTTTCTTTATTGATTAATGCTGTCGCCAGCGTTATTGAGTAAACACCGGTTATTGCATTTGCTGTCACTGTGCCCAACGTACTGGTGTTGTCTGCATTTTTAACGACAACATCACTACCAGCTTCTGCAGTACCACTAATGACTTTTCCTGCTGTGTCAAAATTTGCGGTAGGTACATTCGGTGCAATAGTGTCAGGTATCTTGACAGCAGTTGCATGCGATAAATTCCCTGCGAGATCCTTAACAAAAACATTAACGCTTTCATTACTTTTTAATGCAGTTGGCAGTGTAATTGTGTAGGTGCTGTCATATGTCGCCAAGGTCACCCTACCTAACATTATTGTGTTGGTTCTATCCATCACAATAACCTCACTTCCTTGTGCACCGCCGGTAATTATTTTTCCTGAAGCATCAATCTTTGCAGTCGCAGGCATTGGCGCCGTAATATCAGGAGATGAAATCAAGACAGAAGACCGATTATTACCCGCGTCAACTGAGACAATGTTAATTGCACTACCATCTATGATTGAGTCTTCAAGTTCAATTGACCAGATACCATTTTGATCTGCCCGAGTATAACCCACTACCGGGAGATTACTTGATCCAAAAATATACTTCTCTATATAAACCAATGCATCAGGTTCGGCAGTACCGGTTACTATCTTTCCTACACTATTAAAGCTACCAGTTGGAGCAATAGGAGCAACATTATCATTAGGAACCAACACGAGTGGCGATGAAACATTTCCGCTACGATCAATAGAAACCAACGATAGTCGAGCTGTTTCTGAAATTGCAAATTGAGGACGAATAGTAAAACTTCCGTTCGTACCACTAGCAACCGCACTTGCGGCAATACTATTGTCTTCATTAAGAATCTGCACAGTACTGTGAGGTTCTGCGAATCCGGTAATTTCAAAATTGTAAGGGCCAAATATTGCAAATGGTTTGGCCGGTGCCATTTTATCAGGCGCAATAAAATAGCTCGGTGCTGACTCTGTGCCACCTGCTATCTGCAATGACACACTGAAAATTTCATGATTAGCATGAGAGTTGGATAGTGGAATATTGAACGACCCGCCCGCTTGTACTGAAGTGCGTGCCAGCTCAACATTGTCTCTAGATTTTACAATAATAGTACCAGCTTCGGTGGAAACACCGGACACAAGGCGGCCATCACTATCAATTGCAACCTGAGGTTGCGCCGGTGCATTACTGGCGCCAGCAGTGATTGGAATAATTGCCGATGCATTACCTGCTGTATCAATAACCTTGATATTAACAACCTGATTAGCCGTCAGCGCACTACTCAGAGCCACTTCAAACGCACCATCAATGGCCGATGTAGTTACTTGCCGTAACAGAGCGCCCTGAGTATCACGTACAACCACAGTCGCACCAGGCTCAGCAAATCCTTTGATAATTTTTCCGGTTTTATCTACCGATGCATAAACGGTTGTGGGTGCCGTTAGATCAGGTGCACGAACATAACGAGAGGAAGAATTTCCAGCCGCATCACGCACAACCATTTGTATTAATTCTCCATTCGCAACGGGTTGCGCGAAATCGATAACAAAAGCACCTGTTTCTACATTAGCAACTGAAGAGCCCAACACATCACCGGATAGAGCCGTAATGGAAACAATCGCACCTTTTTCTGCACTGCCTGACAGGCTGTTGCCAAGGTTATCGAACACTCCCGATGGGGTAAGTGGAGAGACAAAATCAGGAGCAGTGATTATTGTTGGTAAGGATTTTATTGATGCATTAACTCTTGCGATAACCGAAATATTTTCACCATTGTTTAAACGGGTAGGTGAAACAATGGTGAATGCACCCGTGATTAAGTCAGAATATATTTCGCCAACATGGCGATTGGGAGTGGATACTGAAACATAAGCTCCTGGTCTAGCAAACCCAGTTATCACATAACCGGTTGCGTCCAGCTCTGCTATAGGTGCAGGCGGCGTACTGCTATCAGTAGCCGGACCAAACACCGTTATTGGTAAGGTATATCCATTAGCATCTTTGCTAGAAATAATAATTCGACTTACATCTTTAATGCCAAATCCGAAATCAAATTCATAATAACCACTAGCATCAGTTTGAATTACCGGATACTCGGTTACAGAATTATTTTGATTTAAGTATGAAATGTATATCTTGGAATTCGGACGCGCACTACCTGTCAAAATATTTCTGTTTTCAGATAATATAGCCATCGATTTTTTAGCCGCATCCTTAAGCTGAGCGGCGGTCCAAATTGTATCATCAGAAAATTTAAGTGTATAAGCAGTCCCGTTATCCAGCAGCTTATTGATTCGATAGGACGTTCCAAGTATTAACAGGTCAACACGATTTTCATCAGCACCACTCCAGGAGCCGCCGGTCTTATCGACGAAGTACGATTTAAAAGCCAACATATCTGGCGTAATACCCGCACCCAACTCAATAGTTACAGGGTTCGAAGTTGAAGTGTGTATTTCATCAATACCGTCACCCAAACCAAAACGTATCGTGCTCTGTTTAGCGAATTGCTGTATGGCAGAATAAGATAATGAAATAATATCGTTACCTTTTCCTCCCACATAAATATTACTTCCGTATGCATCGTACAACCAATCGGCGCCATCACCTCCTTGCAATAGATCATCTCCGGCTTCCCCATGCAGAGTGTCGTTTCCGGAACCTCCAATTAAAGTATCACTGCCACCACCGGCAAAGATGCTGTCATTTCCTTCTCTGGCATCGATTAGCTCTGAGGCATCTGTTCCGTATAAAGTATTTGCGCTTGATGTGCCCGCAACAGATAACCTAGCCAGTAATTGTGATCGCGACCAAGCATCTCCGTTAGCAAAGACAATATTGTCAATAGCTGATGATTCATCAACTGCCCGATTTGTGGTGGCACTGTAGGCACTATCGAAGAATTCAAATACGGTAATCTGACCTGCATTTTTTACGTTAAGGATCAAATCAGTTTCAGTACGCTTAACACTGATATCCGTTGGAAGTATGCCGGAGCCGAATTGAATGGTATCGTTACCGCCATGTTCAAATATGCTATCCGTGCCTTCGGCGAGATCAAACTGATAAACATCATCACCAAGACTACCCCATAAATCATCATTACCTTTGCCACCTGTAAGCGTATCATTACCGGCGCCAGCCTGAATTACATCATTTCCGTCACCACCACTAATCAAATCATTATTAGTAGTTCCAGACAAAACGTCATCACCAGCCGTGTAGATAAGAGACTTGGCAATCATCATTTGTAAATCCCAAACATCTCCATTAGCAAACACCAGTGATTCCACTAAAGAATCTGGATTCCCCTCTAAAGTGCGGCTATCTGTCCATGGCCCATAGCCAAAAGACAATACTTTTTGATTGTTTACATAGATATCAAATGTAAAACCGCTTTTTTTAATTTGAACCATATCAGCAGTGATTTCAGAGCCGAACACAATCTTATCGACTCCACCAGCTTCATCAATGTAATCAAATCCATCACCGAGATTGTAGCGATATTCATCATCTCCTAAATCACCTTTTAATTCATCATAACCTTCATGACCAATGAAGGTATCATTACCGATTCCACCCACGAGCGTGTCAGAGTTTGCAGTCCCTTCACGAAAAACAGGATTCATTTTTGGATCAAAATTTAAAACATCTCCGTTAACAAACTTGAATATTTCAATTTTTCCACCGGTGTAGAACTGTGTTTCAGGCAGAGCGCCGTTTTTGATGGTGATTGTGTCAGTGGAATCAAGGAATGAAACAACGGTATCATCACCAACAGTTGAAAGAACAACCTGTTCTTTGTTAATGCCTGCACCAAATTCAATGATGTCTCGCCCGAAATATTCTTGAATAGTGTCATTGCCATCACCGCGATTAAAACGGTAAATATCATCAATCTGTTCGTGAAGATTACTTATTTCCTTGTAGGAGTTATCACCCAACAGAAGATCATTACCCTTACCGCCAACTAAAACGTCCTTACCATAACCGCCAGTCAAGGTGTCATCGCCTTCACCACCTTCAAGAGTATCTGCTCCGTTCAGCGCATAGATCCAATCATTGCCTGCCAAACCGTTAATAACATCACTAGCACCAGAACCAGTTATGTAATTATCAACTGCTGTTCCTTTAACCGCTTGTTGCAGTAAGTCATTGGCTGTCCATTTAATACCATTGAAAAACTCAATTTCCCCTGATGGCAATAACGGATCTTTAATTGTCGCACCCCAGAGCGCACCACTGGTTAACAAACTATCTAGATATATAACGGTATCGCCAACGGTTATTTTAAAGTTCCACTTATCAGCCTGTGAAGAGTGATAGCCCCACAAGACACCATTATCCAAATGACTCTCCTGCCGCCCGGGAATCAATTTAACGGTAATATCCTCAGGTGTTATTCCTTCGGCAAAAAGAATACGGTCAAAACCATTGCGGAAATTCTTAATAAAGTGACTAGCTGGCTGCTCAGTAATCAAATAAGTGTCATCACCATTGCCACCATCGAGAAAATTCAACCCGCTACCACCAATCAAGGTGTCATTGCCATTACCGCCGTAGATTTGATCATCCCCACCCAAACCATTGACTATTGAATCACTATTGCCCGCAGTTAAATGATCCCAAGTATTACGCCCCATTCGGAGATTTGGATTTTCCAATGTCTCAGTGATTTTTTGCTGGATAATTGTTTTATCCCAAATCACACCGCCTGAAAACTCAACGCGCTCCAAGAGAGTTGCTTCAGCAGGAGAACCATCCACAATAGAGCCAGTTATCTGAACCATCTCTCCATTATTAATAATGAAATAGAAATTTCCATTGCTCTGATGCACCACTACATCGGCAGGAGCAATGCCGGGGCCAAATACTAATGTGTCATTGCCACTTGTATCAGTAATAATGTCTACACCATCTCCACGATTAAAAATGTAGCGATCATCACCACTTTCACCTTGCAGATAATCAACCCCCTTGCTACCGGTTAAATCATCATTACCCTCACCACCATACAGATGATCAGTATTATCGCCCCCGATAATTAAATCATTTCCATCCATTCCATGAATGTTGTTATTACCACTAAGCCCCACTAAAAGATCTGAAGCAGAGCTACCGCGAGTTGTATCAGCAGTTACCACAAATGGAGATAACATGGCTGCGCGCGGTTCATCGGGCAACTTATTGGCCTCGATACTTAAAGCAGAAATCAAAGGGAAATAGAGAGTATCGCTGTATGGATCTATTCCACGAATAGTGGCCAAAAAATCCGCCAAATGAATTTCAGCAAATTCATTACCTGTCCGAAAATCTTCTACTAGAAGATCCATAACCACAGAATAATCCACAGCCCAAGCACCATTGACCTCATTAAAATCGGTAAGGCTTAATAAATCACGCATATGGGTACTTGCCATAAGCTGTGAATAGATAGATTGCTCCAAGTGCCTATAAGCTTCATTAATAGAAGAAGCGTAAGCGCCAAATGGCTCATTCTGCAAAGCAGCTTGCCCCCAAAATGACTCCATGATTGACAGGGAGGTAGCATCTACCTGATTACCTCTTGATCCCGCAGCAATACCTTCAGTACCCGTCCATAGCACCAAGATCTCCCGCAGAAGCTCTCGTCTTTTTTCGGAACTTAATTCAACTGAAAATCGCTGCACTTTTTTCTGAAGATCGCCATTGACATCAACCGCCATTGCCTGATGCAATGAGTAGGTGTTGCCAAATCCAATCGCATTGGGAAGCCTTTTGATAGCATCAGGAATTGGGGCATTACCTTGCAACTCAGTCACTGGTACAGTGATTCGCCGATCCGATTCAAACCACAAGGTATTTGTAATACCTTGATTTGAATTGTTATAAGTAAACTTACCCGCCTCACGGTGATCGACATTATTTGCATCGAGAGCATTGATATTGGTATGAGCTGTAGTGATTGATTTTATATCGAGTTCGGCGAGTGTTTTTAATTCTTGGGAATCAGCAATACCGTTGCTGTTTGCATCCCGCCACACACGCAGGCTGGAATAAACAGCATCATTCATATCCACTGCGCCATTTCGGTTAAGATCAAATTCTGCCAATGCCTCAAAACCATGTTTTGCATACAGACCATTGCTCAATAGAGTTTCCGTACCAAAGAGTTCGGCTCCACCATCAATAAAATTGTTATTATTTCGATCCAGCACCAACAGACCATCTTCAGGTGCAATCCAACTTGTCCGCTCGGCGAACCCGCTGTTATCGAGATCAAAATGAACACCGCGAGATATGGGTAAAGTATTCACGACACCATCACCGCTTAAATCAAGGGCTAGTGGATCGCGCGGCGGAGGTGGAGGTAAATGGGGAGGCTCTGGCTCAGGTAGGGGCGCCATCTTAATTGCATCTTCCCATCTAATCCATTCACCATCGGCACTCTTGAGCGGATGAGTTAAATCTATTGATTGTCCGTCAGCACCTAAGGTTAAGTCAGTTGCCGCGTTCCCATTTTTATCTACAAACCTATAGGTTACTGTGCCGTCCGGGTTACGCAAAATTGATGCGATATGATTATTACTATTCGGAAAACCAATGAAATAACCAGAATCTGCTGGTCCTTCCGGATTGAAGTCAGGAACAGCCATCAATATTTTTGATGTGCCTGAATCATCATTAAAATAAACCTCGGTCAGTGTATAACCATCTTTTTTTGTTTCTTTAATTGAAATTATTGGGTCTGCCGGTGGGGTTGATGGTTCGGTAGGATCAGTAGGCTCTGGATCCACAGGCGGATCTTTTGGCTCTTTAGGTGGGTCAACGGGGGTAGGATTCGATTGCGCTGGCTCATTCGCATCATTCAAGCCAGGTGAGTGAATGATTTTTGCGCCTTTAAAATTTACAGTATCAACTGATATACCCTCTTCAGCCAAATCCGACTTTAGACCTTCCATCAAGCCGTTGAGGTCACTGAACAATTTATCATGGCGATCTTTAGACAGCTCCTTATATCCCCCACTTTTGGGCAAATCTACTACGGTATCCAGGTATTTTTCTATGGTGGCTTTGTTGTCTTTTAATTTGTTATACAGTTTTTGTTTGTCCGCTATCGAGAGGCTATCTATAAACTGCGCACCTTCGGCAATTCGCCTGTCTTGCAACCCATAAGATCTTCCATCAACTTTTTTATCACCATCAAAATCCTTCTGCTTATTACTGCCGTAAACAATTTCATAATAAGCATCTGCCCAGTTTTTATCGCGTAAAGCAGTTGCCATTTTTGGGCCTATCATTTGCTTGGCACCACCATTAAAAGCCAAGGAAAGCAAAGTATTTCTTTGTGACTGAGTTAGACCATCCCATATTTCCTGAGCTTTAGTTTCCTCAAATTTTGAGTCAATAAGGGTTAGCTCTCTTTTAATTTCAGCCACTATTTGTTTTTCAAAATCTTTTATGGCTTCGTCAAATATTGGCTTCATCTCATCTTTTGTTGATCCGTAGCCTTCCGCATCGACAGCATCCTTGTCTTTAAATTTAAACTCATCTTCTGCCGCCAACTGATTGGCTTCTGTCATAAGATCTTTGTATTCTTCAAGCTTTTCATTTACTTCTTTAATTTTTGTGCCTTTGTTGTTTTCTGTCCAAGTAGTATCTTTAAAAATCTCCGAAAGGTCATCAACCAGATTTTTAAATTCACCAGGCAATGTGGCATCAGAATAACCAAACTGATTAAGAATAGCTTTCAAAACATCTTCATTACGAAGATTATAGCCAACTCCAATAGTTGGCACACCGGCATGATCAGGATAAATATTATCTTTAAATCCTTCGTGGCTTCCAATGTCTTCAAATAAACTCATTTTCCTTACTCCTTTTAAATTGATATTATTTATTTAACCAAAAATTACATTTTGATGGTGTCAAGCCATAGTTACGAATATCATCATCGCGCTCCGATTTAACCCCCCATATTTGTACCCAGTCTCTTGATGCCCAATCATTCGAGGTCTTAGCTCTAACCAGCTCAACCTGATCAATTGATAAATAGTTACCCTCAAAAAATACAAAATTCTCTGCATCAACAAAACTCACAATCCCATTTTTTATTAATTTATAAGAGTTGTCATAGCCCGAGTCTAGAGCAATATTAATTTGCTCTTCATGAGAATAGAACTTCCATTTTCTTTTTAAAACATTTCTTAATTCAGATGAATTTTCATTACCCAATAAAACACATCTATATTGAGGAGAGCTTTCTCTAATGATCTGATCAGACTCACCATCCTTGTCCAAATCCCAAAAAGCTTCTGCCATTTTTCTATAACCCGACAAGTATTCTTTTTCACGTTCAGGCCATGCTTTTGTCCAATCAGCTTTGTACACCTGCTCATAGATCAGTCTATCAACAGCCATTAGTTTTTTACCGGTTAGCGGCTTAAACTCTACAGGCTTAATTTTTGAATTAGATAAATCAGGTAGTTTACACGCGCGCAACTCATCCCTGGGAGCGCTATTGAGCACTTTTAAATACTCGTCACATACTGGTGTACCACGACCTTTTGTCAAAACAAAATTGGGTTTGTCAGGGCCATTAAGAGCAGCGACATTATCACCGTCAGCTATTTCACCAATACGTGCTTCATACAAAGTCACTAAACATGACGGATCAGTACATTGGCTGCGAATCCATTTAATCCAATTGCGCTGCTGACGAACCAGCATGTCCTTTTTATCAGCATATTTAACTAGTGCCTCTTTATAAGCTTGCCCAAGCTCTTCATCTAACTGGGAAACGGAATCATTAGAACAAATTAATTCTTCCATTGACGTAGCAGATTTTGCACAATCAAAACTGGCAGCATTAAGGTTTACATAAAAAATAGATAAGCCTATTACAGTAATCATCTGAAGAGGTAAATTCTTTAAAGGTACACTCATTGATTTTTCCTAAAAATAATTTTTTGCATACAGCAAAGATCCGAACTGAGAATTTTTATGAATAATCGAGAGAAAATGTAGAATTGCACGATTATTCATTGGTGCATATTTTTACATACGTAGGTTGAGGAATTGATTTAATTAATCATCAATCTCCTTATCAATTTTAATGGGTATGCATGCACTACAGAATTAAATTATGTTAAAGCTACTGCCATTTTTTGTCCTATAATTTACTTATCCCCTCCATTAATAGACAGAAAACGCAAAGCATTTCTTTGTAATTAATTTA
>FWPV01012978.1_pt1 | contig 12652 bp, 13 predicted proteins | sample 2228371 | NCBI WGS metagenome assembly FWPV01 (sample SAMEA103939776, study PRJEB20133) | metagenome | reverse complement strand
GAAGTAGAGGCCATCTTTATGGGCCAAGGGGTGGACGAGTATCAGCATTGGGTCCGCGAAACGGTTCAGCAATATCCGGGTTGGATCGGATTGGAAGAGGGCTATCAGGAACCGCTGGCCCACCAAATCCTGGCCGGAGCCGATATGCTGCTCATGCCCTCCCGATACGAACCTTGCGGGTTGGAACAAATGCAGGCCTTACGATACGGCACCATTCCCATCGTCCGGGCGGTGGGAGGATTGGCGGACACGGTGGAGGACTATCATCCCCAAACCGACCAAGGGACCGGTTTTCAATTCAAAGAATACGAAGGGGAGAAATTGCTGGCCGCGGTGCAGAGGGCGTTGGCCGTTTTTCGGGACAAACCGCGTTGGCAGCGGCTGATCCAACGGGCAATGACCCGGGATTTTTCTTGGGAGAAATCGGCCGCCGCCTATCAAGAGCTTTACCAAAAAGCGCGGAAGAAAAAGATGCAACCCCGAAGCGCAGCAGCAGATTAAGATGGACGGCAGGCTGGAGCTGTTGAAAAAAGTCATCGAAGTGGCCCATTCCAGCATCGGTTTCGAGGTCTTGGTTCGCCGGGAGGGATTGGACCGAGCCCTGCTTCTCACCGTCACCCCCGAGCCGGGGACCTTGGCAGTAAAAAAGGCAAGCCCCCGGGAGGCCGCTTGGGAAGGGATGACGGTCAAAGCGGTCCGAACCCCATTGGGGGAGGCCCTGGATAGCCGCCGACCGGTTTTCCTTCCCCGACTGACCCGCCGGGACCACAAAACCCTGATGAAACACCCGATTTTTAAAGGGGCGACTTCGTTGCTCACGCTTCCAGTAGAGGACGATAATCGGGTGTACGGGGTCTTGTGTCTGCTTCAGCAAAAGCCGATGGCACCGGAAGAGGGAGGGTGGGAAGGGTTGATCCTGGTGGCCCGGGAAATCGCCGGGGTCATCCGGAATGCGGAATTTTACACCGAATCGAAAAAAAGGATCGCCGAACTGAGCGTCTTGCATCAGGTCGGCCGGGTGATCGGTTCCACCCTGGAGCTACCGGATTTGATCCGACGGACCGTGGCCATCACCGCCCAGGTGATCAACGCCCGGGGTTCGGCCCTGATGATTTTGGATCAACATTCGGAGCAAATCCTGATCGAATCCGAATTCGGCACGGTCCCGCCTCAGGTCAAGAAAAGGCTTTTGCAGGATCTTCTCGCCCTCAAGGGGGATCTGCTTCACCGGGAAAAGGAACCGACATCGGTTCAGAGCCCCTCCAACCGAAGCCGAGGGCGGAAAGCGGTTGAATCGGAAAAGACCGAACCCTTTGCCTCTTTCATGTGCGTCCCCCTGCACTTTAAAGGGGCTTACCGGGGGCGGCTTTGCGTGTATGATAAGATTTCCACCTCGGGAGAGGGATCGGTTTTTACCGAGGAGGAATTGGCCGTCCTTTCCACCATCGGCAGCATCATCGCCAACGCCCTGGAAAACGCCTTGACCTTTCAACAGGTCGAAAACCTGGCCCGGAAGAACGAATGGATGGTCAGGAACCTATCCACCTTGTATCAGATCGACAGCGCCATGATGACCACGGCTTCGTTACAGGATCTGCCGCAAATCATCTTGGAGGCCATCACCTTGAAACAGGGGCTGGGATTCAACCGGGCCATCCTTTTCCTGGCCGATGAAGCCCAAAAAGCCTTGATCCCCATGGCCTGGTCCATTCAGAGAAGAACCGCGGCCGAAACCTCTCCTCCGGCAACGGCTGATATGAAAAACGAAACCTTGAGCGGCTACTTCGTCCGCCAGGCGGCGGAGATCCGCAGGGCCCGGCAGGAGGCCGATCAGGCCATTCAAGATATCAAGATCCCTTTGACCAAGGAAGCCGGGATCCTGGCCCGCACCTTTTTGGAAGGCCGGACCTTTTTAGTCAAACGAGTGGCCGAAGACCCCCGCACCAATCAGGAACTGGCTCGGCGATTGAACCTGGATTCCTTTGCCGCCGTTCCCATTCTGGCCAAGGATAAGGTGATCGGGGTCATCGAGGTGGATAATTTTATCGACAAACGTCCCTTTACCCAGGAGGATCTGAACCTGTTATCCATGTTGGCCCACCAAGCCGGTTTGGCCTTGGAGAATGCGCGCTTATACGCCACCATCGAAAAGACCAATGCCGAGCTTAAAACGGCCCGGGAACGGCTTATTGAATCCGAAAAAATGATGGCCATTGGAGAGATGGCCTCCGGACTGGCCCACGAGATCCGCAATCCTTTGGTATCCATCGGCGGGTTCGTCCGAAGATTGCAGAGAAAGTATCCAGATGACGATCTCCTGCAGTCCTATGTTCAAGTGATCATCAACGAAGTGGAGCGGTTGGAAAAGATCTTAAACGAAATCACGGCCTTCACCCAGGATCCACGAGGGCATTATCAGGAGTGGGCCTTTAATCCCATCCTTGAAGGGGCGTTACATCTGATAGCCCGAGAGCTTAAAGACCATAACATTACCGTCCAGACCGAATGGGGGAACGTGCCCAAGGTCTTCGGCGACAGCCGTCAGTTGATCCACGCCTTTTATAACCTTTTTTTCAACGCCTTGCAGGCTATGCCCGAGGGGGGGCTGTTGAGCGTCCGGACTTTTGTCAAGAAAGAAGCGGGCAAGACCTGGGTGGCCGGTGAAGTGGCCGACACCGGCGGTGGGATTCCCCCGGAACTGTTGCATAATATCTTTAATCCCTTTTTTACGACCAAGGTCCACGGCTCGGGACTGGGTTTGCCCATCGTTCATAAAATCATCACCCGTCATTACGGGGAGGTGGACATCGACAACCGTCCCGGGGAAGGGGTTTCTTTCGTCGTAAAATTGCATTCGGCCAAGGAGGTCCTGCGCCATTTACAGAATCACCAACCGAGGGGAGAAAAAAAACATGAAAAGAATCTTGATCGCCGATGACGAAGAATCCTTGCGACGGCTTTACCAAGAGGAGTTTGAAGAGGAAGGCTACGAGGTGATTTTGGCCGGCAACGGAAACGAGGTCTTGGCCCGGTTGGAGGACTCCGATCGGCCCCCGGACATTATTGTGATGGATATTCGCATGCCGGGCATGAACGGCATCGATACCCTACGGGTCATCAAGGAGAAATACCCGCACATCCCAGTGATTCTTTGCTCGGCCTACAGCGAATTCAAACAGGATTTTTCGGTATGGGCCTCAGACGATTATGTGGTCAAATCCTCGGACCTGACCGAGCTCAAAGAAACGGTGAAGAAACATTTAAAGGAATGACGAGGCTTCCAAACGATCGAGGTCGCCCCTGTTGGGCAGGAGCGAAGGAGGACGGGCCCGACCTCGGCGGCGGATAGGTCCCGGCCGCTGGTAACGGGGTTAGGGTTCTCCGCATTCCTCATAGGCTGAATCGGTGAAACGCGGGGTGCACACAGCCAAGAAAATCAAATCCTCATGACCCAGATTGGCGATGCGTTGCCGAGAGTCCGGGGGAATGAGGACCACATCCCCCGGCCCCACCTCCTCCGGAGGCAGGTGACCGATTTCCACCCGGGCCCGGCCGGAAAGGATGACGTAGCGTTCCGTGGTCTCCCGGAGCCGGTGGAATTGGGTGATCCCGCCCGGTTCCACCCGGACGTGGGCTATCGAGACCGAGGGATCCTCCTCCGAGTTCCACCATTCGATGATATAACAACCTTCTCGAAAGAAAAACTCTGGTTTTTCCTGGTTGTGGACGATCCGTTCCGGGGGCAAATCCTTCCTCCTTGCCGCAGAAAAGCCCTGGGTTCCCATCTCGTTCCGGTTTTCAGGATAGCAGAAACGGAGTTCTCGCATCAAGGATTTTGGAACCGGGACCCGGAGGGATCCCAGGGCACGGTCTTGCTCGATCAACCCTCCCCGAGGCACCGACGGTTATGGACCAAAGCGATGGGGGGAGGAAGCGTTGGCGATCGATCAAGGGGGACGGCGGGGATTAGATAAAGCGGTCTACGGTGCGCTTTTCCGAGGGGGGTGCGGGATCGGCCATGCGATGATAATTCCGGAAGGCCTTTTGCATTTGAAAATCAGGCCAGAGCCAATGGGGGCTTCTTTCGATCTTCATCGGGGTTTCTTGGTATTCCACGTCGATGAAGATCGTGCGGCCGAGGGGATGATAGTTTTTAATCTGGAGGGATTGGGCCGCGGTGGAAGGATCCGGATTTCTGTGGGCCGGTGCCGGAGGGCCGGAGAGGAGGTTGTGGCCCGCATAAAAACGGTATTCCGATCGGGAGGTGCTCAGGGGAAAATCCATATCCCGGGGATCCTTGGAAGGAACGAGGGCAACGATCCTGCCCACTCAAAACCATCCATAAACTTTTATGGGATCTTTAAGTGATTTCAATTTAGCACAATCGGTCGGGGATGTCCAGAAAAAAAATAAGGGATTTCAATCGGTAAAACAGGGAGGGGAAATGCCGCCGCACAGGATCCACTATGGTTGGGTGGTGATCTTTATGGGGCTTTGGGTCACGGTAGGGGCCCATGGTTTCGGTCGGATGTCCTACACCTTGATTCTCCCGGCCATGCGGGATGGCTTGCAGTTTTCTTATGCCCAATTGGGTCTAATCGGGACGGGTAATTTTTTGGGATACCTTTGCATGGCCCTGATCGGTGGGGCCCTGGCCTCCCGTTATGGAGCAAGATGGGTGATGGCCTTGGCCCTGGCCTTCATGGGGATCACCATGATTCTGACCGGGAGGATCCAATCCTTTCCTTCGGCCTTTTTTCTGCGCTTGCTCACCGGGTTGGGTCACGGGGCGGCCTATGTGCCGGCTATGGCCTTAGGCTCGGCCTGGTTCCCCGCAGAAGGGGGTTGGCCACCGGTATCGTCACCGCTGGCACGGGTATCGGGACGGTCATAGCCGGATTGACCATCCCGGTGATCTTGCAAACCTACGGCCCGGAGGGATGGCGTTATACCTGGTATTATTTGGGGGGCGGGTTACTGCTTATCTCGATATTGATCGCCCTTTTTGTCCGGAGTCGACCGGAGGAAAAGGGATTGCCACCGGTGGGGGAAACCGAACCGACCACCGATCAGAGGGCCTCCACGCCGGTTCGGCAGGCCATCAGTTGGCAGGAAGTTTACCGCCGGCCCTCGGTCTGGTTTTTGGGCATGGTCTATTTTATGTACGGGTTTTCCTACATCATTTACATGACCTTCTTCGCCGCCTATCTGATCAAAGAAGTGGGTTTGACCCGGGAAGCGGCCAGCGGTTTATGGGCCATGGTCGGCGGTCTCAGCATCCTGTGCGGGGTGATTTGGGGGGGGCTCTCCGATCGTTTGGGACGCTCCCGAGGCGCGGTCCTGGCTTATGTGACCTTGACCTTTTCCTATCTTTTGTTTGCCAGTATAAAGAACCCCTGGGGATATTACGCCTCGGCCCTCCTCTTTGGGTTGAGCGCCTGGAGTCTGCCGACCATCATGGCCGCCACCGCCGGCGATCTGGTCGGTCCCCGGCTGGCCTCGGCCGGTTTGGGTTTCATCACCCTCTTTTTCGGCGTCGGGCAGGCCTTGGGTCCGGCGGTGGGTGGCTGGTTGTCCGATCGGTTTCAATCCTTTGCCTTCTCTTTTGTTTTGGCCGGGGGGGTGTCTCTTTTGGGAGCCGTCCTGGCCTTGAGGATCCAGACCTCTCCAAAACCATAAGCCAGCCCGGCGGGCCAAGAGGCGATTCCCCATCGTTTCAGAATGCCGGAATGGGTTTCAAACCCTCCAAGCCTTCCTGCCGTCTGCGACGGAAGCGGATTAAACACTTGACTTGTCTCATTCCTTTCCACTATAGTGCCTACCGAAATGCCAATGATATTTTCATTATTATTTTAGCATTAAGGGGGTGAATTCTTGCCCCATTTTCTCGATCTCTTATTCCAGCCCCGATCTATTGCTGTGGCCGGGGCTTCCCCCCGTCCTCATTCAGCCGGATACCGGTACACCGAGGCCTTGCTCCAATACGGTTTTCGGGGGCCGATCTATCCGATCAACCCCAATTATCAGGAGGTCTTGGGACGGAAGGCCTATCCGACGGTTCTGGCCGTTCCCGGCCCGGTGGATTACGTAATCTCGGCCGTATCCGCCCGGCAGGTGCCGGCCTTATTGGAGGACTGCGGCCAAAAAGGGGTCCGTTTGGTCCATTTGTTCACCGCCCGCTTCAGCGAAACCGGCCGCGCCGAAGCCGCCGAACTGGAACGGACCATCGAGCGACTGGCCCGACAGTACGGTCTCCGAATCTTGGGACCCAACTGTATGGGACTATACTACCCGGCCTGGGGCCTCTCCTTTAGCGACGCCCTACCCCGGGGGAAAACCGGTCCGATCGGGTTGATTTCCCAAAGCGGACAAGCGGCGGAGGAGATCGTCCGTTCGGCCGAGGTGATGGGGCTGTATTGCAGCAAGGCCATCAGTTACGGCAACGCCCTGGATATCAATGAGGCTGATTTGCTCGAATATCTGGGAAAGGATCCGGAGACGCGGCTGATCCTGTTGTATATCGAAGGGTTCCGGGAGGGTCGTCGGTTCTTCCAAATCCTTCGCCGGGTGAGCCGGGAAAAGCCGGTGGTTCTCCTCAAAGGCGGACGAGGGGAATCCGGGGCCCGGGCTGCGGCCTCCCATACCGCCTCCCTGGCCGGTTCCACCACCCTGCTGGAACGGACCTTGAAACAGGCCGGGGGCGTTTTGGTCTTCAGCCTCGAGGAATTGATCGATCAGGCGGCGGCCTTCCATTATCTACCTGCAGTGAGAGGGCGCCGGGTCGGGGTCTTAGGCGGGGCCGGCGGGGCCAGTGTGTTGGCCGCTGATCAATGTGAAGCCGCCGGGTTGCAGGTGGTCCCCATCCCGTCCGAGATCCGGCAGGCCTTGAGAGAAAAAGGGGTCGGGATTTGGGATTGGATCGGCAATCCGGTGGATCACTCCATACGGGAAGGGGAGGATTTCAAGCCGCGCCATATGTTGTCCCTCATGGCCGCCCACCCCTATTTTGATCTGTTTATCGTCCTGTTCGGCGAGCCTCATCATGAGTGGCAACGGGGGATGACGGCCGAGGAGGCCCTGAACGAATATCCGCTCTCCGATTGCCGGGGCAAACCGTTATTGGCTGTAGTGCCCGACCGGTGCTTGGGGATCGACCATTACGCCGATTGGAATTGGAAGATCATTTATGAGATTCGCTCCCGATTGTTAGCCCGGGGGACCCCCTTTTTCCCAACCGTCCAACGAGCGGCTTTGGCCGCCCGCCGGGCCGCCGACCATTTCGCTTTTCAGGAAGCCGCCCAAAGAGAGGAGTGGGAAAGAAACCACGAACCCGGAAACGGGAAGGGGGTTTTCTCCCCGGTCTAGGAGGGAAAGGACAGGAAAGGGACGCCCAAAAGACCTGCCGCGGGTCTGGTGACCCTGCCGGAGGGAACTTGGACATCGACGCGGATGAACCATCGTCAATAGGAGGGGAGATGGCTGGGAGATTGGAAGGGAAAACCGCGGTGATCACCGGTGGAACCAGTGGCATCGGGGAGGCCACGGCCGAGGTCTTCGCCGCCGAGGGGGCCAGGGTGATGATCGCTGGCCGCTGGGAGGAGAAAGGACGGGAGGTGGTTGAACGGCTGGGGGATCGGGTCGTTTTTCAGCGGACCGATGTCACCGTGGAAGAAGACATCAAACAATTGATCGAGGCGGCCGCGGCCCGATTCGGGCGAATCGATTGTCTGTTCAACAATGCCGGGGGCCCCAGCCGGGGGACTTTGGAGACGGTGACCCAGGAGGATTTCCAATACAGCATGAACTTGCTCCTGGGCAGCGTGGTTTTCGGCATCAAATACGTGGCCCCGGTGATGAAGGCCCAGGGGTCGGGTTGTATCATCAATAATTCCAGCATCGCCGCCCTGCGGACCGGCCAGGGGCAGTATCTTTACAGCGCAGCCAAAGCGGCGGTGACCCAGTTGACCAAGATGGCCGGGGTGGAATTGGGTCCTTACGGGATCCGGGTTAATTCCATCTCCCCCGGGGCCATCGCCACCCCGGTGTTTTGGGGAGGATCCCAGGTGGCCCGGACTTTGGACCCGGCGGTCAACGCCCGCAAATTGGAAAAACTGACCCAGAACCTGGCCAAGGCCACGGCCTTGAAAAAGGCGGGCCTGGCCCGGGATATCGCCTTGGCCGCCCTTTTCTTGGCCAGCGACGAGGGCCGCTTCATCCATTGTCACGACCTGGTGGTCGATGGAGGGCGCACCTCGCTTTTTTACGAGGCACCGTAAGCCGTACCCAAACAGGAGTGGGGAGGGGAGCATGAAAAAATCCATCGGGGCCAAAACCATTGTCTATCCCACGCCGGTCTTCGTCGTCGGCACTTACGACCCGCAAGGTCGTCCCAATGCGATGACCGCTGCTTGGGGCGGGATTTGCTGTTCCGTCCCGCCCTGCGTGGCCGTTGCCCTCCGGGAGGCCACCTATACCTATGGCAACCTGATGCGGGAAAAGGCCTTTACCATCAGCCTGCCCAGCGAGGAGTACGTCCGAGAGGCGGATTATTTCGGTATCGCCTCGGGCCGGGACGAAGACAAGTTCGCGGTCACCGGCTTGACGGCGGTGAAGAGCGACCTCGTGAACGCCCCCTACATAAAAGAATTCCCCTTTGTTCTGGAATGCCGGGTGATCCATCATTACCGGATCGGCCTCCACACCCAATTCATCGGGGAAATCCTGGACATCAAGGTGGAGGAGGATCGGCTGGGGGAGAAAGGGGCGGATATCGAAAAAATTCGACCCCTCCTTTGGGCCCCGGACAACCGCGGCTATTACGGTATCGGCCGGTGGTTGGGCAAAGCCTTTTCCATCGGACGGGACTTACAGAAAGGGAAAAAATAAAATCCTGTTCCGGAGACCGTTTTCATCGGTTAGGACAACAGGTTACGGACCCGGTCCTGTTTGAAATCCGGTACCTCCGGAACCGGGATCATGGTCACGGCCCTTTGTTGTCCGCAGGCCACGACGCACTGGGCGCAACCCACGCACCGTTTCGGATCCCGGAACCGGATCCGGTTTCGGGTGTCCACGGTGATGGCCCCCATGGGGCAGGCCAGGGCGCATTTCCCGCAATAATCACACCGCGCTTCGTCGACCTGGGGCACGAAATGAGGCGGGGCGATCACCCCCGGCAGATTGAATTCGGAGATGATCCGCATCATGTGGCAACAGCAGCCGCAGCAAGAGCAGGAAGAGCCGCCGGTCTTGGGATCCTGGGCGGTGATCCAGGTGACCAAACCGCTGGCCTCGGCCTCGGCCTTGATGGCCAAGGCCTCTTTTCGATCTAGGCGACGGAACTTTCCGGCCTGAATGAGATAGTCCGCCGAAGGCCCCAAGGCCATGCACACCTCCTTAGGCCGGCCGCAACCCCGGCCCACCAATTCCTCAACCATGCGGCATTGGCATAAGGTTACCCCGAAGGAGTGGTACTGGGCGAAGATTTCTTCCAGTTTGTCCGAGGGATAGGCCTGAGGGTGATGGGCAATGGTCACCCCCACGGGCAGATACTTAACCGCCGGCGGCAGTTTTCCCCAGTGATCCAGACCGAAACCCGTTTCATCACCTCGCTGGAAGAAGACAACCGCGAGGCGGCCCAGCGCATCAAGGCGCTGATGTTCACCTTCGACGATCTGGTCGCCTCCCCCTTCGGCACCACCACGAACGTCTACGCGCTGGAGGCGGACCGCAGGCTGCTCGTCTGCGACACCTACCTCGGCCCGGGGGCGCTGCAGCCGGCGCTGGAGGAGCTGATGCGCGACCGGGAGGAAGTGGTCGTGGTGAACACGCATGCCGACTGGGACCACGTCTGGGGAAACTGCCTGTTCGCGACGGGCCGGATCATCGGCCACCGGCTCTGCCGGGAGCGTCTGCTGGCCGGCGGAGAGGCCGACCGGGCGGCCTACGCCTGCTGGCAGAGGGGAGTCGTGAGGCTGGTGCCGCCCGGGGTGACGTTCGAAGCACGCCTGGAGCTGCCGGAGTTCGACGCGGAGCTGTTCCACTCCCCCGGGCACACCGGCGACTCCATCACGCTGTACGACCGCCGGGACCGCGTGCTTGTGGTCGGGGACAACGCCGAGCGGCCGATCCCCTCCTGCATCGATCCCGCCAATCTCGATGCCCACATCCGCAGCCTGAAGGCATATCTTGGAGTTGCCTTCGATGCGATCGTTCCCGGGCACGGCGAGCTGCTGACGGCGGCGGACATCGAGGCCAACATCGCCTACCTCGAGGCCTTGCGCCAGGGCGACACCTCCCGCTACGAGGAGCCGCCGTACCGCCTGAACCACATGGAGAACCTGCGGCGCATGGCGGAGGCGCGGCGCGGACCCGGGGGTCCGTCGTAGCTGCGCTTGCCCGGCCCGCAGCCCCGCCCCGGCCGTCTGCACCCGAAAGCGGGCCTACCGGAACAGGCGGGGCGCGAACTCGTGGAGGTAGCGGCGCCAGTTGATCCAGGTGTGGCCGCCGCCGCTCAGGTGAAACTCATGCCTGATCCCGCGCCGGTTCAGCAGCTCGGAGAGATGCTTCGCTCCCGCCAGGGTGAAGTCCTTGTCGCCGACGCTGATCGAGAAGAGCCGGATCAGCTTGTTGACCTTGTCGGGATGGTCGAGAAACGCCGCCCCTCGTTTCTCGAAATCCGCCGAAGCCTGCGGGTTCACCCCCATGCTCCAGACCGCCACGTACGCGAACTGATCGGGATGCGCGGTCACGGCCCTGAGCGTCTGGCCGCCCCCCATCGACAGCCCCGCGATCGCCCGGTGCTCGGGCCCGGGCAATACCCGGTAGTTCTTCTCCACGAACGGGACGACGTCCCTGAGAAGCTCGCTGGTGAACCGCTCCTGGGCGGCGGCCATGGCCGCGGGGTCCGGAGCTCCGCCTGGCGGTATCGCGGGCCGCGGCATGCTCCCGTTGGGCATCACGACGATCATCGGCACCGCTTTCTTTTCCGCAAGCAGGTTGTCGACGATGAACCCAGCCCGCCCGACCGTGCTCCAGCCCGAGTCCTCGTCTCCCCCGCCATGCAGCAGGTAGAACACTGGGTATCTCGTCTTGCCGCCCTCGTATCCGGGCGGCATGTAAACGTGCATCCGCCGCTGCATGCCCAGAGTCGAAGAGCTGTACCAGACCTGCCGGATCTCGCCGTGCGGCACGGGCCGGTTGTCCTGGAACGCCGCCTCCTCGCCCGCGAGGAGGAACATGCTGTCCAGGCTGGCGATGCCCTGCTTGATCGTGGGATTTTTCGGGTCCAGCGTGCGCACGCCGTCCACAGTGAACGTGTAGCTGTAATAGTCGGGAACGAGCGGCCCGCAGGTCACGGCCCACACGCCCTTCTCGTCCTTCGTGAGTCTGAGCGGCTCGGCGGATTCCATCCAGTCCCCGCGCAAAATCACCTCGGAGGCTTTCGGGGCGTAGATCCGAAAGATCACCTGCCGGTCGGGCCGGATCTCCGGCGAGACCAGCGTGTCGTTCGGCGTGGGCTCCCTCCGCGGCATCTGGGCGGAAGCCTGCGAGACCAGGCCGAAGACAAGCGTCACGACACACGCAAGACCGACGATGCCGAATCTCTGATGCTGAGACATATGCCTGCTCCGGTAAATTTCCCTTGCCGGCCGGCCTGCTGGCATTGAAGCTCCGCAGGCGCGGGCCGGGAGTCACGCCTGCGATCCGGCCTCACGATTGCGCGATCAGGTCGCGCAGCCTGGCGGCCGTCCAATCCACCGCAATGCGAATGAGGGCCTCGCCCTTCTCCGCGGCGGCCAGCAGGGAATCATTGTAGTACCTGCGGTCCTCCTCCGCATCCTTGCTGCTCTTCAGTTTCAACTGCACCTTCGAGTAGTCCACCCCTTCGCGCCGGACCCGCTCCGGGAACGCCGCCAGGGCGAAGGAGGTCTCGAACTCCGCCGCATGCCCCGGGATCATCGCGAACCCGCTCTGCATGTACCGGGAGGCATTCTCGCTGGTGTAGGCTTCCCAATAGGAGTGCGCCTCGATCCGGATGCCCAGCTTCTCGCGCCATCCGGGCACCTCCGATTTGAGAGGCTCCGCGTTGCCCCCGTGCCCGTTGAGGATCAGGATCGCCTTCAGGCCGTGCGTCCGGAGACTCTCGCAAATGTCGAAGACGACGGCCAGGAACGTTTCCCGCCTCAGCGTGAGCGTTCCCTTGCGCTCCATCCAGTAGGGAGAGATCCCCACCGGCACCGGCGTCGCCACGATGACCTCCGGATAGAGCTGCAGCGCGGCGTTTTGAGCCACGAGCAGGGCGCTCGCCGTATCCTGGATCATGGCCAGATGCTCGTTGTGCTGCTCGGTGCTCCCCGCAGGCACGACGGCGGCCTTCAGCGCCCCCGACTCCATGGCCTCGCGGATCTCCCTGCGCGTGCACTCCCAGAGCAGCACCTTGCGCGGGTTGACGTACCGCTCGCCGGCGCGAGCCACCTGCAGAGAGCCGCCCGGCAGGGGGCCTGCGGCGCGGCCGGGTACAGCCGCGGCCGCGACGCCTGCCCAGGCCAGAAAATCTCGACGCGATCGGCAAGCACTCATATCCAATCCTCCCGAGACAGGGCCGGCACACCCATGGGACGCGATGCCGCTCCCCGACTGGAATCTCCGG